>Ga0308170_10000102_pt1 | contig 168631 bp, 163 predicted proteins | sample PhyBR2_2_FD_202136 | JGI IMG/M metagenome (GOLD analysis project Ga0308170, IMG submission 202136) | Phyllosphere microbial communities from UC Gill Tract Community Farm, Albany, California, United States - DLSLSB.R2 | ecosystem: Host-associated > Plants > Phyllosphere > Unclassified | place... | reverse complement strand
GCCCTATCAATGCCGGTTGACACCCCCGGTTCGCCAGCAAGCCGGCTCCTACAGGTCAGCGTTAGCATCAAGATCAGCGGCGCATCAGCATCAGCATCAGCATCGGCATCGGCATCGGCATCGGCATCGGCATCGGCATCAGCATCAGCATCAGCATCAGCATCAGCATCAGCATCAGCATCAGCATCAGCGTCAGCGTCAGCGTCAGCGTCAGCGTCAGCATCGACATCAGCGGCTGGATCGGGATTTAGGATTTGGGATTTGGGATTTGGGATTTGGGATCAGCATCAGCATCAGCAACGGGCGCGGGCTGCGGCTTTAGCCCGCAATAATCGCCGCCCTGATCGAACGTGCATCACTTTGGTTAGGGCACGTTCGAAAATGCGCGAATAGCGTGCAAAAACGAGCAAGGAATAACCGGATGTGAACGCCGACTCCAAAGGCTGGGCTGGAGCCCTGGGACGGCCTGAGGTAACAAACGCCTGAGAAATGAGGCTCGCGGGAGGCCTCGCGACGGATTGCAGAAATTTCCTACAGCGTTTTCCCAAAACTGGCACGCACGCTGCAATAGGTTAAGCATCACCAGTTTTGGGGACCTTGGTACAGGCAGGCCGGGGATTCCCCTCTTTTATTCCTCCCGGAGACTGACCTCCAGTCTCCAGCGCCCGTCCTGGGTCGCACCGCGCCAGTCGCCGTGCAACGGACGGGCCGCCAGCAGGTTCAGCAGCAATCCCTTATCACTCCGTTGCACCCTCCAGCGCACATCTTTGCCGTTGAGCTTCAGTTCGCCTTTCTGGGGCTGACCCTGGGCGTTGAACAGCAACGCCACCGCGCCGTCGATGTGTTCGCCGTGCAGTTGCGGCTCGCGGTTGAACCAGACGGCAACACCGCCAGGCAGCGCTTCAATGGTTTGCAGCTGGATCGGGTCCGGCGTCGTCACCCGGCCGATCATCAGCCCGACCATCACACCAACGATCGCCACCGATCCCAGAAACTTGGGCCACAGCTTCGGTCTCGGGTCTTCTTCAGGGGTAGAATGCATCCCGTCCTTTCGTTCGGAGCCGTGCATGTTTCACGTGATCCTTTTTCAACCAGAAATTCCGCCGAACACCGGCAACATCATCAGGCTCTGCGCCAACAGCGGCTGCAGCCTGCATTTGATCGAGCCGCTGGGCTTCGAGCTGGATGACAAGCGCCTGCGTCGGGCCGGCCTTGATTACCACGAATACGCCACACTGCATCGTCACGCTGACCTGCCCAGCTGCCTTGAAAGCATCGGCCACCCTCGCCTGTTTGCTTTTACCACAAAGGGCTCGCGGGTTTTCCACGACGCGCAATTCGAGGAGGGCGATGCCTTCCTCTTCGGGCCGGAAAGCCGGGGGTTGCCGCCGGAGGTGCTAGACCCGCTGTCGAGCGACCATCGCCTGCGCCTGCCCATGCGCGAAGGCTGCCGCAGTCTGAACCTGTCAAACACCGTCGCGGTCGCCGTGTATGAAGGTTGGCGGCAGTTGGGCTTCAAGTAGCCGCTACGCGCCGAAAGTCATACGTCGCCCACAAAAAAGCGCCCATCACAGGCGCTTTTTTTGTCGCAGCAAAAACGCTTACTGAACGGTAGGCGTTGGCGTTTCGCCGCTTTCCTGCATGCGTTGCAGCTCTTGCGCGTACAGGGCGTCGAAGTTCACCGGGGCCAGCATCAGCGCGGGGAACGAACCGCGGACAACCAGGCTGTCGATGGTTTCGCGAGCGTACGGGAAAAGGATGTTCGGGCAGAACGCGCCCAGGGTGTGGCTCATGGAGCCGGCATCCAGGCCCTTGATCAGGAAGATACCCGCTTGCTGGACTTCGGCGATGAAGGCGATTTCTTCACCGTTCTTCACTTCAACCGACAGGGTCAGCACGACTTCGTAGAAGTCATTTTCAAGCTGCTTCTGGCGGGTGTTCAGATCAAGGCTAACGCTTGGGGTCCATTCCTGACGGAAGATAGCCGGGCTTTTCGGCGCTTCGAAGGACAGGTCACGAACGTAGATGCGCTGCAGGGAAAACTGCGGTGCTTCTTCTTCGTTGGAAGTGGCGCCGTTGTTCGGTTGATCAGTCATCTCAGATCCTTACTTTGAGGTCTTGTAGGCTTCCGGCCTGTGCGACGACGAGCGTTGTTCACAGGCTGGTTCGAATTCAGGCGTTCAGCAGCTTATCGAGCTTGCCGGCGCGCTCCAGGGCAAACAGATCATCGCAACCGCCGACGTGGACCGAGCCGATCCAGATCTGCGGCACCGAGGTACGCCCGGATTTTTTGGTCATTTCAGCGCGCAACTGTGGCTTGCCGTCGACCTTGATCTCTTGAAAGCCGACGCCCTTGCTTCCCAGCAGCGACTTGGCGCGGGAGCAGTAGGGGCAATAATCGCTGGAATAGACGACGACGTCGGTCATTTCACTTCACCAGAGGCAGGTTGTCGCCGCGCCACGACGAAATACCGCCGGACAGCTTGGCGGCGTTGAAGCCCGACTTCAGCAGCTCACGGGCGGTATGTCCGGCGTGCTGGCCAGCGGCATCGACGATGATCAGGGTCTTGGGCTTGAATTTTTCCAGCTCCGCAGTGCGGGTCAGGATTTTGTCCTGAGGGAAATTCACGGAGCCCACGATGTGGCCTGAGGTGAATTCCTTCTTGACGCGCACATCGATGACAACGGCTTCATCGCGGTTGACCAGAGCAGTCAGTTCGCCAGTGCTCAGGCTGCGGCCGCCTTTGCTAAGCTCCGTTGCGATCAGCAGGCCCAGCAAGATGACGAAAGCACCCGTCAGCAAATAGTGGTTCGTGGCAAATTCAATCAGGTGAGCAACCATCATCAGGTTCCAGGGCGTTAAAATGTCGGCCAGTATACACAGCCCCCAAGGTGGGCCAAAGCCCGTACGGCAGTGACGCCGTTTAGCTTGTGGCTGATTTGAACTTGTCCCTAAACTGTCGATCTTTTTTCTACTTCACCTATTAGCCAAGAGTGGGATTCATGACTACCACGCCTAAACCTTTGGTTCTGATCATCCTGGACGGCTTCGGTCACAGCGACAGCCACCACGGCAATGCCGTCTACGCCGCGAAGATGCCGGTCTTCGATCGCTTGTACCAGACGATGCCGAACGGCCTGATCTCCGGGTCGGGCATGGATGTCGGTCTGCCGGACGGGCAGATGGGCAATTCTGAAGTCGGCCACATGAACCTAGGCGCCGGGCGCGTGGTGTATCAGGACTTCACGCGGGTCACCAAAGCCATCCGCGACGGCGAGTTCTTCGAAAACCCCAACATCTGTAAAGCAGTGGATCAGGCCGTCGCCTCTGGCAAGGCCGTGCATATCCTCGGCTTGCTGTCAGACGGCGGCGTCCACAGCCATGAAGACCACCTGGTAGCGATGGTTGAACTGGCGGCAAAACGCGGCGCCGACAAGATTTACCTGCACGCCTTCCTCGATGGCCGCGACACGCCACCACGCAGCGCTCATCAGTACCTGGCCACCATGGAAGCGACGTACGCGCGCCTTGGCAAAGGCCGCACGGCTTCGGTCATTGGCCGCTACTTCGCCATGGACCGCGACAATCGCTGGGACCGAGTTGAGTCCGCCTACAACCTGATTGTGGACGGCACTTCGGAATTCCACGCAGACACCGCCAAAGCTGCGCTGGACGCGGCTTACGAGCGGGGTGAAAACGACGAATTCGTCAAGGCCACCAGCATCGGCGCGCCGGTGACGGTAGAAGACGGCGATGCGGTGGTGTTCATGAACTTCCGCTCCGACCGTGCCCGCGAACTGACCCGCGTGTTCGTCGAAGACGATTTCGCCGACTTCGCGCGTCGTCGTCAGGCCCGACTGGCCGGCTTCGTCACGCTGACCAAGTACGCAGCCAACATCGACGCCCCGGCGGCCTTCGAAAAAGGCGGGCTGCATAACGTGCTGGGCGAGTACCTGGCGAATAACGGCAAAACCCAACTGCGCATTGCCGAGACCGAGAAATACGCCCACGTGACGTTTTTCTTCTCGGGTGGCCGTGAAGAGCCGTTCCCCGGCGAAGAACGCATCCTGATCCCTTCCCCAAAAGTGGCGACTTACGACCTGCAGCCCGAAATGAGCGCACCGGAAGTCACCGACAGAATCGTCGATGCCATTGAGAACCAGCGCTACGACGTGATCGTCGTGAACTACGCCAACGGCGACATGGTGGGCCATAGCGGGATCATGGAAGCCGCCGTCAAGGCGGTGGAATGCCTGGACGTGTGCGTCGGTCGCATCACTCAGGCGCTGGAAAAAGTCGGCGGCGAAGCGCTGATCACCGCCGACCACGGTAACGTCGAGCAAATGACCAACGAGCAGACTCACCAGCCGCACACCGCGCATACCACCGAACCGGTACCGTTCGTCTACGTGGGCAAGCGTGCGTTCAAGGTGCGTGAAGGCGGCGTCCTGGCGGATGTCGCGCCGACGATGCTCATGCTGCTCGGCATGGACATCCCCAACGAGATGACCGGCACGCCGATTCTGGTCGCCAAGTAAGCCCTTGAACCGGCCCGCCAGTCGCTGGCGGGCCGGTTTTGTATGAAATGTCTGACGGCCACGTCGTCCGAGCGTTTTTTTTGCAGCCATCGCCGGGCATACTAGGCCGGTCTTCACTCCTGGTATCGCCCAACCTCATGCTTCGCGCCCTGATCACCCTCGCTTTGATTTGTCTGCTCAATCCGGCGTTCGCCGACGATGATCGCGCACAAACGCAGAAACAGCTCGATGCCACGCGTCAGGACATCACCGAACTCAAAAAAGCGCTGAGCCAGTTGCAGGAAGAAAAATCCGGCGTCCAGAAAGACCTGCGCTCCACTGAAACGCAAATGGGCAAGCTGGAAAAGCAGGTGGAGGCCCTGCAAAAGGAACTAAAAAAGAGTGAAAGCGAGCTGCAACGGCTCGATCAGGAGAAAAAAAAACTCCAGAGCGCGCGCGTTGAACAGCAAAGGCTGATCGCAATTCAGGCTCGCGCCGCCTATCAGAGCGGCCGCCAGGAATACCTCAAGCTGTTGCTCAATCAGCAGAACCCCGAAAAATTCGCTCGCACCCTCACCTATTACGACTACCTGAGCCAGGCCCGCCTGGAGCAGTTGCGCAACTTCAATGAAACCCTGCGCCAGCTGGCAGGCGTGGAAAAAGACATCGACCTGCAACAGGCGCAACTGCTGGTACAGAAGAGCTCGCTGGATGATCAGAAGGCCCAACTCGACACCGTTCGCCAGGAACGTCAAGTGGCGCTGGCCAAGCTGAACCAGGACTACAAGGCCCGCGACCAGAAACTGCAATCGCGACAGCAGGATCAGGCTGACCTGACCAAAGTCCTCAAAACCATTGAAGAAACCCTCGCCCGCCAGGCGCGCGAGGCCGAAGAAGCGCGTCAAAAGGCGCTGCTCGCTCAGCAGGAAGCCGAAAAACGCCAGCGCGAGCAGGAAGCGCTGGCAAAAAACCGGGCTAAAGACGATGCGAAGGACGACAGCGATGACGCGCCGCGCCGTCCCGCCAAGGCGCCCGGCACCATGGTTTCCAGCACCGGTCAGTCGTACGGCGGACCCTTTGAGCAGGCCAGGGGAAAACTTCCATGGCCTGTCGATGGTCGATTGTTGGCGCGATTTGGCGAAAGCCGTGGCGACGACGAAAGAACCAAGTGGGATGGCGTGATGATCAGTGCTGCTGCAGGCAGCCAGGTGCGAGCGGTGCACGGCGGTCGGGTGGTCTTCGCCGACTGGTTGCGCGGCGCCGGGCTTCTGGTCATTCTCGACCACGGCAATGGTTATTTGAGTCTGTACGGTCACAACCAAAGCCTGCTGAAAGAGGCCGGTGACGTCGTAAAAGCCGGAGATGCGATCTCCACTGTCGGTAACAGTGGTGGTGGTCAGGACACTCCGGCGTTGTATTTCGCTATTCGTCAGCAGGGTCGCCCCAGTGATCCGGCCCAATGGTGTCGCACTCAAGGATAAGTCGACACCTCACTCAGGAGTTCGTAAGACATGCTGTTTTCGTCCCGCCTCACCTCGCTGGCCCTGACTATCGCCGTGATTATCGGCGCGCCTCTGGCCCAGGCTGCCGGTGCCGCCCCTGCTCCCGCGCCAACCGCTTCCTCGCCTGCCAGCGCCGCGAACGTCAAGGCGCCGCTGCCGCTCGACGAGCTGCGCACCTTCGCCGAGGTCATGGACCGGATCAAAGCCGCGTACGTTGAACCTGTGGACGACAAGACCCTGCTGGAAAACGCCATCAAGGGCATGCTCAGCAACCTCGACCCGCACTCCGCTTATCTGGGCCCGGAAGACTTCCAGGAATTGCAGGAGAGCACCAGCGGCGAGTTTGGCGGGCTGGGCATCGAGGTCGGAGTCGAGGACGGTTTCGTCAAAGTCGTTTCGCCTATCGACGACACCCCTGCCTCCAAGGCAGGCATCGAGGCCGGTGACCTGATCGTCAAGATCAACGGCACGCCCACCCAGGGCCAGACGATGCAGGAAGCCGTGGACAAGATGCGCGGCAAGATCGGCGAGAAAATCACCCTTACGCTGGTGCGTGACGGCGGCAACCCGTTCGACGTGACGCTTGCGCGCGCGACCATTCAGGTCAAAAGCGTGAAAGCGCAGATGCTGGAGCCCGGCTACGGTTACATCCGCATCACTCAATTCCAGGTCAAGACTGGCGAAGAAGTCGGCAAGGCCTTGGCCAAGCTGCGCAAAGACAACGGCAAGAAGATGAGCGGCCTGATCCTCGACCTGCGCAACAACCCGGGCGGCGTGTTGCAGGCAGCGGTCGAAGTGGCTGACCACTTCCTCACCAAGGGTCTGATCGTCTACACCAAAGGCCGTATCGCCAACTCCGAGCTGCGCTTCTCGGCAGATCCGGCGGATGCCAGCGAAGGCGTACCGCTGGTGGTGCTGATCAACGGCGGCAGCGCCTCGGCTTCGGAAATCGTCGCCGGCGCGCTGCAAGATCAGAAGCGCGGCATTTTGATGGGGACTGATACATTCGGCAAAGGCTCGGTGCAGACGGTTCTGCCACTGGCCAACGACCGCGCCTTGAAGATCACCACGGCGTTGTACTACACGCCAAACGGTCGCTCGATTCAGGCTCAGGGCATCAACCCGGACATCGAAGTCAAACGCGCCAAACTGACCGCTGAAGCCGATGGCGACAATTACAAAGAGGCTGATCTGCTTGGTCACCTGGGCAATGGCAACGGCGGTGCGGACAAACCGACCACCAAGGCCAAGGCTGGCAAGGCGCGTCCGCAGGACGATGACTACCAGATGAACCAGGCCCTCAGCTTGCTCAAGGGATTGAGTGTCACGCGCGGCAATTGATGTGCGCGTCTGGCTGACCGGGCTTATCTGGGCTCTAGTCGTCACCACCGGGGCTGCGCACGCCGCCCCGGCGGAATCCTCAGTGACCGGTGGCAAGGCGCCGAAGGTCGCTTACCTGAGCCTGATCATCGACGATCTCGGGCAAAGCCCTGATCGAGACAACCGCGCGCTTTTCCTGCCCGGCCCCGTGACGCTGGCGATCATGCCCGACACGCCTCACGCAACGGACTTTGCCCGTCAGGCGCACAAGGCCGGTAAAACCGTGATGCTGCACATGCCGATGGACCCGGCCACCGGACCCTATGCCTGGCACCCGGAACTGCCACTGCCCGAGCTCGAATCCCGTCTCAACGCAGCGCTGCTGAAAGTCCCCTACGCCGCTGGTATCAATAACCACATGGGCAGCCGCATGACGGCCGAGCCGGTGGCAATGGGCTGGCTGGTGGGCGAGTTGCAACGCCGTCATCTGTTTCTGGTCGACAGCCGCACCAGCGCGAAAACCGTTGCGGCAGCCGAAGCCCAGAAGATCGGGTTGGCAAGTGTGTCCCGCGACGTCTTTCTGGATGATGAACGCACTGCCGAAGCCATCTCGGGTCAGCTGCAGACGGCGATCAAGCTGGCCCACAAGCAGGGTTCGGCCGTGATGATCGGCCACCCCTACCCAGTGACGATGGACGTGCTTGAGCGCGAGCTGCCCAAGCTCAAAGCCCAGGGCGTCGAGTGGATCGAACTGCGCCACATGATCAGCATTCGGGGTAATGAGGCCATGGCGGGCCATGGCAAGAATGGCGTTTATCGTTGAGCCTGTGACGGGCCGAGCGGAGCGGAGTACATCCTGAATTGCTGCGGCGCTGCCAGAATTTTTCGCGGGCAAGCGCGCTCCTACAGGTGAATCCAAAGATCGCGCCGGGCGCAAGGATTGATTGCGCAAGGGGGATCGCATTGATTGCGCCGGGTTAAGGCGACGATTGGGCGCCTCGGCGTACGGGTCATGAATCGCAGACGGCCGGTGTAGGCGCGCGCTTGCCCGCGAAGGCGGCAGTCCGGTCACTGAAGACTCCACGGATGGACTCGATTCATCGCCTTCAATCAATGCCTGGCGCCGCGCCGTAATTCTGGCACCTCCATAACCATCCTGTTTCAGCGCGCCGATGCAAGGCATTCATTGGACTGCGCGCGCCCGTCCTCTATGGTGAGACTCGAACGGATGCAGCGCCCGAATGCAGTGGGAGTGCCTCAGCGACCCACACCTTTACGGAATCAAGGCGCTCATGAATTCAACCACTGCTCCAAGCCCACGCGTGCTCGCCTATCGGCCCGAGATAGACGGGCTGCGTACGGTAGCCGTGCTCCCGGTGATCCTTTTTCACGCCGGGTTCATGTTTTTCTCGGGTGGCTTCGTCGGCGTCGATATCTTCTTCGTCATTTCGGGATACCTGATCACCTCGATCCTGGCGGCGGAGATAGCCCAGGGTCACTTCTCGATTTTGAAGTTCTACGAGCGGCGCGCCCGTCGCATCCTGCCCGCGCTGTTTTTCGTGATCATCGCCACGCTGCCGTTTGCACTGCTGTGGATGCTCGACAGCGATATCCAGAACCTGGGGCGCAGCATCATGTCGGTGGCGGTCTTTGCCTCCAACCTTTTCTTCTGGCGCAATACCGACTACTTCGACCCTGCCGCTGGCGAACAACCGCTGCTGCACACGTGGAGCCTGGCGGTGGAGGAGCAGTACTACATCTTCTTCCCGCTGTTCTTACTGCTGGCGTGGAGGCTGAAAAAACCCGGCCTGACGCTGTTCATTCTGGTCATCACCTGTGTTTCGCTCGCTTTGGCCGAATGGGGCGCGACGTACCATCCCGCCGTGAATTTCTACCTGTTGCCAACCCGAGCCTGGGAACTGCTCGCCGGTTCACTCACGGCGATGGTGCTGTTTCGTCAGCCCGGCACGCCCGCAACCGCCGACGGATTTAGTCCGGTTAAAGCCGCCCTGGCAATTACCGGCGCGGGTCTGGTGCTGTATTCAGTGTTCGGTTTTGATGAGACCACTCCCTTTCCGAGCCTGTACACGGTTGTCCCGGTGCTCGGTACGTGCCTGATCATCCTGTTCGCTTCGCCGCACTGTGTGACGGGCAAAGTGTTATCGCTCAAGCCGATGGTCTGGATCGGCTTGCTGTCCTACAGCGCGTACCTGTGGCATCAGCCGCTCTTTGCGCTGTATCGCCTGTCGCCGTTGCAGTTCTCGAACAATGATCAGATCATTTTTCCGCTGTTGATTGTCGTGGTGTTCCTGCTCGCCTGGTTCAGCTGGAAATACATTGAGGCGCCCTTCCGCTATAAAAACCGTATTTCACAAAAAGGCGTTTTCCGCTGGGCCGTGGCGAGCATCGTGCTGTTGCTGGGCATCGGCGGGACACTCAACGCGGTCTACAAGCCGGTGGCTGACCCCATGGCCGTTCAGGTGCAGGACTGCGAAGGCTATGACGCGGGAGGCTCGGAGCTGGCCTGCAAGAAGATCGGCACGGGCAGCCGTCTCGTGGTCCTGTTTGGTGACTCCCACGTACTGCCGCTGGTCGACGCCTTCAGCGAGGACCCGGCCATGACGTACATGTTTGTTTCGATTCCCGGTTGCCCGCCGCTGGTCGGGCTAGAGCGCTACGACGGCATCGGCAACAGCTCCAACTGCGACAAGCCGGGACAGCTGGCGCACTACGCCCAGCAGATCGCCAGCCTGCAGCCGGAGAAGATCATCCTAGTGGGGCGCTGGACGCTGTACATGCATGGCTGGCAGAAAAAGAACGTGCTGCAGAAAAAACATCATTTACTGCAACTGGAGACTGGCGAGACCGGGCTCACGCCTCAACAGGTCGTCGCCAGAGGCGTGGATGCCACGGTGGAGTTCTTTGGCCGCACCGCGCCGCAAAGCACGCTGTTCATTCTTGAGCAGGTGCCCGACATCCAGATGTTCGGGCATGTGAAGGCGGTTGTCAGCGCACTGGGAGACAGCGTCCCGCGCACCGCCATCGACGCCTGGGACGAGGGCGAGATGTCCATGCTGGCCGATGAGGCCAACGGCGGGGCGCTTCGGGTGATCAGGACCAAACAGTACTTTTGCAACGCGGCAAGCTGCGAGATCGGCAAAGACAAGCGCTTTTACTATCTGGACGACAACCATCTGAGCGCGTCGGGCGCCAAGCTGCTGAGCGAGCCGTTGAAGATGGCGATCAACCCATGAAATGTGCCTACAGAAACTCGGCAAAAATGGAATCGACCACGCCCTCTTTGCGCAGTTGATCCAGCGCGCCCTGCAGTCGGGCGACCACGGCGTCGGGGGTGTCTTTGTTCAGCGCCAGGAACAGCTCGGCGCTGTTGAAGCGCAGCACGGTTTTCAATCCGGTGATGCCTTCCTGCCGGGCCAGATAACGCCCTGCCGGGTCGCCCGTGGCCCAGAGATCGAGCTGGCCATCGACAAGCTTCCTGGCGTTGTCCTTGTCGCTGAGCACCGTGACAGGCTTCATGCCCTGACGCGCCAGTTCCACGGCGATGGCATCGCCTTTGTAGGCACCAATTCGATAAGGTCGGGCGGCCTCCAGTGAACTTAGCTCAATAGGGCTGTCAGCCCGCGCCAGCAAAACCCAGTCGTCCGGACCGATCGGGCCGACCCATTTGAAGCGTTTTTCGCGCTCGGGCAATCGCGCGGTCACGAAGACGCCATAACCGGGATTTTCCAGCGCCAGTTTGTAGATGCGCTCCCACGGGAAACGCAGGGTCATGCTGTAGCCGATCCCGGCGCGCTTGAAGGTCTCGCGCACCACCTCCGCGGCGATGCCCTTGATGTTGGCTTCCTGGGCGAAGTTCTTGCCGTCCGCGGCCATGTTGTACGGGGGGAAGTTTTCGGTCAGCAGGACCATCGAATAAGCTGGTGAATCGTCGGCACGGGCCGCGCCCGAGAGCAGCGTCACGGCGCTGATCAGCGCAAGAAAAACACCTTTGAACATATCCCTGGCACCCGATCCTGACGACCGCAAGAGAGTGCCGCTAACCCGCGGCAAAGTCTAGTTCGCGGTCGTCACGGCCGGTCAGCGAACCACAATCCCCTGCTTGGCCATGTAGGCCTTGGCTTCGGGCACGGTGTATTCGCCAAAATGGAAAATGCTCGCCGCCAGCACAGCGCTGGCATGTCCCTGCAGCACGCCGGCGGCCAGGTGCTCAAGGTTGCCGACGCCGCCCGACGCGATCACCGGAATGCCGAGTGCATCGCTGATGGCGCGGGTGACGCCCAGATCGAAGCCGTTCTTCATGCCGTCCTGATCCATGCTGGTCAGCAGAATTTCGCCAGCGCCCAGGTCTTCCATCTTTTTGGCCCACATGACGGCGTCCAGCCCTGTCGGCTTGCGACCGCCGTGAGTGAAGATCTCCCAGCGCGGCTCTTCACCGGGCAGCGAAACCTTCTTGGCATCAATGGCCACGACGATGCACTGGGAGCCGAATCGCGCAGCGGCTTCGCCGACAAACTCGGGATTGAACACGGCAGCGGTGTTGATCGATACCTTATCGGCGCCGGCATTGAGCAGATTGCGGATGTCCTGCACCGTGCGCACGCCGCCACCCACCGTCAGCGGAATGAACACCTGACTGGCCATGCGCTCAACGGTATGCAGGGTAGTGTCTCGGCCGTCGACACTGGCCGTGATGTCCAGAAAGGTAATCTCGTCGGCGCCCTGCTCGTCATAGCGACGGGCAATTTCCACCGGATCGCCGGCGTCGCGGATGTTCTCGAACTTGACGCCTTTGACTACGCGGCCGTTGTCGACGTCAAGGCAAGGGATGATGCGTTTGGCGAGGGCCATGGGCCGGTTCTCCGAAGACGGTTGGGAATCTGCCCAACATCACAACATTCTGATTTGAAGGACGCCCCTGTGGGAGTGAGCTTGCTCGCGATGCGCCTGGTCAGTCAGCAAACATACGTCTGACACGCCTGCTATCGCGAGCAAGCTCACTCCTACACGGGGGTGTGCCAGTCAGCCTTTGTACGAATCACAAAACGCCTGGGCCTCAGCGACATCCAGCGTGCCTTCGTAAATGGCGCGGCCGGTAATGGCGCCGATGATGCCGGGTGCTTTGGCGTCGAGCAGCGCCTTGATGTCGCCCAGGTTGTGAATACCGCCCGAGGCGATCACCGGAATGCGTGTGGCGGCAGCGAGCGCGGCGGTGAACGGGACGTTGCAGCCCTGCATCATGCCGTCTTTGGCGATGTCGGTATAAACGATCGCCGAGACGCCGTCGGCTTCGAAGCGCTTCGCCAGATCGATCACCTGCACGGTGCTGACCTCAGCCCAGCCGTCAGTGGCGACGAAGCCATCTTTGGCATCCAGGCCGACGATCACTTTGCCGGGAAAGGCGCGGCAGGCTTCTGCGACGAATTCGGGCTCCTTGACCGCCTTGGTGCCGATGATGACGTAACTCACGCCGGCTTTGACGTAGTGCTCGATGGTTTCCAGCGAGCGGATCCCGCCACCGATCTGGATCGGCAGGTTTGGGTAGCGACGGGCAATCGCCGTCACGACTTCACCATTGACCGGCTGGCCTTCAAACGCACCATTGAGGTCGACCAGATGCAAACGACGGCAGCCGCCCTCAACCCATTTGGCAGCCATGCTCACCGGATCATCGGAGAACACTGTGGAATCTTCCATTCGGCCTTGGCGCAGACGCACGCATGCGCCGTCTTTAAGGTCGATCGCGGGAATAATAAGCATGGTTTTTCCTTGGTCAAAGGAGCTGCAAGCTGCAAGCCATGAGCTGCAAGAGGCATCTCCACTAATTCTCGCAGCCTGATGCTGCCTTGATTCTGCTGTGATGTATGCGACCTCAAGACCGCGGCAGGCACGCCCTTTCTTGAGGCTTGCGGCTTGCGGCTTTCAGCTGCTCTTCTCCAACGCCCACAGGTCGCTTTCGATGCTTTCGAAACGCTCTTTCAGGTGCGTCTGCACATCGAAGATCGCGCGGTTGTAGTAATGCGGTGCGATCTCGCGGGTGAACAACTCCAGAATTTCAGCCGCTTCGAACGAACCCAGGTCCAGCTCGAAACGGTCTTCCATGAACCGCTTGATCGTGTGACACGCCTCACTCTCCTGCTCGGGAGTGAGGGTCAGAATCGGCGGTTTGGTTTTCTTGCTCATTACCGGCTGCCGTCCCACACGGCGAAGTTCTGCAGCAACTGCAGGCCATGGGTGTGGCTTTTCTCCGGGTGGAATTGCACGGCAAAGCGTGAGCCGTCCGCCAACGCAGCGGCGAAGTCATGACCGTAATGGCCTCGACCGGCGATCTGCTGAGGGTTCGGTGAGTCAATGTAGTAGCTGTGCACGAAATAGAACCGCGCCATGTCCGGGATGTTGGCCCACAGCGGGTGTTCCACTGCCTGCGCCACTTCATTCCAGCCCATGTGCGGGACTTTCAGATGCTGACCGTCTTCGTGCAAATCCTTGCCGAAGAAGCGAACCTGGCCCGGGAACACACCGATGCAGTCGACTCCGGCGCTTTCCTCACTGTGATCCATCAGCGCCTGCATACCCACGCAGATGCCGAGAAACGGGCGGTCCTGACTGACTTCGCGGACCAGCGCATCGAAGCCCAGACGACGGATTTCAGCCATGCAATCGCGGATCGCGCCGACACCGGGAAAAACGACGCGGTCAGCTTCACGAATGACGTCGGCGTCGCTGGTAATCAGTACACGGCCGGCGCCGACGTGCTCCAGCGCCTTGGCCACCGAGTGCAAGTTGCCCATGCCATAGTCGATAACGGCAACGGTCTGCATTACAGCACGCCCTTGGTGGAAGGCATCTGGCCGGCCATGCGGTCGTCGAGCTCTACCGCCATGCGCAACGCGCGGCCAAAGGCCTTGAAGACGGTTTCGATCTGGTGGTGGGTGTTGTGCCCGCGCAGGTTGTCGATGTGCAGCGTGACATTGGCGTGGTTGACGAAGCCCTGGAAGAACTCCTGGAACAGGTCCACATCAAAGCCGCCGACGGTGGCACGGGTGTAAGGGACGTGCATCTGCAGGCCAGGACGACCGGAGAAGTCGATGACCACGCGCGAAAGCGCTTCATCCAGCGGGACATAGGCGTGACCGTAACGACGGATGCCTTTTTTGTCGCCGATGGCTTTGCTGAATGCCTGACCCAGCGTGATGCCGACGTCTTCCACGGTGTGGTGATCGTCGATGTGCAGGTCGCCTTTGCATTCGATATCCAGATCGATCAGCCCGTGACGGGCAATCTGGTCGAGCATGTGTTCAAGAAAAGGAACGCCGATATCAAATCGGGCCTTTCCGGTGCCATCCAGGTTGATCGAGGCTTTGATCTGGGTTTCCAGAGTGTCGCGCTCGACGAACACCATACGTTCGGCCATCACCAGCTCCGCAAAATCATTGGGCGAAAAGGCGGCCATTATAGGCGGGTGGCGGGGAAACAGAAACATGAAGCGAGGAATGACAGACAGGGGGAAATGGCACTGACGGGGATGTACATGTCTGTACATATGGGCTGCAGGAGCCGGCTTGCTGGCGAATATGGTGCGTCAGTGCAAATGATGTGCCTGATACATCAAGCTTCGCCAGCAAGCCGGCGCCTACGGTGCGCGCTGGCCTGAAGGACTCAGGCCAGCACGGACAGGCTCTTAGTGAAACAGTACGGCAGTCTTCTGCAGAGTGATCCACACGCCCCACGCCAACGGAATGCCCACCGCCAACCAGGCTAGAACGGCCAGCGGCTTGGTGCTTGGGTCGGCTTTCCATTCCAGCGAAGTGCTGTGGTCAGCGCCAGCATCGTGACCGATGGCTTGTTCAGCCTTCAGTTGCTCGTCGGTCATGAAGTACTTGTCGGCCACCGGACGCACCAGCAGGTTGCAGATAAAGCCCAGCACCAGCAGACCCGCAAGGATGTACAGGGTGATGTCATAGGCATCCGCCCGCGCAACGCCGTGGCTCAACTGGTACTCGCGCAGGTAGTTGACCAGCACTGGACCCAGCACACCGGCAGCTGCCCATGCGGTCAGCAGACGACCGTGGATCGCGCCCACCATTTGTGTACCGAACAGGTCGGCCAGGTAAGCCGGAACGGTTGCAAAACCGCCGCCGTACATCGACAGCACCACGCAGAATGCCGCCACGAACAGCGCTACGCTGCCCAGATGACCCAGGGTCGGCACCGACGCGTAGAGCAGGAAGCCCAGCGCGAAGAACACAAAGTACGTGGCTTTACGGCCGATGTAGTCCGAGAATGACGCCCAGAAGAAGCGACCGCCGATGTTGAACAGGCTCAGCAGACCGGTGAAGCCTGCCGCGATGGCCGCGATGGCGGCCAGTTGCGAAGCATCCAGCTGCCCGAACGGCTGATCGGTGCCCAGCAGCTTGCCGCCGAATACTTCCTGCAGCAGTGGCGAAGCCATGCCGAGGATGCCGATACCCGCCGAAACGTTCAGGCACAGCACCAGCCAGACCAGACGGAATTGCGGGGTTTTCCACGCAACGCTGACGTGTACGTGGCGGTTGGTGATCATCGCGCTGTTGGCTTTCTTTGCCGGAGCGGTCCAGCCTTCAGGCTTCCAGCCGGTAGGCGGAACGCGGTACGACAGAGCACCGCCGATCATGAAGATGAAGTAAATCACCGCCATCACCGCGAAGCTTTGCCACACGCCAACGCTGTCAGGCGTAGCGAAATGGCTCATCAGTGCGGTTGCCAGTGGAGCGCCAACCATTGCGCCGCCGCCGAAACCCATGATCGCCATGCCCGTGGCCATACCGCGCTTGTCCGGGAACCACTTGATCAGCGTCGACACCGGCGAGATATAACCCAGGCCCAGACCGATACCGCCGATCACGCCCGAGCCGATCCACATCAGCCATATCTGGTGGGTATACACACCCAGCGCCGAGATCAGCAGACCGCCACACCAGCACAGGGCCGATACGACACCCGCCTTGCGTGGGCCTGCGTGTTCAAGCCAGCCGCCCCAGATGGCTGCGGAGCAACCCAGGAAAATGAAGAACAGGGTGTAGATCCAGCCGAGCATGGAGATCGGCCAGTCGCAGCTGGACGAAAAGACTTGCTCGAAAAAGCCCATGTCCGGTGCGCAAGCGACAGCGGTCTTGATGCCGATGGCCTTGGACAGCGGCAGCCAGAACACCGAGAAGCCGTAGGCCATGCCGATACACAGGTGAATAGCCAATGCAGCCGGTGGAACCAGCCAGCGGTTGAACCCGCGCTTGGCGATGATGCGCTCTTTGGACAAGAACGCAGGCTGAGCGGAAGTACCGCCCAGAGCAGTGCTCGTAGTCATCTAATGTTGCCCCCAATTTTTAGTTGTATCCCGCAAGAACGGCGACGTTGCTCCGCCCCCACTCTGTTAAGCACGCAGGCCTCGGTGGGTTATCGGCAGGCAGTCTCTTTACGTGACAATTCGACGCAGCAAGGCTGGCGAACGGCGCGAGATTACCATTTGCGGGTCAAAAGAAAGCATTCTGCTACTACCTTTTTTGCGCCGTCTGTCACCGCGCAGGGGGCAGGCAGTCGCCTCTCCAGCGCCATTGACGATCCAAAACCCGGTGCCTGCGTGAGAACGCTATACTCGCGGGCTAAATTTTGAACGACTCGACACAAGGACTCGCCCATGAAAGCGTTCGGCAAAATCCTGGGACTCACCCTTCTCGGGCTGTTGCTGATCATCGTGGCTCTTGGCTTTGCCTTGACCCATCTGTTTGATCCCAACGATTACAAAGACGAGATTCGAAAACTGGTTCGCGACCGCGCCCATGTCGAGCTGACGCTCAACGGCGACATCGGCTGGAGCCTGTTTCCGTGGCTGGGCCTGGAGCTGCATGACGCCAGCGTCGCCACCTTGAGCGAGCCGACCAAACCTTTCGCCGATTTGCAGATGTTGGGGCTTTCTGTCCGCGTTCTGCCGCTGCTGCGCAAGGAAGTGCAGATGAGCGATGTGCGGGTCGAGGGCTTGAACCTGACCCTGACGCGCGACGAAAACGGCCACGGCAATTGGGAAGACATCGGCAAGGTGCCTGCCACTGCGGCCAACCCTGCCCAGCCACCTTCCACGCCCGCCCCGGCTGACGCTCAGGCCGATCCCGCTCCGACCAAGCCTGACAAACCATGGCAGCCGCTCAAGCTGGACATCGACAGCCTGACCGTGAACAACGCGCGCATCGATTACAACGACATTCTCAAGGCCCGGCAATTGACCGCCGAGAGCATCCAGCTGAGCACTGGCCCGATCCACAACGCGACCGATATCCCGCTGAAGCTGACGGCATTCCTGAGCACCAACCAGCCGGTTGTCCGCACCAAAACCGAGCTGACCGGCAAGCTGCGTTTCGACCGCGTGCTCAAGCGCTATCAACTTGATGACATGCGCTTCTCCGGCGAAGCGGCGGGCGATCCGCTGCAGGGCAAGACATTGACGTTCTCGGCCCAGGGTCAGTTGCTGGCAGACATGTCCGCCAACGTCGCCGAATGGACCAATCTGAAACTCTCGGCCAACCAGTTGCGCGCCATCGGCGAGCTGCATGTGCGCGATCTGGACAAGACCCCGCAGCTGACGGGCGGCCTGTCGATCGCGCAATTCAACCTGCGTGATTTCCTCGACAACATCGGTCAGCCTGCGCCGGCGCTGGGCGATGGAAGCCTGAACAAACTGGAGCTGGTCACCCGTATTGCCGCGACGCCCAACAGCGTGTCGCTGGACAACCTGACGATGAAGCTCGACGACAGCACCATCACCGGCCGCGTCGCTGTGGAAGACTTCGCCAAACAGTCCTTGCGCGTCCAGCTCAAGGCCGACACGTTCAACGCCGACCGCTATCGTGCGCCCGAGGGCGAACAGGCGAAAAGCGCTGGCGCTGCTCGCAAGTCCGAAGTTCAAGGCGCGGAAGCCGAGGCCATGGTTGCGTCAGGTACCTCGCCGCTGCCCAACCAGCCCACGCAAGGCGCCTGGAGCGACGCGAAGCTGTTGCCAGTGGAGCGACTGCGCAAACTCGATGTGGACGCTGACCTCAGTTTTGGCAAGCTGACGCTGGAAAAACTGCCCATTCAAAACGCGGCGCTGAAAACCTCTGCGCTCGACGGGGTGGTCACGCTCAGCAGTCTGCGCGGCGATCTGTACAACGGCAATTTCGAAGTCAAAGGCAATTATGACGCCCGCCCCGAAGTGCCGTTGGCGAGCGTTCAGACCCGTATCGTGAAGGTCCCCGTGGAGCACTTCATCCAGAGTCAGGGCACCACGCCGCCACTGCGCGGCCTGCTCAACCTCACCAGCGACGTGACCGCCAAAGGCAACAGTGAGAAGGCGCTGGTCGAAAGCCTCAACGGTACCGCCAGCTTTGCGCTGAACGACGGCGTGCTGGTCAACGCCAACCTCGAACAGCAGTTGTGCCGCGGGATCTCGACGCTCAATCGCAAAACCCTGAGTGGCGAACCGCGCGGCAAAGACACGCCTTTCCAGCAGCTCAACGGCAATCTGGTGTTCCGTAACGGCGTAGCCAGCAATCCTGACCTCAAAGTCCGCACCCCCGGCCTGAGCGTCAATGGCGACGGGGACATCGACCTGCGCGTGATGGGCATGAACTACCGGATCGGTGTGATCATCGAGGGCGACAAGAGCGATATGCCGGACCCGGCCTGTGAAGTGAATCCTCGGTTTGTCGGGATTGAATGGCCGGTTCTATGCCGTGGCCCGCTGGAACTGGGCGCCAAGGCCTGCCGGCTGGACAACGACGGCTTGGGCAAGGTCGCCGCCAAACTCGCAGGCGACCGTATTGGCGACAAAATCGATGAAAAACTGGGGGACAAGGTCAGTCCCGAGCTCAAGGACGCAATCAAGGGACTGTTCAAGCGTTAACTTCACTCAGCAGGCGCTGCTGAAAGAACTGTAGGAGCGCGCTTGCCCGCGAAGGCGTTGGGTCATAAACCATCATGGTGGCTGACCCAACACACTCGCGGACTAGCGTTAATCCAGACATGGGTGCAACCCCACTCTATTCGACCACCGGAACCCTTGATGCAACCTGAGCAGTTCTCTTCCGCCGTTCTCGACTGGTATGACCGTCACGGCCGCCACAATCTTCCCTGGCAACACGACATCACCCCTTACCGCGTGTGGGTGTCGGAAATCATGCTGCAGCAAACTCAGGTCAGCACCGTCCTGGGCTATTTCGACAAGTTCATGGAAGCCCTTCCGACCGTCCAAGCGTTGGCCGAAGCGCCGGAAGACGAAGTGCTGCATCTGTGGACAGGGCTCGGCTACTACACCCGCGCGCGCAATTTGCAGAAAGCCGCGAAAATCGTGGTGGCCGAACACGGCGGTGAGTTTCCCCGGGACGTGGATAAGCTCGTTGAGCTGCCCGGGATTGGCCTCTCGACAGCAGGTGCCATTGCCAGCATCAGCATGGGCCTGCGGGCGCCGATCCTCGACGGCAACGTCAAGCGCGTGCTCGCCCGCTTCACCGCCCAGGAAGGCTATCCTGGCGAGCCCAAGGTGGCGAAGCAGATGTGGGCCACGGCAGAGCGTTACACGCCGCATAGCCGCGTCAACCATTACACCCAGGCGATGATGGATCTGGGCGCCACACTCTGCACTCGCAGCAAACCAAGCTGCCTGCTCTGCCCGCTGGAGCGAGGCTGTGAAGCGCACATGCTGGGCCAGGAAACCCGCTACCCCATCCCCAAGCCGCGCAAGGTCGTGCCACAAAAACGCACCTTGATGCCTATCTTCGCCAACCAGGAAGGCGCGATCCTGCTTTATCGCCGCCCTTCCACCGGGCTATGGGGCGGGCTATGGAGCTTGCCGGAGCTGGACGACTTCAACGACATGCAGCACCTGGCCAACCAACACGCACTCGCGATGGGCGAGCACCTGGCCTTGCCGGGCTTGGTGCACACGTTCAGCCACTTTCAGCTGACCATTGAACCCTGGCTGGTCCGGGTGCGGGAGTCGGCCCATCACGTGGCCGAGGATGACTGGCTCTGGTATAACCTCGCCACCCCGCCGCGCCTGGGCCTTGCCGCCCCGGTGAAGAAACTGCTGAAAAACGCAGCCGACGTACTGAATGCAGGAGAGTCCGCATGACCCGCACCGTGATGTGCCGCAAATACAAAGAAGAACTGCCCGGCCTGGACCGTCCGCCCTATCCGGGCGCCAAAGGTGAAGACATCTACAATCACGTCTCGCAAAAGGCCTGGGCTGACTGGCAGAAACACCAGACCCTGCTCATCAATGAGCGCCGTCTGAACATGATGAACGCCGAAGATCGAAAATTTCTTCAGACCGAGATGGACAAATACCTGTCCGGCGAGGAATACGCCAAGGCCGACGGCTACGTTCCGCCGTCTGAATAATCCTTCGCAGACAGTGTTCGTCGTAAGCGGAGGAAATAATTCAGATTTTTTTCGACACCACGCTTGACGACCTCCTGAAAAACACGTTTAATGCGCCCCGTTGCCCAGATAGCTCAGTCGGTAGAGCAGGGGATTGAAAATCCCCGTGTCGGCGGTTCGATTCCGTCTCTGGGCACCACCTTTCGTTTTCAGGTGATGCCAAACACACCCGAAAGCACACAAGAAGCCCGCCTCGTGCGGGCTTTTTGTTGTCTGTGGCTCCCCACCATCCTTAATAAATTAAGCCCAAACAGATGTGAGCAGATTTGTAAGTAGACGGGGCACCTATGTGGTCGGCCCTATTTGTAAGCATTCTCCTACGACACCTACAGGGAAAAAGGATCAATAAGCGTCTTTTTTTTGCGCTACAGTTTCCCCGTCGATTTAGGTTTCCGGATAAGCGGCCGCTGCCGGGGTGGTAAAGATTGACTTATGGCTGCCGATAAACATAATCGCGAGCCTCAGACTCAACGCCGCAATTCACGCAACATAGGAGGTCCCAATGTCGATGAAAACAGCAGCTCAAGGAATGATCGTTGCTGCGTTTGCGTTGATCGGGGATTACTCGACTGTTGCCACTCCGCAGTATCAGATGCCTCCGTTCGAGGTTTCTTCCAAACAAAATCGCCTCAATCATCTGCGTAAAGAGCTTGCTGAGCTGAACTCTGGCTGGATGGATCTAGACCGGATTTATAGCGAAGCCGTGCAAGTCACGCTGAAGCGCGGGATATTCGAAGACGAGAAATTCCTACGGAATAGCCAGCTTCTTAGCGCGATTCGGGTGCTTGAATCTGGCCTTAGGGATGCGGTCGTGCCCGTGGAGCTGTCTGCTGACCACCTATCTCTGCGTCGCACGGTTGCCAAAACCCGCAATCGTCTGGCCACGCTCGACACCTACTACCGCCAGTTCTTCATGATTCCTGAAGAGTTTGAAAGCGCGGCCGATTCCAAGGCGCTTAGGGCGCTGGCCGACCACACCACTCGCAGAATTCAGGAACTCGCCTAAGGCACGAAATGGATGTCGAGGTAGAGTTTCATAAAGGGACGTTTGCTGAGTTCTTTGAGCCTGTAGAGCTGAAGCACGCAGGGTTGTCGGAAATTCTAAAAACAGAATTCATTGAATACGTACGGTCGGGGCGCATGCGCACGCCCAGCATATTCGGTCGTGATGCCCCCTATACGCAGCCTCCTCAAGCTCTTCAGGCTTGCCTGATGCACATCCATATCAAGATCCCACCCTCTCGATTCCCCCAAGGCGTTGCGCAGCATGATAGGTGCTGTCCTCGAAACAGACCCGGCGAGGATGCAGCACTTGTCTACGTTCCAGGCGAACTTGAGGAGCACAGATTTCTGTTGCTTGCCTTTCTATGGCCTGATGCCCATGGCAGGGCGCGCGATCGGAATACTATGAAATACTTGGCACGCCTGGCGCGTGACTGGCGGGACAAAAACTAGTAAGACGCCTCACATCGCCCTGAAAGTCGTTTTAGAGGCGACCATTCGAATCCAAGGTGTGAGCTGAACACCGAAGACGGCTGCTGCAGAGCACTCAGAATAATCCACCCGCGCTTTGTATACGTGACCCATGGATGGCGGTTCGATTCCGTCTCTGGGCACCATAAATACCGAAAAACCCCTGCATCGAAAGATTCAGGGGTTTTTTATTGGGCGCGATTTATTAACATTGCCGACTTGACCCTATCAAGGAGCCCGTCATGGCATCTGTCACCAAGCAGCAGAAACGAGCCAAGCGCGCCAAGACCAAAGCCAAAGCGCAGCGTGTCGCCCGCCAGCATCCGCAAACGGTCAATCCGATCGTCCCGGATTACTTCATGCCTGACGTGTTCGACGACGACGAAACCCTGCTCCACAGTTACGTCGAGCCCGACATCCTTGAGGCCTTGAATGAGGAAGAGCGCGAGGCGATGGCGTCGCTGATAAGAGGCGATTCCGGGATGCCGTTCACCGAGGACGAAATGCTGTTGACGGAGGTTTACCTGGTCCCTGCGCCGGAGCCGTCCGAGGAGCAACGCCTCGCCCATTACGAAGTGCTCAAGCGTGCCGAGCAGCAAGGGTTTCTCGATCTACTTGATGCCTTCGCCAGAGGTCCGATAGCCGCCCACGCCTTCTGCGACATCGATTTCGATCATTACCTCGACGTCCTGGTGAACACGCTTGGCGCCTACATGATGTGGGCCCACGGACTGGATGAGGCGACTGTCAGGGCGCGCATCGACGACGACGATTTCTATGAAGCCTTCCGCGCCGTTCTTGGCGAGATCGAGATGGAGTCCACGATGCAGATGCTGGGAATCGACCGCAACGAGCACGACGAACCGGCGCAAGACTGAATACAATATGCGCCCGATGATCTGGGCCATGCGAATGGCTGCACCGCACAAGGAACCGCCGTCATGGCCTCCCCCGACAAACAGCAAAAACGCGCCCAGCGGGCAAAGGCCAAGGCCAAGCAGAACCGTTCCGGCAAGGCCCGGCCGAGCGTCATTCACCCGGTGCTCAACCACGCGTTCGTCAACGAGCCTTTCGATGACGTCGAAATCGACCTGAGTACGTTCGATTTTAAAGACATCGAAGAAAACGGTTTCGACCCGGCGGATTTCGATGACTTGTTCCAAGCCATGAAGCAGGCGGAATCGATGAGCCTGTTGGCGATGTGCGTGGTGTTCCTGCAATACCCGGTGCTGGAGCTGGTGATCTCCGAACAAGACGAGGAGCCGGCGACCGATTTCATGATGGGCCTGCTGATCACCTACCGCGGGCTCTTCCATGAGGAAGACGAAGACACTGCCGTCGAGTGGCTTGGCAGTGACACATTTCAGACCGCCTACAACGAAGCATCCGTCATCCTGCAAAAAAAGAACGCCCGTGGAGCCTTCGGGCGTTCTTGATACGTTTTTGATTTACATGACCCCCGTCAAAACGGTAGCTTTGCGCCACCACGAGAATGCAACTCCTTCTCAATAAAGGCTCGCCGTTTTGACTCGTCATCCTCCCTCTTCGCCTGAACATGCTTCAGGCGATGCTAGGCGTTACTCTAAGACCCGCATTTTTCTGCACTGGCTATCCGCTGCCGTCATCCTGTGGGCGACGTTCAGCGGCTTCGGCGTTGCGTTGCTTGAGCAGAACGATCCTTTTCGGCAGTGGGTCGAGTCATTCAATCCACAGCTGACCAGCCTCTTCATCCCCTTCTTTGCATGGCGGCTATGGCTGGCATTCAGCGCACCCCGCCATCCAATCTCCCACGACCTGCAGGCGCGCCTGGCAAGCGCTGCGCACACGGCGATTTACGCGGCGGTGGCGGGCGTGCTGATCACAGGCGTCCTGATGATGAGTCATCCGGTCACGCTCCTGGCGCTGATCCCGATGCCACAGCTGATCCATTCGCCGGTGGCGCTGCTGGAGCTGCATGAAGTGCATCACGTTCTGTGCGCGGTGTTGGCCGGGTTGGTGGCGCTGCACTTGGCTGCGGTTGTGCTGCATCAAATGCGCGGGCAGTCAGTGCTGAGAAGAATGCGTTAACAGCGCACCAGTGCTCACAGAGACCCTGCTCACGATTACAGTTACCGCAGAGCTTGATTTGAGATAATTTTTCATAGACCCTCACCAGGGCCTCATGAATCCGGGCGTCTCACGCTCAGATTTAGAGATAACAAATTCCCGCTTCGAGATATTGTGCATGCCGGCTTTCTTTCATCACGATCTTGAATTGCTCAATCCTACATTCGACTCTGAGCTTGTGGACGTCCTGAGCGAGCTGGAGCACCTCCGTAAGCTAAGACTGGAGGGCGACACGCCTGCGCCGGTGTTCTTTCAACTGAAATCCATCTTTCATACCTTGGAAAGTCTCGGATCAGCCCGTATCGAGGGCAATCACACCACCCTTGCTGACTACATTGACAGCAAAGTGGGGGGCCAAAACGAAGACACAGATCAGCTACGCGAAGTCGCAAACATCGAAAAAGCGATGGATTACATTGAGGAAAGGATCACTCATGGAAGTCAGCTCACTGAGCATTTCATTCGCGAATTGCACGCGATGACTGTTCATGATCTCGATCGTGAGGGAGACAAAACGCCGGGGGCGTACCGACAGAGTCAGGTACGAATATCTCAATCAGAGCATTTACCACCTGATGCAATTCTTATTTCTGGATACATGCGAGATCTGGTCGAGTTCGTTAACAAACCCGACTCCCCGAAGTATGACCTCATGAAGGTCGCCTTGGCGCATCACAGATTTGGATGGATTCACCCCTTTAGCAATGGTAACGGTAGGGTAGTCCGGCTCATCACTTATGCACTGCTGATGAAATACGGATTCAACGTTAACACCGGCGGGCGGGTGCTAAACCCGACGGCCGTGTTTTGTAACGACCGTGAACGCTACTACGCCATGTTGACGACTGCCGATGCCGGGACCAGCCAGGGGTTGGAAGTATGGTGCACTTACGTGCTGCAGGGGATACGTGACGAACTGAATAAGGTAGATCTGCTCACGCGTTACGAATATCTCGCTCGCCACGTTTTAACCCCCGCTATAGCGTTTGCTCGTCAACGCGAGTGGATCACGGAAACGGAGGAGTTATTACTGGCTCTTGCCATCAAAGCGAGGGTGGTGAAATCTGCGGACTTGGCCAACGTCGTGCCAAACCTGAACAGCGCTCAACGCACCTATCTTATTAAAAAGCTGGTGGGTCAAGGAATGCTCTTACCTATCAGTGAGGGAGCCAGGCAATACACCATAGGGTTTTCAAACAATTATTTGATCCGCGGTGTCATCAAGGCGCTTCGGGAACAAGGGTTCATTCCTGCGCCGTTGGAAAACCCATAAAAAAGCCGCCATCATCCCTGATCGCGGCTTCTCGACGGCAGTCGCTCAAAGCGACTCAAACGCTCATCAATTCAACACGACCTTCCCTGCCTTGGCCGCCGTCTTGCGGCGATTCGACACGATCAGGCCCGCTGCGACGACCATGATGCTCAGCAGCCCGGTGGCGATGATTTCCATGCGATGGCCTTCCTGGAACAGCATGATGGTTAGCACCGCGACGATGAAGACGATCACCGCCCAGGTCAGACCCGGGAACAGCCACATGCGGAAGTCGATGGCTTGCCCTGACGCTTCACGCTTGCGACGCATGCGCAGCTGCGACACCGCGATGACCAGATACACCAGCAACGCGATTGCGCCGGAGCTCGCCAGCAGGAAGTCGAACACCGCAGCAGGTGCGACGTAGTTGGCGAACACCGCAGCGAAGGCGGCGCCGGTCGACAGCAGGACAGCCCAGTAAGGCGTGCCGGCTTTGGTGGTGCGCTGGGACACCGCAGGCGCATCGCCGCGCTTGCCGAGGGAGAAGAGCATGCGCGAGGCGGTGTAGAGCGCCGAGTTCAGGCAACTGGTCACCGCCACCAGCACGACGATGTCGACGATCAGCTTGGCGTTCGGAATGCCCATCAGGTCGAGCACAGTCTGATACGAACCCACCTCAGCCAGTCGGCTGTCATTCCAGGGCACCAGCGCGACGACGAGAAAGATCGACAACAGGTAAAACAGGCAAATCCGCCAGATCACCGAATTCGTGGCCTTGGTGATTTGCTCGCCCGGGTTTTTCGATTCCGCCGCCGCAATGGTGACGATCTCGGTTCCCATGAACGAGAACATGGTGGTCAGCATCGCTGCGAGCACCGCGCCCATGCCGTTGGGCAGGAAGCCTTGCGTGTCATACAGATGGCTGACGCCGCTGACCTGGCTGTTCGGCAGCAGACCGAACACTGCGGCCACGCCCAGCACCACAAAGCCGATGATCGCCAGCACCTTGATCAGCGCGAACCAGAATTCGAATTCGCCGTAATTCTTCACGCTGAACAGGTTGGTGGCCGTCAGCAATAAGGTGATGACCAGCGTGAACGCCCAGATGGCTACGTTCGGGAACCAGGCGTGCAGAATGGTCGCAGCGGCGTTGGCCTCCAGCGGAATCACCAACACCCAGAACCACCAGTACAACCAACCGATGGTGAAACCCGCCCAATGGCCGATTGCGCGGTCGGCGTAGGTCGAAAAGGACCCGGTGTCCGGCGAGGCCACGGCCATTTCCGCCAGCATGCGCATCACTAACACCACCAGCGTACCCGCAGCGCCGTAGGCCAGCAGTACAGCCGGCCCTGCCTCGGCGATTGCATGGCCCGAGCCAACGAAAAGGCCGGCGCCTATAACGCCTGCAATCGAGAGCATGGTGATGTGCCGCGGTTTTAGCCCTTGTTCAAGGTTTGAAGCGTTGGGTGTGCTCATGGAACCAACCTTAGAAGGATTTTTATACGGATCAGTACGTGCTGAAGCCCTTCGTAAAAAGAACACAACAGCGCTGTTATTTATTTTTTACGCAAGAATTACGCCAAAATGTTTCAGATACGACGTCGCAGGCGGATACGCCCGGTCTTACCGTCTTACGCAAGTTCCTGAATGCGCTAGCGATTTGCCAGCCCCGTAGGAAGCGTTACCTAGCGCAACAAGAAGAAGACGCTCAAGCGCACCGAAAATACACACTGCCTACAGGCCAGCACCAATTAAGTGCGCAAAAACGGGGCAAGCATCGACTGAGTGGCGGAAATACCCTTCCCCACGGCGGGTAAAGCTGGCACCATCGCGCCCTTTTTGCGCAACGGCACTCTGTGCCTGCGCCATCAAGCTCATCCTGAAGGCTGGCTACCCATGCCCGGGGCACCGCACCGTGGTGTCGCTGAATCAGCCCGATGAGCCCACCGAATTACGAGGACCGAACATGGCCCAGGCCACGCCTGCCCTGGAAATCCGCGATCTGCACAAACGCTACGGCGAGCTCGAAGTGCTCAAAGGCATCTCGTTGAGCGCGCAGGATGGCGCCGTGATTTCAATTCTGGGTTCTTCCGGCTCGGGCAAGTCGACGCTGCTGCGCTGCATCAACTTGCTGGAAAACCCGCACCAGGGGCAGATCCTGATTGCCGGCGAGGAACTGAAGCTCAAAGCCACCCGCAAGGGTGAACTGATTGCCGCAGACAACCGTCAGATCAACCGGCTGCGCAGCGACATTGGCTTTGTCTTCCAGAACTTCAACCTCTGGCCGCACATGACCGTCCTCGATAACATCACCGAGGCGCCACGACGCGTGCTGGGGCAGAGCAAAGCAGAGGCCACCGAAGTCGCCGAAGCACTGCTGGCCAAAGTCGGTATCGCCGACAAGCGCCATGCCTACCCGGCGCAGCTGTCTGGCGGCCAGCAGCAACGTGCCGCCATTGCACGCACGCTGGCCATGCAGCCCAAGGTCATTCTGTTCGACGAACCCACCTCTGCCCTCGACCCCGAGATGGTGCAAGAAGTGCTTAACGTCATTCGTGGCCTGGCCGAGGAAGGCCGGACCATGCTGATGGTGACCCACGAAATGAATTTTGCCCGGCAGGTCTCCAGCGAAGTGGTTTTCCTGCATCAAGGGCTGATAGAAGAACAAGGCTCGCCGGAGCAGGTCTTCAACGAACCGCGCTCGGCGCGCTGCAAACAATTCATGTCCAGCAATCGCTAACGGAGCAACATCGATGCAGACCCTGAGAAACATTCTGTTGGCCGCTGCCGCCACATTGGCGATGGTCTCCAGTGCTTTTGCCGACGAGACCCTGAAAATGGGCATTGAAGGCGCCTATCCGCCGTTCAACAACAAGGACGCCAGCGGTCAGGTGGTGGGCTTTGACGTGGAGATCGGCAACGCGCTGTGCGCCAAGATGAAGGTGACCTGCGAAGTTGTGACATCGGACTGGGACGGCATCATTCCTGCGTTGAACGCGCAGAAGTTCGACTTCCTCATTTCTTCGCTGTCGATCACCGAAGAACGCAAGCAGGCGGTGGATTTCACTAACCCGTACTACTCCAACAAACTGCAGTTCATTGCGCCGAAGTCGACCAACCTCACCGGTGACGCCGCCGCTATCAAACAAGCGCTCAACGGCAAAACCATCGGCGCCCAGCGTGCAACCTTGTCCGGCACCTGGCTGGAAGACAACTGGGGCGACGACGTCACCCTGAAGCTCTACGACTCCCAGGAAAACGCCTTCCTCGACCTGGCCTCAGGCCGCCTCGATGCATTGCTGGGTGACAAATACGCAAGCTACGAGTGGCTGAAAAGCAAAGAAGGCCAGAACTACGAGTTCAAAGGCGAGCCACTGCAGGGCGACGACAAGATCGGCATCGCGGTACGCAAAGGCGACCCGCTGCGCGACAAGCTCAACGAAGCCCTGAAAGAAATCATCGCCGACGGCACCTACAAGAAGATCAACGACAAGTACTTCCCGTTCAGCATCCTCTGACCTGCCTGACCCTCGCCGTTGCCTGCACATTCAGGCAGCGGCGCTCGTCCCCTAGCCCAACGACGTTATGAACTTCGATCTCTATGGATTCGGCCCGGCCCTCGCCGCCGGCATGCTGATGACCCTTCAACTCGCGCTGTCGGCTCTGTGCCTCGGGCTTATCCTCGGCCTGCTCGGAGCGTTGGCAAAGACTTCGCCCAACCGGGCCCTGCAATGCCTCGGCGGTACGTACTCCACGCTGGTGCGTGGCATCCCCGAATTGCTGTGGGTCTTGCTGATCTATTTCGGCACGGTCAGCTCCATGCGTGCCCTCGGCCAGCTGTTCGACATCCCGAACCTGTCGCTGAGCGCGTTTGCGGCGGGTGTCAGCGCCTTGGGCCTGTGCTTCGGCGCCTACGCCACCGAAGTGTTTCGCGGCGCCATGCTGTCAATTCCCAAAGGCCACCGCGAGGCCGGTCTGGCACTGGGCATGTCGCGCTCACGCATCTTCTTCAAGCTGGTGATGCCGCAGATGTGGCGCATTGCGCTGCCAGGGCTGGGCAACCTTTTCATGATCTTGATGAAAGACACCGCACTGGTCTCGGTCATCGGGCTTGAGGAAGTGATGCGCCATGCTCAGATCGCCGTCACCTCCACCAAGCAGCCGTTCACCTTCTATATGGTGGCGGCGCTGATGTACCTGTGCATGACCGCGCTGTCGATGGTCGGCCTGGCATGGCTGGAAAAGCGCGCATCGGTCGGCTTTGTGAGGAGCGCGTCATGAGTTGGGAATTCGTCCTCAAGTGGCTGCCGAAGCTGCTGCATGGCGCAACGGTAACGCTGGAGCTGGTCGCCGTCGCGGTGATCGCCGGGCTCATCCTCGCCATTCCGCTAGGCATCGCTCGCGCGTCGCGTAATGCCTACGTACGGGCGCTGCCCTACGCCTACATTTTCTTTTTCCGCGGCACGCCGCTGCTGGTGCAGCTGTTTCTGGTCTATTACGGGCTGGCGCAGTTTGAGGTCATCACCAAAGGCCCGATGTGGCCGTATCTGCGCGATCCGTTCTTTTGCGCAGCATTGACCATGACCCTGCACACCACCGCCTACATCGCAGAGATCCTGCGCGGCGCCATCCAGGCGGTACCGCCCGGCGAAATCGAAGCGGCCCGTGCATTGGGCATGTCCAAAGGCAAAGCGCTGCTGTACATCATCCTGCCCCGCGCGGCGCGCATCGGCCTGCCGGCCTACAGCAATGAAGTCATCCTGATGCTCAAGGCCAGCGCGCTGGCAAGCACCGTCACCCTGCTCGACATCACCGGCATGGCCCGCACCATCAATGCCCGAACCTACATGCCGGAACAAACCTTCCTCATCGCTGGGTTGATCTATCTGGTGATGTCGTTCGTGCTGGTGCAGGGCTTCAAACTGCTGGAGCGGTATCTGCGAGTGGACGCCAGCCAGGGGCGGTGAGGATCGCCGCGCGCTCCCACAGAGAATACGGTCCATGTGGGAGTGAGCTTGCTTGCGACAGCGGCATTTCAGCCGCCAAAGATCGCTGTGCCTGATAAACGCGCTCAGGCACTGATTCACCGTATGCTGCACATCACCGCTCAAGTGCCATCACCCAATGCCACTCACACCCGCCCAACTCCAGTCCCGATTCGCCGCGCTTGATGCCTTCCTCCTAGAGCATCAGGCCCTGTGGCGTCCACGCCCCTTTACCCACCGCCACCTGCCGTGGGAGTCGCAGCACCCGGAATTGTCCGCCTGGCTGCGGCAACGCTCGCTTGAAGAGGCAGAAGCTGCGCACAACCACCCCGAACTTCTCGATGCACCTCAGCCTTTTGCTCAGCTGGCTTTGCAGTCGAAGGCGTTGAGCGAAGTAGAGGCCCTGCCGCCCGTTACTCTGAAGGCGGTCTCATCCCGCATGGGCGTGGACGTGCCCGGCCGCAAGTGGCAACAGATCGAAGCCTTCGCCAGCAGCTTGAGCTTTCAACAACAGCCGACGCACTGGCTGGACTGGTGCTCGGGCAAAGGCCACCTTGGCCGCCGCCTCGCCCACGGCGGCCAAGCGCTCAGCCTGCTTGAATACGATGAACACCTGGTACAAGCGGGGCAGCACCTCAGCGACAAACTGGGCATTCGCGCGAAGCATCAACATCAGGACGTCATGGCCGACAATGCAGCCGCGCACCTTCAAACGCACCACACACCCGTCGCCCTGCACGCATGCGGCGACCTGCATGTGCGCCTCATGCACCTCGCCAGCGATGCCCGCTGCCAACAACTCGCCATCGCACCGTGCTGCTACAACCGCATTGCTGGCGATCGCTACCAGCCGATCTCCGAACAGGCCAAGGCCTCTGCGCTCACGCTGTCCCTCGACGACCTTGGCCTGCCCCTTAGCGAAACGGTCACAGCGGGCGCTCGCGTGCGCCGCCAGCGAGACACCTCCATGTCCCGCCGCCTCGCCTTTGACCTGCTACAACGTCAGCTGCGCGGCATCGATGACTACCTGCCAACGCCCTCCCTGCCCGGCGCCTGGCTCGACAAACCGTTCGCCGCCTACTGCCGCGACCTCGCTGCTCTAAAAGGACTGCCCTCGCCCGGCCAGCAAGATTGGGCGGCGCTTGAAGCAGACGGTTGGACGCGTCTGGCCCAAGTGCGCAATCTGGAACTGCTGCGCAACCTCTTCCGACGGCCGCTGGAGTTGTGGCTCATCCTCGACCGGGCGCTTTACCTCGGGGAGCGGGGATACAACGTACGAGTCGGTACGTTTTGCGACAGCCACATCACTCCGCGCAATTTGCTGATTATTGCCGAGCTAGGGTTAGGCGATTTTTAGCGAGCAGCCTGTGGATAAGTCTGTTGACGAAATTTCCCGGAAGGCCCGTAAATCAGGCTTTGGCGGGGATGTAACCAATTGTTCATTTTTTGGCCAATGTAAAATTTGCGCAAAAACAGTAGCTTGCGAACGATTGAGAATAATTCCGGAAAGCGACCGGTCGTCCGCTTCGCTTAGAGCGGATTGTGAATAAAGGTAATCGCGTTAAGGCATAAGCGGCGCAAAAAAACTGAAATTAGGGCTTTACTCGGGAAATCAAATCCCTATAATCAGCGCCCACAACGCCGGTATAGCTCAGTTGGTAGAGCAACTGACTTGTAATCAGTAGGTCCCGGGTTCGACTCCTGGTGCCGGCACCAGATTTAGCAAAAAGGCTCACCGAAAGGTGGGCCTTTTTTGTTTGGCTCGATCCACCCTCTCCCGCTGACAACAAGCCGTTACCCTAGGCATACGGCCCAGCCAAACGCCCCAAACATCAGCCACGAAAAGCCACCCTTCACCGCAACCCCATCACCGCAACCCCTTCCCCTCAAACAACTCCACCAACCACTCCACAAAAACCCTTACGCGCGCACTCAAATGTCGGTTGGGCGAATAAACGATGTAGATCGGGTTCGGCTCCAGCGACCAGTCTTCCAAAAGCTGAGTCATCGCCCCTGACGTGAGGTGCGGCTCTGCCATGAACATCAGTGTCTGTACCACGCCCATGCCTGCGAGCGCGGCGGCGAGCAGTGCGTTTGAGTCATTCACGGCCACGTAATAGTCAGCATCAACGGTGATGCGCTCTCCCGCTTTGACGTATTCCACCGGCAGCCTGCGATGGGTGCCTGCGAAAAAATAGCGGACCATCTGGTGGCCCTTTTCCAGGTCGCTTGGGTGTAAAGGCGTGCCGTGGCGGGCGAGATAGTCCGGCGTTGCGCAGGTGACGAAGGGCAGGCTGCCCAGGCGGCGGGCGATGAGCGAAGGGTCATTCAGAGTGCCGCCGCGAATGACGCAGTCGACGCGGTCACCCAACAGGTCAACGGGCCGGTCGCTCACGCCGATGTCCAGTTGCAGTTCGGGGTAGCGTTTCTGGAAGTCCGGCAGTGCGGGAAGGACCAGCATCGTTGCCATGGTAGAGCCCATGTCTACGCGCAACCGTCCATGGGGGCGCGCCTGAGCGCTGGCCAGATCCGATTCCGCTTCAAGCCACTGATCCACCACCCGCACCATGCGTTCGTAGTAGGCGGTGCCATCGTTGGTCAGCGAGATGCGCCGCGTGGTGCGGTTGAGCAGCTTGACCCGCAGATGGCTCTCCAGCAACTGGATGTGCTTGGTGACGGTGTTGCGCGGAAGATTCAGCGTCTGTGCGGCTTTAACGAAGCTCCCCGCTTGCACCACTTGGATGAACGCCTTAACGGCTGTGAAGTAATCCACGCTACGACTCACTCAGCAAAACCTGTGCTTACTATTAGCACGCCTACAGGAACAGTGGAGTCATTTTTAGGCAATTTATCCCGCCCTGACGATCTTTTACATTGATCTCACCGAAACGCAGCGAGCCATCCCGGCTGGCGCTAACAGAGATCAAACGAAATGACTCAGCATCTGAAAGGAAAAGTGGCACTGGTAACCGGCGGCTCACGTGGCATTGGCGCTGCGATCGCCAAGCGTCTGGCCGCCGATGGCGCTCACGTCGCGTTCAGCTACGCAAAATCTGCGGAGCAGGCGCAGACAGTGGTTGCCGACATTCAACGCCAGGGCGTGGAGGCGCTGGCAATTCAGGCTGACCAGGGCGATACCGCGCAAGTGACCGCGCTGGTGAAACAGGTCCATGCCCACTTCGGCCGACTGGATATTCTGGTCAACAGCGCCGGGGTGTTCGTCACCGGTGCGGTGGACGCACCTGATGCCGATATCGCCGCGTTTGATCGCCAGCAGGCCGTCAACGTCGGTGGCGTGGTGACCGCTGTGCGCACTGCAGTGGGTCTGATGAATGATGGCGGCAGGATCATTTCTCTGGGGACAACGGGCGCCGATCATGTGCCATTTCCGGGCGCTGCAGATTACATCGCCACCAAAGCGGCAATCGCGGCATACAGCCGTGGTTGGGCTCGGGATCTGGGGCCGCGCAATATCACGGTCAATGTCATTCAGCCTGGCGCCATCAACACCGAGATGAACCCAGAAACCGCTGGCCACGCGCCGTTCCTTGCAGGCCTCGCAGCACTGGGCCGCTACGGTCAGCCCGAAGATATCGCCGCTGCCGTGTCGTTCCTCGCTGGCCCGGACGCTTCATACATCACTGGCGCGACACTCAATGTCGATGGCGGCCAGAGCGCCTGATCAACATCACGAGCGAACTTACAGTCGGTGCGCCACGCTGCGTTCAGCGGTGCGGCGCGATTGGCTCGGTTTTTCCCGACGTTTTCCTCAGAGGCAGCCATGAATCAACGCATCCGCATTTACCAACAGGGCACTCCCGCTGTGCTCACGTACGAAAGCTTCACGCTCGAAAAACCCGGGCGTGGGCAAGTCGCGATACGCCATGAGGCAATTGGCGTGAACTACGTCGACACGATGTTCAGGGATGGCACATTCAAGATCACGCTGCCGTTCAGCATGGGCGTCGAGGCCGCCGGCGTTGTCGAAGCAGTAGGCGCCGATGTGCAGCATCTTAAAACCGGTGATCGTGTCGGTTATTTCTTCGCGCCGGGCGCCTATGCCGACAGCCGCGTGATTGACGCCGCTGCGCTGATCAAGCTCCCGGCCGACATTTCCAGCGAGCAGGCTGCAGGACTGCTCTCCAAAGGGCTCACTGCCTGGGCACTGGTCAAACAGGTTCATGCTCTGCGGGCAGGCGAGACCGTTGTGGTGCATGGCGCGTCTGGTGGCGTCGGCACGTTGCTCACGCGTTGGGCCAAATCCATCGGCGCCAAAGTGATCGCTACCGTCGGCTCAGCAGCGAAGGCGCGGATCGTCGAAAGCTGGGGCATCGATACGGTGCTGCGTTCGGATGAGCCCCACTTGGCAGAACGGATAAAAGCGGCAAATGGCGGTGCAGGCGTTGACGTGGTGTACGACCTCGTTGGGCGGCAGACCCTTGAGGCTTCGACCCACGCGCTGCGCGACGGGGGTGATCTGGTCCACGTCGGCAACGCTTCGGGGATGGCAGCACCGGACAGCACGCTCCTGGCCGCGCGAGGCATTCGATATGTCCAGCCTTCTACGCCGCAGTACGTCAATACCGAAAACCAGAACACGGCGGCATCCGAGGTCTTCGAGCGATTCCGCGAAGGGGCGTTGGGCCCGCCGGAGCTGTCACGCTACCGGCTGGAAGACGCAGTAATGGCGCATCAGGCCATTGCTGCGCGCAAGCACACCGGATCGATCTTGTTGATGCCCTGAACGTGTGCCGCCGCCGCGCCTTTTTCCAGCCAATGGGCGGGTCTCATCGACCGTCGAGCGAGTCATCGGTGCTGCGTCCGTTTCGCGTCTAGTCTCCTGTCTTCCCAATCGAAGGTCTTGCCATGGCCCAGTCACACGAAAACCCATCCGCCTCATCGGCACCCGATTTCAACGCACTCCTGCGCGCAAACCTGGAACAGGTGTTCAACGAACGCGACGCCGACAAGCGCATTGCTGCCATCCAGCAGCTGTTCTCCGCCGAACCCAAGATGTACGAGCCCGAAGGCATCGTCACCGGGCAGGCCGCCATTTCCGACGTTGCAGGCGCGCTGCTTGAGCAGTTCGGTCCCGACTTTTCCTTCGTCGCCCAAGGCGTGGCGGTGGGGCATCACGGGATGGCTTACTTGCGCTGGCAGGCGGGGCCCAAGGAAGGTCCGGTGGTTGTCACGGGCGCTGATGTGGCCGAAGTCGTTGACGGCAAGATCGTTCGCTTGTGGGTCCTGCTGGATCCGCCAGCGCAGTAAACCCACAGAACATCTCCGGCATTCCGTACCTGATAAACAGTCGTGGGAGCCAGGCGTGGAACCCAGGCGTGAAAGCGTCTGGCGTAAGGGGCGCGGTGAACCTTCGGCGGTGTCGGGGCTCAGTTGTGCAGAGTCACTCTTGCGATCGCCAAGAAGGATCTGTCATGCCAAACCCTGCTCTTTCAGCCTTGCCTTCCCCTCGCGTGCAGCGTGAGCTGAGTGCGCGCGCGGTGCTCACGGGCACAGTGCTGGGTATTTTGCTGACACCGTCAAACGTCTACGCCGGGCTGAAGATCGGCTGGTCCTTCAACATGTCGATCATCGCTTTGCTGATCGGTTTTGGTGTGTGGCAAGGCCTGGCCAGGAATCGGAACAGCGGGCCCGCATGGTCGCTGCATGAAAGCAATATCAACCAGACGGTGGCGTCGGCAGCGGCCTCGATTATCTCCGGCGGTCTGGTCGCGCCGATCCCGGCTTACACGCTGCTGACCGGTAACCAGCTCGACCCATTGCCGATGATGGCCTGGGTGTTTTCCGTGAGCTTTTTGGGCATCTGGATCGCGTGGTACCTGCGCCCCACCCTGCTGAATGACCACGGACTGACCTTCCCCGAGGGCATGGCGACGCTGGAAACCCTGCAGCATATTTATAACCACGGACAAGAAGCCGTGGCGCGGATCAAGGTCTTGTCCGTGGCCGCATTGCTGTCCGGCGGTTTGAAATGGGTCGACGAGTTTGTCTGGGCAATCCCGCGCTGGGCGCCCACCCCAGCTCTGGAGCGCCTGACATTCACGCTGGACCCTTCGCTGTTACTCATCGGCTTCGGCGGCATCATCGGCATACGCGTGGGCCTGACGCTGTTGCTCGGCGCGGCACTGGCATGGGGCGGGCTCGCGCCGTTTCTCATCGACCACGCGTTGGTGGTGCTCGCGCCGAATGCCAGCGGTCCGCAATTTGCCAAACTGGTGGAATGGCTGTTATGGCCGGGCGTGAGTTTGATGGTGTGCGCGACCCTCACATCATTGGCGGTGCGGCTGTTTCAAGTGCCCAAGCGCATGCCAGCCGATCAAGGTCCGCGCGCCAAAGTACGCTTCTCGCCCATGCCCGCGCTGGGGATGCTGCTCGCCGTCGCTTTGGTGGTGTTTCTGCAGGCCCAGTTGTTTGACATTGACCTGTGGATGGCGCTGCTGAGCATTCCGTTGGCAATTTGCTTGGCGGTGGTCGCCGCGCGAGTCGTGGGCGCCACAGGGATTGCACCGATTGGCGCCATCGGCAAGCTGTCGCAGCTGAGCTTTGGCTTGATTGCGCCGGGTCAGGTCGGCATCAATCTGATGAGTGCCAACACGGCCGGCGGCGCGGCGGGCCAATCCACCGACTTGATGAACGACTTCAAGGTCGGTCTCGCCATTGGCGCGACGCCGCACAAGCAACTGATTGCCCAGTGCATCGGCATTTCCATTGGCAGCGTGGTCGGCGTCCTGGTGTATCTGGCGCTGATCCCAGACCCGCAGACGATGTTGCTCACCGAGCAATGGCCGGCGCCTGCCGTTGCGACCTGGAAGGCAGTGGCGCAAACGCTGACGCACGGGCTTGCGTCACTGTCGACCGAAGTGCGTTGGGCAATCGTGATCGGCAGCGTGTGTGGCGTGCTGCTCGGCGCTTTGGATAGCCTGCTGCCGCAACGCGCCGCCCGCTGGCTGCCGAGCACCGCCGCATTGGGGCTGGCATTTGTTTTACCGGCCTCCACCTCGGTGATGATGGGACTGGGCGCAGTATTGACCTGGCTGGTCAGCTGCCGCTGGCCGAGCATCACCGAGCGCTTTGCGATCACTGCGGCGGCGGGCCTGATCGCGGGAGAGAGCATCACCGGCGTGGGTGCGTCTTTCTGGGAGATGCTGCGCAACGTGTAAGCCGGGCGGCGCATCATGCTTTACTGACGCTCATTTAAGCCGGGAAGCTTTATGACTGACCTCGACCTATGCGCCGCCCAATATTGCTCCGTGGCAGGCGACCTCAATGCCAACCTCGACCGACATGCTCAGCTCATGCGGCTTGCCGCCTATCACGGCGTGAAATTCCTCTTGTTCCCGGAACTTTCATTGACCGGTTACGAGCCCTCGCTCGCCAGCGAGCTTGCCCTTAGCGCTGACTCCCAACTGCTTCAACCGCTGCGAGACCTGGCGAAACAGTCAGGGATGACCACTGTGGTCGGCGTTCCTCTGCGCCAGGCGGGGGCGGAAGCAGTCTTCATTGGCGCATTGGTGTTTGGCGCTGATGGTTCACAAATCACCTACACCAAACAGTACCTTCATCCAGGCGAGGAGGTCGTTTTCGGTCCGGGCCAAGGCGGCCCGCTGCTGGCAGTCAGCGATGAGAAAATCGCGCTGTCAGTCTGCGCGGATTTCAGTCATGCCAGTCACGCCGAGGCTGCCGCGCAGGCAGGCGCCGGTATCTACGCCGCCAGCGTGTTGATCAGCAACAACGGCTATGCGCACGACAGTGGTTTGCTGCAAGGCTACGCGCAGCAACATGCTTTTGGCGTGTTGATGGCCAACCACGGCGGGCCTTCTGGAGGATGGGCCTGCGCCGGGCGCAGCGCGTTCTGGTCGCCGGATGGGGAACATATCGTGAGCGCGACCGGAACGGGGGACTGCCTGGTCATTGCGCGCAGGCGGCAAGGGGTTTGGGAAGGTGAAGTTGTCGCGCATTCGTTTGGCGCATGAACCAGCGGGCCTCAAGCAGCTGCAAAACATGATGAAGAGTCCCGCCAAGGGCCCGAACGCCAGGCCCGAAGCGGTTATTCGGAAATTACAGTTCCAGCGGCTCCGGATTGATATCTGGATCGACGTCGCTTTTGTCCTGTTTGATCGGGTCAATATCCGGCTTGACGGTAGCCGGGTGATCGCTGATGTCGGGAGGCGGCGCCAGTTGGAGGATGTTGGAGGTGTAGGTCCACTCTTCCATCACGCGCTTGGGGTCGTCGTTCAGGTGCGTGCCGTAGCTGGGAACGATCTGGCGAATTTTGTCCTGCCAGGCCGGTGAGGCTACTTTGTCCTTGAACAGCTTTTGCAGGACATCGAGCATGATCGGCGCGGCGGTCGAGGCGCCAGGCGAAGCACCCAGCAAGCCGGCGATACTGCCATCTTCAGAGCTGACCACTTCGGTTCCGAGCTTGAGTACGCCGCCGTTTTTTTCATCGCGCTTGATGATCTGCACACGCTGTCCGGCTTGCCACAGGCGCCAGTCCTCTTTCCTGGCGTGCGGAAAATACTCCTTCAACGCGTTGAAGCGGTCGTCGTCGGACTGCATCAATTGCCCCGCCAGATACTGCACAAGGTCGAACTGATCGATGCCGACCTTGGTCATTGGCCAGACGTTATGCAGCGTCATGCTGCCGAATAAGTCGAGGTAGGACCCTTCTTTGAGAAACTTCGTGGAGAACGTCGCAAACGGCCCGAACAGAATGACCCGTTTGCCATCCAGCACACGTGTGTCCAAGTGAGGAACCGACATCGGCGGCGCACCGGTGGAAGCAATGCCATACGCCTTGGCCATGTGCCGCTCGGCAATGGTCGGGTTCTCAGTCACCAGGAACGAGCCGCCCACAGGAAAGCCTGCGTATTCCTTCGCTTCGGGAATACCCGATTTCTGCAACAGGGTAATGGCGCTGCCGCCGGCACCGATGAAAAGAAACTTCGCGTCAGTGGCCGACTCGGTGCCGTCCTTCAGATTCTTGTATTCGACGTGCCATGAACCATCGTCGTTACGGGTGATGTCCCGTACTTCGCTGGACAACTTGAGCGAGAAGTTGGGCCTGCCCTGTAGATAGCTCACGTACTGGCGGGTTATTTCGCCAAAGTTCACGTCCGTGCCGATGGGCGCCCACGTTACGGCAAGCTTCTGATTGGGGTCTCGTCCTTCCATCATCAGCGGAACCCACTTCTTGATCTGCTCGGGGTCTTCGGAATATTGCATCGGACGGAACAGCGGACTGGCCTGCAAGGCTTCGTAGCGTTTTTTCAAGAACCGGATGTTGTCATCGCCCCAGACAAAACTCATGTGCGGCGTTGAGTTGATAAAAGAGCGCGGGTTCTTCAACACGTTTTGCCTGACTTGCCACGCAAGAAATTGCCGGGTGATCTGGAACGCTTCGTTGATTTCGATGGCCTTGCTGATGTTGATCTTGCCGTCCTTGTCTTCCGGCGTGTAATTGAGCTCCGCCAACGCAGAATGCCCGGTACCCGCATTGTTCCAGCCATTGGAGCTTTCTTCGGCCACTGCGTCGAGGCGTTCAACCATCTCCATCGACCAACCAGGTTCCAGCTCATTTAGCCAGATACCCAGCGTCGAACTCATGATGCCGCCGCCAACTAGCAGGACATCGACTTTTCGGGTCTCGGCCGCCTGCGCGCTACACAGATTCAACGACAGACCGAAGCCGGCCATCGCCATGAAAATTGCACTTTTCATGTCGTAACTCCCCACATTTCGATTCTTTAAAGCTCATTTGGTCTGCCATCAAGTTGCACGGCAGCGGCGTCCGACCCTGACTTGAGCAAGCTTGCGAACACCGCTACTGCCTCGCCGCCGTTCATCCGCGATTTACCTTGACCAAACCTGTGTCTGTTGCGCGCAAATCGCGCACTCACTTTTTCCGACAGGGTCGTCAGGCTGCGTGTCCGCATAATCGACGGATGGTGCCCGGACAGGCATTGATCGCGCGGGTGCCCATTGGCGAGCGTCGAAACTGAACGGCAGGATGCCTTGCGGGTACGGCACATTTGAGAATCAGCGCGCTATATTGGCGAAGCGCTGCCCTTTTCTCCCGACATAAGGAGCCGTGGAATGGCCAAGCCCATACTTCATCTTTTGTGCGGAAAAATCGCATCAGGAAAGTCCACGCTGGCGAAGGCTCTGAGCGCCGAGCACAGCGTGATTTTGCTCACTGAAGATCAATGGCTTTCAAGGCTCTACCCGGAGCAGATCCGTTCGGTCACCGACTACGTTCGTCTTGCCCGCCAGCTGCGGAACGTCACAGGGCCTCTGGTGATTGATCTGTTGAGAGCGGGCGTGACTGTGGTTCTCGACTTCCCTGCCAATACCCCCGCAGACCGCCAATGGTTGCGCAGTCTGGCCGACGACGCACAGGCCAATCACTGCCTTCACTTCATCGACATCGACGACGACACGTGCCGGGCCCGCTTGCATCGCAGAAACGAGCGCGGCGAGCATGACTTTGCGGCGACTGATGCCGAGTTTGATTTGATTACAAGCTACTTTCAGGCGCCGAATGAGGACGAGGGACTTGATGTGGTTGTGCATGGGATGTGATTGCTTTGAGGTACCGGATAACAGACCAGCTTTCTCATGTTCTTTTGGCGATAACGGGTAAGGCGCCTGGCATCGGTTAGATTGCTCGCGCCCCCTCCCCCATACCGCGCCCATCTAGTAACGTATACCCATCCAACGGGCCCTCGCGTCTGCGCCAAGACAGCGACCCGCCATCAGAAACACGATAGAAGGCCCAACCGTGCATAAAGTCCGATTGATCAAGTACGTCTGGACTCACCAGACACCGGAGATTTCTTCGGAGTGGTCCAAGCTGCTCTACGAAGTCGAACTGCCGTTCGTCCCTTTTCACGGGCTGAACATTCAGCTGCCCATGCAGCGTGTCTGGCGGATCCGGGATGTGGAGTGGAACGTCGAGGAGCAGACCTTTCGGTGCCATATCGAAGATCAATTCATGAACTTGCTGGACGTCGATGACTCGTACGAAGACTGGATCGAAACGTTGCTTGAATGCGGATGGGTGCTGAGCGGCCGCTACACCAACGAGCACAACAAGACCTGACACGCAGTTGGGCGGATATGTCTCTGGAATGTGCGCAGGATGCGCACTGTGCCCGGCAGAGATAACGAACCGATGCCAGACTCGACAGCACACCAGGCACAAGACCTGTTCTGACGCCCTCTTCTCTTTGAGCACAACTGCCATGAAATGGATTTCCCGTTGCATCCGTTCTGCGGCCGCTGCGCTTATTGCGTGCTCGTCGGCTGCATTCGCCCTGCCCACCGTTGACTTGTACATGGCTGAGGCGCCGCCGCTGACCATGGTCACCCAAGGTGATCAGCACGGCGTGGCCGGCGACATCACGCTAAAGGCCATGACCATGGCGGGGTATTTACCCAACATCCTGTCGCCACCCTGGCCGCGCGCACAACGCGATGTGATGCTGGGCGCCAACAAGCTTATTGCACCGCTTACGCGCACCCAGAGTCGGGAAAGTCATTACACGTGGATCGCTGCGCTGATGCCGATGGACCGGGCATTTTTCAGCCTGAATCACCACGTCGAGAGCTTTGAAGAAGCGCGCAAGACTTTCAAGATGATTGCCGTGGGCAGCGGCTCTGCTCAGGAAGTGCGCCTGCTGGAGGAAGGTTTTTCCGCGGCGCAGATTTACCCGCTGAAGATCGGTGAAAACCCGGCGCTGATGCTGCTCAAAGGCCGGGTGGATGCCTGGTTTAACGGCGTACCGGAAACGCTTTCTATCTGGAAGCAGATCAGCGATCGCCCGCTATTTATGAGCAGAACGCTCATGACCGCCGATCTGTATCTGGCGTGTTCAAAGGACTGCGACCCGCAGATGGTCGAGAAGCTGAAGGCCGCGATCGATACGCTGCAATCCAACGGCACCATCAAACGCGTGCAGCATGAATACCTGAAAGACCTGTCCGCCCGATAAACCGGGCAGAATCAGCCTTGACCGTGAAGGCCACCTTGATCACGGCACCAGGATGACCTTTTCCGCACCGCCCTGATTCACATCGGCATAGCGCGCCACGCCCTCGTCGAGCGGCGACTCCAGCAGCCCGGTCGGCAGCGGCAAAGTCCCCTCGTCGAACAGTTTGCCGAACTGCTCCAGCATGCGTGCGCAGGCCTCAACGCCGTACAGCAGCGAATTGATGCCCACCACTGAACCGCCTTTGCGGTAGAGCGCCAGCGCTGGCAGCTGAACGTGACCGTCCACCGGGGCGGCGATAATGGCGATGCGGCCAAATGGAGCCAGCGCAGGCACCGCTGCCGGAAGCCAAAAACCGGTGGTGTCGAAGATCACATCGGCGCCGCCTGCAAACACAGCATTCACCTGAGCGCCAAGGTCTTCCGGCTTGTCGAGCTGGATGGCGTCGAAGCCTTGCGCTTGCAGCGCTCGCAGCTGATCCGGTTTACGCACCGCAGCCAGCACCTGGGCCCCGCGCACCTTGGCCAGCGCAATGGCTGCGCTCCCTACAGCGCCATTGGCACCGATGACCAGCAAACGCGTACCCGCCTTCACCAGGCTGCGCTCAAGCGCGTCCCACGCTGTGGTGTACGGCACGCCCAGGCTGGCCGCCTGCACAAAACTCAGTGATGCCGGCTTGAGCGCCACGCCTTTAGCGGAGAGCGCGATGTAGCCGGCATGCGAGCCGTCGCGAAGAAAGCCGATTTCCTTGCCCGTGCCCCAGACTTCCTGACCGATTAGCGCCTGCGGGCCTTCAACCACAACGCCTGCAAAGTCGCGACCCGGCACACGGGGCATCGTGGTGTAGGGGAAGCGGCCAAGCACGTTTTTGACGTCGCTGGGGTTAAGGCCCGCAGCCTTGATTTGCACGAGTACTTCGCCAGTGGCCGGAACAGGCGTAGGCAGCTCGACCACTTGCAGCGCAGCCAGGTCGCCCGTACGTGAAAATTGCAGTGCTTTCATGGTGAGTTCGTCCAGAAGTGTGAAAAGAGGTCGTTGCTTCAAGCCGCCAGGTTGGCGAAGAACTGCTTGCCCACCGGCCATAGCCATTCACCGGCCTGCATGCCGAGCAAACCAACGAGAGCGACGAGGGGCGGCGCAGGTGAGCGGAAATCCAGAAGGCCGTACAGCAAACCGACGGCGATACCGATAGCGAGGGAAATGACGTAGCTCATAAAAAACTCCGGGGCATCTGGCGCGCGGCTCGATTGCGGCGCGACTGCGTTAAGCGATGACCAGAGTGTAAGAAGGCAGAGCAGAAGCTACCGGCCAAGTGCTTCTGAATTTCGGACAGAGTAGCGGTGGGGTCAGCTTGCAGGATCGATGACCGGGTACTGGGAGGGCGCCACGCCCAGCTCGCGGCGGAACATGTCACTGAAACTGCTGGGCGAATAGCCCATGGAGCGGGCGATGGTGTTGACCGGGACACCCTGAATGATCTCGGCAACCGACGTCGCCAGCTGCACCTGCCGCCGCCACTCGGCGAAGCCCATCCCCAGCACCGCCTGGAACAGCCGAGAGAGCGTTCGCACGCTGGCGCCGGCATTTTCAGCATGCTGCTCGAAGGACACATCGATGGAGGGCTCGATCATCACCGCCTGACAGACGTTCATGAGCCTGCGGTCGCTGTCATCCGGCATCGGCACCTTGAGCAGCGAACGCCGGGCGCGCTGGAGTTCGAGCAAAGCCAGGTTAGCCACAGCATCGTAGTAGGCGGAAACCTTGTCTTGCTCCGCGACCAGGCTCACGATCAGCTCGCGCAGCAGGCGTCCGACCTCCAGCACCTGAACGGTAGGGTCGAGGGTGACGGCGAGTGTCGGGCGCAGGTAGATGTTGCGCATCTCCAGGTCCGATACCACACGGATGCCATGTGGTACGCCCGGTGGCAACCACACCGCGCGCTGCGGCGGCACCACCAGCGCTTCATTGGGGGTTTCCACCCACATCACACCCGACATGGCATACAGCACCTGACCCCACTCATGCTCGTGGGGCTCGATGTACAGCCCACGCGCGTAGGTCCGTGACAAAGGCTGCACAGGGACGGCGGTATTGGAGAGGTCGGGTGGCGCGGCAAGTGCCATGGTCAAACCGGCTGAAGGGGTGGTGCGGCGATGGTAGCGGGAGAGCGGGAGAAATCGCCAGCGCGGCGGATTATCAACCACTGCCATTAAATACGGGATTGGCCTAACTTGTAGGAGCCGGCTTGCTGGCGAACCGTCATGTCAGACACCGCTGCGGTGTCTGAATGAACGCTTTCGCCAGCAAGCCGGCTCCTACCGATTTATATCAGCCAGAACACTTCGAGCATCAGAAGACGTTGATCGGGTAATCCACGAAGATTCGCGTTTCATTACCACCGACGTTGTACTGATCGACATCGTTGGACACGCGCAGGAACGAGTTGCGCAGCCGCACCGAGAGGTCTTTGACCGGGCCGCTCTGCACCACATAGGTCAGTTGGCTGAACAGTTCACGCTCTTCGCCACGACCACGCCCGCTGCCGTCGTCAATGTTGTCGCCGCGCACGTACGCCACTCGGTAGCTCAGGCCGGGAGTCACGACAGTGCCCAGGTTCACGCCGTAGCCCACTTGCCACGAACGCTCGTCCTTGCCGTTGAAGTCCGACCAGTACGAGTTGGCCAGGTAAATGGTGTTGCCACCATCGCCGGTGCCGCCTGCGTTGCGATAGCCGCCATAGGTGTAGCCGGTCTCGCCCGTGCTGCGCTGATGCGCGAGGGTGAACGAGTGAATGCCCACGGCCCATGTCGCGGCCAGGCTCCAGATCTTGTTGTCGCGGGCGTCGTCGACCGCGAAGTCCTTGTCCAGCTTGGTCTTGTAGCCATTGAAGTCGAAGGTCAGTGACTGATCTTTCGGCATGGCCCAGACATAGTTCACGTTCACGTACTGCTTCTTCAGCACGTCCTCGTCATCGGAGGCGTAGAACGCCGCGGTGAGCGCGTCGCTGAATTTGTAGCTGCCGCCGTAGACGTTGATGCTTTTCAGGTCGCCACTGTCGCGGCCTTCGGCGCTCTTGCGGGTCTCGGCGGTGAAGCGGCCGGCCACCAGCGTGAGGTCCTTGATCTCTTTGGAGGTGATCATCGTGCCGGTGTAGGACTCAGGCAGCAGGCGCGAGTTGTCGTAATTCAGCACTGGCAGTTCCGGCATCATGTCGCCGTACTTCAGTTCGGTGTTCGACACGCGGAATTTCACCGCGCCGCCGAAGCGCGACAAGTCGTCAGCAGCATTGCCGCTGTCGCCCTGCTTGAAAAAGTCGATACCGCCCGCGCCGCTCTTGCCCTTGCCGCCATCCAGACGCGCCGCGTACAGACCGAAGGCATCAACGCCAACGCCGACTACGCCCTGGGTGAAACCGGAGGAATAGCCGGCCATGAACGCCTGGCCCCACTCGGAGCGGTCTTGAGGTCCATTTTTGTAGTCACGGTTGATGTAGGCGTTGCGCAGGTTGATCTTCAGGCTGCTGTCTTCAACAAAGCCTTTGGAATCTGCCTGACCGTCCGCCATGGCGTGAGTGGCGGCGAGGATGCCCAGAGTGAGCAGGCCGATACGCTGTTTCATCGTGTTGTCCTTGTGAGCGGATTAATCGCGCGCTGTGGCAAATACCCGGTGGGGCAATTGCGTCCCCGGGACTTGAACAGTCCCGGAAGCCCGCACGAAATCATCGCAGTGGACGACTGATGCACGTACATGGCGCCTGGCCACAGGCGGTGGAGGCGCGAATCCTATCCGCGGCCTATCGGGGTGTCAATTTGATGGAAACCAAACTGAGGCAGGCCAGGCCCTGGTGCCTGCACCCACTCTGTGATCAGCGCTGCAGCACGCCCACCAGTGCTTCGATCTCCGCGTCAGTGATCAATCCGGAGGGATAACGCTTTGACAGCGTTTCGCGGAAGTCCCCGGCCTGAGCCAGGGCTTGCGCATCGTGCATGCGCTCCGTCGGGATCTGGGTCGTCCTTAACCAGTCCGCCATCATCTGCCGTGCTTCACTGCTCGCAGAAAAACCTCGAGTCACTCGCAACTCATGACCTGCGTTCATAAGGACAACCTCTTATGTCGTGGACTGCGAAATCTACGGAGCTTTTGTTACAGACGGACTAACCGGAAAGGACATTGCGCCGAATCGGGATCCATCGCATGACGGCCAGCGGTGAGGCGTCCGCCCATAAAAAAGCCCATCGTCTGATGGGCTTGATAACAGCAAGAAGTGAACCAACTCAGCTGCGATGGGGTGCCGGTTGCTGCTGAGTCAGGCAGTGAATGTTGCCACCGCCGAGAAGCATTTCACGCCCCGGGACCATCACCACCTCGTGTTCCGGGAACAGCTGCTGCAGGATCTGCCGGGCCGTGTCATCCATCGGATCGTCGAAACAGGGAGCAATAATGCCGCCATTGACGATCAGAAAGTTCACGTACGAACCGGCCAGGCGCACCGATGGGTTGCGCTCCTGGCTGCCATGCACCTGATCCACTCCGGCACACTCTTCTTCGGTGGCAAACAACGGTCCCGGGATTGGCATCTTGTGCACGACGAACGGACGTCCCTTGGCGTCGCGAGCATTTTCCAGCACGGTCATGGCCGCCTGGCAGCGCGAAAAATTGGGGTCTTTCGGATCATCTGTCCAGGCGAGTAACACTTCACCGGGGCGTACGTAGCAGCAAAAGTTGTCCACATGGCCGTCGGTCTCGTCGTTGTACAGACCGTCAGGCAACCAGATGATCTTCTCGACCGACAAGTGATCACGCAACACGGCTTCGATGTCTTCGCGTGACAGGTGCGGATTGCGGTTGGTATTGAGCAGACACTCTTCTGTGGTGATGAGCGTGCCCTCGCCGTCTACGTGGATCGAGCCGCCTTCGAGCACGAAGTCATCGGTGACGTAGCGTGGGCAGCGTTCGATTTCCAGCACTTTGCTGGCGACCTGTTCATCCAGGTTCCAAGGGGCGTACAACCCGCCGTTGAAGCCGCCCCAGGCATTGAAGCCCCAATCGACGCCCCGTACTTCACCGTCGTTGTTGATGACGAAGGTCGGCCCGGTGTCACGCACCCAGGCGTCGTTATTGCTGATCTCGACGACGCGGATATTCGGTACGTTCAGTCGCGCACGGGCGTTGTCGTACTGGGCAGCGGATACGCCGACAGTGACCGGCTCGAAGCGGGCGATGGCCTTGGCCAGAGCGACGTGGTCGTTCTGCACCGGCTTGCCGCCCAGGCGCCAGTTGTCCGGGCGCTCTGGCCAGACCATCCAGATTTGCGTTTGCGGCGCCCATTCGGCTGGCATGTAGAAGCCATCGACGCGGGGGGTGCTGTTGAGAGTAGTCACAGTAATCAGAACTCCATGAACGACGAAGACGCCCAGGCCTGCGAAGAAGACCTGCCAGACGATAAAAATCGAATTTAAACACAGTTAACCGGAATTTGCCGCGCCAGCCAGTAAAATTAGCCGATATTTATCGGCTATTAACGGAAGGTGTCTGCTGGCTTAACCCTCTAGCTCACTCAGAACTCTGGACACGCTGTCGACGAAGAAGTCCACGCTGCGCCGAGTGGTGACCATGGGCGGTTTGATCTTGAGTACATTGAGGTAGTCCCCAGTCGGCTGCATGAAGATACCCAGCTCACGTAGCCGATCGCACAGGTAGGTCGTTTCCTCGGTGGCAGGTTCCAGCGTCTGGCGGTCGCGCACCAGCTCAAGGCCCAGATAAAAGCCGGAGCCGTGGGCCGCCCCTGCGAGCGGATGTTTATCGATCAGCGCCAGCAAGCGGTCCTTGAAGTAGTCGCCCACCACTCGTGCGTTTTCCCACAGTTTTTCTTCTTCCATGACATCGAGTACGGCCATGCCGATGCGGCAACTGACAGGGCTGCCGCCCGACGACGAAAAGAAATACCCTTCGGCTTCCAACGCTTCGGCAATGTCGCGGCGGGTGATGACGGCACCCAGCGGATGCCCGTTGCCCATTCCCTTTGCCATGGTGATGATGTCCGGTACCACGCCCTGCTCTTCGAAACCCCAAAAGTAGTGGCCCAGACGGCCGTAGCCCACCTGGACCTCGTCGGCGATGCACACGCCGCCATGGGCACGGACCTTGGCGTAGACCTGTTGCAAATAACCTGGCGGCAGGGAGATCCCGCCCGCATTGCCGTACACCGGCTCGCAGATGAAGCCGGCCAACTGACGCCCCTTCTCCGCGAGCGCATGCAGATGAGCCTCCACGCTGCGCAGGTAAAACGGAGTACTGTCCGCCCCCCGAAACTCACCGCGATAGGTGTTCGGCGCGACCACCGGATGCACCCACTCCGGACGCGTGCTCAAGGCTTGCGGGTTGTCGGCGATAGACGTGGAAATCGCATCGGTCGCCACTGACCAGCCGTGATAAGCCTCTAGTACGCTCAGGACATCTCGACCACCGCTGTAGGCCCATGCCAGACGAATGGCCAGATCATTCGCCTCGGTACCGCTGTTGACCAGAAACACCCGATCCATGCCGGCAGGCGCCAGCTTCAACAGTCGCTCGGAAAACTCGGCAACGCTCGCGTAATGAAAACGCGAGTTGGTGTTCAGCAGCGACCACTGCTGCGCCGCGACCTGGGCCATGCGCGGATGGCCGTGACCCAGCACCGCTACGTTGTTGAGCATGTCCAGATACGAGCGACCGTGCATGTCGATCAAATGGTTGCGCCAGCCGCGCTCGATCTGCGGCGGGGCCTGGTAATAATATTTTTGCGAACGGGCAAAACTGGCATCGCGCCGGGCAAGCAACGCAGCGGCATCTGCCAATGCAGGCGCATCGCAATCGAACCCCAGCAGCCCCTTGGGCGAGGGACACAGCGCACGCCAGGCCGCCGATTTTGAGGGCGCGGTAAACAGCGGCGGGCTCACGTCCGGTTCGGAGCACAATTGCACGATCAATGCACCGCTGCTTCGCCCGATCACAGCGCCTGTATCGAACTCGGCGGCATCGGAGCCGGAATCGCACTGCACGCCCCACAGTCGCAGGCTCCATTCAGCGTTCACCAGCAACAGCGCGCCATCTGCGGTAAGACGCAGGCGTCCCTCAAAAGGCGCATGGACAGGTGTGCCGAGAGGGATATGCAATTCAGTGTGCAGCGCAAAAGTGTCCGGCTCCTTTGCGAAGTTGGGCAACGTGCGGGACAGTCGGTACTCACCGTAACGACTCGCGGCCAAGCCGTCGCGTTGTGCCGCCTCGGCAAGCAGACGTTCGTCGACCCCGCCGAGCTCCCAATTGCCGGCCACAAAGTGCTCGCTCAGCACCCCTAGGTCGACGAGGGTAAACGCTTGTCCGCTCAAGCTTGGCAGCAGCGCAGAAAACGCGGGCTCCTGGTCGGCTGCTTCCGGCTCACCCACAGCGTTGAGGATCGCGGCCTCCATCAAGGCGATGGGCACCGATGTGGCAACGTCGAAAATATTCCACTCACTCGCCAGGTTCGCCTGAATGTAAGCGTTATCCGGTTCGATGCTTGCCTGTTGCTCGCTGCCTAACACCAGGACGGCCGAACGGGCGACGATCAATGGCCACAGCGCCAGAAGCTCCTCGCTTTGCAGCGGATTAATACGGTGATAAGCCTGAACCGCGGACAGGATGAAGAACGGATCGCCGTCGGCATGGTGCAGCAGCGCAGCGCAGGTCACCGAGAGCTCCGCGATCCGCCAGGTGCGAACCAGATCGCCGAAATCGATCAGGCCTTGCAGCTGCCATTGGCGATGGTCATCTCGCGACCAGACCACGTTGTACTCGGTGATGTCCATGTGGATGGCTTGCGTTGGGAGAGACGCTTCCAGCGGCAGTAAATAAGCCTGCGCTTGCTCGGCTGCCTCGGCGATGCAGGCACGCTTGTCCGCATCGGTGATGACCGGCAGCAGGTGCTCGATCAACGCGAAGGCGTGGCGCGGGTCCCATTGCAGCACCCGCTCCAGGCCTGGATGCTCGAAGCCGGCCAGTGCCACATCGACATGGGCGCAGAGCTGCGCCAGGCCTGTCACGGTATGCCGGTCCAGATGCGCGACGTGGGCCAGCGAGTGTCCGTCGATGAACTCAAGCAGGCGCAGATGCACCGGCTTGCCGTTGTGCTCGATGGTTAAAAGATCGTCGCCGTTCAGCGCAGGCATCACCGCCGGGACTCGCACCGACGGCACACCGCTCAAGTGACGCAGCGCAGCATGCTGGGCCTCAAGCTCGGTCGTCGCGTAATCACCGTGGCAGATTTTCAACACGAACCGGCGACCATCGCCCGCGTCCAGTCGGAAGTTGCAGTCCTGATGACTGCCCAGCGCTTTCAAAGCCCCTGCCAGCCCGTAATGCGTCGTCAGCCATTCGGCAGCCTGCGCTGCATCCACATCCGGGCATGGCAGACTGGAGCGACGGATCAAGGTATCGAGTGGCAGCGACATGGAAAGGTCCTTAAAGAGTGGCCTGAACACTATCGCCAGTTGCGCAGCCGTTAATCAACCCCTGGGAGCCGGCGTCAACAAACCCTCGCCCCGGCCGATAAACCCTCGAGCCGTTAAGCAGGTGAAACACCTGCGGCGGTTTTATGGCGCTAATTGCGATGGGCCATCAATTAATATCATCGCCTGTGGGCGGTTTGCTCCTTGCGCGAGGCGGCGACGCCCCACAAGCTATGCCTCATCGTCTTACATCTTTCCAGGGAAGAAGGCTTACCCATGCGAATTCTTGTTACTGGTGGCGCCGGCTTCATCGGCTCCGCACTGATCCGTCATCTGATCAACAACACCGAGCACGACGTACTCAATTTCGACAAGCTGACCTACGCAGGCAATCTTGAGTCGCTGCAGGGCGTTGCCACTAACACCCGCTATGAGTTCGTGCAAAAGGACATCGTTGACCAGGCAGCCGTGAGCGAAGTGCTTGCGCGCTTCAAGCCTGACGCAATCATGCACCTGGCGGCCGAATCCCACGTCGACCGTTCCATCGACGGCCCGTCGGAGTTCATTCAGACCAATATCGTCGGCACCTACAGCCTGCTGGAAGCGACCCGCAGTTACTGGCTGGCCTTGCCAGAAGACGAGCGTGCGGCGTTCCGCTTCCACCACATCTCCACCGACGAAGTGTATGGCGACCTGCATGGCGTGGACGACCTGTTCACCGAAACCACCCCTTATGCACCAAGCTCGCCTTACTCGGCCAGCAAAGCGGCGTCGGACCATCTGGTTCGCGCCTGGCAGCGTACGTACGGTCTGCCGGTGGTGGTCACCAACTGCTCGAACAACTACGGCCCGTTTCATTTCCCCGAGAAGCTCATACCTCTGGTGATTCTCAACGCACTGGCCGGAAAGAAACTGCCGGTGTATGGCAACGGCCTGCAAGTACGCGACTGGCTGTTCGTCGAAGATCACGCCCGCGCGCTGCTCAAGGTTGTCACCGAGGGCAAGGTCGGCGAGACCTACAACATCGGCGGTCACAACGAACAAAAGAACATCGACGTCGTTCGCGGTATCTGTGCGCTGCTCGAAGAGCTGGCGCCTGAACAGCGTAAAGGCGTGGCCAACTATGCGGACTTGATCACCTACGTGACCGACCGCCCTGGCCATGACATGCGCTACGCTATCGACGCCAGCAAAATTGAACGCGAACTGGGCTGGACACCGGAAGAGACATTCGAGTCCGGCCTGCGCAAAACCGTGCAGTGGTACCTCGACAACCTCGAATGGTGTCGCCACGTACAAGACGGCAGTTATCAGGGCGAACGCCTGGGCACCAACGTGAAGGAACTGATCGCATGACAAAGGGAATTATTCTGGCTGGCGGTTCGGGCACGCGCCTGCACCCGATCACCCTCGGGGTCTCGAAACAGCTGCTGCCAATCTACGACAAGCCGATGATCTACTACCCGATCTCCGTGCTGATGCTGGCCGGCATCAAAGACATCCTGGTGATTTCCACTCCGCTCGACCTGCCGCAATACAAGGCACTGCTCGGCGATGGCAGCCAGTTCGGCGTGCACTTTCACTATGCCGAGCAGCCCAAGCCGGACGGGCTGGCGCAAGCGTTTCTGATTGGTGAAGAGTTCATCGGCGATGACTCGGTGTGCCTGATTCTGGGCGACAACATCTTCCACGGTCAGCATTTCAGCGAGCAGCTCAAACGCGCGGCGGACAACACGTCAGGCGCGACCGTGTTCGGTTACTGGGTCAAGGATCCAGAGCGCTTCGGCGTGATCGATTTCGATGAGAACGGCCACGCGCTGTCCATCGAAGAAAAACCCAAGGCGCCCAAATCCAGTTACGCCGTGACCGGTCTGTACTTCTACGACAACGAAGTCATCCAGATCGCCAAGGACGTCAAACCGTCCCCGCGGGGTGAGCTGGAAATTACCGACGTCAACAATGCCTATCTCAAGCGTGGAGACCTGCGCGTCGAGCGCTTCGGTCGCGGTTTTGCCTGGCTCGATACCGGCACCCACGACAGCTTGCTGGAGGCATCCCAGTACGTGCAGACCATCGAGCACCGTCAGGGCTTGAAGGTCGCCTGCCTGGAAGAAATCGCTTACCAGAACGGCTGGATTGACCGCGCCCACCTGTTGAACCGTGCTGACTATTTCGGCAAGACCGGTTACGGTCAGTACCTGTTCAAGATCGCAGGGGAAAATCAGTGAAAGTCGTCACCAGTGAGTTGCCTGAAGTCCTCATCATCGAACCTAAAGTGTTCGGCGATGAGCGAGGCTTCTTCTACGAAAGCTTCAACGCCCGTGCCTTTGCCGAGGCCACCGGGGTAAGTGATGCGTTCGTACAGGACAATCACTCACGTTCGCAAAAAGGCGTGCTGCGCGGCCTGCATTACCAGATCGAAAACCCTCAGGGCAAACTCGTGCGAGTAACCGCTGGGCGCGTGCTGGACATCGCTGTGGACATTCGCCGCAGCTCGCCACATTTCGGCAAATGGTTCGGCCTCGAACTGTCTGCCGAGAATGCGCGTCAGCTGTGGATTCCGAAGGGCTTTGCTCACGGTTTCGTGGTGCTGAGCGACTATGCAGAATTCCTCTACAAGACCACCGATTACTACACGCCGTCTGCTGAACGCTGCATTCGCTGGGACGATCCGGATCTGGCCATTGACTGGGGCCTGGGCGAGGCGCCGCAGTTATCGGCCAAGGATCAGGTGGGCAAAAGCCTGAAAGAAGCGGACCTGTTTCCATGAATGCGCCACTGCGGATTCTGATCAGCGGGCAGCACGGCCAAGTGTCCCAGGCGCTGCAACAGCGCCTGCAGCACTTGGGCGAGCTGATCGTGCTGGGCCGCGACCACCTCGACCTGAGCCAGCCAGAATCCATTCGGCCGGTGGTTCGGGACGTGAAGCCGGATCTGATCATCAATGCGGCCGCTCATACGGCTGTGGATCAGGCTGAAAGCGAGCCGGAACTGGCGTTTGCCATCAACGCCCTGTCTCCGGGAGTGTTTGCAGAGGAGGCCGCTGCACTGGGCATTCCGCTGATCCACTACTCCACCGACTACGTGTTCGACGGCAGTAAGCAAGGCTTGTGGACCGAATCCGACGAGCCTAACCCGCTGGGTGTTTACGGCAGCAGCAAGCTTGCCGGCGAGCAGGCAATCGCAGCAGTCGGCGGGCAGCACCTGATTTTGCGCACCAGCTGGGTGTATTCCCTGACCGGGCGCAACTTTTTGCTGACCATGCAGCGTTTGTTGCAAGAGCGCGACAAACTGACGATCGTTGCGGATCAGATCGGCGCGCCCACGTGGTCCGGCACCATCGCCGCCAGCACACTTGGGCTGATCGAGCGTTGGCGTGACGGAACGCCAGGGGCATGGGGCGTCTATCATCTGACGGCCAGCGGAGAGACCTCGTGGTTTGGCTTCGCACAGGCGATTGGTCAGCAATTGATCAAGCGCGGCAAACCGTGCGCAGCGCTCGAACCCATCCCTTCGAGTGCGTACCCGACGCCCGCCGCCCGCCCGCTCAATTCGCGCCTGGATTGCAGCCGCTTGCAGCGTGAATGGGGCGTCAGCCAGCCCGACTGGCACGATGCGTTGCTGGAGTGCTTAGCGCTGCAGCGGTAGGCATAATGGGCCGACTCGATGTCGAGCGGCTGCGACCGACTGGATCGTCCGCAGCCGCCCTGCATCGCAACGAACCCACCGGCGATTCCATGATCAGCACGCACACCCTTCCCCGCCGCCCCCGCTGGCGCAGCCTTGCTCTGTTGGCGCTGATCCTCGCCCCGCTGTTGTGGCCGCTCGAACGCCTGGCCGAACACTATTACCGCAATGAACTGCTGAGCCAGAACCGGCAAACGCTGGACCTGTACGTCGCCAACCTGCTGGGTACGCTGCATCGCTACGAGGTCCTGCCACAGATTCTCGGCGACCTGCCCGGTTTGCGCGCGACCCTGGCAAACCCGCAGAACACCCAGGCTCAAGCCGAAGCCAATGTGCTGCTGATGAACACCGCCCGCCAGACCGGCGCAGAAGTGATCTACCTGATGGCACCCAACGGCGACACCCTGGCCGCCTCGAACTGGGACAAGCGCGACAGCTTCGTGGGCCGCAACTTCGCCTTCCGCCCGTATTTCAGCAACGCCATGGCCGGCAACCTGGGTCGCTTCTTTGGCCTTGGCACGACGTCGGCCAAGCGCGGTTATTTCTTTGCTGCGGCCGTGCGCGATGGCGACACGGTGATCGGTGTGCTGGTGGTCAAGGTCGACCTGGACCTCACCGAAACCCTGTGGGGCAAAACGCCGGAACAACTGCTGGTCACCGACCACAACGGGGTGGTGATCCTCACCTCCAACCCGGCGTGGCGTTTTCGCGCCACACGGCCGCTCAGCGAAGAAGAAAAGCAGGCCATCGTCGCCATCCAGCCCTACCCGACCCGGGACCCGCGCCCGCTGCAGCTGGATGAAAACGGCTGGCTGAAGCAAACCCAACAGATCGACGAGACCGGCTGGAGCGTCAATATCCTCGCCCCGCAAGTGCTCGTCTCCAGGCCGGTGAGAACCGTGGTAGCCATTGGCGGTGCGACATTGCTGGTGCTCATGCTCTTGCTGGGGCTGATGATGCAGCGTCGACGGCATTACCTGGACCGCATCAACTTCGAGGCCAAGGCGCGGCGTGAGCTGGAGGTGCGTGTGGCCGAACGGACGCGTGACCTGGAGGGCGTCAACCAGCGCCTGCGTCAGGAGGTACTGGAGCGCGAACAGGCACAGCAGGAGCTTTTCCGCGCCCAGGATGAACTGGTCCAGGCGGGCAAGCTGTCGGCGCTGGGCACCATGTCCGCAAGCATCAGCCACGAGCTCAATCAGCCGCTGGCGGCGATTCGCAGCTATGCCGAAAACGCTGAGGTGCTGCTCGATCATCAGCGCACGGAAGACGCACGCGGCAACCTCAAGCTGATCAGTGAACTCACCGGGCGCATGGCGTCGATCATCGCGCACCTGCGCGCCTTTGCCCGACGCGACCGTCACGCACCCGAAAGCGTGGCGCTGCAACCGGCGCTGGATGACGCACTCGCCCTGCTCGCCAAACGGCGGCGAGGCATGGAAGTGGAGTTGATCCGTGACCTGCCGGCCGCGACATTGTGGGTGCAGGCCGGCGAAACGCGTTTGCGTCAGGTGCTGGGCAATCTATTGGCCAATGCGCTGGATGCGCTGACCGAGAAAGGCCCGCCGCGCAAATTGTGGATCAGTGCCGCGTACAACGCCGAAGAGGTCAGCCTGTACATCCGGGACAATGGCCCGGGGTTTTCAAAAGAAGCGCTGGAGCATGCGCGCGAACCGTTCTTTACCACCAAGACGCGGACTCAGGGACTAGGCCTGGGCCTGGCTATTTGCGATACGCTGATGCGCGCACTGGGCGGCGAATTGTTGTTCGCCAATCATCCGGAAGGCGGCGCACTGCTGACGTTGCGCATGCGCACGGGCGCCTCGGGCGTCAACCTTCAACCGTCAGAGGACCTATCTGCATGAGCACCGAGACCGCCATCGACAGCCGGATTCAGGTGGTGCTGATCGATGACGACCCGCATTTGCGTCAGGCACTGAGTCAGACGCTGGACCTGGCCGGCCTGAAAATCCTGCCATTGAGTGATGCCAAAGGCCTGCAAGCGCGCATCGACCGCGACTGGCCGGGCGTCATCGTCAGTGACATTCGCATGCCCGGCATCGACGGTCTTGAGCTGCTCGATCAGCTTCACGCCCAAGACCCGGAACTCCCCGTGCTGCTCATCACCGGCCATGGCGACGTGCCGCTTGCTGTACAGGCGATGCGCGCGGGCGCCTACGATTTTCTGGAGAAGCCCTTTGCCAGCGACGCGTTGCTCGACAGCGTGCGCCGGGCAATCGCGCTGCGCCGGCTGGTGCTCGACAACCGCAGCCTGCGGCTTGAACTCAGTGATCGCCAGCAGCTCAGTACCCGACTGGTGGGATTGTCTGCGTCTATCCAACGCCTTCGCGATCAGATCGGCGCCTTGGCGGCCACCAAGGCAGACGTGTTGATTCTTGGCGAAACCGGCGCCGGCAAAGAGGTCGTCGCCCGGGCACTGCATGATCTGTCCAACAGACGTAACGGCCCGTTCGTGGCAATCAATGCCGGTGCGCTGGCCGAGTCGGTGGTGGAGAGCGAGTTGTTCGGTCACGAACCGGGCGCGTTCACGGGCGCACAGAAACGTCGCATCGGCAAATTCGAGTTCGCCAACGGCGGCACGCTGTTTCTGGATGAAATCGAAAGCATGAGCCTGGACGTTCAGGTCAAGCTGCTGCGCTTGTTGCAGGAGCGAGTGGTTGAGCGTCTGGGCGGCAATCAGCAGATTCCCTTGGACATCCGCGTGATCGCAGCCACCAAGGAAGACCTGCGCCAGGCAGCGGATCAGGGTCGGTTCCGTGCTGACTTGTATTACCGCCTCAACGTCGCGCCCTTGCGCATACCGCCGCTGCGCGAGCGTGGCGAAGATGCCCTGGTGCTGTTTCAGCATTTCGCCGACACCGCCAGCCTGCGCCATGGCCTGCCCCGGCATGAACTGCAGCCAGGGCATCGGGCGCTGCTGTTGCGTCACAACTGGCCGGGCAACGTGCGTGAGCTGCAGAACGCCGCCGAGCGGTTTGCGTTGGGGCTTGAGCTGGAACTGGAAGGCGCTGCGCAGCCGGACATGGTGCCGTCCAATGGCGGTTTGAGTGAGCAGGTCGAAGCGTTCGAGCGCGCGTTGATCGCCGCCGAACTGACGCGCCCGCACAGCTCGGTGCGCAGTTTGGCAGAGGCGCTGGGCGTGCCCCGCAAAACCCTGCACGACAAGCTGCGCAAGCATGGTTTGACATTTAACGGCGCGGGGTCGGACGACAATGAATGACTTGCACCACCTGACCGCTGCTGACCTCGAAGCGGTGCTGCATCACGACATTCCGCTTACCCGCGAGATGGGCATCCAAGTGCTCGGCTGGCAGAACCATCAACTTCGGCTGCGCTTGCCCCTGGCGCCGAACATCAACCACAAGAGCACCCTGTTCGGCGGCAGCCTGTACTGCGGCGTGGTGCTGGCGGGCTGGGGCTGGTTGTATTTGCGGCTCAAGGAAGCCGGGATTGATGACGGCCATATCGTGATTCAGGACGGGCAGATCAGCTATCCGCTGCCCGTTAGACGGGATGGAGTCGCGGTGTGCGAGGGCACGGATGAAGCCAGCTGGGAGAAATTCATCAAACTGTACCAGCGTCGCGGCCGCGCGCGAATGACCCTGAACACCCGGATCATGGCCGAAGGCTCAGAAGAGACGGCTGTGGAATTCGTCGGACAGTTCGTGCTGCACCGGTGACCTGACCGCCTGCATTTTCTGGCCTGGAGGCCGCAGCGCTCGGCGCAAATCAATTGTGGGAGCGCGCTTGCCCGCGAAAGATTTACTACCAGCGAATCAGAACCTGACACACCCGCAGAGGTTGAGGTATGACGTCCGTTGGAGCCGGCTTGCTGGCGAATGCACTTGCCCAGCGCCATCGGCATTGCCTGACACACCGCGTTCGCGGGCAAGTACGGGCCTACACCGAATTTGCGGCGAATGACATATCACCGGTGCACGACGTCCGTAGGAGCCGGCTTGCTGGCGAACGCAATCGCCCAGCGCCATCAGCGTTGCCTGACACACCGCGTTCGCGTGCAAGTACGGGCCTACACCGAATTTGCGGCGAATGACATATCACCGGTGCACGACGTCCGTAGGAGCCGGCTTGCTGGCGAACGCAATCGCCCAGCGCCACATGTGATTGCCTGACACACCGCTTTCGCCAGCAAGCCGGCTCCTACAGGTTCAATGGCGGGCCTACGTGAGCGGTACCCACAGTCGTCAGCAATCAGCAATGGGCAATCGCCCAGCGCCACCTGCATTGCCTGAGACAACGCATCGCGGGCAAGCGCGCTCCTACACCGGATTTGCGGCGGATGACGTATCACCGACGGAATGAAATCCGTAGGAGCCGGCTTGCTGGCGAACGCAATCGCCCAGCGCCACATGTGATTGCCTGACACACCGCGTTCGCCAGCAAGCCGGCTCCTACAGGTTCAATGGCGGGCCTACGTGAGCGGTACCCACAGTCGTCAGCAGTCAGCAATGGGCAATCGGCAGTCCTTAGTCCTTAGTCCTTAGTCCTTAGTCCTTAGTCCTTAGTCCTTAGTCAGCGACTTGGAGCAACCTCGATCAGCTCTGGGGCGTGGCCAGATTCAGCAGCGCTTCGCGCCACGGCGCTTCACCTGGCAGGGCCAGGAAATATGAATTCAGCAGCGTTTCCCGTGCGGGATAGCCGAATGTTGCACCGTCCAGCCCCAACACCACGCCTCCCGCCCCTTCCAGAACGCCCTGGGCAGCGGCAGTGTCCCATTGCGACGTCGGCGCCAGCCGTGGATAACAGTCGGCAGCCCCTTCGGCCAGCAGACAAAACTTCAGGGAACTCCCGATATTGGTCAGTTTCAGTTCACCAACGACTGCCGACAGCCCGGTCAGCAGCCTTTCCTGCTCGGGGCTGGAATGACGGCGGCTGGCAACCACCGTAAAGGCTTCCCCCGCTGCGGGCTCATCGCGAACACTAATCGGCGCCAAATGCTCTGCATCGTCACTTCGCCATGCCCCAAGGCCCGATCCGCCGAAATAGCAGCGGTTATTCGTAGGCATCGACACAACGCCAAACACCACCCGACCGTTCTCGATCAATGCAACGTTGACGGTGAACTCTTCGCTGCCGGAGATGAATTCCTTGGTGCCATCCAGCGGATCAACCAGCCACCAGCGTTGCCACTGGCTGCGTTCGCTTAGCGGGATATTGGCGTCTTCTTCCGACAAGATGTGAATACTCGGATCCAGCGCCTTGAGGCCTGCCACCAATACTTCATGGGCGGCAAGATCGGCGGCCGTGACAGGCGAGTCGTCCGATTTGACGTTGACTTCAACGCCCGCGCGCCAAAACGGCAGGATAACGTCCCCCGCTTTGCGGCAGAGCTCGATCACCGGTTCAAGCAGCGGATGGGGCAATGTGGCAAAAGACAACGTCATGGCAAAAACTCCCCGCGCTCTGACAGCAGGTCCCGGGCAAGATAAAGCGCCGCCAGGGCACGGCCTTCGGTAAATTGCGGGTTCTGCACCAGGCTGGAAAGCTCACGCAGATTGACCTTGTCGACGCGCATTGGCTCAGGCTCGTCTCCGGGCAAACTTTCTTCGTAGAGATCAGTCGCCAGAACCACCTGAATCTTCTGGCTCATATAGCCCGGCGACAGCGACAGTTCGGTCAGATGCACCAGCGTCCGGGCGCCGTAGCCTGCTTCTTCCTTGAGCTCGCGATTGGCCGCGGCCAGTACATCCTCGCCCGGCTCGATCAAACCTTTGGGCAGCGACAGTTCGTATTGGTCGGTGCCGCCGCAGTATTCCTCGATCAGCACAGCGTGATCGGCATCCAGCATCGCCACGATCATCACCGCGCCATAGCCGCTCCCGCTGCCAACCAATCGCTCGTAGGTTCGCTCGACACCATTGGAAAAGCGCAATTGCACTTCTTCAACGCGGAACAGACGGCTGCTCGCGACGATTTCGCGGGAGAGAACGGTAGGTTTCTGCTGCATGACGAGCTCCTTGGCGTTGACAGGTTACTATACCGTGGCTTTTGCGGATGTCTTCGCCGCAATCCCACGCACCTCTCCAACGCCGAGTGACTTGTATGCCTTCTTTGCCCTGGCGCGATATCGACACCGTCCTGCTGGATATGGACGGCACCCTGCTCGACCTGCACTTTGACAACCATTTCTGGCTGGAGCATTTGCCCAAGCGCTATGCGCAGGTGCACGGGATCAGCTTGGCGATGGCACAACTTGAACTGATGCCGCTTTTCGAGAAAAACGCCGGCACGCTCAACTGGTACTGCACTGATTTCTGGAGCGCAGAGCTGAACCTGCCGGTGAAAGACCTCAAAGTCGAGATCGCCCACCTTATTGCCCTGCGTCCTGACGCCGAAACCTTTCTCGCTGCCATCAAGCAGGCCGGAAAGCGGGTGATCATGATCACCAACGCCCACCGCGACTCACTGTCGCTGAAGATGGAAAGGCTGGAGCTGGCCCCGTACTTCGAGCGCCTGATCAGCTCCCACGACTACGGTTATCCCAAAGAACACCCACAGTTCTGGGACGCCTTACAGGCTGACATCGAATTCGATCCGGCGCGGAGCCTATTCATCGACGACACCTTGCCCATTCTTCGCAGCGCTGGACGCTATGGCATCGGTTATCTGCTGGCTGTCAGTGAGCCGGACAGCCGCAAAGGCCCCAAGGACACCGAGGAGTTCGAGGCCGTTGAAGACTATCGGACATTAATCCAAGGCTTATAAACCGCGCGTAACGACTGTAGGAGCGCGCTTGCCCGCGAAAAATCGTACACCCGATAAAGAATGACCGGATGGACGATTTTCGCGAGCAAGCGCGCTCCTACAATGGGTTGCCATACGATCAGTGCGAATACCGTACAATGGGTTGCCATACGATCAGTGCGAATACCGATTGCACTGTTAATGCGACCGCCGCCTTACTCAGGAATACGCAGAACCTGACCCGGGTAGATCTTGTTCACGTCCTTAAGCATCGGCTTGTTGGCGTCGAAGATCTTCTGGTACTTGTTGGCGTCGCCATACACGCGCTTCGAAATAGCGCTAAGCGTATCGCCCGACTCAACAGTCACGAACTTAGCAGCAGTGACAGCGGGAGCACCTGCAGCGATGGTCAGCTGGTCATCGACGCTGCCAACACCGGAGATGTTGCCTGCGGCCAGCACGATCTTCTCTTTTTCTTCCTGACTGGCGACTTCGCCAGTCAGTGTGATCTTGTCGCCTTCAACCGTTGCGTGGACGTTGGGATTGCCCAAACCGACTGTCTCGATGTGCTTCTTCAGCTCATCGCTGGCGTTCGCGTTACCGGGGGTGAGCAGGTCGATAAGTTTCTCGCCGGCTTCTTTCACAAAACTGAACAAACTCATGGGTTTCTCCTTGGGGTCGTTGTGGTTTCCCGCGCAACATCTGATCCGCTGACATTGCCCGACAAAGGTCCGACCCGCTTCGCTGCGCCAAGGTTTCAAGCCATTCGACGCTCGGTCGCGATAAACTCCGCCGGCCAGCCTGCGTCTCAAGGAGTGACGATGGACATCAAACAGCTGAAATTCCTGATTGCCCTCGACGAGACCCGTCACTTTGGTCAAGCCGCAGCGCGCTGCCACATCACCCAGCCAACGCTGTCCATGCGCCTGCGCAGCCTTGAAGAAGAGCTGGAGCTGCCGTTGGTCAATCGCGGCCAGCGTTTTGAAGGATTCACGGCGCCAGGCGAACGGGTGCTGGCGTGGGCGCGCACGGTCCTGGCGGCGTATGACGGCCTGCAGGCCGAAGCAGCGGCGTGCCGCGGGCATCTGGTCGGCACTCTACGACTGGGCGTGGTGCCGCTCTCAAACTTCGATCCACTGCCCTTGTTGCAGCGCCTGCACGCGTTGCACCCGAATATGCGCTACGAGCTTTCGTCGCTGAGCTCGGAACAGATCCTTGACCAACTGGCGAGCAATCGGCTGGACCTCGGGGTGTCTTATCTGGACCGCCTCGACACCGACCGCTTCGATTCGCTGCAGCTGGCAGAAACCCGAATGGGCCTGATGTACGACCAGCGTTATTTCAGCTTCGAGCAAGCGACCTCCAGCTGGGAGAGCCTGACCGAGCTTCCCTTGGGGCTGCTCACCAGCGGCATGCATTTTCGACAATCAATCGATCACAACTTCCACAGCCGCGGCCTGCATCCGACGCCGATCATCCAAACCGATGCCGTGCATCAATTGCTTCAAGCGGTGCATGGCGGATTCTGTTGCGCGATCATGCCGCTGGATGGAGGCCTTGAATCGCTCACCGAGCATTTGCGGCTGCAGCCTATTGAAGAAGCCCAGACCCTGGCGCGCCTCGGCCTGATCATGCGCCGCTCTGCCCCGCGTTCCGCACTCGCCGAGGCCTGCCTGGCGCTCTACCACACGATGATGGAAGGTTCTTGATCGACGTCATCTATCGGGGCATCAGTACTAGCAATTAGACGTTATCCCACCGGGAGCCTAGGCTTACGCCTATTCAATCTGCCGGTAATTCCCGATGCACGCCAAGTACACGGAGTCTACGGCGCCTGCACCCAAGCTGCCCGCGCCCGCCGCAAGCCAGTCTTACAGTTATTCAAACCTTGAACATGACGTCAGCGAGCCCAACGTGCTTGCCGAGGAAGTGGCGTTGGCGATCGCTTACAACGGCATCAGCCAGGCGGTCATGCTGGTCACCCCCTCCGATCTGGAAGACTTCATCGTCGGCTTCAGCATCGGCAGCGGCATCATCGAATCCCCGGATGAAATCTACGACGTCAAGCTCGGCGGTTGTGGTTCTGCGCAGACGGCAGAAGTCGAAATCGCCAGCCGTGCGTTCTGGAATTTGAAGACTCAACGTCGGCAACTGGCCGGCACCAGCGGCTGCGGTTTGTGCGGTGTTGAAGCAGTCGAACAGGCACTGCCCGAACTCAACGTGTTGCCAGGCGCTCCGCTGCCTCCCGCTGAATGGCTCAAGGGCCTGCGCGCGCGCATGGGCGAGTTTCAGCCACTGGGTGAACACTGCGGCGCCGTCCATGCAGCGATGTTCATGGACGCTCGCGGTGAAATTCTCTTAGGTCGCGAAGACATCGGCCGACATAACGCACTAGACAAGCTGATCGGCGCACTGATTCGCCAGAACATCCCGACCACGGGCGGGCTGGCCATCGTCACTAGCCGTTGCAGTCTCGAATTGATTCAAAAAGTACTCCGTGCCGGTATCCAGACCCTTGTCAGCCTGTCATCGCCCACCGGGCTGGCGCTGCAATGGGCTCGCCGCCACAACCTCAACCTCATTCATCTGCCTAAACACAGTGCGCCGCGGGTTTACAGTCCCGCGTTGGAGAATCAAGCGTGAGCATGCATAAAGAAGCCGACAAGGTATCGACCCCCCGCTTCAAGCCCTACAAAGGCCCGGCCGGCGGATGGGGCGCATTGATCAGCGTCGCCCACTTCTGGCTGACCAGCGACAACGCCCTGAAAAACATCCGTACCATGCTTAAAACCAACCAGAACGGCGGTTTTGACTGCCCGGGTTGCGCATGGGGCGATTCGCCGGAAAGTGGCATGGTCAAGTTCTGCGAGAACGGCGCCAAGGCAGTGAACTGGGAAGCGACCAAGCGCCGCGTCGACCCGTCCTTCTTCGCCCGCTACAGCGTCAGTTCGCTGCTTGAGCAAAGTGATTACTGGCTGGAATATCAGGGTCGCCTGACCGAGCCAATGGTGTACGACGCCCCGTCCGATCGCTACAAGCCTATCGCGTGGGACGATGCTTTCGCGCTGATTGCCAAGCATCTGAACAACCTGCCAAGCCCGAATATGGCCGAGTTTTACACCTCCGGCCGCGCCAGCAACGAAGCGGCGTATCTGTATCAGTTGTTCGTGCGCGCTTACGGCACCAACAACTTCCCCGACTGCTCGAACATGTGCCACGAGGCCAGTGGCGTTGCGTTGTCGCAAAGCGTTGGCGTGGGCAAAGGCACTGTGACGTTCGACGACTTTGAACATGCGGATGCGATTTTTGTACTCGGCCAGAACCCAGGGACCAACCACCCGCGCATGCTTGAACCACTGCGTGAAGCGGTCAAGCGTGGCGCTCAAGTGGTCTGCGTCAACCCACTGAAAGAGCGCGGCCTGGAACGTTTCCAGCACCCGCAGCACCCGCTGGAAATGTTGAGCAACGGTTCGGAGCCGACCAATACCGCGTACTTCCGTCCGGCACTGGGCGGCGACATGGCCTTGCTGCGCGGCATGGCCAAGTTTCTGCTGCAGTGGGAGCGTGAAGCTCAGGCGAAGAATGAGGAGTCGGTGTTCGACCATGCGTTCCTCAACGAACACACCAATGGCGTGCTGGAATACCTGGCCGCTATCGATGACACCTCGTGGGAATTCATTGTCGAGCAATCCGGGCTGCCACTGACGGACATCGAGCGCGCTGCGCGGATGTATGCCAAAGGCAAGAACGTGATCATGTGCTGGGCGATGGGTATCACCCAGCATCGTCACTCGGTGCCCACCATCCAGGAAGTCTCCAACCTGATGTTGCTGCGCGGCAACATCGGCAAGCCAGGCGCAGGCCTGTGTCCGGTGCGTGGTCACAGTAACGTGCAGGGCGACCGCACAATGGGCATCAATGAGCGTCCGCCGGCGTTCTTCCTTGATGCGCTGGAAAAGCGCTTCGACTTCAAAGTCCCACGCGAAAACGGCCACAACGTTGTTGAAGCCATCCACGCCATGCTCGAAGGCCGCGCGAAGGTCTTCATCGGCCTGGGCGGCAACTTTGCTCAAGCGACGCCGGACAGCCCGCGTACCTTTGAAGCGTTGAGCAACTGCGACCTGACGGTCCAGATCAGCACCAAGCTCAACCGCAGCCACTTGGCGCACGGCAAGGAAGCTCTGATTCTGCCGTGCTTCGGCCGTACCGATATCGATATCCAGGCCGAAGGGCCGCAAGCCGTGACGGTCGAAGACTCGTTCAGCATGGTTCACGCGTCCAACGGCCAGCTCAAGCCGCTCTCGCGCCAGATGCGTTCGGAGCCTGCAATTCTGGCCGGTATCGCCAATGCGACGCTGGGCAAGAAGCCTGTTGACTGGCTCTGGCTGGTGGAAGACTACAGCCGCATCCGCGACCTGATCGCCGACACCATTCCGTCGTTCCAGAACTTCAATGAGAAGATCAAAAACCCGGGCGGTTTCTACCTGGGCAACGCTGCAGGCTCCCGTCGCTGGAACACGCCAAGTGCGCGCGCCAACTTCAAGGCGAACGTGCTGCCGAGCGATCTGGTTCACGAAAGCGTGCGCGGCACCGGTATCGTGCCGGACCTGATCATGCAGTCGATGCGCTCGCACGACCAGTACAACACCACTATTTATGGCCTGGACGACCGCTATCGCGGCGTGAAAGGTCAGCGCGACGTGATGTTTGTGAACGAGGCCGACATTATCCGTCTGGGCTTTGTGCCAGGTCAGAAGGCCGACATCATCTCGATCTGGGGTGACAACATCGAGCGTCGCGTGAGGGGCTTCACCCTGCTGCCGTTCGACATTCCGGCTGGCCAGGCCGCAGCTTATTACCCGGAAGTAAACCCGCTGGTACCGCTGGAGAGCGTGGGCGACGGCAGCAGCACGCCGACGTCGAAGTTCGTGGCAATCAAGCTGGAGCGGCATGTTGAGACCGCACGGATCATCTGATCGGTGCTGCGAAAAACAACGCCACAAAAAAAGGCCCGAATCGCGAGATTCGGGCCTTTATCAAGTAGCGTGTGACTCGCCAACCCGATTTAGGTTCCCTTGTCAAAACAATAAGTTAGCGTTTTGTATACAGGTCGTGTTATTCGTCGGAATTCGATTGTGACATTTTCTTCATGATTGCAGGATCGCGGCGTCATCCCTATGAGCATCCATACATGAAGTATTCCTCGATTCTGTTGTTGTCGTTCTCACTGGTCAGCGGTTTTGCCTCAGCAGGCGATAACGTGACGGCCGGCGTGGGCGGTGCATTGGGTGGGGTACTCGGCTCCGTCGTCGGCCAGCAGGTCGGCGGCAGCACAGGTTCGGCCATTGGCGCCGGGCTTGGCGGCGCAGCCGGTGGCGCAGTGGGCGCCAACCGTCGCAACCGTACCGAAGCCGCCATCGGCGGCGGCCTGGGCGCTGCAGGCGGCAACGTCATTGGCCGCAGCGTTGGTGGCAGCACTGGCAGTCTGATCGGCGCGGCCGCGGGTGGCGGTGCCGGCGGCGCACTCGGTAACTACATGGGCGACGAAAGCCGCCGTGACGACGACCGTGGTCGGGGCTATCGTGGCGATCGCCGCGACTACAAGCATGGCCGTGGCCACGCATATGGCCATCGCAAGCACCATCGCGACTGAGACTGACGAGCAGGACGCTCGTGTCTGATCCGCTGAACACCGGCCGCCGATAACGCGGCCGGTTTCATTTCAGGGCACTAGACGCTCAAGCGCCTGCCGCAACCCGGCAGGTATCGGCACCGGCTGATTCGTCGCTCGATCCACAAACACGTGCACGAAGCGCCCTGCCGCGCGCGCCTCCTCCTCCCCCGCTCTGAACACTGCCAGCTCATACTGCACCGAACTGTTGCCCAGCTTGCCCACTCGCAGGCCAACCTCAATGGGCTCTGGATACGCGACCGAGGCAAAGTAGTCGCATGACGAACTCACCACAAAACCCACGACCGCGCCGTCGTGAATGTCCAGCCCGCCCTGCTCGATGAGGTAGGTGTTCACGGTGCTGTCGAAAAAGCTGTAGTAGGTGACATTGTTGATGTGGCCATACACATCGTTGTCGTGCCAGCGCGTCACGATCGGCTGGAAGTGGCGATAGTCGGCGCGCTGTGGTGTGTCGTTCATGTGGCTCCCTCCGGTTTGTCTGTCGTATTGCCTGGTTATGCAAGCCGCGAGCGCTACTGAACATGGCGCTGAATCCACTCGCGCACCTGCGCATATGGATACGCCTCCAGGGCCGCGAACCCACCGATGTTCCGCGCCTTGAGCCGGGTGAATAACGGCACGCTGATGCCGCATAAAAACCGCGTCAGGCACTCCACGCTCGGATCATGCCCTCGGCCCTCAAGATGTTTGCCGACGAACTCACCGCACACGCTTGCAAAATCCTGCTCGGTCAGCGGCGCCAGCGCGGGAGGCTCGGGAAGCCGCGCGATTCGCCCCGCACATACCGAACAATGCCCGCAGTGCTCAGGCGCATGGTCATCGCCGAAATAATGCGCCAGGCGATAACCAAGGCACTGTTCACTGGCAAACAGTTCGAGCATCGCGTGGATGCGGGCGACTTCAGTCGTTTCATGATGGACGAAGTAAGCATGCAACTCCTCACTCAGCAACTGGGCGTCGAAGTCCGCTGCGATCAGGTTGTACACCTCCGTCATTTGCTTGCTTTCGAGTTCGATCCAGCCCTTTTCCTGAAAGAAATCCAGCGCCGTCACGACTCGCCCGCGCTCGGCCTGATACTGCTGATACATCGCGTCGAAGTTGACCGTGGCCCACGTGCGTGCCCGACTGGACGTCTCGGTCAGGGCCTGCACAAATTCGCGGCGTTCGCCCTGAAACCGCTGCACCAGCACCTCGGGTTCGATCAGGTATTTGAAGCGGTATTCCGCGAAATACGAGTAGCGCGGTGCGATGATCCCGCGCAGCTCCAACTGCACCAGCAGCGTTTTGAGCGGCAGCTGGCGAATGTTACTGAGGTCCGATAAAGGCCCCAGCAAAAACTCCCACTGAGGGTCACGCCGCGCACCTTGCAGATCCTCCAGCACGCACCGGATACCTTCCAGCTCCGGCGTATCGCCGTACACGAAATTCTCCAACACGTTCAGGCTGTCGCGATTGGCCAGGACCAGACACTCCGAGGTCGCGCCGTCGCGGCCCGCGCGACCGATCTCCTGACTGTAATTCTCGATGGACTTGGGCAAATCGAAGTGCACGACGTTACGAATGTCGCTCTTGTCGATACCCATGCCGAAGGCAATCGTGGCGACGATGCAATTCAGCCGACCGTCCATGAACTGCCGCTGGATCGACTCGCGCTTATCGTGAGGCAGGCCTGCATGGTAGGCATACGCCGGGATGCCGTTCTGTGACAAATGGGCCGCGACAAACTCGGCCGTTTTCTGCAGCGTGACGTAGACAATGCTCGGCTGCCCGGCCCGCTCGCCAAGCCACTCCACCAGCCGACGCCGCTTGTCACGGCCCGCAACCGGCTCGACCTGCAGGGTCAAGTTGGGTCGGTAGAAACCGGTGGTCACGACATCGTCCAGCGCAATACCGAACTTGCGCTGCATGTCGTCGATAACCTGGGGCGTCGCAGTTGCTGTTAGAAGTAACGCCTGGGGAATATTGAATTCCCGCTGGTAGTCGGGAAGTTTGAGGTAATCGGGTCGGAAGTTGTGGCCCCATTCGGATATGCAATGTGCCTCGTCCACCACCAGCAAAGAAATCGGCACCTGCGTGATGAAATGCCTGAAGCGCTCATTTTTTAAGCGCTCGACGGAGATCATCAGAATCTTCAACTCACCGGAGCGCGCGCGGGCCATGACGTCGGCCACCTCGTCTCGGCTTTGCGCCGAGTCTATGCTCGCGGCAGCGATGCCATGTCGCTGAAGAAACGCCAGTTGGTCCTGAATCAGCGCCAACAAAGGTGACACGACCAGCGTCAGGTGCGGCAAAAGCAATGCCGGCAGTTGGTAGCAGAGGGATTTCCCGGAACCTGTGGGGAAGATTGCCGCCGCGGAGCGTCCCGCCAGCACCGCGCTGATGGCGGCCTCTTGTCCGGCGCGAAACTGCCGATAACCGAAAACCTGCTCGAGGGTTTGATGCATATGCTGTCACTCCTTTGACCGTCGCGAGGGCGTGAACCATAGCGCGGTGGGTCTGGGCGCAATACACCTAAACCGTTACAGAAATATCGCGCAGGATACATCCGGGCGGACCAACGCGTGCAAATGCTGGCAAAACGGCATGCCTAAGTTTAATCTCGCGCGAAATGTTACGTGGCGCCGGTCAAGCCCGGTTGACCGCGGCTATTGGAAATCTGAATACTTGCCAAGGAGAGGCCATGCAATCCACACCCCAGCCCGAGGATGACGGGCTCACCATGAAACGCCTGGCGCCAGGGCAGTTCGACGTTGTGCTCGGCGCTCATCCCGTTCGACGCAATGCCCCAACCGGGAAGAGCAGCGGGCACTGGCCATTTGGCAGCCTGATGATCTGCCTTGCGCTGTTGATCGCAATTATCTTTTTCATCGTGCAGATGTTTCATACGCCCAAGCCTGCCGCCGCAGCCATACCTGCGCCACCGGTTGCAGACCTTGTCAGCGAACCGGAACCCGTGGAGCCGGCAGCCAAAGTACGTGCTGTCGAACAAGTCATATACGTCGCCCCGAAACAGGATCTGGCACCGCCTGCCACTGCACGATCACTCGACACCTGCCTCAAAGACGGCAACGTTATTGATAGGGATGTCATCAACTGCCGCTTCGGCAATGCTCAACCCGGTGACGCCCAGGCATCGCGTCCACAGGGCATGGTTTCAGATCGCTACATGGCCAACTACAAGGCGGTTGCCGCCAAGCCTAAAACCGAAGCCGCACGTCGTTACGAAGTGGCAGGGGTATTCATCCGTGAAATTGACGGACGCAACCGCTATGAAGCTCGTTATCGTATTTATAACAATCACATTGAAACAGAGAGTGTCTGCATGAACTTCCTGAGTGACAGCGTCGAGCACCGCGAATGCCGGCGCGCTGCCGTTCCCTATTTCAAAGACATGTGCAGTGACTGGAGCAAGCGCGTCGCCAAAGACAAAAGCGACAAGAACAAACTTGCACAAGAGCAGTACTGCACCGCGGCCCGGGACTATTCAGCCTGACGGATGGCCAAGCAGTCCTGCGGTAAAACCGTCTGCTGATGTATAGAGCGCAGAGCCTGGCGAAAGGGAACGAAGCTTATAAAGATATTCTCTGACGTTTTACGCTCACCCCTTCAACTTGGAGCCAGACAGGCCAAGCGCTGTCCAGTCCATCGTCCATGGCCTCCACGCCGAGTGCCACGCAGACGAAAACATCGAATTCCTGCAGAGACCGCCCTATAGGGGCGGTTTCTCATTCCGCTTTTTGTCTCTGCTGCATTGATCCGTCTCAGGTTTCTGCGGTCATAGGAAGCTACAGTCAGAAACAACCGCAGCCACATGGACAGAACCTATGCCACAAGCAGCCTCGCGAACCCCTTCCCGCCTGCTCCAGCTGCTACTGGCTGCCACAACCGCTACCCTTTTAGGCTGCGGCGATGATGCCAAGTCTCCCGACACTGCAACTACCGCCGCCGCGACTCCGCAAAAAGTGATGACTGTCGATGTCAGTGGCGCCTTGAACCTGCATTACGAAGCCAGAGGCGATCAAGTGGCGGTCGGCTTTTTACCTGGGAAACTGCCGGGTTCCAACTGGCTGACACTGAGCGCCGATCAGGAGGCCGAAGGCGACCGCAACGAAGTGAGTATTGGGCCTATTCTTGGTTTCTCCTTCGACAATCCCGATCAGGAAAAGCAGGCCATCATGTTTCAGGGCGGCCGGGTCGAAGTTGCGCACGATGAAAACAGCGCGTCCTACGACACCGGTTCGTACTATCAGTACTTCGATACAGACAAAGCCGGCGGCAACAGCAACGTCAAACTCAGCTTCACAAAAATCGAAAAACTCAGCTCCGCCAACAAGCTGCTCGACCGCTACCGGCTGATCGGGACTTTCCAGTTCAATGCCGCGCTTTCCCCGGAGCAACCCAGCGATGAATGCACCCGCGAAGCGGCTGCGTACGCGGCCGAGCACGGCGAGCGTCATCCAGGGTTCGACGCAAAGCTATGCAGCGCCAAAAGCGTTGTGGCAAAGGGAAGTTTCGACATTACCCAGGACTTCCCTGTCACGGCCAAGACAGACGGGTAGCTACCGCCGAATGCCTGGGCGGCGGCGCGCCCGAAACGCTGACACCGCCCCCCTCCGCTGAAGCCGTTCAAGCACTACTGCATGTATAAACGCCGTGCATAAAAAAACCGCCCCGAGGGGCGGTTTCTTGTTGCAGGCGCCGATCTTACAACTTCGGACCCGCTGCCTTGATCGCGTCGCTCACTTCAAACTTCTTGAAGTTTTCGATGAACAGGCCAGCCAGCGCTTTGGCAGCCTCGTCGTAGGCCGCTTTGTCAGCCCAGGTGTTGCGCGGGTTGAGCAGACCGGTCTCTACGCCCGGTACGGAGGTCGGGACGTCCAGGTTAATGGTGTCCAGATGCTCAGTTGCCGCACCGATCAACGCACCGCTTTGAATGGCCGCGATGACGCCACGGGTGGTCGGGATGTTGAAGCGTTTACCCACACCGTAGCCGCCGCCGGTCCAGCCAGTGTTGACCAGGTAGACCTTGGAGCCGAAGCCACGGATACGCTTGATAAGCAACTCTGCGTATTCGCCAGCCGGGCGCGGGAAGAACGGCGCGCCGAAGCAGGTGGAGAATGTCGACTTGATGCCCGCGCCCGAACCCATTTCAGTGGAGCCCACCAGTGCGGTGTAGCCCGACAGGAAGTGATAGGCCGCCTGTTCTTCGCTGAGAATCGACACTGGCGGCAATACGCCGGTCAGGTCGCACGTCAGGAAGATCACAGCATTGGGTTCGCCACCCAGGTTTTTCTCGGAGCGTTTCTCGACGTGCTCGAGCGGGTAGGCCGCGCGGCTGTTCTGAGTCAGGCTGCTGTCGGCGTAGTCGGCGTGACCGGCGGCGTCCAGCACAACGTTTTCCAGAACCGCGCCATGCTTGATGGCTTTCCAGATAACCGGCTCGTTCTTCTCGGAGAGGTCGATGCACTTGGCGTAGCAACCGCCTTCGATGTTGAAGACCACGCCTTCGCCCCAGCCGTGTTCATCGTCACCGATGAGGTAGCGGGTTTCGTCAGCCGACAGGGTGGTTTTGCCGGTGCCGGACAGGCCGAAGAACAACGTTACGTCGCCTTCTTCACCAATGTTGGCGGCGCAGTGCATAGGCAGAACGTCGGACGCTGGCAACAGGAAGTTCTGCACCGAGAACATGGCTTTCTTCATTTCACCGGCGTAACGCATGCCGGCAATGAGTACCTTCTTCTGGGCAAAGTTGATGATGACGCAGCCATCGGAGTTGGTGCCGTCACGCTCAGGCACGCACTCGAAGTTGGCAACGTTGAGCACTTGCCACCCTTCACGACCGGCCGGGTTGTATTGAGCCGGATTGATGAACAGGCAGCGACCAAACAGGTTCTGCCAGGCAGTCTGTGTGGTCATCTTGACTGCAAGGTAGTGGTCTTCGGCCGCGCCTACGTGGACGTGGGAAACGAAGTGTTCCTGGGCATTGTTAAACGCCTCGACACGCGCCCAGAGGGCGTCGAACTTGTCCGCCGGGAATTTCCGGTTGATCGCACCCCATGCAATCGCAGCCTGAGTGGATGGTTCGTCTACGATGAAGCGGTCGGCTGGCGAACGGCCTGTACGGTGGCCGGTTTCGACGACAAGTGCGCCAGTATCGGACAGCACGCCTTCTTCGCGTTTGAGGGCTTCTTTCACCAGATCGTCGACACTGAGATCGGTATGAACGGCGTTATTGGCTTGCGTCATGAGATTCCCCGTCGGCTCGATGGCCGAGTGCTCCAAACGTTTTGTAGTAGAAAAACCGACACTACTACAGCTAAAAAGTGGCCGGATTATGCCAGAAAAGCCCAAAAAAGGTAGGGCCCTCTTGTCAGAACTACATGAAGAAGAGTCAAGCGGGCCGGGCGGAAAGCATTCAGCCCAAAGCCCGCACTACATCAATGGCGGGTATCGGACGGAGTATCTACCCCACCCCCTGCAAACAGCTGCGCTACATCGGTTGCGTCGAAGAAATAGCGCTGATTGCAGAACTGGCAGTCGATCTCGACTGCGCCATGATGCTCAATCACTAATTGCTGTGCATCTTCCAGACCAAGACTGACCAGCGCGTTGCCAGAACGTTCGCGCGAGCAGCTGCAACGAAACACCAGAGGCTGCACGTCGAACATGCGCACCGCGTCCTCGTGGAACAACCTGTGCAGCACGGTTTCGTTGGTCAGGCTGAGCAATTCCTCAGCGGTCAGGGTATCGACCAGCGTGTTGACGTGCTGCCAACTGGCTTCACGCTCCTCGGGTTCTTTGAGCTTTTCAGCAGGCAACTGCTGCAGCAGCAGGCCCCGGGCACGCTTGCCATCGGCCTTTATCCAGAAGCGAGTCGGCAGCTGCTCCGACATCACGAAGTAACTGGACAGACAGGCAGACAGGTCAACGCCATCCAGTCCGACAATGCCTTGATAGCGTTTGCCCTGACGCGGATCGATGGTCATGGTGAGGTCGCCATCAGGCATCAGATCAAGAAGCGTCGCGTCCGGCTTGACCAGGGCCTCATCGTAACGGGCGATGCCGCGCAACTCGCGCTCGCTGGAGCATTCAACCATCAGCAGCGACACGGGGCCGAGGGACCGGGCCTGCAAGACCAGAAGCCCGTCGAACTTCAACGTGCCCACCAGCAGTGCGGCAGCGGCGAGCATTTCGCCGAGCAACTGGGCGACCGGTTCGGGATACGGGTGCTTGGCAAGCACCTCGGCGTAGCTGCGCTCGAGGGCGACGAGCTCACCGCGAACGTCGCTTTCGTCAAAGATGAAACGCTGGGTGTAATCGGTGTCCGCAAAATCGTGCATAGGAGAAGGTATCTGAATGGATGACAAAGTGATGACAAGCGCTTATAAAGCGCGGTTTAGCACCGACGGGTGCACTGTCATGCCGATGGGGGCATTTTATGGACTATCCCGCGTTGTTCCAACCCAAGTGGAACGGCAAAAAATTCCTGCTGTGCAATCTCGTCGCACTGGCCCTGCTGCTGCTATGGATCTGGCCAACAGGGCACGCAGCTTTTACCCAGTTCGACGAAGGTCTGTTTCATGTCCTCAATCGCCCGCTGGAGCAGAACAAAGTGTGGCTGTGGATCTGGACAATCGCCAGCATGCGGCCCTTCGATGTCGTGGTCGGGCTGATTCTCCTCACGCTGCTTATAAAAGGCGAGTGGGTATTCAAAACCCTGCAAACGCGTGCCGCGCTGATCGGTTTCGTGTTGACGCTGATCTTGCTGCTGATCATCCGCACGGTTTTTTCCAAAATCATCGACCACAGCTCGCTGCAACACGACAGCGCGTCCATGGTGATCCCCGACGCTATCAAGCTCAGCGATATATTCCCGACGCTGGAAGACAAATGGCAGCTCAAGGACCGCTCGAGCCAGAGCTTTCCGGGCGACCATGCTTCCGTGCTGCTGATCTGGGCGATGTTCATGAGCGTCTATAGCCGCACCTTAGGCCAGCGTGTGGTCATCTGGGCGCTGGCGTTGCTGTTCATGATGCCGCGTCTGGTGGCTGGCGCGCATTGGGGTCAGGACGATTACATCGGCGGGGTGATGATCGCACTCCTGGCGCTGGGCTGGAGCTGCTACACCCCGTTCGTGGCGAAGGCCACCGGGTTCTTCCTGCGCCTGACCGCACCGCTGTTCAACATCCTTGGCCGCCTGCCACTGCTCCGCTGCCTGAGCATCATGAAGCCGGGCGCTCATCTGTAACCACTACCCGCGTTGCTCCCCGCCTTGACCGTGTGTTCGCTCCGCGGTCATTGCCCGCGGCGGTGTACTTAATCATCGCCAGAGCGGAACTGGAACAGCTGCCGGCGCTGCTTTTTGCTCGGCTTGCCATCGGTGGTAATCCCCAGATTGCCTGCTTTGCGCATCTCGGCCGCTTGCTCACGCTTGGCGATGCTGTCCGGGGTCTCGCTGTACAGCAATTGGGCTTCAGGGGCTCCACGTCGAACGATGGACAGCGCTTGAACCACTACCGTGCGCTCATCAAAGCCCATTCGGATTTGCAACTCATCGCCTACGCGCGGTTCTTTACCCGGTTTGCAACGCTCCCCTCGACAATGAACCTTGCCGCTTTCGATAGCGGCCTTGGCCAATGCACGGGTCTTGAAAAAGCGCGCTGCCCATAGCCACTTGTCCAGACGGACTTTGTCGTCCTCATCTGACTTCTGTGTCATCTGAATTCCTCGATCGTGTAAATGTCAGAACAGTACTACGTCACGTCGGGGGCGCAGTTACGCCCACCCTCGTTTACACTGCCCACCAGGATTCAAGTACCTGCTTCTGGAGTACGACGTGACAGACTTTCCAACGGCATTGACGGGTGGGTGCAAGGGCTGCAAAGACAGCCCGGCACTGGATTTCGAATTCGAATTCGCCTATCAACCTATTGTGGATGTCCGAGACCGCTCGGTATTTGCCCATGAGGCTTTGGTACGTGGCGTCAATGGTGAAGGAGCACTAACCGTGCTCAACCGCGTTGACGACACCAACCGTTACCGTTTCGATCAATTGTGCCGAACCCGTGCAATTTCAACTGCCGCCCGGCTGGGAATGGCCAGCTATCTCTCGATCAATTTTCTGCCCAATGCGGTGTATCGGCCGGAGATGTGCATTCGCAGCACGCTGGAAGCGGCAAAGGCGCATAACTTTCCGCTCGATCGGCTGATCTTTGAAACCGTCGAGAGTGAACAGCTGGGCAATAACAAACACCTGACCAATATCCTTCGCGAATACCGGGAGTTTGGCTTCAAAACAGCGATTGATGACTTCGGCGCCGGCCACTCGGGCCTGACGCTGCTTGCCGACTTTCAGCCCGACCTGATCAAGCTCGACATGGCACTGGTGCGCAATGTTCATCTGGACCGGGCGAGGCAGGCGATCGTTCGCGGCGTTGTCACAATGTGTAAGGACCTCAACGTTACAGTGATTGCCGAAGGCATCGAACACACAGGCGAGCGGGACTTCCTCGCCAACTGCGGCATTTATCTGATGCAAGGCTACTGGTTCGCCAAGCCTGCATTCCAGGCGCTGCCGCCCATAGATGCCAGCGTTTGGCAAAACGCGTAAACCAACGGAAACGCTTTGAAAACATTTGATCATCTGACAGTCGTTGGCCTGCGCGAATGGGTGGCGTTGCCCCATCTGGGCGTCGCCGGTTTGCGTGCAAAAATCGACACCGGCGCAAGTACTTCCAGCTTGCATGCAACTGAAATCGAACCGTTTGAGCGAGACGGAGAAAAATGGGTGCGCTTCAACGCGCACCTGGGGACGGTGGTCCAGCTGCGCCACCGCCGCTGCGAGGCTCAACTCGTTGCGATGAAAACCATCAAAAGCTCCAATGGCCACGCCCAGGTCCGGTACGTCATACGTACAACGTTGGCGCTGGGGGATCGGGTCTGGCCGGTGGAGTTCACGCTGGCCTGCCGCAAGGCGATGCGGTATCGGTTGTTGCTGGGTTCCAAGGCTTTGATTGATGGCCAGCTGGTCGTCAATCCGGGTGTTACTTACGTTCAGGACAAGCCGGTTTCTCCGGCTTCAAATCTCTCTGCCACAGGTGCTGCATGAAGATCGCTGTGCTTTCGCGAAACCCGCGTCTGTATTCAACTCGTCGCCTGGTCGAAGCGGGTATTCAGCGCGGCCATGAGGTCGTGGTGATCGACACTCTGCGCGCCTATATGAACATTGCCAGTCATAAGCCGCAGATCCATTACCGGGGGAAACCCCTGGAAGGCTTCGATGCAGTCATACCCCGCATCGGTGCGTCCGTGACCTTCTACGGCTGCGCCGTGTTGCGTCAGTTTGAAATGATGGGGGTGTTCCCACTCAACGAATCGGTTGCGATTGCGCGCTCGCGCGACAAGCTGCGCTCGCTGCAGCTGCTGTCACGGCGTGGAATCGGCCTGCCCGTCACCGGCTTTGCCCACTCGCCGGATGACATCCCCGACCTGATCCAAATGGTCAATGGCGCGCCTTTGGTGATCAAGGTGCTGGAAGGCACCCAAGGCATCGGCGTTGTGCTGTGCGAAACCGCAACGGCCGCCGAATCGGTGATCGAGGCGTTCATGGGGCTCAAGCAGGACATCATGGTGCAGGAGTACATCAAGGAGGCCGGTGGTGCAGACATCCGTTGCTTCGTGGTGGGCGACAAGGTCATCGCCTCAATGATGCGTCAGGCCAAGCCTGGAGAGTTTCGCTCGAACCTGCACCGTGGCGGCACCGCCAGCCTGATCAAAATCACCCCCGAAGAGCGCATGACAGCCATTCGCGCGGCCAAGGTCATGGGGTTGAGTGTTGCGGGTGTAGACATTCTGCGCTCCAACCACGGACCGCTGGTGATGGAGGTCAACTCATCTCCGGGCCTTGAAGGGATCGAGACAACCACCGGCAAGGATGTCGCTGGCATGATCATCGAGTACATCGAGAAAAACGGCGCGCCGCACATGACCCGCACCAAGGGCAAAGGCTAGCGCGCGCCTGTAGATGACCAAGCGCCGTAATCGCGAGCAAGGTGCCCGCGATCACGGCGCCAGGATGGTCAATCGGCATCTCTGGGCAGCAATAGCCCCAGCGGCAGCCGAACCCGCGCCTCCAGCCCGCCCCCCGAACGGTTACGCAGTTCGACATTGCCGCCGTGCATCGCCGCGATGCGCTTGACGATTGCCAGACCCAGCCCCGTCCCCTTGCCGCTTCTGGCGCGGTCGCCACGGATGAACGGGTTGAAAATCCCCTCCAGTTCCGATGGATCAATTCCCGCGCCGCGATCCAGCACGCTCAGCACCACGTAAGGCGCCCCGCTGTCGCCGGAGACATAGGCCGCCACTTCAACCCCGTCACCCGCATGGTGCATCGCGTTGCCGATCAGATTATTGAGCAAGCGCTTCATGGATACTCGCCGCAAAGGAAACGGCGGAATGGACTCCAGGCAGAGGCGAACCTGCTCCACCGGACTGTTGTACGGCCCGACAACTTCGTGGACCAACTCGACCAGATCCACTTCCTCCACCTCTTCGTCCCGTCCGTCCCGGATGAATGCCAGGAATTGGTCGAGGATCGCGTCCATGTCTTCAATGTCGCGGACCATGCCATCCATGAACTCGTTGTTGGCGGGCATCAACTCCAGCGACAGACGCAAGCGGGTCAGCGGCGTGCGCAAGTCATGGGAAACCCCGGCCAGCATCAACTCACGCTCCTGCCCGGCCTGTTCGACATCCTCAGCCATCTGGTTAAAAGCGCGATAGACCTCGGTCATTTCACTCGGTGTGTCTCCAACCGGCAAACGCACGCTGCGCCCCTGCCCCAACTGCCGTGCCGCGAAAACCAGCCGTTTGAGAGGTTGATTGAGCTGGCTGACGAAGATCCATGCCGAAGCGGTAGAGAGCAAGCCAATCGCCAGGAACCAACCCAGCACGCTCCAGATTTTCTGTCCTCTCAACGGATGCGGATAAAGTGGCACTTTCAGCCAGCCATCGCCAAGACTGGGCGCGCGCACCCACAACGCGGGAGGCGCATGGACACGCAGACGCACTTCGGTGTCGGCACCCAGCTCATCCTGCATCTGTCGCTGATAGATTTCGGAGTAAGGCCAATGCTGCTCGCCCTCTGGCACGCCGCCGCCTACGACACGGATCAGCCCTGCAGCGTCGGCGATGGTCTGCCGATCACTCTCATCGGCTGCCCAGTAAGCCCGCAAAGTGAGTGCAACGCCGTGGCTGTATTGACGATCAACCAGAACGTCTTCGTTCATCAACAGATAAACGAGTGTCAGCGCCTTTGAAAACAGCACGACAATGAGCACCAGCCACAGGGTGCGAGAGAAAAAGCTTTGCGGGAACCAGACCGGTGTCTTCATAACAGCTGCTACACACTTTGCGAGAAGCGAGCCGGGCTCGCGAATTTGCGGAACACATGACACAGCAAAAACCAGTCACGTCGGTGATCGCTTTGGCGAACACCGAGGTGACTGGCTAACGTAGGCGGGCGTGAGGCAAGCCCGGCAGACTATCGTCGAATTTGCTGTTACTGCTTGTTGGCGCCGTCTGGTACGAACACATAACCCACTCCCCAGACGGTCTGGATGTAACGCGGCTTGGCAGCGTCCACTTCAATCAGACGGCGCAGACGGGAAATCTGAACATCGATGGAGCGTTCCAGAGCGTCCCATTCACGCCCACGGGCGAGGTTCATGAGTTTGTCGCGAGTCAATGGCTCCCGGGCGTGCATGACCAATGCCTTCAGCACGGCGAATTCACCGGTGGTCAGCATGTGCACTTCATCGCCGCGCTTGAGCTCGCGAGTGGCGAGCGACAGTGCGTAGTCGCCAAAGGTGACGGTTTCGTCTTCGCTGGCGGGTGCGCCAGGTACCGGTGCGGACTGACGGCGAAGCACTGCGCGAACGCGGGCCATCAGCTCGTCGGGGTTGAAAGGTTTGGCCAGATAGTCATCGGCGCCGAGCTCAAGTCCCTTGATGCGGCTCAGCTCGTCGCCCTTGGCAGTCAGCATGATGATGGGCACTTGATTGTTCGCGGCGCGCAAGCGGCGGCAGGCGGACAGGCCGTCTTCGCCCGGCAGCATCAAGTCCAGTACCACGAGGTGGAACACTTCGCGTGCCAGCAGCCGGTCCATTTGCTCCACGTTGGGCACAGCCCGGGCACGGTAGCCCTTGCTGTTGAAAAAGCGTTCTAGCAGGCTGCTCAAGCCCGGGTCATCGTCAACGATGAGGATTTTCTCGCCTTCAGCCGTTTGTGCAGTGCTGCTCATTGGGAAGCTCCTTTGATCTCGGCGCGCATTATGGCGTAGCTGCAGTTATGCGCACCGTGTGCATTGTTAGCAGATTTTTCCTGAATCCACATGAGTGCTTTTGCCGAGTGTTTTGCGCTGGATTCACGTTGTCCGCGCTGGCTCAAACCGTTGTCTCGACGGGCCAATCCCCTATTCAGGACGCACTGGGTATAATGCGCCGCCTTCAAAGTCAGGCAACGCTCGCTCAAGGCGGTTCGCCAGCAGCTGATTTTATGCACACACATTTGCCAGGTGGTTTTATGGACAGTATCAACAGCCGCATCGCCGAGGAACTCGGCGTCCGCCCGCAACAGGTCGAAGCGGCCGTCGCGCTACTGGATGAAGGCTCAACCGTGCCCTTCATCGCTCGCTACCGTAAGGAAGTCACAGGCAGCCTCGATGACACGCAACTGCGTCATCTGGAAGAGCGCCTGCGTTACCTGCGCGAGCTCGACGACCGCCGCGTCAGCATCCTTGCCAGCATCGAGGAGCAAGGCAAGCTGACCCCTGAGCTGGCCCGCGACATCAAGCTTGCCGACACCAAAACGCGCCTTGAAGATTTGTACCTGCCGTATAAGCAGAAGCGCCGCACCAAAGGGCAGATCGCCCTGGAAGCCGGTTTGGGCGAGCTGGCGGACGGGCTTTTCAACAACCCCGACCAGACGCCGGAGACTGAAGCCGCGCGCTTCGTCGATGCCGAAAAAGGCTTTGCCGACGTCAAGGCCGTGCTTGATGGCGCCAAATACATCCTGATGGAACGTTTTGCTGAAGACGCCACGCTGCTTGAAAAGCTGCGCAGCTTCCTCAAGCACGAAGCCGTGATCAGCGCTCGAGTGGTGCCAGGCAAGGAAGAGGAAGGCGCCAAGTTTCGCGATTATTTCGAACACGACGAACCCCTCAAAAGCATGCCTTCGCACCGCGCGCTAGCGATCTTCCGTGGTCGCAACGAGGGCGTCCTGAGCTCGGCGCTGAAGGTCGGCGAAGAGCTTCCGGGCACCCTGCATCCGTGCGAGATGATGATCAGCGAGCGCTTCGGTCTGCAGAATCGGAATCGCCCTGCGGATAAATGGCTGGCCGAAGTCGTGCGCTGGACCTGGAAGGTCAAGTTGTACTCCAGCATGGAGACGGATCTGCTCGGCGAGCTGCGTGAAGGCGCCGAGACCGAAGCGATCAATGTATTCGCTCACAACTTGCACGACCTGCTGCTGGCCGCACCGGCGGGGCCGCGCGCCACACTGGGCCTTGACCCGGGCCTGCGTACCGGCTGCAAGGTCGCCGTGGTCGACAGCACCGGCAAGCTGCTGGACTACGCGACGGTTTATCCGCACGTACCGAAAAACCAGTGGGACCAGACCATCGCCGTGCTCGCCGCACTCTGCGCCAAGCATTCGGTGGACCTGATCGCGATCGGCAACGGCACGGCCAGCCGTGAGACCGACAAGCTGGCAGGCGATCTGATCAAAAAGTATCCAGGCTTGAAGATGACCAAAGTCATGGTTTCTGAGGCCGGCGCTTCGGTTTATTCGGCATCCGAGCTGGCGTCCAAAGAATTCCCGGACCTTGATGTTTCCATTCGGGGTGCTGTTTCCATTGCCCGGCGGTTGCAGGACCCACTGGCCGAGCTGGTGAAGATTGACCCCAAATCCATCGGCGTCGGCCAATATCAGCACGACGTTTCTCAGCTCAAACTGGCCCGCGGCCTTGACGCCGTTGTGGAAGATTGTGTGAACGCTGTGGGCGTTGATGTGAACACCGCCTCCGTCGCCTTGCTGGCGAGGATTTCGGGCTTGAACACCACGCTGGCACAGAACATCGTTTCCCACCGCGACCAGAACGGCGCGTTCAAGACCCGCGCGGCGTTGAAGAAGGTGCCGCGTCTGGGCGAAAAAACCTTTGAACAGGCCGCAGGTTTTCTGCGCGTCATGAATGGCGACAACCCGCTGGACTCGTCGGCCGTTCACCCTGAGGCGTATCCGCTGGTGCAGCGCATTGCGGCTCAGACCGATCGCGACATCCGCTCGCTGATCGGTGATGCCGGGTTCCTGAAGCGCCTGGATCCAAAGAAATTCACGGACGAAACCTTTGGTCTTCCTACCGTGACCGACATCCTTCAAGAGCTGGAAAAGCCGGGGCGAGATCCGCGTCCGGAGTTCAAGACCGCTGAATTTCAGGACGGTGTCGAGGACCTCAAGGACCTCCAGCCGGGCATGATTCTGGAAGGCGTGGTCACCAACGTCACCAACTTCGGTGCATTTGTCGATATCGGCGTCCATCAGGACGGTTTGGTGCATATCTCTGCGCTTTCGGAGAAGTTCATCAAGGACCCTCGCGAAGCGGTAAAAGCGGGCGATGTGGTGAAGGTCAAGGTGATGGAGGTGGATATTCCGCGCAAGCGCGTCGGTCTGTCGATGCGCATGAGCGATACCCCCGGAGAGAAAGTCGATGGTGCTCGCGGCGCCCGTCCCGGCGCGGCTCCGCGCCAACAGCAGAGCAGTGCCCCGCGAAAGGAAACCGCTGCGGCAGCACCGAGCAATAATGCGATGGCTTCGCTGTTCGCCAACGCCAAGCAGTTGAAGAAACGCTAATGGACATCCCGGACGAATTGACCCAGAGCGCCTATTTCAAGACGCTCGGTTGCCGCGTGGTGCAGTTGGATGAAGGTGTCGCTGTGGTGGCGCTGCCACTGGAACCGCACCTGCGCAATCGCGGTAACGTCATGCACGGGGGCGCGTTGTTCAGCCTGGTCGACATCGCCATGGGGCTGGCTTGTTCCAGTTCTCACGGCTTCGATAAGCAAAGCGTCACGGTAGAGTGCAAGATCAACTACATGCGCGCCGTGGCCGACGGCGAAGTCATCTGCACCAGCACTGTGCTGCATGCCGGACGGCGGACGCTGGTGGTCGAGGCCGATGTTCGGCAGCACGACAAGCTTGTTGCCAAAGCGCAGGGCACGTTCGCGATCGTCTAGCTGTCCGATGGCGTTATGAGTTAGTTTCGGCACTGTTAAGCAGTGTCGAAATTTTCTGATTTCCTTATCAGGAACAATCAGCGACGGGCATCGGCGTTAGGGCCATCGACGAGGCGAAAACGCCAGTTCCTTTCTTCACCCTTGTAGACCGCCATATCGCCCCCATATAGGGCCGACTGACGCGTGAAGGATTCCAACTTGAGCGAACTTCTCAACCGCCGCCTGACCTTGCTTGGCGAGCACTCCAATCTCTCTCTTCTGGAGAAGTGCTTGCATGGCATCGAGCGTGAATGCCTGCGCGTTACGGGCGAAGGCCGTCTGGCGCAAACTCCGCACCCGGAAGCGCTCGGTGCCGCGTTGACCAACGAGCAAATCACTACTGACTACTCCGAGTCGCTGCTGGAGTTCATCACTCCGGCATTGTCCAACCCGGCCGATACGCTCGACAGCCTGGACAAGATCCATCGCTTTGCCTACAGCAAGCTGGGCAGCGAATACATCTGGAGCCCTTCGATGCCGTGTCCGTTGCCGGCCGAAGCTGATATCCCGATTGCCTATTACGGCACGTCCAATATCGGCAAGCTCAAGTACGTCTATCGTCAGGGCCTCGCACTGCGCTACGGCAAAACCATGCAGTGCATCGCAGGCATTCATTACAACTTTTCGCTGCCTGAGGCCATCTGGCCGGTCCTGCGGCAGGACGCGAACTTTGACGGCGACGACCGCGACTTCCAATCCGAGAGCTACATTGGGCTGATCCGCAACTTCCGTCGCTACAGCTGGCTGCTCATGTACCTGTTCGGCGCATCGCCGGCCCTGGACGCCAGTTTCCTGCGCGGCCGCTCGCACCAGCTTGAGCAGTTTGACGCCGAGACGCTTTATCTGCCGTATGCCACCAGCCTGCGGATGAGCGATCTGGGTTACCAGAGCAATGCCCAGGCGGACTTGACGCCTTGCTACAACGACTTGCTGACCTACACCGACAGCCTTCGCCGTGCCGTGGCGACGCCTTACGCGCCTTACGTCGAAATCGGCACGCACAAGGATGGCGAGTGGATTCAGCTCAACACCAACGTGCTGCAGATCGAAAACGAGTATTACTCGACGATCCGCCCGAAACGCGTCACCTATTCCGGCGAGCGCCCGATTCAGGCGCTGGTCGCGCGCGGCGTGCAGTACGTGGAAGTCCGCTGCCTGGACATCAATCCGTTCCTGCCAGTGGGCATAGACCTTCAGCAGTCACGTTTCATTGATGCGTTCATCCTGTACTGCGCGCTGCACGACAGCCCGCAACTGGCGAATAACGAATGTGGGAACGCCAGTTCGAACTTCCTGACCGTGGTCAAGGAAGGTCGCCGCCCGGGGCTGCAACTGAGCCGTAACGATACGACGGTTGACCTGAAAGCCTGGGCCAACGAGATGCTGGACACCATCCGGCCGATCTGTGAATTGCTTGATGCGAGCCATGGCACGGATGAGCACGTCAAATCGCTGGAGGTTCAGCGGGCGAAGGTTGCGGACGCCTCACTCACACCGTCTGCGCAAGTCCTCGCCGCCATGACCGAGCACAAGGAGGGCTTCACCGCCTTTTCCCTTCGCCAGTCACAGGTCCACGCCGAAGACTTCCGCAGCCGTCCGCTGAGTGCCGAAGAGCAGAGCCGCTTCGAAACCACGGCACGTGAGTCACTGGCCGCGCAAGCGGAACTGGAGCAGACCGAGGAAAAGGTGGATTTTGATACGTTCGTGGGTGCGTATCAGGCGAGCATTCTGGCAATCAGTAACTGACCGGCAGGGCGTCGTGTCAGCAACTGACACGACGCCATTAAACCTGTTAGGAGCCGGCTTGCTGGGGAAAGCGCCGGGTCAGTCATTCTCTTTTTTTCTGAACCACAGCTTTCGCCAGCAAGCCGGCTCCTACGGGTGAGTGCGTGGGCGCCATTTGATATCCGGCGTGAGCGCTCAGTGCCCGCTCACTTCGCATTCTGCCAAGACCCTATCCGAGTGTAGGAGCGGCGTCAGGCTTGAAGCCGGAGGAATCGCTCACTCCCCGCTGACTTCATCTTCTGACACGACTCGATCCAGGTGTAGGAGCGCGCTTGCCCGCGAATGGTTTTCGGCAACAACATCAGCGTCGCCTGACACACCGATATCGCGGGCAAGCGCGCTCCTACAATAGAAAAGCGGCGTCAGGCTTGAAGCCGATGTGAGGCCTTCAGCACCCGCTTATATCGCTTTCTCGAAGATCTTCGAATTGCGCTGGTAGTTGTACAGCGACGCGCGTGCGCTGGGCAGACGATCGACACTGCTTGGCTCAAAGCCGCGCTCCTGAAACCAGTGCGCCGTGCGAGTGGTAAGCACGAACAGGGTTTTCAGGCCGACCGCCCGGGCGCGCTCTTCAATGCGCTCGAGCAACTCGTCGCCGCGCCCGCCGTGACGATATTCGGGGTTCACTGCCAGACACGCCAACTCGCCTGCCTCGGAGTCAGCAATGGGGTACAGCGCAGCGCAGGCGATAATCAGCCCTTCTCGCTCGACCACACTGAACTGCTCGATCTCGCGCTCCAGCACTTCACGCGAGCGGCGCACCAGAATGCCCTGCTCTTCCAGCGGCGTGATCAGGTCAATAAGCCCACCAACGTCGCCGATGGACGCTTCGCGCACCAGCTCGAATTGCTCCTGCGCCACCAACGTCCCGCCGCCTGCACGGGTGAACAGTTCGGACAGGAGCGCGCCGTCTTCGGCATAGCTGACGATGTGGCTGCGCGCGACCCCGCCGCGACAGGCCTGCGCCGCCGCATCCAGGAGCTCGGCCTGGTAATTGCTGCCCAGGCGTTGAAGGTGCGCGGGCACTTGCTGTGGGCGCAGTTCACGTACCAGACGGCCCTGCTCGTCCAGCAGGCCTGATTCGGCGCCGAACAGCAGCAGTTTTTCTGCGCCCAGATCGACCGCCGCGCGGGTCGCGACGTCCTCACAGGCCAGATTGAAGATTTCACCCGTGGGCGAGTAGCCCAACGGCGATAGCAGCACAATGGAGCGCTCATCGAGCAGTCGGCTGATACCTTTGCGGTCGATGCGGCGGACTTCGCCGGTGTGCTGAAAATCAACACCTTCGAGCACGCCAATCGGACGCGCCGTGACGAAATTGCCGCCCGTGACGCGCAAGCGAGAACCCTGCATGGGCGAAGCCGCCATGTCCATCGACAGGCGCGCCTCAATGGCGACTCTAAGCGCCCCGACCGCGTCGATCACACACTCAAGCGTCGCGAAGTCGGTCACGCGCATGTCGTGATGGAAGTGCGGCGTCAGACCGCGCGCCTGCAGTCGGCTCTCGATCTGCGGACGCGAACCGTGCACCAGCACCAGACGAACGCCAAGGCTGTGCAGCAACACAAGGTCATGGACGATATTGCCGAAGTTCGGGTGCTCGACGCCGTCGCCCGGCAGCATGACGACAAAGGTGCAATCCCGGTGGGCATTGATGTAGGGAGAAGCGTGGCGGAGCCAATTAACGTAATCGGGCATATCCGAAAGGAGCCTGTGGTAGATGGACGAAGGGTGAAAACACTCAAGACGGCATGAGCTTTATCGTCGGAACAGGCATCGCAACACGCGTACTCTCCTTTTTCGGGTATTTCGGGGGTAGTCGCCGACTCACGCAGGCGTCAGACAATAGTGTTCGATCAACTGACCTAACAGACGCACTGTAGGCTGCAAACGTGACATTTCAAGATACTCACCGGGCTGGTGCGCGCAGGCAATGTCACCCGGACCCAGCACGATGGTTTCGCAACCAAGGCGCTGAAGATAAGGCGCTTCGGTGCCAAATGCCACTGCTTCGGCCGTATGACCGGTCAAACGCTCGGCGATTCGCACCAGTTCCGCATCGGCACTTTCTTCAAACGGGGACACTTCCGAGAACAGCGGCGCGTAATCGATTTGCACCTGATGCAGTTCGGCAACGGGGTGCAGTTTCTGCCTGATGGCGTCGCGCAGCACGTCGGGGTCCATGCCCGGCAGCGGGCGCAGATCGAACTCCAGCGAGCACTGCCCGCAGATCCGGTTCGGGTTGTCGCCTCCGTGTATGCAGCCAAAGTTCAGGGTCGGTTGCGGCACGCTGAACTGCGGGTTGCGGTATTGCTCCTGCCACAGTCGACGCAGGCCTTTGAGCTCGCCAATGGCGTCGTACATGGCTTCAAGCGCGCTGCGCCCCAGGCTTGGGTCGGAAGAGTGACCGCTGCGGCCAAGAATTTCGATGCGCTCCATCATCACACCCTTGTGCAGACGAACCGGCTTGAGACGAGTCGGTTCTCCGATCACGGCCGCGCGTCCGAGTACACCACCCGCCGCAGCCAACGCCTTGGCGCCGGCCATCGAGCTTTCCTCATCGCAGGTAGCGAGGATGATCAGCGGTTGTTTGAACGGCTGGTCGAGCAAAGGCCGCAACGCCTCGATGGCCAGCGCGAAGAAGCCTTTCATGTCGCAGCTGCCCAGTCCTACCCAGTTGCCGTCGACCTCGGTCAGCTTCAGCGGATCGGTTTTCCACAACGCATCGTCGTAGGGGACCGTATCGCTGTGCCCGGCCAGCACCAACCCGCCGGGGCCGGTGCCAAACGTCGCGACCAGATTGAACTTGCCGGGGCTTACCTGCTGGATTTCACAGGCGAAGCCCAGATCACCTAGCCACCCTGCCAGCAAATCAATAACGGCGCGATTGGACAGGTCGAGCGCCGGCTGCGTACAGCTTACGGACGGAGCGGCGATCAAGGCGGCGAACTGGTCTTTCAGGGACGGCAACGGCATAGGCGACTCCGGTGATGGGGTGCTACGTGCGAGCCATCATAGGTCGATTCGGCCGCATGAATAAACTGTGTCGGTTGATGTCCTGTACACTGCACGGCCCACGCAGCTGTGTCGATTCCGGCTGCGTCCCCTGTTATCAGCGATAGAGCGTTTGGATTCTCCGGCCATGCACAAAGAAACCGAAATCAAACTCCGCGTCAGCCGCGAAACCCTCATAGCCCTGCGCGAGCACCCGCTGCTGAAGAAGCGCAACAAGAGCGGCTGGGAGCGGCTTGAGCTGTTCAATCAGTACTTCGACACCCCTGAGCGTGAGCTGGCCCAGGCCAAGGTTGCGCTACGCCTGCGCCGTGACGGCGACGCGATCATTCAGACCCTGAAAACCCGCGGCCAGAGCATGGCGGGTCTGTCCGAACGTAACGAGTACAACTGGGACGTGCCCAAAGCCAAGCTCGATCTGAAGAAGCTCGACGGCGAATGCTGGCCGGAGCAATTGGCGGACCTGGATAAGAAAACCATCAAGCCGCTGTTCACCACTGATTTTGTCCGCGAAAAGGCAGAAATTGCCTGGGGCCGTGGCAAGTCCAAAGTGGTGATCGAGGCCGCGCTGGATCTGGGCAAGGTGATCGCGGGCAAGCAGCAGGAAGAAATCTGCGAACTGGAATTAGAGCTGCGCGAAGGTGATCCCGCCGCGCTGCTGGAACTCGCTGCTGAGCTGGCCGAGAAACTGCCGCTAATGCCATGCGATATCAGCAAAGCCGAGCGTGGCTATCGTCTGTTCGACGCCGGCAGCTACTCAATCAAACTGCCAGCGCCTGAGCTGCATGGCGAAGTGTCGGTGGACGACGCTTTCAGCGCCATCGCCTGGTTTCTGCTCGGCAGCAGCCAGCGTCTGGCCGAGCAGTACCGTTTCAACGGTCACTGGAGCCTGTTGCAGGAATGGGTTGAAGTGCTTGCCGAGCTGCGTGCCCTGGCTGGCAGCCTCGGTCAGGCCGCTCCGCGCGCGACAACCCACGATCTGCGCGCGGCGCTGGACGCTTTGCTGGAAGACTGGCGCACGCTAGTGCTGGCCGGTCAGGAAGATGGCGACGTCCGTGCCGCCGCGCATGAGCAGTTCATCGAAGAGCTGCAGGACACTCGCTGGGGCCTGTTCTCGCTGACCACTTCGCGCTGGCTGATGGAACGCAGCTGGACGGTCGAGCGCAACAACCGTGGCAATCGTCAGGGCCACGCGATGCTCAGCAGCTGGGTACCGCGTTTCCTGGGCGATGAGGCCACCGCGCTGAACCTGCCGCGCTACCAACAGCAACCTGAAGACCTCGCCGAACAGTTGCCACGTATTGAGCGGCTTCAGGTATGGCTGCATTACGCCCGTCAGGCGCTCGACCTGCCCGAGTTGGACCGGTTGTATGGCGAGCTGAACAAGCTTGAGCAACTGGCGCACCTGGATATCACGGATGAAATTCTGGATGCCCGGGTGCAGCAAACCATCACCGTGCTGCAAAGCCGGGCATGGAAGACGTTGTTGAAATTGTAATCCGCGGTCGGCAGGACCCGCTGATGCTGTTTCAGTGGGACCTGCTCTAGCCAGCACTCTCATTTTTGCAGTGTGCCTACCGACGCCTTCCCGGCTAAAGCCGGTCCCACTGACAACATACTGTGTACCCGTAGGACCGGCTTCAGCCGGGAAGAGGCCAGCGACAGCACTCTCATTTTTGCAGTGGGCCTACCGACGCCTTCCCGGCTAAAGCCGGTCCCACTGACAACATACTGTGCACCCGTAGGACCGGCTTCAGCCGGGAAGAGGCTAGCGGCAGCACTCTCAATTTACAGTGTGCCTGCCGACGCCTTCCCGGCTAAAGCCGGTCCCACTGACAACATACTGTGTAACCGTAGGACCGGCTTCAGCCGGGAAGAGGCCAGCGGCAGCACTCTCATTTTTGCAGTGTGCCTGCCGACGCCTTCCCGGCTAAAGCCGGTCCCACTGACAACATACTGTGTACCCGTAGGACCGGCTTCAGCCGGGAAGAGGCCAGCGACAGCACTCTCATTTTTGCAGTGGGCCTACCGACGCCTTCCCGGCTAAAGCCGGTCCCACTGACAACATACTGTGTACCCGTAGGACCGGCTTCAGCCGGGAAGAGGCCAGCGACAGCACTCTCAATTTACAGTGTGCCTACCGAAGCCTTCCCGGCTAAAGCCGGTCCCACCGACAACATACTGTGTACGTAGGACCGGCTTCAGCCGGGAAGAGGCCAGCGACAGCACTCTCAATTTACAGTGTGCCTACCGAAGCCTTCCCGGCTAAAGCCGGTCCCACTGACAACATACTGTGTACCCGTAGGACCGGCTTCAGCCGGGAAGAGGCCAGCGGCAGCACTCTCATTTTTGCAGTGTGCCTGCCGAAGCCTTCCCGGCTAAAGCCGGTCCCACTGACAACATACCGTGTACCCGTAGGACCGGCTTCAGCCGGGAAGAGGCCAGCGACAGCACTCTCAATTTACAGTGTGCCTACCGACGCCTTCCCGGCTAAAGCCGGTCCCACCAACAACATACTGTCCCACTAGCGAACGCGATCCATCAGTGGGCTGGCTACAGCCGGGAAAGGCGAAAGCTATCTCACAATCGGCAAGCTCGTCGTCGATTTGATCTCCGACAGCGCCACAGTCGAGTTCACCTCCTGTATCCCCGGCACCAGCGAAAGCTTTTCGAAGAAGAATCGCTCGTACGCTTCGATGTCCGGCGTGACGATGCGCAGCAAGAAGTCCACTGAGCCCATCAACACATAACACTCCAGCACCTCGGGAAATCCGCGGATCGCATCGGTGAACTCGGTGAAGTTGGACCGACCGTGAGCGTTGAGCTTCACCTCGGCGAAAATCTGCGTGTTGAGCCCGATTTTTTTGCGATCGAGCAGCGTGACCTGACGCCTGATCACCCCTTCATCTTTCAACCTCTGGATCCGTCGCCAGCAGGGCGATTGCGACAGGCCTACCTGCTCGGCAATTTGCGCGCTCGACAACGACGCATCCTCCTGCAGCAGTGCCAGAATTTTTCGATCGTAGCCATCCAACTCTGTATGCATAGCTGAGTCTCCAAAGCCAGATTGGTCACATAAACAAGTCTTTTTCGGCGCGATACAGCATATCTTCGATCAGAAATTTCTGCTGGAGCATGTAAAACTTTCTTTCATCCGCCGTCACTGCGACGGTACGTTTGCCAGGAGATCTTGCATGCCGCATTTTGAAGCCTTCCACCCTGCCCCACTGCGTCACGATGCCTGGTCGGTGGGTAACGCTCACTGCGTGTCGCGCTTTGAAATTCTTGCCGAGGCCGAAGCCGATGTGCTCTGCCGGCTGCTTAATCTTTTTGCAATGCAGTACCTCATACCTCGCCAGGTTTCAGTGCTGCAACAGGAAGACATGTTGATGGTGAGTGTTGAAGTGGGGGGCATGACATGGCACCGGGCGCAGGTCATTGGTGAAAAAATGCGCAACTTGGTCAGCGTATGCTCGGTCGAACTGGAACCGATAGGCGATTTGCACGTCGTAACCGAGGCCGTCTCACTCGCTGCCAGTTGAGTGCTCCGAAAATATTGGCAATGCTTAACTACCGGCAGGGCACCGCAACTGGCACGCTTGGGACTACTCTTGCTCATCACCGAAGTAAGCCGTCTCGCCCGAAGGAGCCCGCATGTCCGTCCTCGCCTCATCATCTCAGGACCGCTGGCTGGATCTGAACGAAGTACTGCGCGACCTCGTCGCGCAGGGTTACCTCGATCAGGACAATGCCGAATATGCGCTCACCCTGCGCCGAGCTGCGCAGAACCTCCACGCCCATCCGCTCGAACTCATTGCCAACCAGCAGTTCGATAACCACAAGCGGCCTGGCAAGAAACTCGATCTTGAAACCCTGACCGCCTGGCTGGCCGAGCAAGCCGGGCAGCCGTATCTGCGTATTGACCCGCTGAAGATCAACGTCGCTGCCGTCACACCGTTGATGTCCTACGCCTTCGCTCAGCGCCACAAGATTCTCGCGGTGGATGTTGATCGCGATGCGGTCACTATCGCCAGCGCACAGCCCTACGTGCATGCGTGGGAAGCCGACCTGACCCACGTGCTGAAAATGCCGATCAAACGGGTCGTCGCCAATCCCGTCGACGTGCAGAAACTGGCCGTCGAGTTTTATCGGTTGGCAAAATCGGTCAGCGGCGCCAGCGCCAGCGACCAAAAAGTCAGCAACATGGGCAACTTTGAACAGTTGCTCAAGCTCGGCGCCAGCGATCAGGAACCCGATGCGAACGACGCGCACATCGTCAATATCGTCGACTGGCTTTTTCAGTACGCCTATCAGCAGCGCGCCAGTGACATTCACATCGAGCCTCGTCGTGAAGCGGGAACGGTGCGGTTCCGCATCGACGGCGTGCTGCACAACGTCTATCAATTCCCGCCGCAGGTCGCGATGGCGGTTACCAGCCGCCTGAAGAGTCTGGGCCGCATGAACGTGGCCGAGAAGCGCAAGCCACAAGATGGCCGTGTGAAGACCAAAACGCCTGACGGCGGCGAAGTGGAACTGCGGTTATCGACGCTGCCTACCGCGTTCGGGGAAAAGATGGTGATGCGGATCTTCGACCCGGAAGTACTGCTCAAAGACTTCGACCAGTTGGGATTCTCCGGCGATGACCTCCGCCGCTGGGAAGGCATGACCCGCCAGCCCAACGGCATCATTCTGGTGACAGGACCGACCGGTTCCGGCAAAACCACCACGTTGTACACGACGCTGAAAAAGCTGGCGACATCGGAGGTGAACCTCTGCACCATCGAGGACCCGATTGAAATGGTCGAGCCAGCGTTTAACCAGATGCAGGTCCAGCACAACATTGATCTGAACTTTGCCAGCGGTGTGCGGGCACTGATGCGGCAGGACCCTGACATCATCATGATCGGCGAGATTCGCGATCTGGAAACAGCAGAAATGGCTATCCAGGCCGCGCTCACGGGTCACTTGGTGCTTTCGACCCTGCACACCAACGACGCACCCAGCGCGGTCAGTCGCTTGCTCGAATTGGGTGTGCCGCATTACCTGCTTAAAGCGACGATTCTCGGCGTAATGGCACAGCGGCTGGTGCGTACGCTTTGCCCGCACTGCAAGGCGCCGATCGAGATGGATGAGGCTGACTGGCAGACCCTGACACGCCCGTGGCAGGCGCCTGTGCCGAGTGGCGCGCATCGGGCGGTCGGCTGCGCCGAATGCCGCGACACAGGGTATCGCGGCCGCGCCGGGGTCTACGAAATCATGCTGATGTCAGACGCCGTCAAATCGCTGATTTCAGCCGACCTGGACCTGACGGCATTGCGTCGACAGGGATTCAAGGACGGCATGCGCAGCCTGCGGTTGTCTGGCGCTCAAAAGGTTGCAGCAGGGCTAACGACGGTGGAAGAAGTGCTGCGCGTAACGCCACAGAGCGAGCAGCGCTAGCCACCCTGAGCGCGCTTACCCGCAAACCCGTCAAATGGGCCGCAGTCATGTTAGCTGGCACGCCGCAATCACTGTAGGAGCCGGCTTGCTGGCGAACGAGATGGGGCAGTGGCATAAGGGCGCCTGACGCAACACCTTCGCGGGCAAGCGCGCTCCTACAGGGCGCTGGCCCGGTAATGCCGCAATGGCCTGGGCCCGCAGTGCCACACCAGCCCGATTGCTTACTCCGTCAGACGTCTGCAACGCCGAAGTCCAGCACCACTTTCATCGCCCGTTGCTTGTCTCCCGCCAGCTCGAACGCTTGGACGGCATCTTCGAAGGCAACGGTGTGGGAGATCACGGGCGTGACATCGATCACCTTGCGGTTAAGCAAATCCACGGCCTGAGCGAATTCGGCATGGAAGCGGAAGGTGCCGCGCAGATCGATTTCCTTGCCCACTACCAGATTCAGGGGAATCGCCACGTCCCCGCCGAGCCCGACGGTCACCACGATTCCGCGAGGACGCATACAGGTCAGACCGTTACCCAGCGCCTGAGCGCTGCCGGACGCTTCGAACATCACATCGAAATAACCCTTATCGGCGGTATAGCGAGCCAGCGCCTGCGGCTCGTCACGCAGGTTATGCGTCTCGCTGGCGCCCATGCGACGGGCACAAGCCAGCGCGCTGTCGCTCAGGTCCGCAGCCACGATCTGCAGCGCACCTGCCGCGCGCAGGCTGCCGATCAGCAAATTGCCGATCGGGCCACAACCGGTCACCAACACGCGCTTGCCGAATACCCCGCCGGCACGCTGGATTGCATGGAGCCCCACCGACAGCGGTTCGGCCAGCGCGCCTTCCGCCAGCGTTGTACTGGGCGCCAGCAAATGGGCCTGGCTTGAATCGATCACAAGACGCTCACGAAACGCGCCCTGGATGTGAGGGAAAGGCATCGCGCTGCCGTAAAACCGCATGTCAAGGCAGTGATTGGGCAGGCCCTCATGACAGTATTTGCAGTCACCGCACGGTCGTGACGGCGAGACAGAAACCCGCTGCCCAACGCTGAACGTGCCGTTCGCATCCGCGACTTCCTCAATGACCGCCGAGATTTCATGGCCGAGGACCATCGGCTCTTTCAGTCGAACCGCACCAAAACCGCCGTGCTGGTAGTAATGAAGATCCGAGCCGCAAATACCGCCGCGAGCGACGCGTACGCGCAGCTGACCGCTGACCAGCGGCAGTGCGTCGTCGGCAGGCTCGACGCGCAGATCTTTCGCGGCGTGGCAGACAATCGATTGCATGAGCGTTCTCCGTGTTACAACGAAGCCGTAATGGCACCGTCGACGTAAAGGATGTGGCCGTTGACGAAGCTTGCTGCGTCCGATGCCAGAAACACCGCAGCGCCCGCCAGCTCTGACACGTCGCCCCAGCGACGACTCGGCGTGCGCTGCACCAGCCAGTCGCTGAATTCGGCATTGGCCACCAGCGCAGCATTCAGCTCGGTTTTGAAATACCCCGGACCGATGCCGTTGACGTTAAGACCCAGCGGACCCCAGTCTATCGCCATCCCCTTGGTCAGCATTTTCAACGCGCCTTTGCTTGCCGTGTACGGCGCAATCCCCGGGCGGCCCAGCTCGCTCTGCACGGAGCAGATGTTGATGATCCGCCCGCGTCCACGCGCAATCATGCAGCGGGCAACGGCCTGACCGACAAAGAAAGCGCTGTCCAGATTGGTGCGCATCAGCTCGTGCCAGTCTGCTTCCTGAAAGTCGGCCAGTGGCCCGCGCCTTTGTATGCCCGCGTTGTTGACCAGAATTTCCAGCGCCCCGACGCGCTGCTCGATTGCCTGAACCGCAACGGCAACCGCGGCGCTGTCGGTCACGTCAAAGGCTTGGGTATGAACAACGTGCCCCTCGTTCGCGAGGGTCTGCGCCGCTGCTTGCAGCGTCTGTTCATTACGACCATTCAGCACCACGGTGGCGCCGGCCTCGGCCAGGCCGCGGGCGATCGCCAGGCCAATACCGGCGCTGGAACCGGTTATCAACGCTACCCTGCCGTCGAGGCGAAAACTATCCAGAACAGCCATGACGCTCTCCTATGGTGTGTATTGCTCAAGGCTCAGCTGCTGCGCGAACCGTGCTGCCAGTGGTACAACAGAATCTCGCCGCGCAGATCCAATTACCCTACTCTGCCCGATCGACTTCTTACCGTCACCAACAGGGATCCGTTATGCAAACCGGAAGTGTGGTTTTACTTTTTGTGGCGTTGGCCGTGGCCATCGTGTTCATGGGCTTCAAAGTGGTACCGCAGGGCTACCAGTGGACCGTTGAACGCTTCGGCCGCTACACCAACACGCTCAAGCCTGGGCTGAACATCATCGTGCCGATAGTTGACCGTATAGGCCACAAACTGAACATGATGGAGACCGTGCTCGACATCCCGCCGCAGGAAGTCATCACGTCGGACAACGCCACGGTGCAGATCGACGCCGTGTGTTTTTACCAAGTGGTCAACTGCGCCCAGGCCGCGTATGAGGTCAATAACCTGCAACACGCTATTCGCAACCTGTTGCAGACCAATATCCGGACAGTACTCGGTTCGATGGAGCTGGACGCGATGCTTAGCCAGCGTGATGGCATCAACGAACGGCTGCTGCGCATCGTCGATGAGGCCACTGCGCCATGGGGCATCAAGATCACCCGGATTGAAATCAAAGACATCAGCCCGCCTGCTGATCTGATGGCGGCGATGTCGGGACAGATGAAAGCCGAACGGATCAAACGTGCTCAAATTCTGGAGGCCGAAGGGCTACGGGCTTCGGCCATTCTCACCGCCGAGGGCAAGAAGCAGGCTCAGATTCTGGAAGCCGAAGGCGAGCGTCAGGCCGCCTTCCTGGAATCCGAAGCCCGTGAACGACAGGCCGAAGCCGAGGCGCGCGCGACTCAGGTGGTTTCCGAGGCCATTGCGTCAGGCGATGTGCAGGCAATCAATTACTTCGTTGCGCAGAAATACATCGATGCGCTGGGGAGGCTGGCTTCGGCCAACAACAGCAAAGTCATTCTCATGCCGCTGGAGGCCAGTCAGATGATCGGAGCCATTGGCGGTATCGGCGAGATCGTCAAAGCCACGTTCGACACGCCCAAACCTGAAGCCGGCAAGCGAGTCTGAGCCATGTGGACCTATCTGCAAGACCTGTCGTTTTGGGACTGGCTGGGGCTCGGCACGGTGCTGCTGATCCTTGAGGTGTTCGGTGCGGGCGGCTATCTGCTGTGGATCGGCGTCGCTGCAGCAGGCGTGGGCATTCTTACCTACATCCTGCCGGCGTTGAGTTGGGAAAAACAGTTCGTGTCATTTGCGGTGCTTTCGGTGCTGACTGCCCTGTACTGGTGGCGCCGTCAGCGCAGCGTGCAGCGCAAGTCGGATCAGCCGGGGCTGAACATGCGCGGCTCGGAGTTGATCGGACAGACCTTCGTGGTTCAGGAATCCATCATCAACGGGCGAGGCAAGATCAAGGTCGGCGACGGCGTCTGGATGGTCGTAGGACCGGATGCTCCGGCAGGCGACCGTGTGAGGGTGACCGCACAGGACGGCACGATTTTGCACGTGGTGGTCGTATGACTGCCAGCGCCTGGGGAACTAGACCGGGCAACGGCGTATCAAATCGTTTCAGAACAAACCAAAATCGGAGTACCGTCATGCGTCTCAAACTTGCTGTAGCCACGTTAGCCTTGCTTTCCCTGCCGGTCGGTTCAGCGATGGCCGACGGTTTTCTGCGGGACGTCCTGTCGTCCGGTGCAACCACCGGTTCCACCTACCTGACCTTCCGTCATCACAAGCTGATCGTTGCCGCACAAGATGACGCTGGCAGTTATGTAGCCAGCAACGGCGAAATCCGCGGCCCGTACCTGGAAGCGGCCATGGATCAGGTTCGCAAGGACAACCCGGCGCTCAAAGCCTCGGACATGGACTTGGCGAACGCCATCCTGGCGAAAAACCTGGTCGCCGAACAGTAATTCTCTTTTGGGGCTCACTGGCGTTTGATCGTCGAATCAGTCTCAACAAAAAGCCGCTCATTGGAGCGGCTTTTTTACGACTGGCCGAGCAGCTTACTCGCCAATCAGAGCCTTGTAGCCCGCTGCGTCGAGCAGCTTGCCCAGGTCGTCGGTGTTGGCTGGCTTGACCTTGAAGATCCACGATTCGTAAGGGGTGTTGTTCAGGGCTTCCGGCTCACCCGTCAGTGAGTCGTTGACTGCAACAACTTCACCCGCCACTGGCGAGTAGATGTCGGACGCAGCCTTCACGGACTCGACCACGCCTGCCTGATCGCCTGCCGCTGCGAAAACTTTGCCGATTTCCGGCAGCTCGACAAACACCACGTCGCCCAGCGCTTCCTGCGCATGATCGGAGATACCCACAACGATCAGATCACCTTCTTGCTTTGCCCACTCGTGGCTTTCAGCGAAACGCAGTTCGGCGGGAGTAGTGCTCATGTTCTTGTCCTCTCTACTTCATCAGGTCAGCGGAAAAACCCGCCAGGGATGGCTGTCAAATCTGGTTTAGATCAACGCTTTGCCGTGACGCACGAAAGCGGGTTGCACCACACGGACCGGGTACCACTTGCCGCGAATTTCCACTTCGGCACGGTCAGCGGTTGCCATCGGTACACGCGCCAGCGCGATCGACTTGCTTAGCGTAGGAGAGAAACTACCACTGGTGATCTCTCCTTCGCCAACTTCCGCTACGCGGACGACCTGATGGGCGCGCAAAACGCCCCGCTCTTCCAGGACCAGTCCTACTAATTTGGAAACAAGGCCTTGCGCGCGTTCCGCTTCAAGTGCAGCGCGCCCGATGAACTGCCTGTCTTCGGGCGCCCACGCGACAGTCCAGGCCATGTTTGAGGTCAGCGGTGAGGCATGCTCGTCGATTTCCTGGCCGTAGAGGTTCATCCCGGCCTCCAGACGCAGTGTATCGCGCGCGCCCAACCCGATCGGCGAAATGCCGGCGCCCACCATGTCGTTGAAGAAACTGCAGGCCTCGCTGGCGGGCAGAATGATTTCCAGGCCGTCTTCACCGGTATAGCCCGTGCGGGCAATGAACCAGTCGCCGTCTTGCTGGCCTTCGAATGGCCGCAGTGTATGGATGAGCGCCGTACGCTCCTGGGTGACCAGTTCGCCGATCTTCTGCCGTGCGTTGGGCCCCTGAATGGCGAGCATGGCCAGTTCCGAGCGATGCTCGACGCGCACGTCATAGCCGGCAAGGTTGGCGTTCATCCAGGCCAGGTCCTTGGCGCCGGTGGCGGCATTGACTACCAGCCGATAACCCGTCTCGGTCAGGTAGACGATCATGTCGTCGACGATGCCGCCACGGGTGTCGAGCATTGCGCTGTAAAGCGCGCGCCCAATCTGCTGCAACCTACCCACGTCGTTGGCCAGCAGACGCTGCAGCCAAGGCTGGGCCTGGCTTCCGGATATGTCGAGCACATGCATGTGCGACACGTCGAAAATCCCGCAGTCCCGGCGCACCTGATGGTGCTCCTCGACCTGGGAGCCGTAGTGCAGGGGCATATCCCAACCACCAAAATCGACCAGCTTTGCGCCAAGCGCAAGGTGCAGGTCAAAGAGGGGCGTGCGCTGTCCCATGGGTTTCTCCTTCCGGGCGTGGCGAAGACGCAGTCAATTGCAATCCCGCAAACCCCCCGAGACTTGGGGTCTGACGCTTATGCTAATTTGTGGAATTGTCTGACAGACCGAGTCGATTGCGGCGCATTGTAGCCGCAAGGTCAGCACCCCGCACCTAGCCAATCGGCCTGGCCGAACGTCTAATCAGACCGATGACCGGAAGCAACCCGACCAGCACCAATGTCAGCGCTGGCAAAGCGGCACGCGCCCACTCACCTTCGCTGGTCATTTCAAAGATGCGCACGGCCAGCGTATCCCAGCCAAACGGGCGCATGAGCAGAGTGGCGGGCATTTCCTTGAGCACATCCACGAAGACCAACAGTGCAGCGCTCAGCGTGCCGGGGATGAGCAGCGGCAGATAAATCCTGAAAAACAATCGCGGGCCGCTAACGCCCAGACTGCGTGCAGCCTCCGGCAACGATGGGCGAATGCGCGACAAACTGTTCTCGAGCGGCCCGTAAGCGACTGCAATGAACCGCACCAGATAGGCAAGCACCAGCGCCCCCAGGCTGCCCAGCAGCAGCGGCTTGCCGGCACCCCCCAGCCAGCCGGAGAGCGGCACGACCCATTCGCGGTCCAGATAACTGAACGCCAGCATGATCGACACCGCCAGCACCGAACCCGGCAACGCGTAGCCGATGTTAGCGACGCTGACCCCGGAGCGAATGGCCCGAGTGGGCGCGAGGCGTCGGGCAAATACCAGAATCATCGCGACGCACACCGTGACCAGCGCAGCAATGGCCCCCAGATAAAGCGTGTGGAGAATCAGGCCGGCGTAACGCTCATCCAGATCGAAACGACCGCGTTGCCAGACCCAGACGATCAATTGCAGCAGCGGCACCACAAATGCGCAGGCGAACACCAGCCCACACCATGCACTGGCTGCAGCGGCTTTAAACCCATGCAGGTGATATAACGCTTTGACCCTCGGCCGCTCGTTGCTCGGTCGGCTCGCCCCCCGTGCGCGATGCTCGCCGTACAGGAGGACCATGACGGCCAGCAGCAGTAGGCTCGCCAGTTGCGCGGCGCTCGACAGGCTGAAGAAGCCGTACCAGGTTTTGTAGATCGCGGTAGTGAAGGTGTCGAAGTTGAACACCGAGACGGCACCGAAATCGGCAAGGGTTTCCATCAATGCAAGGGCCACGCCCGCGCCGATTGCCGGCCTTGCCATGGGCAGTGCAACACGCCAGAAGGCCTGCCACGGGGACTGGCCGAGGATGCGCGCCGCCTCCATGAGGCCTTTTCCCTGGGCCAGAAACGCAGTGCGCGCCAGTAGGTAGACGTAGGGATAGAACACCAGCACCAGCACGATGATGACGCCGCCGGTGGAGCGCACCCGCGGCAAACGCAAACCTGAGCCGAACCACTCGCGCATCAGCGTTTGCACGGGGCCTGCGAAATCCAGCAAGCCCACAAAGACGAACGCCAGCACATACGCCGGAATCGCAAAAGGCAACATCAATGCCCAATCCAGCCAGCGCCGTCCGGGGAACTCACACAGCGCTGTCAGCCATGCCAGGCTCACCCCAAGCAGTGTGACACCCAGTCCCACGCCGATGACCAGCGTGAGGGTATTGCCCAACAATCGCGGCATCTGGGTTTCCCAAAGATGGGACCAGATCTGCAGGTCAATGGTCTGCCAGGAAAGAAACAGTACGCTCAGGGGCAACAGCACCAACGCGGCGATGGTGAAAACCAGGGGATACCAGCGACGCTGGGGGGAATGGGCCAAGGACGTTACTCATGGATTTAGAGATCCCCTGCAGGAGCGCCCTGGCCTTGGTGATGACATAGCCTCAGACACCTTCATGTCATGGTCTATAGCCTTCGCGGGCAATCGCGCTCCCTCAGACGGGGCTGCCTGGTTGCAATCAATTCCAGCCAGCGCGGTCCATCATGCGAATCGCTTCGGCCTGCCGGCGCCCGGCCACTTCAACCGGGATGGTGTCCGCCTTGAACGCGCCCCAACTGGCCACTTCTTCGGAAGGCGCGACTTTCGGGTTGGCGGGGAACTCCTGGTTGGTGCCGGCGAAGATGGTCTGGGCTTCAGGGCCGGTCATCCACTCGACCAACGCTTTGGCGGCCTCGGCATGCGGCGCGTACCGAGTCAGGCCAATACCGGAGAGATTTACATGCACGCCGCGGTCCGATTGGTTGGGCCAGAACAGGCGTACGGCCAAATCCGGATTGTCCTTGTGCAGACGACCGTAGTAGTAGGTGTTGACGATGCCAACATCGCATTGGCCGGCGTTGATGGCCTCCAGCACCGCGATGTCATCGGAAAACACGTCGGTGGAGAGGTTATTCACCCAGCCCTTGAGAATCTTCTCTGACGCTTCGGCGCCGTGGGTTTCGATCAGCGTGGCGGTGAGCGACTGGTTGTAGACCTTTTTAGCGGTACGCAGGCAAAGGCGCCCTTCCCACTGCTTGTCAGCCAGCGCTTCGTAGGTCGAAAGCTCTTCGGGTTTAACGCGATCAGTGGAGTAGGCGATGGTCCGGGCACGCAGGCTCAGGCCAGTCCAGCTGTGGGTTGAAGATCGGTACTGCGACGGAATGTTCGCGTCGATAACCGGCGAGGTGAAGGGCTGCAGGATGCCCATTTGTTCCGCTTGCCAGAGGTTGCCTGCGTCGACAGTAAGCAACAGGTCAGCGGTGGCGTTTTCCCCTTCAGCCTTGATGCGCTGCATGAGCGGCGCTTCCTTGTCGGTGATGAACTTGACCTTTACACCGGTCTTGGCGGTATAGGCATCGAACACCGGCTTGATCAGCTCGTCGATACGAGAGGAATACACCACCACTTCATCTGCGGCCTGGGCGGAGCTGCCGAGCACGGTTAATGCCAGGGCAGCCAAAAGACGCTTGCTCGCCTGCATGCAGGTTCTCCTGATTCGGGGGAAAAACGAGGCGAAATGGTAGTGAATCGCATCTACCTTCTCAACCGGTGTCAGTGTGGAGGCGTTACTGGATGTTGCGGATAGCCAACAGTGCTGCAACCAGACTCACAGAATATGGAGGCTGCTCTCGTGGGACCGGCTTTAGCCGGGATAGGCCAGCCGAAACGCCATCAGATTCGCAGCATGCGCCTTCCCGGCTAAAGCCGGTCCCACGGTGAGCTGCGTTTACAGAAAGGGTTGTGGTTTCAGAGCTTTGCCAAGTTGGGGAGATCCCCGGTCAGACCCAAGGCCTGGCGCACGAACAATGCCTTTGCCTCCGCCGAGCGGTCGACCATCTTCAGCCCCGCATTGCGCAGCAGACGAACCGGCAGCGCGTCAGCCTGGAACAGCCTTTCAAAGCCCTCCATTGCGGCCATCAACGCGAGGTTATGCGGCATACGTCGACGTTCGTAACGACTCAGTACCCGCTCATCGGCCAGCCGCTCGCCTCTCTCGACTGCGCCGCGCAATACTTCGGCGAGCACTGCGGCGTCCAGAAAACCCAGGTTGACCCCCTGCCCGGCCAAGGGATGGATGGTGTGCGCGGCATCGCCGATCAGTGCAAGGCCCTCGGCCACGTAACGTTTGGCATGGCGCTGACGCAAAGGGACGCAAAGCCTCGGGTCGACAGAGATGACCTTTCCGAGACGACCTTCAAACGCAGTTTCCAGCTCCCGGCAGAAGCGTTCGTCGTCGAGCTTCATCAATCGCTCTGATTGCTCCGGCGTCACGGACCACACGATGGAACACCAATGCTCGCCCTCACGGTCGAGTGGCAAGAAAGCCAGCGGTCCCTCGTCGGTAAAACGCTGCCACGCCGTTTTGTGGTGGGATTCAGCGGTGCGCACGCTGGTGACAATGGCGTGATGCAGGTAGTCCCACTCACGCGTGGCTGTGCCGGTCATGCGCCGCACAGTGGAGTTCGCGCCATCGGCCGCGACCACCAGCGGCGAGCGCAACAGGCGACCATCGGAAAGCGTCAGAAGCCAGTCATCACCGGACCGCCGCATCTGCTCCAGACGCGCATCGGCCAACAAGCCGATGCTGCTCTGCTGCAGGCGCTCGACCAGCGCGTCTTGCACCACGCGATTTTCGACAATATGCCCAAGGACCTCAGCGTGAACACTGGAAGCGGAAAAATGCACCTTGCCCGTGCCGCTGCCATCCCACACGTGCATATCGCCATAAGGGCTGACTCGGCGCGCAAGAATCCCTTCCCAGACACCCAGCCGCTCAAGAATGCGCTGACTGGCGATCGACAGGGCGCTGACCCGCGCTTCAAAGGGGGCGTCGGCCACGAACGGTTTAACGGTCAGAGGCCCGCCGTCCACCACTACGATGTTCAGGCCGCTGTCTCGCAACGCCAATGCGAGCGCGCTTCCTACCATCCCGGCCCCGATAATCAGCAGATCTGCGCGCGTTTCCATGCTTTAAATCGTTCTCGGCAGTGGCGAAAGCCACAAGTGAATGGAGTGTTCAGACATCAGTGCGCGTTCCAAGGCCCATCGCCTGGCGAGCGAACCAGCTCTTGGCCGAAGGCAGCGAATCCAGACCAAGCAGGCCCAGGTTGCGTCCGGTGGTCAGCAGAGACTGCTGGCTGCTGAACAACCGCGTCACCTGATCAGAGAAACCAATGGTCATTTGTTGATCAGCACGCTGGCGCTCACGGTAGGCCTGCAACGTCGACAGGTCACCCATAGGCGCCTCGCTGGCCAGCAGCGCTTCGGCGAGGGAAGCGGCATCACGCAGCGACAGGTTAAAGCCCTGCCCAGCGATAGGATGCAGGCTGTGGGCTGCGTTCCCCAGCACCACCAGATGCGAGCGAATCTGTTCTTCAGCTTCGATGAGTGCCAACGGATAACTGTGGCGTGCCCCCACTTGCTTAAGCGTACCCAAGCGGTAGCCGAACACACCTTGCAGCTCGCTGAGGAAACTTCGATCGTCCAGCGCCATTAGTCGTTGCACGTCATCGCCGGTGCGTGTCCAGACCAGTGCGCAGCGGTTGTCCGGTAGCGGTAAAAAGGCCATCGGGCCATCTTGGGTGAAGCGCTCAAAAGCCTGGCCACCGTGCGCGTCACCTGGCGTGACGTTCGCAATCAGTGCGCTCTGGTCGTAAGGGGTATTGCGCACGGTAATGCCCAGCTGCTCGCGCAGGCCGGAGCGGCCACCGTCAGCAAGCACCGCCAGGTCGCAGTCGAGCTGGCTCTCATCGTTCAAGGTGAGCCGGTAACCGTCGGGCAGCGCCTGCATATGGGTCACTTCGGCCGGTACGCGCCAGCTAATCACGTCCCGGTCCAGCGCCTGCCACAGGCACTGCCCCAGCCAGGCGTTTTCCACCACGTAGCCCAGGGCTGGCACGCCTTCCTGCATAGAAGACAAATGCGCCGCGCCGAACCGGCCTTTGTCGGAAACGTGAATTTTGAGGATGGGCTCGGCGCGGCGGCTAATGTGCTGCCACAAACCCAGGCGCTCGTAGATCTGCCGCGCGCCAAACGAGAGTGCGGATGAGCGTGCGTCGTAACTGGGTTGATACGTGTCGCCGGGCGCAAATGGCTCGATCAGGACAATCTTCCAGCCCCGCGCCTTCGCTCCAGCCTGCAGCGCCAATGCCAGGCTCGCGCCAACCAGCCCGCCACCCACGATGGCCAGGTTGAAGCGGCTCATGCGGCCTGGATTCGCGCAGCGGCCATCAGGGCCTCGATCTCGGCGACGGTTTTGGGTACATCGCCTGTCAGGATTTCACAGCCTTTTTTGGTGACCAAGACGTCGTCCTCGATTCGAACTCCGATCCCGCGCCATTTTTTGGCGACGGTTTGGTTGTCCGGTGCTACGTAAATGCCGGGCTCCACCGTCAGCGCCATGCCAGGTTCCAGCACGCGCCACTCGCCGCCGACCCGATATTCACCCACGTCGTGTACATCCATGCCCAGCCAGTGCCCGGCACGGTGCATGTAGAAAGCTTTGTACGCTTCGGCGGCAATCAGTTCATCCACAGCACCCCGCAGCAGCCCGAGATCCACCAGCCCTTCGGTAATTACCCGGACGGTGGCCTCGTGCGCCTGATTCCAGTGATTACCGGGCTTAATGGCAGCAAAGGCGGCTTCCTGCGACCTCAGCACCACTTCGTAAATCGCCTTTTGTTCGTCGGTGAATTTGCCGCTGACCGGGAACGTGCGTGTGATGTCGCTGGCGTAGCAGTCGATCTCGCAACCCGCATCGATCAGCACCAGATCACCGTCTTTGAGGAGCGCTTCGTTTTCCTGGTAGTGCAGGATGCACGCGTTGCGCCCGGAGGCGACGATGGAGCCATACGCCGGCATCTTCGCCCCGCCCTTGCGGAACTCGTAATCAAGCTCCGCTTCAAGACTGAACTCATAGAGCCCGGCGCGGCTGGCCTGCATGGCGCGTACATGTGCTCGTGCGGAGATTTGCGCTGCCTCGCGCATGACCTTCACTTCGGCAGCTGACTTGTACAGGCGCATGTCGTGAAGCAGGTGATCAAGCGCAACGAACTCTTTTGGCGGCTGCGCGCCCAGGTGCGCCTTGGAGCGAATGACGTTGATCCACTCCATGACGTGCCGGTCAAACTCGGGATTGCTCCCCATGGACGAATAGACCCGATCACGGCCCTCAATGAGGCCCGGCAAGATGTCGTCTATGTCGGTAATGGGGAACGCGTCGTCGGCGCCGTAGTCCCGCGTTGCGCCGTCCTGCCCCGCCCGAAGGCCGTCCCACAGCTCACGCTCGGGGTTGCGCTCGCGGCAGAATAGAACGTACTCACCGTACTCACGGCCGGGGATCAACACGATCACCGCTTCGGGCTCGGGGAAGCCGCTCAGGTACTGAAAATCGCTGTCCTGCCGGTACACATGCTCCACGTCCCGATTACGAATGGCCACCGCCGCAGCAGGCAGAATAGCGATGCTGTTGGGCTCCATCTGCTCCATCAACGCCTTGCGGCGCCGGGCATATTCGGCTTTCGGGATACGAATCATGGGCAAGTGCGGTTCTCCGGGGTGAGCGCTTCGGTCAACGACGCGCAACGCCAGGCTGACCGAAGCGACGATGACGCGCAGTCAGTGCAAAGACGGCTTGGCTTCGGCTTCAGCCTTTTTGTTGAACTCGGTGAACAGCAACAACGGCGCGATGCGCAGGTATTCCATCACTTCCATGTAGTCGCTCTCGCCGTCTTCCGACTCTTCAAGGGCGTCCTGGATCTGCGCGATGGCTGCCAGATCCTGAAGCACCTCGGCGGCCTCTGCGCTCAGCGGCTGGCCACCGACGCGTGCAAAACCGTTGAGGAAGCCCTGGCACCACTGGGCCATGGCCACGACGCGGTTAGCCAGAGGTTCGTCGTCACCGGGCAGTAGCAGCACGACGGTCATGTCGTCACCGGTGAGTTCGTTTTTTACCATTTCCTGGAGACCGATCAGGGCCTGGCGGACATTGCCCTCAGGCTCTGTTTCCAGCAGCAGCAAAGCGTCGGCGACCCACTCGTCTGCATCGAAGCCTGCGCCGGCACAACTGCGCCCCAGCAACAGACCTTGCAATTCGGCGGGAGAAACGTGATGACCGCTGCTGGTGAGCAGCGCGGCGAAGCCGTTGTACGGGGAATTCTGAATAGGCATGGGCAACTAGGCGCCAAGCGGCGCAATGTCTAGAATGAAGGCCTTGTATCGTAGCACCGGCAGACGCGCCCAAGCTATCAGGCGATGTCCGGGGCGAATCCAGACGCCAGCGCCTGCGCCACTCATCAGAAAATAATCAGTGGAAAACAATGGAAGACAACGACCTGCAAGCGCTGATGGCCCGACTGGAGCTATTGATCAATCGTGTCGAGCAACTAAAAAGTCAAAACGGACTCCTATTAGCTCAGGAAAAATCCTGGCGCGAGGAACGCGCTCAACTCATTGAAAAAAACGAAATCGCCCGGCAAAAGGTCGAGTCCATGATTTCGCGCCTCAAGGCCCTGGAGCAAGACTCATGAGTAATGGCAACAGCATCACCGTGCAAATCCTCGACAAAGAATACTCAATCATCTGCCCCCAGGAGGAGCGCACCAATCTGGTCAGCGCTGCACGCTATCTGGACGGCAAGATGCGCGAAATTCGCAGCAGCGGCAAAGTCATCGGCGCCGACCGTATCGCGGTGATGGCCGCGCTGAACATTACCCACGATCTTTTGCACAAGCAGGAAGTGCCGCCAGTTCAGGTGGCCGCAGATGGGTCGACCCGCGAGCAGGTTCGCGACTTGCTGGATCGTGTGGATCTGGTCCTTGCCACGGATTCGGATAAAGCGCAAGGCTGATTGTTTGGACATGATTCGGTATACTTGCGACCGCTCCCTGGAGTGCTTGCCAGTCGGTCATGTCCCTGAGCCGATACGCACAACCACGGGGGTTGCACGTTGGGGTTGGTGTGCATGTCCGCTCGACGGAAAGCCTTAAAACCTCCTGCAATCTCCACCTTGAACTTTCGGGTTCAAGGGCTACACCGACAGCGGTTCGTCGGGGAGTCTCGAATCCAGTACCCATCGCCAGACGCCCCGTCTGGCGGTGGTCATCGTGAATCTTTCTGATTACACGACATCACCCTTCAAAGCCTGATGGACCCGCCAGCATGACCTCCTCCGGCGCCGCTTCCCTCCCAGACCCTTCAAACCTTTCCCGACCACAATTACGCCGTCTGCTGCGACAAAATCGCCGCGCGCTCAGCCGCGCAGAACAGCGACGGGCGGCGCAGGCGTTGTACCGACAACTCGCGCAAAACCCGCTTTTTCGCCGTGCCCGCCATGTTTCCCTGTACCTTCCGATGGACGGTGAAATCGATCCTCGCCTGCTGCTGTGCGAAGCACAGAAGCGCGGCAAGACCACGTATTTGCCGGTACTCAGCGCCTGGCCACGGACGAAAATGGTGTTTCAGCGCGTGCGGCGTGGCGAGAAGTTCAAGCCGAACCGGTTCCGAATCCCTGAACCGCGTATCAATCCCAAGTCACAGCGCAAAATCTGGGCGCTGGACCTGGTCCTGATGCCGTTGGTGGGCTTCGATGTCGACGGAGCACGGCTTGGCATGGGAGGCGGTTTCTACGACCGCAGCCTGGCGTATCTGGCGCGCCGCAAAGCGTGGCGCAAGCCGATGCTGCTGGGCATGGCCCACGAGTGTCAGAAAACCGGGAAGCTGGCGGTTGCCAGTTGGGATGTTCCGTTGAATGGGACGGTGACAGACAAGCGATGGTATCTGGCGTAAAGCGGATTTTTAGTCTGTAAGCGCGCATCCCTCAGAGATGACAGACGCGCGCAAACGAAATGGCTCAGCGACGAAGCGGCTGTTGCTGCTGGGTGATTTCGACCGGCGCGTCAGCCTTGGCGGCCCATAAGCTTTGCGCGTACCCCGTGGTGACGATGCCCAAGCCGAACAAAATAGCCAAAACCCACAGTACATCCGGCTTGCGTCGCATTTATCGCCCCTTTGTAACGAATCAGAATCTGACATCGATAACGTTTGAATAAGGCTGCCAGACAGTGCAGCCCTTAAAATGCCGGCATTCTGCGGCAACATGACGCAACACGCAAATACTGGCGCCAGCCGACTGTCGGTTTGTCATCAAAGCGTAGGACAACTTTCCCAACCCTTCTCAGGAACCTCAAAGATGGCCTACTGGCTGATGAAATCCGAGCCCGACGAGCTCTCGATCCACGACCTGAAAAAACTCGGCCAGACCCGTTGGGACGGGGTGCGCAACTATCAAGCCCGTAATTTCCTGCGCGAAATGACGGTAGGTGACCAATTCTTCTTTTACCACTCCAGCTGCCCTGAGCCAGGCATCGCAGGCATCGGCGAGATCGTCAACACTACGTATCCCGACCCCACTGCGCTGGACGAAAAAAGCGCTTACTTCGACGCAAAAGCCACGGAGCCCAAAAATCCCTGGAGCGCTCTGGATGTGGCGTTCATTGAAGCCTTTCCGAAAGTCCTGGGCCTTGGATTCCTGAAACAACAACCCGCGCTGGAGCAGCTGCCACTGGTGCAAAAAGGCAGCCGCTTGTCCGTGATGCCGGTCACACCCGAGCAATGGAGCGCCGTGCTGGGGTTGCGCCGAGCTTAAAGCAGCGCGCTTTGAAGACCCGGATTACTGCGCGATAAAGTTGTTGAACAGCAGATCATCCACCACAGGCTTGCCAGTCTCCTGAGTCAGCACCTGTTGAGTCTGCTTCAGCGCTTCCTGACGCAGCTTCTCTTTGGCGTCGACGTTGCCCATGCTGTCGACGGTCTGCTGAGTGAACAGCGCAACCAGTTGGTTACGAATCAGCGGCTCATTCTGCTTCACCAGCTTCTGAGCCTCAGCGCCCGTCACGCGCAGCGCAACGTCGGCTTTATAGACATGCAATTTTGGGCTGCCATCCAATGCGTAGTTACCTACGAAAGGTGGCGTCAGTGCCACATAGGACACCTTGTTCGGGTCCTCCTTCTCGCCACCCTCTTCGGCCAGCGCCACAACAGGCATCGACAAGGCCATCAACATCAGAATCCACGCTTTCACAGTTCACTCCTCAATCCGTTTCGCCGCATGGCTTGTTCAAGCTTATGCAGACCTATCAGGCCGGGGCATGCTCATTGACCCCACAACCTCGCTACCTGTACTTATCGGCCATCACCGAAAAAGGAATAGCCCTCGATGAAAGCCGTGCTCTGTAAAGCCTTCGGTCCCGCAGCAGATCTGGTACTGGAAGATATCCCCAGCCCGCAGCCGAAGAAAAACGAGATTCTTCTGGACGTGCACGCCGCCGGCGTCAACTTCCCGGACACGCTCATCATTGAGGGCAAGTACCAGTTCAAACCGCCATTTCCTTTCTCTCCGGGAGGAGAGGCTGCCGGCATCGTGACGGCAGTTGGGGAAAAAGTCAGCCATGTACGCGTTGGCGACCGGGTGATGGCGTTGACAGGCTGGGGTAGCTTTGCAGAGCAGATCGCGGTTGCCGGGTACAACGTGCTGCCAATTCCCGAGACGATGGACTTCACTACCGCCGCCGCATTCAGCATGACCTACGGAACATCCATGCATGCCCTCAAGCAGCGCGCCAATCTGCAGGCTGGCGAAACCCTCCTGGTGCTCGGCGCTTCCGGGGGCGTCGGCCTTGCCGCTGTCGAGATTGGCAAAGCCATGGGTGCTCGCGTGATCGCCGCCGCCAGCAGCGCAGAGAAGCTCGCGGTTGCCAAGAACGCAGGCGCGGACGAGCTTATCAATTACAGCGAAACCAGCCTTAAGGATGAACTTAAACGCCTGACCAATGGAAACGGCGTCGATGTGATTTATGACCCCGTCGGCGGTGATCTCTTCGATCAAGCCGTGCGCGGCATCGCCTGGAACGGTCGTCTGTTGGTCGTTGGCTTCGCCAGCGGGCGCATTCCCGAACTGCCTGTCAATCTCGCGCTGTTGAAGGGCGCTTCGGTGGTGGGCGTGTTCTGGGGCTCGTTCGCCCAGCGCCAGCCACAAGACAATGCAGCGAATTTTCAGCAGCTGTTCGCCTGGTACGGCGAGGGCAAGTTGAAGCCTTTGGTGTCGAAGGTTTATCCGCTTGAACAGGCGGGTGAAGCGATTGATTCGCTGGCGCAGCGCAAGGCGGTGGGCAAGGTGGTGGTTGGGGTTAGATAGAACATCACAGTAGCCAGACCTGTCGACAAATGATGGGCTGGCATTTGATAACGTGGACCTGCTTGTGGGAGCTGCGACAGCACCCCACGAGCCAAACATACAAAACGCCACCGGTCCTTCTTGGCCAGATGTTGGTGGCAACAGCCCATGGTTCCGGGCGTCGCGCAGGACGGCTCCTAAACTCACCGCCAGGTGAAACAGCGCGCGACGAAGCGTGTCGGCTTCCGTATATTTCACCGCCGATACATGCCGACGTGACTTAGCGTACGCATTACCTCTTCAGCGCGTTTGCGCGTGACGTCACCGGCTCTCAGCGGGCCTCTACCTGCTCAGTATCGACCTCAATACAAAAGCCGTGGACGAAGTGTCGATGACCGTAACCCTGATCCTGATAACGCTGTATGTGTTGTCGATAACGCTGTTTTGCCTTGCGACCCAACGCCTGCCGATCCTTTCCCGGGATGCCCTTCATCGCGTCTCGTCGCTGGACGGGCTGCGTGGCGTGCTGGCGACTGCCGTAATCGTCCACCATTTCATCGTCAGTTATTACTGGCACGTCAACGGGGTCTGGGAAACCACCGACAGCCGCGTGCTCAACAACATGGGCACAGTTCCGGTGTCGTTGTTTTTCATGATCACGGGTTATCTGTTTACTGCGAAGGTCTACCGAAGCGAGCCCAAATGGCGGCAGATTCTGTCTTCAAGGGTGCGGCGGATCTTCCCGATGTATCTCTTCAGCGTCGCATTGATCACAGCCATCGCGTTGTATCAATCTGCGGGCGTCAGCGCACCCATCATGGAGACGCTCAAAGCGCTGGGCCGCTGGGTGATTTTTATTGGCAGCCCCATCAATGGCTTCCCCGAAACCGTCCGAGTCAACGCCTCGGTGCAATGGACTCTGCTGTATGAGGCGGTGTTTTATCTGTCGCTGCCGGTGCTGTATTGCCTGCTTCGCCGCAGGCTTCCGGGACTGGCAGTGGCCGTGGCGCTGATAACACTGGCCTGTCTTTGGGACGAATACCACCACCACTTTCATAACCGGTTCATCAAATTGTTTGCCGTCGGCATTGCCGTTGCGGTTTTTGAAGAGCGGATGCGTCAATGGCGAATCGACTTCAAGGGTGTGCGGTGTACGTTGACCGCCATCGCAATCTTGCTGATCTGCATGAAGCTCAAATCGTACTCGACACTGCAGATGCTGATCCTTGGCATTCCATTCGCGCTGTTCGTATTGGGTAACAGCCTGCATGGTGTGCTGGAGGTTCGGGGGTTGAAGATCCTGGGCGAAGCCAGCTTCAGCATTTACCTGCTGCACGGCATTGTCATTTACAGCCTGTTCAGCCTGCTGAATGTCTACGACTTCGCGTCATCCGATACCGTTAGTTACCTGCTGTATCTGCCGCTGATCATTCTGTTGACCAGCAGCCTGAGTGTCGCGACGTACTGGTGTATTGAGCACCCGTTTCTGCGTAAAAGCACACCGGGCGCCCAACCAGAGCAGCAGCGCCTTTAAGCCTGACGATTGGTTGACTGCGGCGCGTCGTCCGTCAGCGCGCCGAACACTTCATTCGCCCAACTGGCCATGGTGTAGCGCTGCACGACCTCGTCGGGCGGATCTACATATTCGCCATCCATGAACGCTTTCGGTATTACCGGACGCTCAGAGTCGATGATGAGAATATTGCGCGGATCGTAGAAGTCGTAAGCCGCCACCGACGCATTATTGGTAATCATTTTTTTGCGGTAGAGCAGTGCTTCAAAGAAACGAAAGCTCAAGCCGGCGTGTCCTGGGCGAACAATGTCGATCAAAATCTCCGAACGTCTGACATAGTCGGCCGTTTCATCAATGTTCATGCGCTCGCGGAAGAACGTCAACAACGGACTGGCGCCCGGCACAGGCTTGCTTTGGACCAGAAATTTACAAGTGTCGGTATACCCCATCTGCTCGAAGACTCGCGCTACTCGCCCAAGGACATCGACGCGGTGCCGCCCACCCATCACGACGAACGCCTTGAAGTCTGACGTTGTGCGGGAATCAGCACGCTCTTCATAGATGTAATTGAAAAGTTTGCGCAGTCGGTATTCGCGGGCATCAGCGCTGTCGAAGGTATAGACCTTGTCGAAGGTCGCCAATTGGTCGGTCGGCATCGACAATCGCGCGATGCCGTCAGACAGATAGGCCACGGTCAGCGCCGCAGCAGACTGCGCCTGCGTCACCAGACGATGGTCCAACTGGCTTGGATTCACCACCAGCAACGCGTCAGCGTTGCCGGACGCACGAATCAGGGCCCTCGCACGACGCACGATCAGATACTTTTTGAGCCAGCGTCGCAGCTTCCCTGGCAGGAAGGACACTTCCTTCGCACCTTGAGTCAGATCAATGAATACCACTTCATTGGATTTGCCCAGATATGTCCCAAGCCGGGCGAGGTACCCGCCGACATCGCGACATAAAATAATGATCTTTCGCTTATGAATCTTGAGCGGGGGTGACTGCATGTCGGTTTTGCCGGTGCTGAGCGCGTGATCCCGCACTTTACCTCTCCCAACCGGTTAAACCCACCGGCAAGGCACTTCTCAAGACGTAGATGTTCGCAAAGGAATTCGCCCCGCCCCCGAATTTACTGCTTTTTATCCGATGAGAAGCCTTCCTGTTTTCTGTAACGAAAATGTAATATTCGGTTTCGCATAACAATATAAAAAAAGGGGTGTTCCGATGTTTGCCTTTTTCAGACCCGCCGCACATCAGGCTCCACTGCCTGAGGAGCACGTCGACAAAACTTACCGTCGCCTGCGCTGGCAGATTTTCGCAGGTATCTTCTTTGGCTACGCCGGCTACTACCTGCTGCGCAAAAACTTTTCTCTGGCCATGCCTTACCTCATCGATGAGGGCTACAGCCGCGGCCAGCTCGGGGTGGCCATCTCCGCCATCGCTATTGCGTACGGCTTGTCGAAGTTTCTGATGGGGCTGGTGTCGGACCGCTCTAATCCGCGCTATTTCCTGCCGTTCGGGCTGGTTATTTCCGCGCTGGTGATGTTCGTTTTCGGGTTCGCACCTTGGGCGACGTCCAGCGTGACGATCATGTTCATTCTGCTGTTCATCAATGGCTGGGCCCAAGGCATGGGCTGGCCGCCGAGTGGGCGCACGATGGTGCACTGGTGGTCGCAGAAGGAACGCGGAGGCGTGGTCTCGGTGTGGAACGTGGCGCACAACGTTGGCGGCGGTCTGATCGGTCCGTTGTTCCTGCTCGGGCTGGGCTGGACCAACGACTGGCACGCGGCGTTTTACGTACCCGCTGCCGTTGCCCTGTTCGTCGCGCTGTTCGCCTTCATCACCATGCGCGACACGCCGCAGTCCGTCGGTTTGCCGCCGATCGAGGAATACAAGAACGACTACCCCGAAGGCTACGATGCGAGCCATGAGGAAGAATTCACCGCCAAGGAAATCTTCGTCAAATACGTACTGCGCAACAAAATGCTTTGGTACATCGCACTTGCCAACGTCTTTGTGTACCTGCTGCGTTACGGCGTACTGGACTGGGCGCCTACTTATCTGAAAGAGGCCAAGCACTTTGACGTCGACAAGACATCCTGGGCGTACTTCTTCTACGAGTGGGCGGGGATTCCGGGGACGCTTCTGTGCGGCTGGATGTCGGACAAGGTCTTTCGTGGTAACCGTGGCCTGACGGGCATCGTGTTCATGGCGTTGGTAACCGTGGCGACAGTGGTTTACTGGCTCAACCCGCCTGGTAATCCCACCGTCGACATGATCGCGCTGGTCTCGATCGGCTTCTTGATCTACGGCCCGGTCATGCTGGTCGGCTTGCAGGCGCTTGAGCTGGCACCTAAAAAAGCGGCAGGTACGGCGGCCGGCTTCACAGGGCTGTTTGGCTATCTCGGAGGCTCGGTCGCGGCCAGTGCGCTGATGGGCTACACCGTTGACCATTTTGGCTGGGACGGCGGTTTCGTGCTGCTGGTCGGCGCGTGCATTCTGGCGATGCTGTTTCTTGCGCCGACGCTGTGGCACAAACAGGTAGCCAGCCAGTCACGAGAAGAACGCGCGTAAGTAGCGCTGGCGGGTGAAGCACAGGGGCGCGTTTGCCCGCGATGCGATGGGCCATCTGGCAAGGTGGTGTTAATGAGATCGCATCGCGGGCAAGCGCGCTCCTACAGCGATCCCAAACGGCTAGACAGCGAGCAACGCCGGCCTGCACCGTTTGAATCGTGCCTCCAGGCTCAAGTCAGGCATGGCATGTGTGCGCAATGCACGGATGGTCTGCTCGACGTAGTCCCACGTGCTGCCGTATCGCCCGCTGGCGCTGGCCAGGACCTGGGTGAGTACACTGTCGGGCAGATTCCCCGCATAACTGGGCAAGTGACGCTCCAGTACGAATCCCAACGCCTGCACCTTAGTGCCGTCTTCTAGCCGGCAATTGAGCCAGTGCGGACGATAGGAAGGGAATGGCATTTCTCTCTGCCACAGGGCGAGGAGTGACTCGTCAATGTCCTCTTCAGGCAAACGGTACGCGAAGCCACTGCAGGAGCCGCCACGGTCCAAACCGAATACCAGCCCAGGCTGCTCGGGTGTGCCGCGATGCTCATGGGACCAGAGATAAAGCCCGCGATGATAGCCATGTACTCGGCCTCGTTGGCGTTCCACAGCGTTGCACTCAGGTCGCCAAATCAAAGATCCATATGCGAACAGCCAGATCGGTCCGCCCTGGTGGCGGCTCATCGTGGCATGGATGGAAGCGAGGAGCTGTTCGCGAGTCAGTTTCGGCCCAAGGTCGATAACTGGCGGGTAGGCCAACCCCAAGCCGTCGTGGACGGCCTCGGCCAGGATATTGATTTGATTCCCCATCTGGTTCCCCCCACTGGCAAGACTGACGCCAGTGCAACGCTGAACACTTATGAAACGGGTCTGGCAACAACGAATGAACAATCAGACGGCATTGCAGGCATGTGACCATGAGACTCGGTCCCTGACGTGCTGGTCACGTCAGAGAAACCGCTATCTGACAGACAGGCATGCAATCCTCTGTCCACTTTTGGCTATAAGACTTAAGGCCTCGGCGCGTAGGCGAAGACATCCGCCCGCATCTGGTGCGCATCCATTCCCGCGAGCACAAGCGCGTCCAGCGTCGAATAGACCATGGCCGGAGAGCCGCTGGCGTAGACATGAAGCGACTTCAAATCGCTGAAGTCCTCGCAGACCGCCTCATGCAGCATTCCGCAGCGACCTTCCCAACCGCACAGATCGCTGACGATTTTGTGCAGAAAAAGGTTAGGCAGCGTCTGCCATTCATCCCAATGCTTGAGCTGGTAAAAATCTTCCGGGCGGCGCATTCCCCAATACACATGTACCGGGTGCGCAAAGCCCTTCGAGCGGCAATGTTCGATGAGGCTGTGCATCTGCCCCATGCCGGTGCCTGCTGCGATTAAAACCAGCGGGCCGTCCGGCAACTCGCCCAAGTGGGTATCACCGAAAGGCAACTCGACGTGCGCCATGCCATCACGCTGCAGCTGCTTGATCAGATTTTGCGCACTCGCCTCACGGGCCAGTACATGAATTTCCAGATCTCGCCCGCTTTCCGGCGCAGAAGCCATGGAGAAGGCTGACTTTTCACCGTCGTCCCGATTGATCATCAGATACTGACCCGCGTGATAGCGCGGCGGCTTGCCCGCAGGTGCGCGAAGCATCACCCGCCAGACATCGCCGCCCACCTCAACGCATTCGCTGACCTGACATGCGTACTTGCGCACCGGCAACTCGCCGAGCGGCAACACACTGTCCCACAGCACCACGCAGTCTTCCTGAGGCACTGCAAGGCAGGTAAAGATTTCGCCATGGCTGCGAAGCTCTCCGGCCTGCTCGACGCTGCCTTCAACCAGCAGCGCTGAGCAGATATGGCAGTTGCCGTTACGGCAGCTCTGGGGGCATTCGTAGCCCAGACGTTGGGCGGCGTCGAGAATCCGCTCACCTGGCAATGCTTCAATGACTGCGCCCGATGGCTGCAAGGTTACACGCATCAATCAATTCCCAGCTGTGTCCAGAGTTCATCGATCCGGCGGGTCACTGCTTCATCCTTGACGATGGCACGACCCCATTCACGGGTGGTTTCGCCAGGCCATTTATGGGTGGCGTCGAGCCCCATCTTCGAGCCCAGCCCAGAGACCGGCGAGGCGAAGTCGAGATAGTCGATCGGCGTATTGTCGATCATCACCGTATCGCGCTTGGGGTCCATGCGCGTGGTGATCGCCCAGATGACGTCGTTCCAGTCACGGGCATTGATGTCGTCGTCAGTGACGATAACGAACTTGGTGTACATGAACTGTCGCAGAAACGACCAAACGCCCAGCATCACGCGCTTGGCATGGCCGGGGTACTGCTTTTTGATCGTCACCACCGCCATGCGGTACGAACACCCCTCGGGCGGCAGGTAGAAGTCGACAATCTCCGGAAACTGCTTTTGCAGGATCGGCACGAACACTTCGTTCAGCGCAACGCCCAGAATGGCAGGCTCGTCAGGCGGCCGGCCGGTGTAAGTGCTGTGATAGATCGGCTTGATGCGGTGTGTGATGCGCTCGACCGTGAAGACCGGAAAGCTGTCGACCTCGTTGTAATAGCCGGTGTGGTCGCCGTACGGCCCCTCATCCGCCATCTCGCCGGGATGAATCACACCCTCCAGCACAATTTCCGCGCTGGCCGGGACTTGCAGGTTATTGCCACGGCATTTGATCAACTCGGTGCGATTGCCTCGCAGCAGACCGGCGAATGCGTATTCAGACAGGCTGTCAGGTACAGGTGTCACCGCCCCGAGAATGGTTGCCGGATCAGCGCCCAGTGCCACAGAGACAGGAAACGGCTCGCCCGGGTACTTATCGCACCATTCCTTGAAATCCAGCGCACCACCGCGATGGCTGAGCCAACGCATGATCACCTTGTTGCGGCCGATCACCTGCTGCCGATAGATGCCGAGATTCTGCCGTTCCTTGTTAGGCCCGCGCGTGACCGTCAGGCCCCACGTGATCAGCGGGCCTACGTCGCCCGGCCAACAGGTCTGCACCGGCAGCATGCCGAGGTCCACACCGTCGCCCTCGATCACGATCTCCTGACAAGGCGCATCCTTTACGACCTTGGGCGCCATGGCGATGACTTTTCTGAAGATAGGCAACTTGGACCAGGCGTCCTTCAAGCCCTTTGGGGGTTCAGGCTCTTTCAAAAACGCCAGGAGCTTGCCGATCTCGCGCAGCTCTGAAACCGACTCGGCGCCCATGCCCATCGCCACCCGCTCTGGCGTGCCGAACAGGTTGCCGAGCACCGGGATATCGAAACCTGTGGGTTTTTCGAACAGCAGTGCCGGGCCCTTGTTTCGCAGGGTCCGGTCGCAGATTTCGGTCATTTCCAGCACTGGGGAAATGGGTACCTGAATGCGTTTCAACTCTCCGCGCTGCTCAAGCTGCTGCACGAAATCCCGTAAATCCTTGAATTTCATCGACCCGGCCACTCATTAAATAGATGCACATCCTACCTGCTCTGACCGCAGACAACAGCTTGTGTCCGAATCAAATGCGCGGCGTTTCGCGGAATAACGGGGCGAACAACGACTCCATCTTCTTGCCACCCAGATCCGACAGATGATCCTCATCCTTGTACAGCGAGCGGCCGTCAGCTTCAGCCCGACATAAACCGTCCTCACACAACAGCGGTTTCGGATCAACCAGATGAATGCCGCCATCGGTCGAAGCCAGACTGGCGAACAGCTGATTGATAAACGCCTGCCGAGTATCGAGCTCCACCACCGGACGCCCGACCTGTGCAGCCGAACGCCCCACCCTGGCCAGGCTACTCAGACGCTCGATAGTGCCCTTGCGCTGCTGCGGTACCTCCTTGAACAGCCAGACTTGGGCGCCAGCTGCGCGCAGTTCAGCGATCTGCGCCTTCAATGCGGTGGCAAAATATGCTTCGTTTTGAGCCGTGGATTCCCGCTTAAGCAGCACGTTGCTTTTGTTGCCGTCTTCCAGACCATAGATGTACAGGCTCCAGCGCGCAGCCAGCGTAACGTCAGGGATTTTTTGCATCCGAACGCGCTCGACGTTCAGGGCATTGAAGTCCTGGCAGCGCTTCTTAGTTGCGGTGCTCACCAGTGGCGGGCAGCCACTCATGCTGGCCAGCCAAACAGGCAGATGTACCTGCTCGGCGGCGGCTTTGACACCCGGCCACAACGCTGCCGCATGGCTGTCGCCCCAAACGAAATGAGACGGCGACGTGTCCGCACTGCCACCTGCCCGACAGACCTTATCCAGACCCGTACTTTTTTTGGAGCCGAGCAGAAAGCAGTCCATCTGTCCTGCGTTCCACTCTCGCGAATTCGCGTATTCAAGTGCCTGGCCGGAAAGGCGTTGCGGCACGCCGTCACTGGACCGTACGGCTTGACCTAAAAGCGCAAGCACTGCCAGCGTCAGCAAGCCTCCCATCAACACTGGCCTGCGCCCTGCCAATATGCGGCGCTCACGAAACGGCAGTTCAACGAAGCGCCAGCTCAGCCAGGCGAGCACGCCGGCCAGAAGAATCCAGCCGATCGCTTCGTAGTCCGATATGCCATCGACGGATATCGCATTCGCATAAACATGAATGGGCCAATGCCAGAGATACAGCGAGTAGGAAATCAGCCCGATCGCTACCATTGGCTTGATGCTCAACAAGCGACCAACCCAGGTTTCGGCGTGGCCGTTGGCCCAGATCATCGCCGTGGTACCCAGCACCGGGAGCAACGCCGCCCAGCCAGGGAATTGCGTAGTCTTGTCGAAGCTGAACATCGCCAGAATGACCGCGGCAAAGCCACCGACGCTGACTGCCTGGTATACCCAACTCGGCAGATTGCGTTGCGAGCCCGGTGCGACCGCCAACATCGCGCCGCACAATAGCTCCCAGGCACGCATCGGCAGAAGGAAGAACGCCGCCTCCGGCTTGTGCTTGATTGCCCAAATGTTCAGCCCGAATGAAAGCACCAGCAACCCGAACAACAACCAGCGCCAGTGCCGCGTGTAGCGGGTTGCCACAACCATCAGCAGTGGAAAGAAGATGTAGTACTGCTCTTCAACCGCCAGCGACCATGTGTGAAGAAGCGGTTTGAAGTCTGACGCCGAATCAAAGTAACCGTCCTGACGCATGAACAGCAGGTTGGACATGAACATCGACTGATACCGCACCTCTCGGCCCAGTTCGGCGAAATCCTTGGGTGTCAGCAAAATCCAGCCGAACACCAGGGTCGCGATAACCACGACCGTAACGGCGGGGACGATGCGGCGCGCACGGCGCGCCCAGAAATCGACAAAGCTGAACCGCCCTGCACCGATCTCCCTCGCGATGATAGAGGTAATCAGGTAGCCGGAAATGACGAAGAAAACATCGACCCCAACGAAGCCACCGCTGAGCCCGAGACCGAAATGGAACAACAACACCGGGACCACGGCCAGGGCGCGCAGTCCGTCGATATCGCGACGATTGCCAAATGTATGCATGACGCTCCTTGTCTACAGGACAGGGCAAAAAAAATGGTGTCCAGAAGGACACCATTTTTGTACGGGCGTTTCAGCGCAGGTGTTACTTGCGCTTCATCGACAGGAAGAACTCATCGTTGGTCTTGGTCTGTTTCAGCTTGTCGATCAAGAATTCGATGGCAGCCACTTCATCCATCGGATGCAGCAGCTTGCGCAAAATCCACATGCGCTGCAGCTCGTCATCGGCGGTCAGCAACTCTTCGCGGCGCGTGCCGGAGCGGTTGATGTTGATGGCCGGGAAGACGCGCTTCTCGGCGATCTTGCGATCCAGAGGCAGCTCCATGTTGCCGGTGCCTTTGAATTCCTCGTAGATCACTTCGTCCATCTTCGAGCCGGTTTCAACCAGCGCGGTGGCGATGATGGTCAGCGAGCCGCCCTCTTCGATGTTTCGAGCCGCACCGAAGAAACGCTTTGGCTTCTCGAGGGCGTGAGCGTCGACACCACCGGTCAGGACCTTGCCGGAGCTTGGAATGACGGTGTTGTAGGCACGAGCCAGGCGGGTAATGGAATCGAGAAGGATGACCACGTCTTTTTTGTGCTCAACCAGGCGCTTGGCCTTTTCGATCACCATTTCGGCGACCTGCACGTGACGGGTGGGTGGCTCGTCAAAGGTGGAGGCGACCACTTCGCCGCGCACGGTGCGCTGCATTTCGGTCACTTCTTCCGGACGCTCATCGATCAGCAGAACGATCAGATGGACTTCGGGATTGTTGCGGGTGATGTTCGACGCGATGTTCTGCAGCATGATGGTCTTGCCCGCTTTGGGCGGAGCAACGATCAGGCCACGCTGGCCTTTGCCGATCGGGGCACACAGATCGATCACGCGACCGGTAAGGTCTTCGGTGGAACCGTTACCGGCTTCCATCTTCATGCGAATGGTCGGGAACAGCGGTGTCAGGTTTTCAAACAGAATCTTGTTCTTCGCGTTTTCTGGACGGTCGAAGTTAATGGTGTCGACCTTGAGCAGTGCGAAGTAACGCTCGCCTTCCTTCGGTGGACGGATCTTGCCGACAATGGTGTCGCCCGTGCGAAGGTTGAATCGGCGGATCTGGCTGGGCGAGACGTAAATATCGTCTGGGCCGGCGAGGTAGGAGGCGTCTGCAGAACGAAGGAAGCCGAAGCCATCCTGGAGGATCTCCAGCACGCCGTCACCCGAGATTTCCTCGCCGCTTTTAGCGTGCTTCTTCAGCAGGGAGAAAATTACGTCCTGCTTGCGCGAACGGGCCATATTTTCTATGCCCATCTGTTCGGCCATTTCGAGCAGATCGGTAATAGGCTTTTGCTTGAGTTCAGTCAGGTTCATATAGGAATGACGTAATCATGTATGGAGGGGGAAATTAAGCTTTTGGCTTAATGAGGCCGCGCCGCAGAGAAGGCGACAGGATCGCGTGCAAATCGAAAGGAGAGCGTCGGCGACGGCTAGCAGGGGGCAACGGAGAAGCCGTTGCGGGGCCGAATGTACCACTTGATTTTCCGAGCGTCTAGTACGATGCCTGAAAAAAACCCCGCGATTTGCGGGGCTATATCGTCATCAGATGTTGGCGTCGAGGAACGCTTGCAACTGAGACTTGGACAGTGCGCCAACCTTGGTCGCGGCGACTTCACCGTTCTTGAACAGCATCAGGGTCGGGATACCACGGACGCCGTGCTTGGCGGGGGTTTCCTGGTTTTCGTCGATGTTCAGTTTAGCGATGGTCAGCTTGCCATCGTAGTGGGTAGCGAGGTCATCCAGAACCGGTGCAATCATCTTGCACGGGCCACACCATTCAGCCCAGTAATCCACCAGTACCGGGCCGGTAGCCTTCAGGACATCGGCGTCGAAGCTCGCGTCGCTGACGTGTTTGATCAGGTCGTTACTCATGAGATTTCTCCGAGGTCATAGGCAAAAAAACGTGGGCCATCATAACTGTGTCACGCGGTGACAGGAAGACGAGGCTCATTGTCTCTAGCTATGACTCGGCATTACCGCCTTAATTGCACCGGGTTATGCAGTCGGTGCGACGAACACAATGCCGGTGCGCAACGCCGCGCCACGGATATGCTCCTGCATGGCTTTCTGTGCCGGGCCGGAGGCGTTTCTCGCCAGCGCCCGGAGAATCTTGCGATGCTCTTGCCAGGTTTCCATCGCCCTGCCCGCGCGGATGAAGGGCAGCTTCTGGCTCTCCAGAAAGATATCGGCGCTGCGGGTAACGATGCCCAGAATGGCCTGATTTCCACTCGCGACCAGGATGCGCCGATGGAAATCAAAATCCAGCCGGGCCGCACTGTCAAAATCTCCAGCCTTGAGTTCAAGGCGCATGGATTCGACATTGTCTTCCAGTACATCGCGCTCGTCGGCGGTTAGCGTTACCGCAGCCAGGCCTGCCGCAAAACCCTCAAGCGCATAACGCAGCTGAAAGGTCTCAGTCGGCGAGGCTTGCGCTGCATATGGCCATGAGAATCCACCCGTGCTCCTTTGTGGTTCGCGAACCGCCTGCACGAAGACCCCCTTGCCGGGCTGCACACTGACCAGACCCAACGCGCTCAGCGATGACAACGCCTCACGCAATGAGGCGCGACTGACGCCCAGACGGATTGCCAGATCTCGCTGCGACGGCAGGCTATCGCCGGGACCATAGCCCTGCTCGGCGATCAATTTTCGGATCGCCATAAAGGCGGCTTCAGGCACTGCTAAAGGGCTTGGATGCATGGCGATCAGTCAGCGTAAACCGTAGGAAAAAACCCTTGTAGCGCCATCGCACTCATCCCGCAAGTCACGCCCAAGCAAGGGGCGCCGGGTATTGCGAGCGCGCCAAAGGGGGGCGGCCATCGAGGCGTACTGTTCAGACCAGTTAGACCGGATCACGCCTTGACGCCGCATTCCACGGTGATGAGCGAACCGCTGGCATGAGCTGTGCACTGAAGCTCGGACTCACCCGGGCTTCGCCTGCACATTGATTGATCGGAGACATCATATGACCAAGCGTTACAGCGCCCTGCTCGCCGCCTTGTTTGCCAGCCTGATGCTCGGCCAGGCCCCCGCTCATGCGAATGGTCTGGATGATGTAACCACCCGCGGCACCCTGAAAGTCGCTGTGCCACAGGACTTCCCGCCGTTCGGCTCGGTGGGACCTGACATGAAACCGCGAGGTCTGGACATCGATACGGCGCAACTCATCGCTGACCAGCTGAAAGTCAAACTGGAGCTGACGCCGGTCAACAGCACCAACCGCATTCCGTATCTCACCACCGGCAAGGTTGATCTGGTGATTTCCAGCCTGGGCAAGAACCCGGACCGCGAAAAGGTCATCGATTTTTCCCGCGCCTACGCCCCCTTTTACCTCGCCGTATTTGGTCCGCCCGAAGCTGCAATCAAAAGCGTGGACGACCTGAAAGGTAAAACCATCAGCGTGACCCGCGGCGCCATCGAGGACATCGAGCTAACAGCCGTCGCCCCGAAGGAAGCCACCATCAAACGCTTTGAGGACAACAACTCCACTATCGCGGCCTATCTGGCCAAGCAGACTGATCTCATTGCCAGTGGCAACGTGGTCATGGTCGCCATCAGCGAGAAGAACCCAAAGCGCATCCCTGAGCTGAAGGTCAAGCTCAAGGATTCCCCCGTGTATGTAGGCGTCAACAAAGGCCAGCCGGAGCTGCTTGCCAAAGTGAACGAGATTCTTGAAGCCGCGAAGAAAGACGGCGCCCTAGAGAAAAACGCGCAGACGTGGCTCAAGCAGCCATTGCCTGCCGATCTCTGATCACCGACTGTCGAGGCTTCTGAATGGCTTATCAGTTCGACTTTATTCCGGTCTTGCAGAACGCTGACCTGCTCTTGCGTGGCGCGTTGTTTACGCTGGAGCTCACCGCTATTGGCACCCTGTTGGGCGTCAGTGTCGGAATTGTGGGGGCGATAGTCAGGGCGTGGAAGATTCAGCCGTTCTCAGCGATCTTCGGTGTGTACGTCGAGCTAATCCGTAATACCCCGTTTCTGGTACAGCTGTTCTTCATTTTCTTTGGGCTGCCGTCGCTGGGTCTGCAGATATCGGAGTGGCAGGCCGCTGTACTGGCGATGGTCATCAATCTCGGCGCCTACTCGACAGAAATCATCCGCGCGGGCGTGCAAGCCATCCCGCGCGGCCAGATCGAAGCGTCAGCCGCGCTGGCAATGACTCGCTTCGAAACCTTCCGCCACGTCGTGCTTGTTCCGGCGCTGGGCAAGGTCTGGCCGGCGCTCAGCAGCCAGATCATCATCGTGATGCTCGGCTCGGCGGTGTGCTCGCAGATCGCCACCGAGGAGCTGAGCTTTGCGGCCAACTTCATTCAGTCGCGCAACTTCCGCGCCTTTGAGACCTACATCATTACCACGCTGATCTACCTGTGTATGGCGCTACTTGTGCGTCAGTTGCTGGCCTGGATTGGCCGGCGCTATATCGCGAGGAGTCGCTGATGGATTTCACCCTTTGGGACGTCGTGCGCAACTTGCTGACCGGGCTGCAATGGACGCTCGCGTTATCGCTGGTGGCGTTCATCGGCGGTGGCGTGATCGGGTTGCTGGTGATGACGATGCGCATCTCCGAGAAAGCCGCGCCGCGCAGGCTTGCGCGCGGTTACATCGAGCTGTTCCAAGGCACTCCGCTGTTGATGCAACTCTTTTTGGTGTTTTTCGGCGTCGCGCTAATGGGCATCGATATCTCGCCCTGGCTTGCAGCAGCCCTGGCATTGACGCTGTTCACCAGCGCCTATCTGGCTGAAATCTGGCGCGGCTGCGTAGAGTCGATTTCCAATGGGCAGTGGGAAGCGTCCGCCAGCCTGGCCCTGACGCCGTTCGAGCAGTTGCGCTACGTGATTCTGCCGCAAGCGCTGCGCATCGCCGTCGCGCCGACGGTGGGGTTCTCGGTGCAAGTGGTCAAGGGCACCGCGGTTACGTCGATCATCGGCTTCACGGAGCTGACCAAAACGGGCGGCATGCTGGCCAACGCCACATTTCAGCCTTTCATGGTCTACGGCTTTGTCGCCCTGGGCTACTTCCTGCTGTGCTATCCGTTGTCGCTCAGCGCGCGCTACCTGGAAAGGAGACTTCATGCCTCTGCTTAGAATTTCCGCCCTGCACAAGTATTACGGCGACCACCATGTGCTCAAGGGTATCGACCTGAGCGTCGAGGAAGGCCAGGTCGTGGCAATCATCGGGCGAAGCGGTTCGGGCAAGAGCACGCTGCTGCGCACCTTGAACGGGCTGGAGTCGATCAATGACGGCGTAATCGAGGTCGATGGCGAATACCTGGACGCCGCGCGGGCTGACCTGCGCAGCCTGAGGCAGAAGGTCGGCATGGTCTTTCAGCAGTTCAATCTGTTCCCGCATCTCACGGTCGGCGAAAACGTCATGCTCGCGCCGCAGGTGGTGAAAAAAACATCCAAAGCAGAAGCAACCAGGCTGGCGAAGGAAATGCTGAATCGCGTGGGTCTGGGCGAAAAATTCGACGCCTTTCCTGACCGACTCTCGGGTGGTCAGCAGCAACGCGTGGCGATTGCCCGTGCGTTGGCGATGTCGCCCAAGGTACTGCTCTGCGACGAGATCACCTCGGCTCTGGACCCGGAGCTGGTCAACGAGGTGCTCGCTGTGGTTCGCGAGCTGGCCAAAGACGGCATGACGTTGATCATGGTGACCCACGAAATGCGCTTCGCCCGAGAGGTCGGGGACAAGCTGGTGTTCATGCACCAAGGGAAAGTCCATGAAGTGGGCGACCCACGAGAACTGATGGCCAACCCGAAAACGCCCGAACTGGCGAATTTCATCGGGTCGGTTGAGCAGGCGTGAGCCCGACTGAAAGAACAGTTTCGGCTCAAACTGTAGGACCGGCTTTAGCCGGGAAGGCGTCAGGTGTCACACCGCAACATTGATAACGCACAAACAGGCCTCTTCCCGGCTGAAGCCGGTCCTACCAAGATACCGAGTGCATCCTGTGGGGCTGCCTGTGGCTCAAATTGTAGGACCGGCTTTAGCCGGGAAGACGTCAGCAGTAGTTTGCAGGATTGAGGGCGCGCACACCGGCCTCTTCCCGGCTGAAGCCGGTCCCACTAACACTGCAGGCGTCTCGTCGTACTGGCTGCGGTCCCGCTGAATCCTGCGTAAATGCGTTGCCGGTTTGGCGAAGGTGATGGATCGTGGCACGATGTCGGCGTTATCGACCGAGATCTTTTGACCATGCCGCTATCCACAGCCAAAAACCTCTCGCTGATCGCCGCGATCGACCTGGGCTCCAACAGCTTCCATATGGTTGTCGCCAAAGCCAATCAGGGCGAAATTCGCATCCTGGAGCGGCTCGGTGAGAAAGTGCAGCTGGCCGCGGGGATCGACGACGACCGCCGCCTCAGCGAAGAATCCATGCAGCGCGGGCTCGACTGCCTCAAGCGCTTTGCCCAACTGATCAATGGCATGCCGCCCGGCGCTGTGCGCATTGTCGGCACCAACGCCCTGCGAGAAGCCCGTAATCGCAACGAGTTCATCCACCGCGCCGAAGAAATTCTCGGCCATCCGGTGGAGGTCATTTCGGGCCGTGAAGAAGCGCGTCTGATCTATCTGGGCGTGTCCCATACGTTGGCCGACACGCCTGGCAAACGCCTCGTCGCCGACATTGGCGGCGGCAGTACCGAATTCATCATTGGCCAGCGCTTTGAGCCGTTGCTGCGCGAAAGCCTGCAAATGGGTTGTGTCAGCTTTACCCAGCGCTATTTCAAGGACGGCAAGATCACGCCGGCGCGCTACGCACAGGCCTACACAGCGGCGCGCCTTGAAATCATGAGCATTGAGCACGCGCTGCATCGTCTGACATGGGATGAGGCTATCGGCTCGTCCGGGACCATTCGCGCCATCGGGCTGGCCTTAAAGGCAGGCGGTCACGGCAATGGCGAGGTCAATGCCGAAGGCCTGGCCTGGCTCAAGCGCAAGCTGATGAAGCTGGGTGAAGTGGACAAGATCGATTTCGAAGGCCTCAAGCCTGATCGTCGGGCGATCTTTCCGGCGGGCCTGGCGATTCTCGAAGCCATTTTCGACGCCCTCGACCTCAAGCGCATGGACCACTGCGAGGGCGCGCTGCGCGAGGGCGTGCTCTACGACCTGCTGGGTCGCCATCACCACGAAGACGTGCGCGAACGCACGCTCAGCTCGCTGATGGAGCGCTATCACGTCGATCTGGAGCAAGCCGCTCGCGTGGAGCGCAAGGCGCTGTCGGCACTGGAGCAAGTGGCCAAGGCCTGGGACCTGGAAGACAAAGCGTACCGCGAGTTATTGAGCTGGGCGGCAAAGGTGCATGAGGTGGGGCTGGACATCGCTCACTATCATTACCACAAGCATGGCGCCTACTTGATCGAGCACTCGGACCTCGCTGGATTTTCACGCGAAGACCAGCAGATGCTCGCGCTGCTGGTGCGCGGGCATCGTCGCAATATTCCGAAGGATAAATTCGCCGAATTCGGCAACGAAGGCGTCAAGCTGATTCGTCTGTGCGTATTGCTGCGTTTCGCGATCCTGTTCCACCACATCCGCGGCACCCAAGAGATGCCGCAGCCTGTGCTTACCGCCAACGATCACACCCTGGACATCGTGTTCCCGGATGGCTGGCTGGAAAACAACCAGCTGACTCAGGCCGACTTCGCGCTGGAAGCGGAGTGGCTGACCCGAGTCGGCATCGTCCTCAACGTACGCTGAGGACCGGGTTGCTCAGTTTTTCCAACAGCATCGCCTGCACATTGCGGGCGTTCTGATTGCCGGTTGGGGTGCTGCGCAGGTAGCGCCCGTCTGGCTGCAGCAGCCAGGCGTGGGTGTTGTCGGTCAAATACCCCTCTAGCTCTTTCTTCACCCGCAGGATGAGTTTCTTGCCCTCAACCGGGAAGCAGGTCTCGACGCGCTTGTCGAGGTTGCGCTCCATCCAGTCGGCGCTGGAGAGGAACATCTGCTCGTCGCCGCCGTTGAGGAAGTAGAACACTCGGGTGTGCTCAAGGAAGCGGCCGACGATCGAGCGCACCTGGATGTTGTGCGAGACGCCCGGCACGCCTGGACGCAGGCAGCACATGCCACGCACCACGAGGTCAATTTTGACCCCGGTCTGGCTGGCCTTGTACAACGCGCGAATGATCTTCGGATCGGTCAGCGAGTTGAACTTGGCAATGATGTGCGCGGGCTTACCTTCTGACGCGAATTGCGTCTCTCGGGCAATCATGTCGAGCATGCCTTTTTTGAGCGTGAACGGCGCATGCAGCAGCTTTTTCATGCGCAGGGTCTTACCCATGCCGATTAACTGACTGAACAGTTTGCCGACGTCTTCGCACAATGCATCGTCAGATGTCAGCAGGCTGTAGTCGGTGTACAGGCGCGCGTTACCCGCGTGGTAGTTGCCGGTGCCCAGATGCGCGTATCGGACGATCTCGCCCGCTTCACGCCGCAAGATAAGCATCATTTTTGCGTGAGTCTTGTAACCCACTACGCCGTAGATCACTACCGCGCCAGCCGCTTGCAGGCGGCTCGCGAGTTGCAGGTTCGATTCTTCGTCGAACCTGGCGCGCAGTTCGATGACGGCGGTGACTTCCTTGCCGTTGCGGGCGGCGTCCACCAGCGCGTCGACGATTTCCGAGTTGGCGCCGCTGCGGTACAGCGTCTGACGCACGGCCAGTACGTGAGGATCTTTCGCCGCCTGACGCAGCAGGTCCACCACCGGCGTGAATGATTCAAAGGGATGCAGCAGCAGAATGTCCTGCTTGCTGATCACGTTGAAAATGTTCTCGCTGTTTTGCAGCAGCTTGGGGATCGCCGGGGTGAACGGCATGTATTGCAGCTCGGGGTGGCTGTCCAGACCGGTAATGCTGAACAGCCGCGTCAGGTTCACTGGACCGTTGACCTGATACAACTCGGTCTCGCTCAGGTTGAATTGCTTGAGCAGGTAATCCGACAGCAGTTTCGGGCAGGTGTCTGCCACCTCCAGCCGCACCGCGTCGCCATAACGGCGGGAGAACAACTCACCACGCAAAGCGCGCGCAAGGTCTTCCACGTCTTCGGAGTCGAGGGCCAGATCGGCGTTTCGGGTCAGGCGGAACTGGTAACAGCCTTTGACCTTCATGCCCTGGAACAAGTCATCGGCATGGGCATGAATCATCGACGACAGGAACACGTAGTTGTCCCCTGGGCCGCCAACGTCTTCAGGCACTTTGATGATCCGCGGCAGCAGTCGTGGTGCCGGGATGATGGCCAGACCTGAATCACGACCGAAGGCGTCGATACCTTCCAGCTCTACGATGAAGTTCAGCGACTTGTTCACCAGCAACGGGAACGGGTGGGTCGGGTCGAGCCCGATCGGCGTGATGATCGGCGCGATCTCGTCACGGAAATAGCGACGCACCCAGGCTTTGATCTTGGCGTTCCAGTTGCGGCGGCGGATGAACCGCACCTGGTGCTTTTCAAGCTCCGGCAAGAGGATGTCGTTAAGAATGGCGTATTGACGATCCACATGGCCGTGGACCAGCTCGCTGATGCGCGCCAGGGCCTGATGGGGCTGCAAGCCATCCGCACCTGCCTGCTCGCGGGCAAAGGTAATTTGCTTCTTGAGGCCTGCGACCCGGATTTCGAAGAACTCGTCCAGGTTGCTGGAAAAGATCAGCAGAAACTTGAGCCGCTCAAGGAGCGGATAGGACTCGTCCAGCGCCTGTTCCAGCACTCGGATGTTGAACTGCAGTTGCGACAGCTCGCGATGAATGTAAAGGCTGCTGTCATCCAGATTGGGCACTGCGGCGATGTGCGGGGCCGGATGGTGGGGTTCCAGCGCGGGGACCACTTCAATGGTCGGCTCGACAACGGCAGTGACCTCTCGGTTAACGGGCTGAGGGTCAAGCTCGACTGCGGCTTCGGTAGATCCTTCGGTGCTCATTGATAATCCTGTAAGGCAATTGGCCTTGTAACAGTTGGGCCGCGCATTTGGCCGGTGTCGGAATGCCGCTTGTGCCACAACTGTGGTGACGTACGGCATGGGGCAACGGTCACGCCAACGGCGTAGCGGTTATAGGGACATGCAGCGCGATCCGATCGTATGCGTCAGAGCGACAAGCGTCAGGGCCGATGATGTGAGCGGTTTGACTGCCCACGCTACGGATTTCTCCCCGCCGTGCAACCCCCGCCATGCAGATTTGCTGCCCCTGCCTGACGGCGCGGGCACCATCCTGCGTCTGGCGCCACACAATAGGTACGAGAACATGAGCGGCAGCGGGCTGCTTTGGAGCGCAGCAGGTGCGAACTGCGCGCGGCTCAATGGAGCACAGCGCGTGGAGCTGACGATGAGGGCAAAGCGCACGGAATGCTCCCGGCCCGTCCAGACGGGCAAGCGTGACATTTATAAGCGGCGATTATGACGCGTGCGTGACAGCTGTAATGACGACGTATCGCGTAGGACACAAACTCTCCTCCCAAGCGAATATTCGGTCCCGAACGTAGGAAACTTTAACGCGGTGACACATTTGCATACTTTCCTGAATGCCTTGGGCGCGTTAGGCTGCGCGTTCATTTCGCCAGCACCCAAATGATGCTCCAGCATTTTTTACAAGAATTTGGCTATTTCGCCCTTTTCCTCGGGACCTTTTTTGAAGGCGAGACCATTTTGGTGCTTGCCGGATTTCTTGCGTTCCGCGGATACATGGATATCAACATTGTCGTGGTCGTGGCTTTTTTCGGCAGCTACGCAGGCGATCAGTTGTGGTATTTCATGGGACGCAAACATGGCCGCAAGCTCTTGGCTCGCAAGCCGCGCTGGCAATTGATGGGCGACCGGGCGCTGGAGCATATCCGGCGTCACCCCGACATCTGGGTGCTGAGTTTCCGCTTCGTTTATGGGTTGCGTACAGTCATGCCCGTGGCCATCGGCTTGTCCGGATACCCACCCGGTCGCTACCTGTTACTTAACGGCATTGGCGCAGCTGTGTGGGCAGCGGCGCTTGGCGCCGCGGCGTACAAGTTCGGCTCCGTGCTTGAGGGCCTGCTGGGCAACGTCAAGAAGTACGAGCTGTGGGTGCTCGGCGCGCTGCTGGTAATCGGTGTGCTGCTTTGGATACGCCGCCGTATCAAGAACGCTCGCGTTGCCCGCGAAGCCAAGCTGGCGGTCGCTGCCGACACTCAAGCCAAAAGCACGCCAGACGAGTAAATGCCCGGCGCATGCCGATGTTTCCGGAGACATTCGCTGCGAACGTTGTCCCAGGTTCATGCCTAGTGACAATCAGCGCACGGCTGGCCCGCGTACAGGTCCAGGCGGATCGCCCGAGAGAGGAACACGTGAATGACTAAAAAAGTGGCCGTAATTCTTTCTGGCTGCGGCGTTTACGACGGCGCGGAAATTCATGAAAGCGTCCTCACGCTGCTGCGCCTTGATCAGCGCGGCGCTCTGGTGAAGTGCTTTGCACCGAATATCCCCCAACACCACGTCATCAATCATCTGACCGGGGAAGAAATGCCCGAGGCGCGCAATGTGCTGGTCGAGTCGGCGCGAATCGCCCGCGGCGCCATCGAGGATATTCGGGAGGCCGACGTCACCGAGTTCGATGCACTGATCATCCCGGGTGGCTTTGGGGCTGCAAAGAATCTTTCAAACTTCGCCACACAGGGCGCCAGCTGCAAAGTGCAGGCTGAAGTGCTGGCGATGGCCGAGGCGTTTGCTGCGGCTGGCAAGCCCGTGGGGCTCATCTGCGTGTCCCCGGCATTGGCTGCGAAGATTTACGGACCGGGCGTTACTTGCACGATTGGCAACGACGTCGACACTGCGGCAGCCATCACCCGAATGGGCGGCACTCATCAGGACTGTGAAGTAACCGACATCGTCGAGGACAAGGATCGCAAGTTGGTCAGCACGCCCGCTTATATGGTTGCCAAGTCTATTGGCGACGCCGCATCCGGCATCAACAAGCTGGTGGATCGTGTACTTGAACTGGTGCAGGAAAACGAAGAACGCGCTTCTGCCTGACTCGTTATGGTTTCCGCCAAGGGGCGCCGCTCGTAAGCAGGCTTGCAGGCCGGGCATTTAAAACCTGCGCAAATCAGTTCTGCGGAGACTCCACGGCAGGTTGGGCGAACTCCCGGGCCAGGCGCGTCAGAATCCGGTCCAGACAATTGGCGAATGCCTGCTTCTCACGCTCGCCATACGCGCCCTGCCCGCCGCTCGCCTGGCCCTGCTCACGCAGATCGGTAAAAAGATTACGCATCGCCAGGCGCTGGCCCATGTTCTGGGCATCAAATTCCTTACCCCGCGGATCAAGCGCTGCCACGCCGTTCTTGACAAGCCGATCTGCCAGCGGCACGTCGCTGCAGATAACCAACTCACCCGGTACGGCATGCTCGACCAGATAATCATCGGCCGCGTCCGGACCGCTGGGCACAACGATCAGTTTGACCAGACTCAGCCTGGGCTTGATTTGACTTTGCCCTGCCACTAACACGACCTCGAACTTGCGTTTGAGGGCGAACTTGATGACCAAGTCTTTGGCCGCCTTTGGGCAGGCGTCGGCATCAATCCAGACGCGCATAGGTAACTCCAGCTTCGGAATATGAATTAAGCGGTACCAGCCCCGGCGCTTTTTACCTGAGCCAGCCTCACTCAGTAACAGCGAGATCGGCGTTCGCCAGGAAGCGCTGGCAATGCGCAGGTAGATTTCATGCTCAGCGGCGCGTTGATCAAGCGCGGTGCAACGTGGCAAGGAACGCCGCCGCGCTGATGAACAATCCGGCAAACGTGCGGTTCATTCGTCGCTGCTGCCTGGGGGTCTTGAGTACCCGAAGCACTTTGGACGCAAGGCCCGTATAGCCCGCCATGACAATGAGGTCCACACAGACCATGGTTGCCGCGATGATCAGATATTGCGGCACCAGCGGCTGATGAGGGTCAATGAACTGCGGCAGGACCGCCAGCATGAACACCAGCGCCTTGGGGTTGCTGATGTTCACCAGAAACCCTCGCGCCACGAGCGTCAGAGGTTTGCCTACAGGGCGCACCGCCGAATCGTCGGCCAGATCGCTCGGCAGGGCACGCCACTGTTTGATGCCCAGGTACACCAGATACGCGACGCCAAACCACTTGATCAGCGTGAACGCTATTGCGGAGGTCGCCAGCACAGCGCCTAGCCCTGCGGCCACCACTGCAATTTGCGCGACCAGGGCGATCTGCAAGCCCAGCGCATTCCAATAGCCACGCCAGAATCCGTACTGCAGGCCGCTGGACATGGAGGCGATGGCACCTGCACCTGGAGAAAGGCTGATGATCCAGCTGGCGGCCAGGAAGGCCAACCATGTTTCAAGCGACATAACGCACCTCAGGCAGTAATCCTGGCCCTAACGTAGTGCTTCCGCGGGCCGAAAACCAATCATTTCTGACTGTTGCGGCCGCTTGGCCGGCAGCTATTCCGGTCTGTCAGCGTTGAGTAGTTTCAGCGAGACGCTTCTGCGCCGAGATGACCGCTGCACCGTCATTGCCGCGCCAGCGCCGGATGGATTTCTGGAAGAACTGGCTGTTGGGAACCTGCACAAGCGTGCCACCCAGCTCGGCAGGCTCGATCAATGTGGTGAACATCAGGTTGATCGCCGTAACGCGCCCTTTGATGCCCGGCTTGTCAGTGGTGTCGACCAGCTCAACCACATCGCCGATGCGAAACGGCCCCATGGTAAAAATCAGGACCGCGCACAGCAGGTTCGACAACACGCTCCACAGGGCGAAGAACGCCACGGCCGCCACCGCGACAAAACCGGACAACGCAGCCCAAAGCACGGAGGCGGATACCCCCAGACGGCCCAGCACCGCTACGAAAGCGGTGCCCATGATCAACCAGCGCAATCCACCGCGCAGCATGACCAAAAGCTCTGGAGGCAAAAGCGGATAGCGTTCGGCCAGACGGGTCAGGAATCGGCCCACCACGCGCTGCAGTGTGTAGCCGACCAGCAGAATCAAGAGGATCTGCAGGCCGACAAGAATGGGCTCGATCCAATATGCCGGAACGGGTAAAGCCAGTGACTCCATCAGGACAACGCTTCCAGCGCTGCCTGCATGGATTCAAGCAATTCCAATGCTTCCATCCACGCTTCTTCAAGCTCGGATTCGCGGGATTTGAGCTTGGCCTGATCTGCAAGCAGGTCGCGCAACTTGTCTTTGTTGGCAGCTTCGTAAATACCACTGTCGCCCAGTGCCGATTCGATCTTCGCCAGTTTCTCGTGCAGTGTGCCAAGCTCTTTTTCGAGCTTGTCCGCTTCGCGCTTGTGCGGGGCGAGTTGCTGACGCAACGCCGCAGCCTGCTGACGCTGGGCCTTTTTGTCAGTCTTGTCGACATTCACCGGGGTATTGCTGACCGGTGCATTGCGCAGCCGGTAGTCCACCAGCCAACGCGCATAATCATCCAGGTCACCGTCAAACTCCTGCACAACACCGTCGGCGACCAGCAGGAAGTTATCAGTCGTGCTTTTGAGCAAATGACGATCGTGAGACACCACCAGCACCGCACCACTGAACTCTTGCAACGCCATGGTCAAGGCCAGACGCATTTCCAGGTCGAGGTGGTTGGTGGGTTCGTCGAGCAGCAGCAGATTGGGTTTGTCCCAGGCAATCAGGGCCAACGCCAGCCTTGCCTTCTCGCCGCCCGAGAAATTCAGCACTGGCTCGTCCAGGCGCGCACCCCGGAAGTCGAAACCACCGAGGAAATCACGCAACGCCTGCTCGCGCTCGGCAGGCGCAATGCGCTGCAGATGCAGCAATGGGCTGGCCTTGGCGTCCAGCGAGTCGAGCTGGTGCTGGGCAAAGTAGCCGACCACTGTGTTCTCGCCGCGCACCATACGGCCGCTCAGTGGTTCAAGCTCACCGGCAAGGTTCTTGATCAACGTGGATTTACCGGCGCCGTTCGGGCCCAGCAAGCCAATGCGTGCTCCCGGCGTTAGCTGCAGCTTGACCTTCTGCAGGACGGCTTTATCGCCATACCCCAGCCGCGCGTCAGACATATCCAGCAGCGGACTGGAGATTTTGTTCGATTCACGGAAGGTGAAATCAAACGGAGAATCGACGTGGGCCGCGGACAGCTCTTCCATCCGCTCCAGTGCCTTGATCCGGCTCTGAGCCTGCTTGGCTTTGGTGGCCTGGGCCTTGAAGCGCGTAATGAATTTCTCCATGTGCGCGCGCTGAGCCTGCTGCTTGTCATACGCCTGTTGTTGCTGGGCGAGGCGCTCGGCACGGGCGCGCTCGAACGCGCTGTAACCGCCGCGATAAAGCGTGATCTTTTTCTGCTCGACGTGAGCGACATGATCGACCACTGCATCGAGAAAGTCCCGGTCGTGAGAGATCAGCAGCAACGTACCCTGATAGCTTTTGAGCCAGTCTTCGAGCCAGAGAATGGCGTCGAGATCCAAGTGGTTGGTGGGCTCGTCGAGCAACAGCAGGTCTGACGGGCACATCAATGCCTGCGCCAGATTCAGACGCATACGCCAGCCGCCGGAGAAGTCGCCAACCTGACGCTCCATTTGCTCGTTGGTGAACCCCAGCCCCGCCAGGAGCTTGCGCGCCCTGGCATCGGCGGTATAGCCGTCGGCGCTGTCGAGTTCCGAATGCAGACGCGCCTGTGCGGCACCGTCCTGCGCAGCTTCGGCGGCAGCGAGGTCCTGTTGCACCTGACGGAGGCGCAGGTCACCATCAAGGACGTAGTCCACCGCCAAGCGATCAAGCGTGTCGACCTCCTGGCGCATGTGCGCGATGCGCCAGTCGGCAGGCAGCAGACAATCGCCGTTATCGGGGGTCAACTCACCCCGCAGCAATGCGAACAGGCTGGATTTGCCGGCGCCGTTCGCGCCGATAAGGCCGGCTTTCTGGCCGGCGTGCAGGGTCAGCTCGGCGTCTTCTAGCAGACGTTGCGGACCACGCTGTAAGGTAAGGCTTTGAAGTCTGATCATAATGGCGGCGGAGTCTACCAGCTTCGCCCAAAACAGGTAGATGACGATGCTTGCAGACCTATGGAGTTTCACCCTTGATTTTTACGCCCGCCCAGGCGTCGAGCAGGCCTGCCTTAGCCTTCAGGCAGACGGCGCCAACGTCTGTGCGCTGCTGTGCGGCGTCTGGATGGACCGACGCGGCGTGCTGTTCGACCCACAGGGTGCGCAACAAATCGGACAATTGGCCGACCCCTGGCATGAACAAGTGGTGGGGCCGATAAGAGACGTTCGCACACGGTGGAGGGAGGCCGCGACTGCAGATGAAGAACTGACAGCGCTGCGCGACAGGCTCAAAACATTGGAACTTGATGCCGAACGCGAGCTGCTGGTGCGACTGCAGCGGTTGACCAGGGATTGGCCAGAGCGTGAAGCACCGCCTTCGAGCGAATGGTTGGAGGCGCTGGCGGGAGCCGCAGCCAAGGCCAGCCCCGACGCGTTGCAGGTTCTGCTCCGCGCCGGGACCGAGATCGCTTAGGACGCGGTGTTCGACGTTGAGTCGGCGCCCGAAACTGTCGAAGCAGCAGACGCTGGCGCCTCTGCCTTGGCTGTAACAGTGGCCGCAGGCTTGGCAGCGGGTTTTGCAGCCTTCGCGCCGGCAGGCTTGGGTGCCGCAGCTTTTAGCGCAGGCTTGGGAGTGGCGGCAGGTTTGGCAGCAGGCGACTTGGCCGGCGCAGGTTTGCCGGCGGCTTTCGCAACGACTGGTTTAGCGGCGGCGGGTTTAGCGGCGGCGGGTTTGACAGCAGTCGTCTTGGGTGCCGGCTTTGCCGCAGCCGGCTTGGCGGCAGGTTTGCTTGCAGCGCTGACGGATGGCTTGGCAGCAGGAGCCTTGATGGCTGCAGGTTTCGCCACGGTTTTAGCGGTCACCTTGGCCACGGTTTTCTCAGCAACGGCTTTTACCGGTGCTTTCGCGACAGGTTTGGCTGCAGCCGCTTTGGTTGCAGCTTTGGCGGCTGTTGGTTTCGCAATGGCCTTGGCAGCTGTTGCTTGAAGTGCCGGTTTTGCGGCGCGGTCGTTCAGCGCTTTGCCAACGGCTTCCTTCACGCGGCCGATGCCTTGTGCCAGCTTCAGGCTTTCTTGAGCGTCACGCTTGAGGTTCAGAATGTAGCTGCGGGTTTCGGTCTGACGATCTTTCAAAGCGTCGAGCAACGATTCGAGTTCGGCCACGCTGTCTTTGGCTTTGCCTTGCGCCTTGGCTTTGCCAGCGGCGGCAGCGTCCTGCATTTTAGTGCGTGATTTGTGCAGCTTTTCCTGTGCCTTGCCACGTTGCTTCTCAAGCTTGGCGAGCAGTTTTTCCGCATCAGCCAACGCTTGCGAGCAGGCGTTTTCAAGGTGTTCGAGCAGGCTGCCCGAAAGCTGTTGGAGCAAATGCAACGGAGTGTTTACTGGCTTCTTGGTGGCCGACATGACTTACCTCCTGGCTGATTTGAGTGCGGCCATACTAGACCTCCGCCTGCACCGCCGCTAGGGCATCTTGATACTACGAACCTTGCGCAGTTGCATTGCGGGGAAAAACGCGGCAAAACCCGTCACGCTCGGGCCTCAGCGCTGGCATAATCGCCACTTCCCAGGCCGGAGAGCATTCATGTCGCGCTACCTGTTAATGTCGTTGTTCCTCTTGGTACCCCTTGCCCGCGCGACCGATGCTCCGGCATCCGACAACACCCACGACCTTTCCTACAGCCTTGGCGCAAGCTTGGGGGAACGGCTGCGTCAGGAGGCTCCTGACCTGCAACTGCCTGCGTTGGTTGAGGCGTTGCAGCAGGCGTATCAAGGCAAGCCGCTGGCGATCAAGCAGGAGCGCATGGAGCAGATCCTGAGCGACCACGACGCTGCACTTGCCCAGGCCGAGAGCGCCGGCCAAACCGAGCCTCAGACCGAAGCCGCGTTAAAGGACGAGCGAAAATTCATGGACGTCGAGAAGGCCAAACCGGGTGTTCGCCAGTTGGCCGACGGCATCCTGATGACGGAGCTGACGCCGGGCAATGGCCCGAAACCTGACGTCAATGGCCGCGTGCAGGTGAAGTACGTCGGCCGCCTGCCTGACGGGACCATCTTCGATCAGAGCCAGCAGCCTCAATGGTTCCGCCTGGACAGCGTCATCGCAGGATGGACAACCGCGCTGGTCGACATGCCGGTAGGTGCCAAATGGCGTCTGGTCATCCCTTCGGCGCAGGCCTACGGCGCAGAAGGCGCAGGTGATCTCATCGACCCCTATACGCCACTGGTATTTGAGATCGAGCTGCTGGCGGTGTCGCAGTAAAACCGCAGGCCAAGGTCAAACTCAGTTCGACACGCACATTTGAAGCAATAAAAAAGGGTGCCCAAGGGCACCCTTTTTTGTCTGCCACAGTGATCAGGCCTGCGCTGCAACCTGTTCCTTGTGTGCGGTATGCAGCACTTCAATGAGGCAGTCTTCGAGTTCGAAACGCTCATGCAGCAAGCCGCCCAATTCCTTGAATTTCTCGGCGACGCATTTGCCTTCGTCGCAGAGGTCATTGAATGCCAGCAGCTTCTCGGTGATGACATCGATACGCGGATAAAGCGTATCGGCAAGCTCAAGACCGCGCTGATTATGAAACGCCTTGGCCTCGCTGGTCAGCTGCTCGTAGATCTCGAAATGACCGGCAGAAACGTAGTCGACCAATGTGCCGCAGAACTCCTGCAAAGGCGCGCGCTTCTCGGAGAACGCTCCCGGTTCTGCTCCCAGGGTGTCGTAGGCCGTGATCAGCTCGTTGCGATCCTGCAACCAGCGGTCGATCAGCTTGTGAACCCCACCCCAACGTTCCTGAGCGTTCTGACAACTTTCCAGCATGATGTTCTCTCTTCCCTTCAGGGGCCTGCCGCTTGAAGCGCTTCAGATCAGACCGAGCTTGTGTTGGCAGATCCGAAAAACGTCAACAGCAGCAATTATCCGATGATGCGTGCGGCCCAGATTATGCCCGCATGACTAGCCCATCAAGGTACGCAGGACATAAAGTTCATACAAGCGTTTAATCCGAAGTCCCCACATCCATTGATCTGAAGCGGCGAAATTCGATAAACAGGTAATACAGCGCAAACAGGCATAAACCCGAAAACGCCAGCAGACTCCATTCCGGCAGGCTGATGCCGAACAGGGACCAATTGATTTCGGAGCACCCTGCACTTCCGGCCAAAACCATCGCCAGAACCTTCGGGTAGGTTTGCGTTTCCAGCAGGTAGTAAAGGTTTTCAAGACATGCAGCCATGTTCTCTGGCGGCGAGGCTTGTAGCCACACCTGCCGCGCCGCAACACCAGCGCCCAGGGCAGAGAACAGTAAAAGGATGCCCGCGTAGACCCGCCAGCCTCTCCTGCCCGGCGCATGCAGCGCAGCGAACAGGCAGACGGTCGCTGACAAAGCCATCAGCACGCGCTGAATCAAACACATCGGGCACGGCGCCGCATCAATCACAAAGCCGAGATAGACCGCTGTTCCCACCATTGATGCACAGGCTAGAAACGCTAGGGAGAACAGGGAGCGTGTACGAGCCAGCTGCATGGAAGATCCGTAACAAAAGACGAAGGCGGCTACGGTAGAGGAAAGCGCGAGTCGCTTTCAAGGCACCCAATGGAGGATATTTCTCCGTTTGCGTAGGTAAACCCTGACAACGTGTTTAGGACGTTATTCCCAGTGTGCGAAGAATCCACCAACAAACCACAACATGCTCAGAATCGTCCTACAGACGCCGACGAATCAGATAAACGAAAGGCCCGCATTCGGGCCTCTCGGGTTTACTTATGACTTCTAGCTAAACACGTGACAGCGCCGGAAGAGGACGGGCAAGCAAACGCTCATCCAGCAGACCCAAACCTTCCTGAAACAGCTGATTGCTGCGATCGGTCTCGCCCAATTGTGCAAGCAGACGCGCCAGCTCGGCGCACGCCTCCGGGTTACGCTGCAGCCTTAGGCTGGATTCGAGGTAATCGCGCGCCTTGCCCCACAAACTGCTCTGCAGGCACAGCCGGCCGAGCGTCAGCAACAAGCCAGCGTCATCGGTGTGATTTTTCAACCAACCTTCAGCCGTTTGCAACTGCTTGCCTGGGTCGGCCCCGCGCACCAGCCCGTACAGCCGCGCAAGATGGGTGTTGTAATCGCGCTTCATGGCGGTTCGCAGGACTTCCTCGGCCTGCACATCGGCGCCCAGCCGACGCAGCTGCTCGGCATAGGCCAGCACCAGTGCAGGCTCCTGACGTTGAGCAGAGGTCAGTTGCTGCCAGGCATTTTCCAGTGAGGGTAAGCCGGTGCCGACTGTGTCGCTGTCAGACACACGATAGGCCGCCAGCGAAAGATTTTCGCCCCATGCGCGCCTTTCCAGTTCAGCCAGTTCCTGCGCAGGAAGCACTTTATCCTTACGCAATTCGGGCATCAGACGAATCAACTCAGGCCACTCGCCGCGTTCGCGGTACAGCCGCTGCAGCTGGCGCAACACCTGCGGATTATGCGGATGGCGCTCCTGCATGGCTTGCAGCGTGACCAATGCCCCGTCGAGATCACCTCGATCCACTTGCAGTTGGGCGTGGCTCAACGCGATAGCCAGTTCGGCGTGAGGCTGACGCTCCAGCGCACGTTCAAGCAGGTTATCGCTGTCCTCGTAACGGCCCTGCTCGTTTGCGGCACGGGCTGCGCCGAGGTAATACAAAAGAGGCTGGCGTTCCGCTTCGGCAGCGCGGTGCAAGTTTCTCTGAGCACTGGCCCAGCGCCCTTCGGCGAGATCCATCTGCCCCTGCTCGATTGCGTTTTGCACACGGCGGCTTCGGTTGCGCCGTGACCATGGATTCACCACGCCCCCGGACGTGGTCAGTAACGCGATCAACATGCGCAACAGCCACAGGATAAACAGGACCGCCACCAGCAGCGCCAATGCAGCCCAAATGCTCGATTCGTAGCGGAAGGCGTCGTAAGAGATCAGGACATAGCCTGCATGTCGCGAGATGGCGACACCGATCAGCGCAGCCGCCACAACCAGGACGAAGAGAACGACGTATGCGCGCTTCATGGCTGCTTCCCGGGCTGCGCCTCGTCGGTGCGCTTCTCCAGCGCGCCGCCGACCGGCGTATGACGCTGCTCAAGATACGCCTGAACCGCAGCCAGACTTTGTGTCAGGTCAGGCGTTGCCACCGAAACCGGCTGCTTGCCGAGCTCGTCCAGACGCTGGCCGAGCGCTTTGCTCTGCTGGTTATCTCGATTGAAATTGTCGTCCAGAACACTTCGCGCTTCAGCCATGGCCTTGTCATACACCGGGCCTTGACCGTTAAGCGCTGCCCACTGCGCCTGTTCGAGCGCAAGACTCAACGCCAGACGTACCTGCGTCAGGCTCTGACCGGCCAGCAATGGTCGAATATTCTTGTCGGCATGGAAGTCGATACGCACGTACTGGGAGATCTTTTCCCACCACTTGGCCCAATAGCCGTCCTCGCTGCCGTCGGTCAAACCGAACAGCGAGTCGCCCTTGTCCTTGTATTCCGGCGCGAGCTCGTTGAGCTGCGCGACTTGTTCGCGCACCGCGGCCAGCTGAAGGAACAGACCCGTGCGATCCGGTTGATCGACGCTGCGCAGCGCAGTCAGGCTCTTGGCCAGCTGTTCACGGGCTGCGTATGCGGCGGGGTCGTCCTGCTCACGCAGGATTTCATCAGCGCCCTGAACCAGTGCCGCAGCACTATTGATGTCTTGCAGCGCAGACAACCTCAAGCTGGCAAGACGCAACAAGTGCTCGGCCTCGGCCAGACGCCAATCCTTGCGGCTGGCGCCCAGGACGGTTTCCACACGCTGGCTCAGGCGCTGCTGATCCCCTTGCAACTGGGTAACAAGGCGGCGGCGGTCCTCCAGCTCGTCGGCAGCGGGCAGTTGTGCCAGGCGCGCGGCAATTTGCTGCTCACTCTGCTTGAGCGCCTGTGTCTGCGAGCCGATGTCCTGCAGCTGACCGGATTGCTCCTGATGCCCGGCTTGAATGGCGCGCAATTGCCAAACGCTCCAGCCGCCAACGGCAACGCCGGCGGCGCCCAGCAACAGGGCCAATATGGCCAGCCCGTTACTGCTGCGGCGATTCGACGGTTCTTTGTACGCTGGATCCGGCAACGGGCCAGATTGGGCCAGTACCGGTTCAACGTCATCTTTTGGCAAGACTGTTTCGCTCACGTATCCATCCTTTGCATTTAGGCGTCGCGTAATCCGACTGATCGACCATTACGCCTGTAAGGCAGGCGCGGCGTGTTGGCGCAATGCTGTCAGCAAGGCCGCAGCGCTTGCACCGCGGCAGTCCACTACGGTAAGCGCCCCGGCGGCACGCGCGATTTCAGCGACCCGGGGGCTTGGTACAAATAACGGTATCTGCGCAAGCGTAGGCCAAGCGGCGCCGGCCAACTCACGCAGATGCTCAAAACCCTGTCCACTGCTGACCACCAGCCCATTCAAGCGTTCCGCTTGTACCTTCTCAGAGAGCGCGAAAGCCGGGTATTTCGGCAGGTTGCGACGGTAAAGCGGGAGGTAATCAACCCTCACACCCTGTGCACGTAGTCGTTCGGCAAGCAGCTCGCGCCCGTCTTCACCGCGCATAATCAATACTCTGGGATCATAGCCAGACACGGCTTCTTGAAATTGCGGGAGTTCCAGCAACGCCTCGCTGTCGTCGCCGTGCTCAGGAAAAAACACCTGCAGGCCATAGTCATCGAGGATTTGCGCAGTGGCAGCGCCGACGGTAAACCACTTTTGCATCGGCGGTTGCGGCCAGATTTCATCGACCATCGCCAGGCCGAGGCGTGCGGCCGGTTTGCTGACAACGATGACGGCACAGTAGGCAGCGAGGTTGTAGATGATTGAGCGACTATCCTCCGACACTGGCAGAGGCTCGATCTCCAGCAATGGAAGACTTGCGCTGTAGACACCCACTTCCGCCAGCGTTAACGCAAGCGCCCGAGATTCATCCACCGGACGCGTCAGCAGCAAGCGCCAGCCTTTCACGCCTCGTCAGCCTCGCCATACACCGCTTTGAGAATCTTCGCCGCGCCCTGCGCAAGGAGTGCTTCCGCCACCTGGACGCCAAGTGCCTGGGCATCGACTTGAGGTGCACGCGCTTCAGCATGCAACAGCAACGCGCCGGAAGGGTCGCCTACCAGACCCCGCAGCCAGAGTTGATCACCCTCCAGCACTGAATAGCAGGCAATGGGGACCTGGCAGCCACCATTCAGGTGCTTGTTGAGCGCACGCTCTGCCGTGACTCGCACAGCAGTGTCGTCATGGTGCAGCGGTGAAAGCAAGGCATGAAGCTCGATATCGACGCTGCGGCACTCTATGCCTACTGCGCCCTGCCCACCTGCGGGCAAGCTGTGCTCGACGCTGATGGGTGCAGTGATGCGGTCTTCAAAGCCCAAACGAATCAGGCCGGCGGCGGCGAGGATGATCGCGTCGTACTCCCCGGCATCCAGCTTGGCCAGACGGGTGTTGACGTTGCCGCGCAGAAACTGGATTTTCAGGTCCGGGCGACGGGCTAGCAGCTGAGCCTGACGACGCAGGCTGGACGTGCCCACTACGGATCCGGCGGGCAACTCGGCGAGACTGGAATAGTTATTGGAAACGAACGCGTCACGCGGGTCTTCGCGCTCGCAGATGCAAAAAAGGCCGAGACCCTGGGGAAAATCCATCGGCACGTCTTTCATCGAGTGAACGGCGATGTCGGCCTCATGCTCGATCAGAGCGGTTTCCAGTTCTTTGACGAAAAGACCCTTGCCGCCGATTTTCGAAAGCGGCGAGTCCAGCAGTTTATCGCCGCGACTCACCATCGGCACCAGCGTCACTGTCAGCCCGGGATGCGCCTGTTCCAGGCGGGCCTTGACGTACTCGGCCTGCCAGAGGGCCAGGGCACTTTTGCGAGTGGCGATGCGGATTTCGCGAGAAGACATGAACCGGTCCGTACTGAGTGAATGCGGCGAATAATAACAGCTCGACCAGTTCGGGCCGAATGACTGTATTCAATCTGCGCGCATCATGATCTCAATCGATCAACGGACGCCATGCGACGGCGTGTCGCCTGCCTGACTTGCCAGAAGCCCCAGCCGAGGTGGCTTACAGCTGCTGCATCATCTTGCGCACACCCGCTACATGCCTGCGGCTGACAATCAATGCGTCGCCATTAAGCCCTTTCAGGAACAACTGAAAGTGACCCAGCGGCGTGCGTTGAAGGCGTTCGATCCGTTCCCGGGCTACCAGCGCGTTGCGGTGAATGCGTACAAAGCGATCACCGAACTCGTCCTCCAACGCCTTGAGTGGCTCATCCAACAGCACTTCGCCGCCCTCGTGGCGCAAGGTCACGTACTTGTGGTCGGCAATGAAATAGATAACTTCGGCCAGCGGGATCAGTTCGATGCCCTTGCGAGTTCTGGCGCTGATATGACTCCGGGGACCGGCACCGCTCTCGGCGGCGGGTCGGGTCATGGCAGCGAGTTGCACGCGATTAGGCCGCTCGGCCTTGCGCAATGCTTCGAGCAAGTGTTCGGGACGAACCGGTTTGACGAGGTAACCGACGGCACTCACTTTGAAGGCTTCAAGCGCGAACTCATCGTGCGCCGTACAGAACACCACTGCGGGTGGGGCGTCGCGCTCGCACAATTTAGCCGCGACCTGGAGACCGTCCAGGCCAGGCATGCGGATATCCAGCAACACCACGTCGGGTTTCAAATTTTCAATCAGCTGCAAGGCTTCTTCGCCATTTGTGGCGCTGGGTTCAAGAACCTTGTAGCCCTCAAGCTCGCTTACCATGCGGCTCAAGCGGTCTCGGGCTAGGGGTTCATCATCAACGATCAGGACATTCATATAGCTCTGGCTTCCTGCGTGAGTCTCGCACAAGGATAGCGTAGACAGGTGAAGTGACGACCGTCTCGGCGCTCCACGCTCAGACTGGCGAGGGGACCGAAAAGTGCCGTGAGTCGAGCGCCGATGTTGGCCAAGGCCTGCTGAGTGCCGCTTGAGTTTTGCCGTAAGGCGGCCTCATCGTAAGGATTACTGACGCGCAATGTGAATACTCCCCCTTCGTAGTCCGCCTCGACCCTGACCACGCCGCCTTCAACACGGGGCGCGATGCCGTAAATCAATGCGTTTTCCAACAATGGCTGCAAGGTTAGCTGGGGAATTGGCAAGTCGTCGGGAATTGCACTTACGGCCCAGTCCATCTGTAGACGCTCTCCAAGTCGATATTGCTCAATCGATAAATAGCGTTTTGCCAATTCAAGCTCTTCGCGCCACGTAGTCAGGCTGCCGGGCTTACCCAGACTGGCCCGAAACAGGTCCGACAGATCGAGCACGGCTTGCTCCGCCTTATGCGGGTCGGTGGTGACCAGGCTGGCGATACTGTTAAGCGTGTTGAACAGGAAGTGCGGACGAATACGCGCCTGCAAGGACTCAATCCGAGCCTGAAGTTCGGCCTGTTGCTGCTTGCGCCACTGACTTTGCAGATAAAAATAACGCAGCATCAGCGCAGACATGATCAGGGCGATCAGGGCATAACGCAGATACCGCTCGATGACGCCACCCAACGAGGTCGCGGCATTGACTTGGCAGTAGTCAGTCACCGCGGTGCACAGCAGCGTCACTGCGACGACCAGCAGACAACCCACGGAGCCCGCCACCCCAGGACGCAACCGGGCCAGCCATGGCCGTAAGCCGCATAACAGCGCGGCGGAAAGCAAAACTATCCACTGCACGAACAGGGATATCAGCGCCAGCCGCACCCAGTCGAACTCTGGCCGCATCGGTTCAATGAGCACAAGCACAAAGACCAGCAGCTCTGCCAGCACCACCAGTATCAGCAACGCCTGGGGCAGGCACAGTTCCGGGAGGAAGAACTCTTTGTCAGGCGGGCCGATCTGGCCCGGGTGTTTACGCGCGTTTTGCATGATGGCCAGTCTCTTCGCTACTACCGTTGCGGGCAAGCCGCCGGGGATAAATAAGCAGCAATGCTGTTATCATCGGCCGCGCCTTTAGAATCGGCCGGCGCCGATTTTTATCAGTTCAGCAACCAGCACAGCAGCGAGCGAATCATGAGCACCGACAAGACCAATCAGTCCTGGGGCGGCCGCTTCAGTGAACCCGTCGACGCGTTCGTCGCGCGCTTCACCGCCTCCGTCACTTTCGATCAGCGCCTTTATCGGCACGACATCATGGGTTCCGTTGCCCACGCCAAGATGCTGGCCAAGGTCGGCGTGCTGACCGACGCCGAGCGCGACACTATCATCAGCGGGCTCGCCACCATTCAGGGCGAGATCGAGGCCGGCACGTTCGATTGGCGCGTGGACCTTGAAGACGTGCACATGAACATCGAGGCGCGGCTGACCGACCGCATCGGCGTCACGGGTAAAAAGCTGCACACCGGCCGTAGCCGAAATGACCAGGTAGCAACCGACATCCGCCTCTGGCTGCGTGACGAGATCGACCTGATTCTGGCCGAGATCACCCGCCTGCAGGAAGGCCTGCTGGGCCTGGCCGAGCGCGAAGCCGACAGCATCATGCCGGGCTTCACCCACCTGCAAACAGCACAGCCGGTCACCTTCGGCCACCACATGCTGGCGTGGTTCGAGATGCTCAGCCGTGATTACGAACGCCTGGTCGACTGCCGCAAGCGCACCAACCGCATGCCGCTGGGCAGCGCCGCGCTGGCCGGTACCACCTACCCCATCGACCGCGAGCTGACGTGTCAGCTTTTGGGTTTTGAGGCCGTAGGTGGCAACTCGCTGGACAGCGTTTCGGACCGCGACTTCGCCATCGAATTCTGCTCTGCGGCCAGCATCGCCATGATGCACCTGTCGCGCTTCTCCGAAGAGCTGGTGCTGTGGACCAGCGCGCAATTTCAGTTTATCGACCTGCCTGACCGCTTCTGCACCGGCAGTTCGATCATGCCGCAAAAGAAAAACCCTGACGTGCCCGAGCTGGTTCGTGGCAAAAGCGGCCGCGTGTTCGGCGCCCTGATGGGCCTGTTGACCCTGATGAAGGGCCAGCCGCTGGCGTACAACAAGGACAACCAGGAGGACAAGGAGCCACTGTTTGACGCAGCCGACACGCTGCGCGATTCGCTGCGCGCCTTCGCCGACATGATTCCGGCGATCAAGCCAAAACACGCGATCATGCGTGAAGCGGCGCTGCGCGGGTTTTCCACCGCTACCGACCTTGCCGACTACCTGGTTCGCCGCGGGCTGCCATTCCGTGATTGCCACGAGATCGTCGGTCACGCAGTCAAGTATGGCGTCGAGACCGGCAAAGACCTGGCCGAGATGACGCTGGACGAGCTTCGCCGCTTCAGCGACCAGATCGAACAGGACGTCTTCGCGGTGCTGACGCTCGAGGGCTCGGTCAACGCCCGCAATCACATCGGCGGCACTGCACCGGCACAGGTCAGAGCGGCGGTTGCGCGCGGCCAGCACTTGCTTGCCACGCGCTGAACGCTTCGAACGGGCTGCCCGACGCGGGCGGCCTCATTAATGGGCAGTACATCGAGAACACCATGAGCGACCACATCGAAAACGACGAAGAAGAGTTTGCCGAAACGACCCTGATTCAGGCGATTGAAAACCAGATTGAAAGCGATAACCCGCCAGCGGCCAAAGCCACGTTCAACAAGCTGACTCTGGTCGGTTACGAGCGTGAAGAAATTCTGGTGATGATGGCCCACGTACTGGCGGTCGAAATCGACGGGATTCTTGAGGAAGACCGCCCTTTCAATACCGCCTGGTATGAACAAGCGCTGCGCGCGCTGCCTGACATGCCGCCCGGTGTGAAGCTGGCTGACGAAGAGTAAACCTCCGCTGCACATGCCGGTCGATCACCGACCTGACGACCGGCCAGATACTTTCTGCAAAATCCCCAGACGCTAACTACACTCCAACAGCCTCGCTGTCGCCTGGCGACGAGGCCGTCACGCCTGCGATTTTGGTCGCGGTGTATCCACTGGAAAAGTCTGGAGCACCTATGTCGTTTACCCCTGAAGTGGTTGCCGAGCTGGAAATCCTGTCGCTGTTCAATCTGAGTAACACCAAAGAGGGTCTGAAGGTTCACCATGTCGCAGCACCTGCGGCCATCGCCGCCACTCAACGCCTCTTTGACAAAGGCCTCATCACGCAAGTCGATGGCGGGTACCTGACCAGCCTTGGGCTGGATGCCGCTGAACATGCGCAATCGCTGCTGATCATTCTCGCCACGAGCCAGGAAGCCGCCTGAACCTGCACCTCGCGAAGCCTTGCCTGGACGCATCAAATAAAGGTTTCGCGAATCCTCCATTTATACGATGCTGCGCCGATAAAATAATGGCGCCATAAAAAAGACGCGCAGTTGCCCGAGCCCTTTCGGCCCCATCGGTAACCGTCTTGACTGTCGCTACACCTTGACCCTTTATGCAGTGCCGCCCGCCGGCTTCGAGTCGCGATGACGCGTAGTTCCGAAATTCGCCCGGATTTGGATGAGGGCATTGACCGCAAGGTCCTCGCTCAATTACGAAGCCGTTTTCTGGCCTTAAGCCAAGGCCGGTTGCTACGCGCAAATGAAGGGCTGTCGACGAGGCAGCAGAGTGTGCTTGCGCTGCTCCCGCTTTTTTTTCACGTGAATCACCCGCTGTTCCCAGGCTATGTTTCAGGGTCCACACCGGCCGGGGTTTCACACTACGAGCCTGATGGCCAGGCCCTTGCCGAGGCGCAACGCCTGACACGGTCTTTTTCCTACAAGCCACGCCGCGGGAATGCACCGCAGCCGATTCACGGCATCTTCCTGATGGGCAGTCTTGGCACGCTTGCGCAGACCGACCAGAGCGATATGGACGTATGGATCTGCCATGACCCGCACCTGTCTGCGGAGGACGTGCAGGAGCTGCGCAAAAAATGTCAGGCGCTTGAAAGCTGGGCAGCGAGCATGGGCGCCGAGGCGCACTTTTTTCTGGTTGACCCGCAGCGCTTCGTCGCCGGCGAGCGAGACGCCCAGCTAAGCGGTGAAGACTGCGGCACGACCCAGCACTTTTTGCTGCTCGACGAGTTCTATCGCACCGCCATCTGGCTGGCCGGGCGCACCCCGATGTGGTGGCTGGTGCCGGTTTACGAAGAAACCCGATACGCCGAATACACGCATACCCTATTGTCGAAGCGCTTTATCCGCGCCGACGAAGTGCTGGATTTGGGGAATATGTCGCTCATACCGCCGGGCGAATTCATCGGTGCCGGGCTTTGGCAGCTGTTCAAGGGTATTGAATCGCCCTACAAATCAGTGCTCAAGCTGCTGCTGACCGAAGTCTATGCCAGTGAGCATCCCGAGGTGCAGTGCCTGAGCATGCGCTTCAAGCAAGCGGTGTTCACCTGTCAGGCCGATCTGGATGAACTTGATCCCTACGTCATGGTTTATCGGCGCATCGAAGAATACCTGCTCGCCAGAGGGGAGCCTGAACGCCTTGAGCTGGTGCGCCGCAGCCTGTACCTGAAGGTGAACAAAAAGCTGACTGGCGCAGCGCGCCACCGCACTACCGGCTGGCAACGTGCTTTGCTGGAGCGACTGGTCAGCGAGTGGAAGTGGGACGAGCGCCAACTCGCGCTGCTGGACAGTCGCAGCCAGTGGAAAGTCCGGCAGGTGGCCAGCGAACGTCGTGCGGTGGTGGGCGAGCTCAACCTCAGCTACCGCTTCCTGATCCAGTTCGCCCGCGCGCACAAGGCAGGGACTTCAATCAACAAGCGCGACCTCAGTGTGCTCGGGCGCCGCTTGTACGCTGCATTCGAGCGCAAAGCCGGCAAAGTAGAGTTTTTGAACCCGGGCATCGCGCCGGACCTGGCGGAAGACACCCTGACACTGGCGCAGTTACCCAACAAGCGCGAGCCTGGCAAATACCAGTGGTGTCTCTATAACGGCAACCTGAGCGCGTACGAACTGGAAACTTTCGCTCCAATAAAGCGCTGTCGCGAGTTGCTCGAACTGTTGACGTGGTGCCATCGCAACACCGTCATCGACACCAGCACGCACCTTGCGCTGCATCCGGGCATCAGCGATCTGACCGAGTTTGAGCTGTTCAACCTCCAGGGCGCCTTGCAACAGACCATTGCTCTGCCGCTGGGCATGGTCGAGGAAGACGTGTTGCTGAGCCCTAGCGTGCCTCGCGAGATACTGCTGCTGGTCAACGTCGGCGTCGATCCACTCCGGCACCATAAAGATCTGAACATCCTGATGACCACGGAGCGCACCGATTCCCTGAGCTATGCCGGCGTTCGGGAAAATCTCGTATTGACGTTCGATCAAATCACCCTCAACAGCTGGAACGAGGTGCTGGTCAATCGCTTCGACGGTCCGTATGCGTTGCTGGACTGCCTGACCGAGTTGCTCAACGGGCTTGAGGCGACCGCTACGAAACCCGTCATTCGCGTGCGCAGCTTCTGTCACAACCGCGCACCGGCAATTGCGCAACGTGTGGAGGAGCTCATCGGCACGGCGCAACTGCTGCTGGCCCGGCGACTGAATCATCGGTACCTCATCCAGGTCGAGCAACGCTATCACGTGCTGGAGATGATGCCGGGCCACATCAGCCATGTCGCGCTTGAGCATTTGCCGGCGCTGTACGCATATCTGGGTGAAGAACTCTCCACTTACAGCCCGATACATCTGGACCCCCAGGCACTGGATGATTCGGACCTGTCCCTGCTTATCCCTTATGGCCACCCGGAATGCGTCCAGGTGTTTTATCGGATAAATGAACCGCATGCCGATCTGTATGTGCTCGATGAACATAATTCGCTGTGGCATCAGCGTGTGGACTACCACGATGAACCCAGCCTGCTGGTGCCGCTGCGACGTTTTTTCCAGTCGCTGATGTACCGTCGCGTGGCATTGCTGCCGCTGGATAACCCGCCGGGTTCGATGTCGCTGGAAACGCTGTATTACCGCATCACCCCGGACGGCTCAGGTCGAGCCCGTCGCGTCGAGCACCGCCCGCCGCCGACCGTACTGATCGACAATTCATTCTTTGACGTGCAGGCGATCATCGAGGAGGCATCGCCCGGTCAGGTGAGCGTGACACTGTATTGCGACGGGATGGAATTTTCCGAGCTGGAATATGGCGATCAGCTGTTCAGCGTCGTGGCTCGGCGGATCCTCGAGCAGCGGCGCGAAGCGCAACGGTACCGCTGCTATATCACCGACCTGGACCTTTCAGGAATACTCGGAGACACGCATGGGCAGACGATTCTGTTCCTGCGCTACAAGGCGCAGCTCGAAGACTCGCTGAATGCGGCGATGGATCAGATGTGACTATTGCTGCGGCCCGGACGGCGGTGCGACACGAGGGCCGCTTTACGACATGAGGCGTGACGCGACGTAGCCCCAGCTTCGCGCCATAAACCGAATATTGCAGGAGCCGGCTTGCTGGCGAAGGCTTTTATTCAGGCGCCGCCAGGTAAACGCCGAATCAGATTCGCCAGCAAGCCGGCTCCTACAGATCCCAGGGCTCAGTCATTCACACGCTTGTCTGGAAGTCGTGCTGCGACGCAAATCCGCTTGCCGGACGATCTCCCGACGGCGCTCGTCGGTCGCCGACCGCCATTCGCGGATGTCTTCGACGTGGCGCTGACATCCCGTGCAGACCTTGTCCTCGTCAAGCCGACAGATGCTGATGCACGGCGACGGCACCGCCGGGCTGACATTGCTGAACAACGGTTTTGCTGGCTTGGCCGCCGTGGCACCAACAGCCATCAGCGGTTGCCGTCGCTGCCGTCGAGGGCGTCGAAATCGATGTCGGCCCCGGCCTGCTTTTGCGCCAGCCGCTGCAGCATTTCGCCTAACAGCTCTTCACTTTTGTCACACACCCAACGACTGCCTTCTTCGTCGTAATCGAAGTGGAAACCACCATCCACTGCCGCCAGCCACAGCTGACGCAAAGGCTCCTGGCGACTGAAGATAAACTGAGAGCCATTTTCAAACTTCACGGTCAACACTCCGGCGGAGCTCTCAAGGTCCAGATCCAGACCGCTATCATCGAAGATATCCTCGAGCTTTTCTTGGGTGGCATCGACCAGGTCGTGAAAGCGGGCTTCGGTCAAACTCATTGCATGAACCTCAAAAGTGTCAGCGGATGGCGCAGCGACGCACGATACGGTCGCTCCCTGGCAATTGCAAAGGCTACCCGCCCAAGTGCCCTTCACTGCGTCAGAAATCCGCGCGGGGCACGCGGCATCGTTGCATGGCACCGTCAAAGCCCCGCCGGACGGGAACTCCAGCGCATAGGCAATCTGTCGGGTGGTCGGTATACTCGGGCGCAATTAATGCTTATACAAAGGATTTCGCCATGAAGCGCCTGATTTCCTCCCTGGCCGCGCTGCTTGCAGTTGCGTGTCTGGTCTCTGCCTGCGGTCAGAAAGGTCCCCTGTACCTGCCTGACGACGACTCATCCGACGGCTCCAGCCAGACCAAGTCGCACTCGCACAAGCATCAGACATCGACCTACTAGGAATCAGTCATGGACGCCTTCAACTACCGCGACGGCGAGCTGTTCGCGGAAGGAGTGGCGTTGTCTGCCATTGCCGAGCGTTTCGGCACGCCGACATACGTCTATTCCCGCGCGCACATCGAGGCGCAGTATCGCGCTTACGCTGATGCCTTGGACGGCATGCCGCATCTGGTCTGCTTTGCCGTAAAAGCCAACTCCAACCTGGGCGTTCTCAATGTGCTGGCGCGCCTTGGCGCCGGCTTCGACATTGTGTCCCGTGGCGAACTGGAGCGCGTGCTGGCGGCGGGTGGCCAGCCTGAGAAGATCGTTTTCTCGGGTGTGGGCAAGACCCGTGACGACATGCGTCGCGCACTCGAAGTCGGTGTTCATTGCTTCAACGTCGAATCCACCGACGAACTTGAACGTCTACAAGTCGTGGCTGCCGAAATGGGCGTGCGCGCTCCGGTCTCGCTGCGCGTCAACCCGGACGTCGACGCCGGGACTCACCCCTACATCTCCACCGGCCTGAAAGAAAACAAATTCGGCATCGCCATCGCTGACGCCGAAGACGTTTACATACGGGCTGCGCAACTGCCGAACCTGGATGTGGTCGGTGTCGACTGTCACATCGGCTCTCAACTGACGACCCTGTCCCCTTTCGTCGACGCGCTCGACCGTTTGCTCGACCTGGTTGATCGCCTTGGCGATTGCGGCATTCTGCTGAAGCATATCGATCTGGGCGGCGGTCTGGGTGTGCGTTATCGCGACGAGGAGCCGCCACTGGCAGGTGATTACATCAAGGCCGTGCGCGAGCGCCTGGATGGCCGCGATCTGGCACTGCTCTTCGAGCCCGGCCGCTTTATCGTCGCCAATGCGGGCGTGCTGCTGACGCGCATCGAGTACCTCAAGCACACCGAACACAAAGACTTCGCCATCGTTGATGCCGCCATGAACGATCTGATCCGTCCCGCGCTTTACCAGGCGTGGATGGATGTCACAGCAGTTCAGCCGCGCGAGGGTGCAAAACGCACTTACGACATCGTGGGGCCGATCTGCGAAACCGGGGATTTCCTCGCCAAGGAGCGCCAGTTCGCACTGGCCGAGGGTGACCTGCTGGCTGTGCATTCCGCCGGGGCCTACGGGTTTGTGATGAGCTCCAACTACAACACCCGCGGGCGCACGGCTGAGGTGCTCGTAGACGGTGAGCAGGCTTTTGAAGTGCGTCGCCGTGAAACCATCACTGAGTTGTTTGCCGGCGAAAGCCTGCTGCCGGAGTAATCCCATGCTGCTGCGTTTTACCAAGATGCATGGCCTGGGCAATGATTTCATGGTGCTGGACCTCGTAAGCCAGCACGCACACATCACGCCCAAGCACGCCAAGCAATGGGGCGATCGCCATACCGGAATCGGTTTCGACCAGTTACTGCTGGTTGAAGCCCCGAATAACCCGGACGTGGACTTCCGCTACAGGATTTTCAATTCCGACGGCTCCGAAGTCGAGCAGTGCGGCAACGGTGCGCGGTGTTTTGCGCGCTTTGTGTTGGACAAGCGGCTGACGGCCAAGAAGCAGATTCGCGTCGAGACCAAAAGCGGCATTATCGAGCTGGACATCCGCAACGATGGCCAGATCAGCGTTGATATGGGCGCCCCGCGTCTGGTGCCTGCGGACATCCCGTTCGATGCGCCGGAACAGGCGACCTGCTACCCGCTTGATGTCGATGGCGAAACGGTTGAGCTTGCGGCGGTGTCCATGGGCAACCCGCACGCCGTGTTGCGCGTCTACGACATCAACAATGCCCCTGTGCACGTGCTGGGGCCCAGGATCGAAAACCACCCGCGCTTTCCGGCTCGGGTGAACGTGGGCTTCCTCCATGTTGTGGACCGTCAACGTGCCCAACTGCGAGTGTGGGAGCGTGGCGCCGGAGAAACCCAGGCGTGCGGCACGGGCGCCTGTGCGGCAGCGGTTGCTGCAATTACGCAAGGCTGGATGGATTCGCCGATGCTGATCGACCTTCCAGGCGGACGCCTGTCCATCGAGTGGGCCGGCCCCGGCCATTCCGTCGTCATGACCGGCCCGGCCGTGCGGGTTTACGAAGGCCAAGTACGTCTATGAGCGAGAAATTCCAATGACCGACCAGCCTGAAACTCCAACCGACACCTCCGGCCAGTTACCGGCTGATCACGCAGTGCCTGTGCTTGACGCCGAGTCGGTTGCGGCCTGGCTGCAAGAACACCCTGATTTCTTCGCCGAGCACGACGAACTGCTTGCGATGATGCGCGTGCCCCATCAACGTGGCGATACGGTCTCGCTGGTCGAGCGCCAGCTCAAGCTGCTTCGCGAACGCAACATCGAGATGCGGCATCGACTCTCACAGTTGATGGACGTAGCGCGGGACAACGACCGGTTGTTCGAAAAAACCCGTCGCCTGATTCTGGACCTGATGGACGCGACCAGCCTCGAAGAGATTGTTATCGCGGTTGAAGACAGCCTGCGCCAGGAATTTCAGGTGCCCTTTGTCAGCCTGATCCTCTTCAGCGATAACCCCATGACGGTCGGCCGTTGGGTCAGCGGCGCCGACGCACACAAAGCCATTGGCGGCCTGATGTCTGGCGGTAAAACGGTGTGCGGTGCGTTGCGCGACCACGAACTGGAATTTCTATTCGGCAGCGAGCAGAGCAAGGAAGTAGGTTCTACCGCCCTGGCCGCCCTCACCCACCAGGGCCTGCACGGCGTTCTGGCCATTGGCAGTCGCGATCCGCAGCATTACAAAAGCTCGGTCGGCACCCTGTTTCTGAGCTACATCGCCGACGTACTCAGCCGTCTGCTCCCACGCTTCACCAATTCATTGCGATCGGTGCGCTAGTCATGGAGCAGCAACTGGACGCTTACTGCATGCATCTGCGCAGCGAGCGCCAGGTGTCCAGCCACACGCTTGAGGCCTATCGCCGAGACTTGAACAAGGTGCTGGCGCATTGCGGGAAACACAACATAAGCAGCTGGAAAGCGCTGGATATTCAGGCTATGCGCGGCCTGGTCGCGCGCTTGCACCAGCAGGGTCAGTCATCGCGCAGCCTCGCAAGACTGCTGTCGGCGGTTCGCGGTTTTTACCATTACCTCAACCGCGAAGGCCTCTGTGAGCACGACCCGGCCAATGGGCTGTCGCCGCCCAAGGGCGAGCGTCGGTTGCCGAAAACCCTGGATGCCGACCGCACACTGCAATTGCTTGAAGGCGGCGTCGAAGATGATTTTCTGGCCCGACGCGATCAGGCAATTCTGGAACTGTTCTATTCCTCGGGTTTGCGTTTGTCCGAGCTGACCGGGCTCAATTGCGCAGACCTTGATCTGGCCGACGGCCTGGTGCAGGTCTTGGGCAAAGGCAGCAAAAGCCGAGTCTTGCCGGTCGGCAGAAAGGCCCGCGAGGCATTGCAGGAATGGCTGAAACAACGCGCGCTGGCCAATCCCCAGGACGATGCGGTGTTTGTCAGCCAGCAAGGCCGACGCCTTGGTCCGCGCTCCATCCAGCTGCGGGTAAAAGCTGCGGGTGAACGCGAGCTGGGCCAGAATCTGCACCCGCACATGCTTCGCCACTCGTTTGCCAGCCATTTGCTGGAGTCGTCCCAGGATCTGCGTGCGGTGCAGGAGTTGCTGGGTCACGCCGACATTGCAACCACTCAGATCTACACCCATCTGGACTTCCAGCATCTGGCCACTGTGTATGACAGCGCCCATCCACGGGCCAAGCGCAAAGGTACTTCCGACAATGAGCATTAAGCTGATCACCTTCGATCTGGACGATACGCTGTGGGAAACCGCACCGGCGATTGTCAGTGCCGAGGCCAAGCTGCGTGAGTGGCTCACGGCGAACGCCCCTAGGCTTGGCCCGGTTCCGGTCGAGCATTTGTGGGAAATCCGCTCACGCCTGATTGAAGAAGACCCGACGTTCAAGCACCGCATCAGCGCACTGCGCCGCAAGGTTCTTTTCCGTGCGCTCGAAGATGCCGGCTACGCCGAAGCTGAAGCCCAGGACCTGGCTGACCAGAGTTTTGAGGTGTTTCTTCAGGGCCGGCATCAGCTGGACATCTTCCCTGAGGTCGTCCCGACACTGGAGGTTTTGACCAAGTCTTATACGCTGGGGGTCGTGACCAACGGCAACGCCGACGTGCGCCGCCTGGGCCTGGCCGATTACTTTGCGTTCGCGTTGTGCGCAGAAGATCTGGGCATCGGCAAACCCGATCCCGCGCCCTTCATCGAAGCGCTGAAACGCGGGCACGCTCATGCCAGAGAAGCCGTGCACGTGGGCGACCACCCCGGCGACGACATTGCCGGCGCACAACGCGCGGGGTTGCGAGCCGTCTGGTACAACCCCGGCGGCAAGACGTGGGAGGCTGACAAGGCTCCAGATGCCGAAATCAGTAGCCTGACGCAACTGCCAGAGGTGCTGGCGCGCTGGGCTTGATCCCCAACCCACGCTGCGCGAACGCCAGCCTTGGCCTGGGCAACACGAATCGCAGGCAATAAAAAACCCGCAGCGACAGCGGGTTTCTCATCAAGCGCGAACACCTTCCTTCAGATAGGACGGCTGCCGTACTTGTTGTCAGGCTTCTTGGGCGGATCGGCGACCACATTGGCCTCCACTTCCACGACCTTCCCACCCCGGGCGAGGAACTCTTCCATCGCGCGAGCCAGAGCATCACGCTCTTTGTTCTTGGCTTCCACGCTGGGCAATTCGTCAACCGAGACGGCGGCCTTGGCTTTGCCTTTGGCCGGAGTCGCCGATGCTTCAGGACTGTCTTCGACGTCCGCTACATCGTCATCGGGGGCCGCTGCAAGCTCCTCACCGTCCTCTTCGCCTTCCAGATCGTCTTCAAGACCTTCGTTATCGATGTCGTCGTCGCTCATGTTCTACCTCATGACTTGCGAAAGCAGATTAGTTATAGCCCAGCTGGGCTCGATTTCTTGGACAGCCGGAAAAAATTCAACTACCGCCCACACTCAGCGGTCGTGCCCCTCACCCTGAAGGGTGACGAGGACTTTACGAGCACCGCCTGTATCACGATGCTCGCCCAGATAAATACCTTGCCATGTCCCCAACGCCAGCCGGCCATTTGTAACCGGTAATGTCAGCTGGCAGCCAAGCAGACTGGCTTTGAAGTGCGCGGGCAAGTCGTCGGGACCTTCGTCGTCATGCTCGTACCCGTCGCGGCCCTGAGGCACAAGACGATTGAAAAAACGCTCGAAGTCGCGACGTACCGCAGGGTCGGCGTTCTCGTTGACGGTCAACGAGGCCGAGGTGTGTTGCAGCCAGACATGCAGCAGGCCAATGCGGCATTCGCGTAATTCGCGAAGCCCTGCAACGATCTCGTCAGTCACCAGATGGAAACCACGAGGCCTTGCCCGCAGCGTGATCAAGGTCTGTTGCCACATACCGTTCTCCGCCCTTCGGCGCGCATTCTAACGCGCTGGAAAAAAAAACAAAGTGCGCAATGAGTGACGATTTGCGCCAGTCGAGAATCAAGGCATTTATGCCTTCGCAAGCGAACCGGATCCTCAATCATGAGCGAGCGCCGCGACCCATGCCAAGACACGAAACGGTCCGCCTTCCGCAGACCACCCTATCGACAAACGCCAGGCAAAAAAATGCCCGGATAACCGGGCATTTTTTGACGTGTGGATTACAAGTTGTAGCCACGCTCGTTGTGTTGAGCCAGATCCAGACCGACCGCTTCTTCTTCTTCGGTAACACGCAGGCCCATGACCATGTCGAGCACCTTGAGAATGATGAAGGTCACGATCGCGGTGTAGATGACTGTGAAGCCGACACCTTTGCACTGAATCCAGACTTGTGCCGCGATGTCAGTCACGGTGCCAAAGCCGCCCAATGACGGCGCTGCGAATACGCCGGTCAGGATCGCGCCGAGGATACCGCCGATCCCGTGCACACCAAAGGCGTCCAGCGAGTCATCGTAGCCCAGCTTGCGCTTCAGGCTGGTGGCGCAGAAGAAGCACACCACGCCTGCCGCGAGACCAATAATCAGGCCACCCATCGGGCCCACGGTACCTGCTGCAGGGGTCACCGCAACCAGACCGGCAACCACACCCGAGGCAATGCCCAGAGCGCTTGGCTTACCGTGGGTCAGCCACTCGGCGAACATCCAGCCCAGCGCTGCCGCAGCGGTAGCGATCTGGGTAACCAGCATGGCCATGCCGGCAGTGCCATTGGCAGCAGCCGCCGAGCCGGCGTTGAAGCCAAACCAGCCTACCCACAGCATGGCGGCACCCACCAGGGTATAACCCAGGTTGTGCGGAGCCATCGGGGTTGTCGGGAAACCTTTACGCTTGCCAAGTACCAGGCACGCTACCAGGCCAGCCACACCGGCGTTGATGTGAACAACGGTACCGCCCGCGAAGTCGAGCACGCCCCAGTCCCACAAAAGACCGCCGACGCCACTCCAGACCATGTGCGCAATCGGTGCGTAAACCAGCGTGAACCAGATCGCCATGAAGATCAGCATCGCGGAGAACTTCATGCGTTCCGCGAACGCGCCGACGATCAGCGCCGGGGTGATGATCGCGAAGGTCATCTGGAACGTAACGAAAACGGCTTCGGGAAACAGTGCCGCCGGGCCTGTGATGCTAGCGGGCGTGATGCCTGCCAGGAACGCCTTCGAGAGGCCGCCGACGAAGGAGTTGAAGTTGACGACGTTGGCTTCCATCCCGGTGGTGTCGAACGCCATGCTGTAGCCGTAAACGACCCACAGGATGCTGATCAGGCCGGTGATGGCGAAGCACTGCATCATCACGGAAAGAATGTTTTTGGAGCGAACCATGCCGCCGTAGAACAGCGCCAGGCCGGGGATGGTCATGAACAGCACCAGGGCGGTCGAGGTCAGCATCCAGGCGGTGTCGCCGGAATTGAGTACAGGGGCTGCCACTTCGTCTGCCGCCATGGCCAAGCCAGGGGTGACGAGGGACAACAGGGCTCCTAGCCCTGCGAATTGACGCAGAGTCATATTGTTTTCTCCTGGGGCTTTGGGTTTGGCGGCTTAGATTGCGTCGGTATCGGTTTCGCCGGTACGGATGCGGATGGCCTGTTCCAGATTGACCACGAAGATCTTGCCGTCACCGATCTTGCCGGTGTTGGCCGCTTTGGTTATCGCTTCGATAACGCGGTCCAGATCCTTGTCGTCGATCGCAACATCGATCTTCACCTTGGGGAGGAAGTCGACTACATATTCCGCACCGCGGTAGAGCTCGGTGTGGCCCTTCTGACGTCCGAAGCCTTTGACTTCAGTAACCGTGATGCCCTGCACGCCGATTTCGGACAGCGACTCGCGTACGTCGTCCAGCTTGAACGGCTTGATGATGGCAGTGACTAGCTTCATGAAACTTTCTCCCGAATTGGTGGACTTGCCCCAGGAAAACAAACCCGACTCAAGTCTAAGCGCAGTGCCTGGCTTTGTAACGCGTCGTGGCCGAATCAGGCCTGACCGCCTCCAGTAAACCGCTTATGACGAAACATCCCCGCTCCGCCTGCCGCACTGCATTCGTCACAGCGACTGCATCAGTGCATGGGTTACATGCCACTAAGCAGAAAGCTTGCCATCTCATGAATAGGCGCAATTTTCGGCACTTCAGCGGTTGATTCATGCTCAAGCGTAGCCACCGCCCGCTGACACCGCACAACAACGGTGCGCTCGTGCACGGTGCGATGCGCGAAAAGCGTGCAGAGCCTGACCCTGCGAGCCATGCAAAACCTGCGTGCTACACTCGCGGCATCTGATTCAGGAATCTCATCATGCTCGCCCCCAAAGCCTTCCTCGACGCCCTGAGCGGCCACGCCTCCCGCCTCTTCACCGGCGAAACCCCTGTTCCTCGCAGCGAATTCGAAGCCCAGTTCAAGGCCCTGCTGCAAAGCGGGTTCAGCAAGCTGGATCTGGTTAGCCGGGAAGAATTCGACAGCCAGATGATCGTGCTCGCTCGCACCCGCGCCCGCCTTGAGGCACTGGAGGCGAAGATGGCGGAAATGGAGGCGCAACTAGCGACGCAACCAAACGCGTCGGGGGATGAGCCACAGGGTTGAGCGCTTAACCCTGTGAGTGCTCAGGCGCAGTGCGCAATGCGCTGAACCTGAGCCCTGATCGCCTCCACCGTGGCAATCGACTTATCCCCCCGTGCCCCTGCCCTTCAATACACACCCCGAAAAACATGCCCCCGCCAACCCGCCGGGCCAATGACTATCCTTCAGCTCGCCGCAGGAAGCGGTTCTGCCTTCAAGGAAAGTCATGTCCCTCGCGATTGTTCTGAGCCGTGCCCAAGTCGGCGTGGAAGCGCCCGCCGTGACCGTCGAAACCCATCTCGCCAACGGGCTGCCGAGCCTGACGCTGGTGGGTCTGCCGGAGGGTGCGGTCAAGGAGAGCAAGGATCGGGTGCGCAGCGCCCTCCTCAACTGTCGGCTGGAATACCCGGCGCGACGCATCACGCTGAATCTCGCCCCTGCCGACTTACCCAAGGACGGCGGGCGATTTGATCTGGCCATTGCGCTTGGCTTGCTCGCCGCGAGCGCGCAGGTGCCCACGCTGGCCCTGGAAGGCATCGAGTGTCTTGGCGAGTTGGCGTTGTCGGGGGCGATTCGAGCCGTGCAGGGTGTGCTTCCGGCGGCGCTTGCCGCGCGTGAAGCCGGGCACACGTTGATCGTACCGGCGGTGAATGCCGAAGAAGCGTGCCTGGCGTCAGGCCTGAAGGTAATCGCAGTCAGTCATCTATTGGAGCTGGTGTCCCACCTGAACGGGCATACGATCATCGCGCCTTATAAATCCAACGGACTGATTCTACAGACGCAGCCCTATCCCGACTTGAGCGAGGTGCAAGGCCAGACCGCTGCCAAACGCGCGCTGTTGGTGGCCGCGGCTGGCGCACACAATCTTCTCTTCAGCGGACCACCTGGCACTGGCAAAACGCTTCTAGCCAGCCGGCTGCCCGGGCTGTTGCCACCCTTGAATGAACTGGAAGCACTGGAGGTCGCGGCAATTCAATCGGTCGCCAGTCACGCCCCTTTGACCAGTTGGCCCCAACGGCCTTTCAGGCAACCTCATCATTCGGCGTCGGGTCCTGCGCTGGTCGGAGGTGGCAGTCGTCCGCAACCCGGTGAGATCACCCTCGCACACCACGGCGTGCTGTTTCTGGACGAGCTGCCGGAGTTTGACCGACGCGTGCTGGAGGTGCTGCGAGAACCCCTTGAGTCTGGCCATATCGTGATTTCCCGGGCGAGGGATCGAGTGCGCTTCCCGGCGCGCTTCCAACTGGTCGCGGCGATGAACCCTTGCCCATGCGGGTACCACGGTGAGCCAACCGGGCGCTGCCGTTGCTCGACCGATCAGATTCAGCGTTACCGCAATAAGCTCTCCGGTCCGCTACTGGACCGGATAGACCTGCACCTGACCGTCGCGCGTGAGACGACGTCGCTGGCAGGCGCGCAGAACACCAAGGGTGAAAGCGCCCGCGCGGCTGAAGCAGTGTCTGAAGCCCGACAGCGGCAGGAACGACGGCAGGGTTGCGCCAACGCATTTCTCGACCTGCCCGCGCTACGCCACCACTGCGCGCTGCTACCGGAAGACGAAGCCTGGCTCGAGATTGCCTGTGAGCGCCTCAACCTTTCCCTGCGCGCCGCACACCGTCTGCTGAAGGTTGCGCGAACGCTGGCAGATCTGGAGAAGGTGGACGCAATCGCCCGCTGCCACATTGCAGAGGCGCTGCAGTATCGGCCGTCGTCTAATTGATGATCGTTGTTGTACGTATCTCACCTGAGATACATAGTGCTCTTTTTCAGGAGTAGCCCCCATGACAACCCAGACTTCAATGCTGCATGTCAGGATCGATCAGGCGCTTAAAACCGAGGCGTCGGAAACTTTGGCCAACTTCGGCCTGACCATCTCCGATGCCGTACGTATTTTACTCACGCGGATCGTCCGAGAAGGCGGTTTGCCCGCAGGCCTTGGCGCGCACCCGGATACTTACGATCAATGGTTTAAAGCCAAGGTGCGTGAAGCCATGGATGACTCGGGGCCGACGCACTCGCACGAGGACGTCATGGCTGCCGCCACAGAACTACTTGAAAGGAAGCGCGGTGCTGAGACTTGAATGGAGCAAGTATGCCAAAGCGGATTTGCTGGCGATTCTTGAATACATCGCGAACCATGACGCCAACGCAGCGCGGCGTTTCAAGGAGGAAGTCGATGTACGCATCGACCACCTACCTCGCCACCCCAGGCTTTATAAAACCGGTCGGGAAGCAGGCACCAGGGAGATTGTAGTGGCTCCGAACTACTTGGTTGTGTACGCCGAAACCCCCACAACCGTTCTCATTCTTCGGGTTTTGCATGCTGCACAACAGTGGCCTCAGCCGCCCAGGATTGAACACCGGCCGCGCTGACGCATCCGCGTTCAAGGGCGCCCCTGCAACGCCGTCAGCTCCAAAGAGGCGCGGCGTGCGCGAGCGCACATCGCTCCCGCGACTGTCAGCTCGCTGACATCACCGAAACCGATCCACTTCCTTCTGCAAGTCAGTCGCCAGCGAGTTGAGCTCCTGAGCGGTAATCGCCAGGTTGGACACGACTTCGCGCTGTTCGCTGTTGGCCAGCGCGATGCTTTGCAGGTTGGCGCTGAGCAGGGTCGCGGTGTTGCTTTGCTCCTGAGTCGCCGTGGTGATGGAGGTGAACTGTTCGCCGGCAGAGCGGCTTTGTTCGTCGATCGTCGCCAGGGCCGCCGCGACCTTGGCGTTGCGCGACAAGCCTTCCTGCATCAAAGCATTGCCTTGCTGCATGGTATTGATGGCGTTGCTGGTCTCTTGCTGAATGCTGCTGATCATGCCAGAGATTTCGTCAGTGGCCTGACGGGTACGTGAGGCAAGGCTGCGGACCTCATCCGCCACCACAGCAAAGCCACGACCCTGCTCACCGGCACGAGCTGCCTCAATGGCAGCGTTCAAGGCCAGCAGGTTGGTTTGCTCGGCAATCGAGGTGATCACGCTGACGATGCCACCAATCTCTTGAGAGCGTTGACCCAGAGTATCGATCACCGTCGCGGTGCTGCTCAGTGAGCCAGCAATCTGCTCCAGCGAGGCCGATGCCTCTTCCATCGAGGCGCGGCCGATGCGCGTCTGCTGGGCGTTGCCCTGGGCCATGCGTTCGGTGCTGCCCATGTTGTCGGCGATCGTCAGGGCCGTGGCACTGAACTCCTCCACCGCACCGGCCATGCTGGTGATCTCGCCGGACTGCTGTTCCATCCCTTCATACGCCCCGCCCGACAATCCGGACAAGGCATTGGCGCGGCCGCTGACTTCCTGCGCCGCGGTGCGAATATGGGAAACCATGGTTTCCAGGGCCTGCCCCATCTTGTTGAAGCTGCTTGCCAACTGGCCGATTTCGTCGCGACTGGTGATGTTCAGCCGCACACTCAAATTCCCTGCACCCAAGGCTTCTGCCTGATCAACTAGCGCAGAGAGCGGTCGCAGCTTGCTACGCAGCAGCCAGATGGCCGCACCTACTGCAATCAGCATTGCCAACAGGCTGCCAATCGCCAATTGGGTACCGACGCTCCATGTCACGGCGCTGATCTCGGCCCTTGGCATGGTTGCGAGAACCACCCACGGACCACCCGCGAATTTCTCACCCACCGTATAAAAATCTTCACCGGCGTCCTGCCAGAAATGCCCCACGCCGGGCGATTTGAAGAACGTGGCCAGCGTAGCGCTCGCCTGATCGAGGTCTTTGACGCCCGCAGGCGCCACCAGCCATTTGTTCTGCTCATCCAGCAGCGCCAGCGAGCCGGTGGAACCGATTCGGAAATTCTTGAGATTATCGAACTGGGCTTTCTGCGCGTCGGTGTAATCGAAGCCCACAAACAGCACAGCGATGACCTTGCCGCCGGCGTCACGCACCGGGGTGTACTGGGTCATGTACAAGCGATCGAACAATAGGGCGCGGCCGACATATTCCTGGCCCGCAAGCAGCTTCTCGTAGGCCGGATGTTTGTGATCCAGCACGGTGCCGATGGCACGTGACCCGTCCTGCTTGCTCAGAGAAGTGCTGATACGCACGAAGTCTTCGCCGCTGCGTACGAACACAGTCGCTACGCCGGCAGTCATTTTTTTGAAGTCATCGACCTCTGTGAAGTCATTGTTCAGCGCGGTGCCGTTGAGCAGCAGCGCTGGCGTTTGCGCGCCCGCAACTGCGATCTGCTGATCGGCCTGAATGCTCAGACCTTCAGAGAAGCGCTTCTCGAACAGACCGCTCAAGCGCTGGGTGCTGTCGCGCAAGGTGCTGTGGAACGTATTGAGCTGATCGGCAAGCAAGCGGGCTTCACTGCCCATGTGCTCTTCGCGGATCACAAGGTTCGCAGAGTCCAGAGAGCGCAGGGCGAACAGCGTGCTGCCACTGATGACGACGGCCAGAATAACGGCCAGGGCAATACCGAGTTGCGAAGCAATTCGGGCGCGAGGCTGAGGCATGGGGGCTCCTTGCCGAACGACTGGACCGCTCTGATTACAGGAGCACCATTCGGACGATTTCTGATAGAAAGGATTTATGAAACCGATAGAGATAAATCGGGTCTGCAGTCACAGATTCGGCTGACGATGGGAATACTTGAGTCCTACACGCGGTCTTAGGACGCAGGCACTTCAAGCCGATGCGCAGACCTGCATGACTTCCCTGGCCCGGTTGGCCCTTGTACGTGAACTGCTACTCAAGAGTGGTCACACTGGGCAACTCCATTGCCTGTACTTCGCTCTGCAAGAAATCACTCAGCCGCCGAAGACGCTCGCCGCCCGGACGGGTTTTGGGCCACACCAGATAGTAACTTTCGCCACTGACCACCGCCGTGCGCCATGGCAGGCTGAGTCGGCCTTGGGCCACATCTTCGGCCACCATCAGCAAATCACCCATGGATACCCCGTAGCCGCGAGCCGCCGCGATCATGCCCAGCTCAAGCGTGTCGAACACCTGCCCACCCTTGAGCGAGACCCGTTCGGACAGGTCCATGCGCTCCAGCCACCGACGCCAGTCGCGGCGATCTGGCGTGGGGTGCAGCAGTTCGGCGCTCGCCAAACGCTCGGCGTCCCACGGGGCGTCGTCCAGCAATGTGGGCGCGCCGACTGGAATCAGCAGCTCGGGGAACAGGTATGTCGCCTCCCACTCTGGCGGGAAGTGCCCATGGCTGAGCAGCACGGCGCAGTCGAAAGGCTCTTGGGTGAAGTCCACGCTGTCGATATCCATCCACGCACTCGTCAGCTGAACCTCGTTGCCAACCTGCAGATGACGGAAGCGACTTAGCCGCGCCAACAGCCAGCGCATGGTCAGAGTCGACGGCGCTTTCATGCGCAAAATGCCCTCCTCTGCCATCAGCGCGCTGCACGCCCGCTCCAGAGCCGAGAACCCCTCACGCACGCCAGGGAGCAGTTCACGCGCTGCCTCAGTGAGCTGCAAGTTGCGCCCGCTGCGTCGAAACAATCGGCAGGCAAAATGCTCTTCAAGCGTACGAATGTGCCGACTGACTGCGCTTTGCGTGATCGACAACTCTTCCGCCGCGCGCGTGAACGAACTGTGGCGGGCGGCGGCTTCAAACGCGCGCAGTGCATACAGGGGCGGAAGATTGCGTGACATCGGCAGGTTTCCTCAGGCAGAACGCGACCGCAGCCACTGTACTGCAGAAATGGCGGCATGAGTTTTACTCATGCCAATGATCGGATTTATCCCTTTGTGCATCCCCGGCCTAATCCCCACAATGACCGGCCTGCCAACACCCGTCACCCGAGCGCAAAGACCATGCATCAGCACGCCTTCAAAGAACTCTGGATCATCCTGCGTCTGGCCGGGCCGCTGATCGCTTCCCAGATGGCGCACATGCTGATGGTGTTCACTGACACCGTGATGATGGGCAAGCTGGGTCCGGAATCCCTTGCGGGCGGTGGCTTGGGCGCGGCGAGCTATAACTTCGTGTCGTTCTTTTGCGTCGGTGTGATGGCCGCCGTTGGCACTTTGGTCGCGATCCGCAAAGGCGCAAACGACCACGCCGGCGTTACCCGGCTGACCCAGGCCGGATTGTGGCTAGCATGGGGCATGGCCCTGATTGCTGCTTTGATCCTGTGGAACCTTGAGCCGGTCCTGCTGCATTTCGGCCAGGCAGAGGCCAACGTTTACATGGCCAGCGAATTTTTGATCACTCTGCCGTTGGCGCTGCCCGGCCTGCTGAGCTTCATGGCCCTGCGCGGCTTCACGAGCGCGCTGGGCCGGGCCACGCCAGTCATGGTGATCAGCCTGGTGGGTGTGGCGCTGAACTTCGGTCTGAATTACGCGTTTATCCATGGGCTGTTCGGCTTGCCGCACTGGGGCCTGATGGGCATCGGACTGGTGACGGCCATCGTCACCAATGCGATGGCCCTCGCGCTTGCGCTGCACATCCGATATCACAGCGCTTATGCGGCGTACCCGCTCCATAAAGAATTGATGAAGCTTTCGCGCAGCTGCCTGAAAGAACTCTGGCGTCTGGGCCTGCCCATCGGCGGCACCTATGCCGTGGAGGTTGGCCTGTTCACATTTGCGGCGTTCTGCATGGGCGCGATGGGCAGCACGCAGATGGCAGCGCACCAGATTGCCCTGCAGTCGGTGTCGATGGCGTTCATGGTGCCTGTCGGGATTTCCTACGCGGTGACCATGCGCATTGGCTTGCACTACGGCGCCGGCAACCTGTTACTGGCGCGCACCGCCGGGCGTATGGGCATTGGTTTTGGCGGTCTGCTGATGCTGTCGTTCGGCATTCTGTTCTGGGTCGCGCCTCATGCGGTCATCGGCCTGTTCGTGGACGTCAACGATCCGAAGTACCAAGGCGTGGTCGAGCTGGCGGTGAAGCTGCTGGCTATTGCGGCGTGGTTCGAAATCCTCGACGGGACGCAGACCATCGCAATGGGCGCGATTCGCGGCTTCAAGGACGCAAAAACCACTTTCCTGATCGGCCTGGCCAGCTATTGGGTGGTGGGCGCGCCTCTGGCATGGGGTCTTGGATTCCTGGCGAACCAAGGCGCCGTAGGCGTGTGGTGGGGGCTGGCGATCGGCTTGCTTTGCTCAGCCGTTGCACTGACCTGGGCGTTCGAGCGCAAGACCACACGGCTGCTGCGCAAGGAGGCAACGGGCGTTGTGGTGATGGGATGAGCAGCCCTTAATCGCAGGAGCGCGCTTTCCCGCGATGGCGTTTTACCTGCAAACAACGTCGCCGCTGAGCCACTGCGTTCGCGGGCAAGCGCGCTCCTACAGATTGGGCCAAGGCGTGTCGAAGCTCTGCGCCGTGCCTACAGAATCGGCCCGCGGCATTTCGAAACTCCACGCCGTTAATTGTAGGAGCGCGCTTGCCCGCGATGGCGTCCTACCTGCCGACAACGTCGCCGCTGACCCAACCGTTCGCGGGCAAGCGCGCTCCTACAGAATCGGTCCGAGGCGTGTCGAAGCTCTGCGCCGTGCCTACAGAATCGGCCCGCGGCATTTCGAAACTCCACGCCGTTAATTGTAGGAGCGCGCTTGCCCGCGATGGCGTCGTACCTGCCGACAACGTTGCCGCTGACCCAACCCGTTCGCGGGCAAGCGCGCTCCTACAGAATGGGG
>Ga0308170_10000098_pt1 | contig 172692 bp, 169 predicted proteins | sample PhyBR2_2_FD_202136 | JGI IMG/M metagenome (GOLD analysis project Ga0308170, IMG submission 202136) | Phyllosphere microbial communities from UC Gill Tract Community Farm, Albany, California, United States - DLSLSB.R2 | ecosystem: Host-associated > Plants > Phyllosphere > Unclassified | place... | reverse complement strand
GCTCCTACGAATGCGGTTATTCCGCCACCACCGTGCCGAATGACAGATCGCATTCGCCAGCAAGCCGGCTCCTACGAATGCGGTTATTCCGCCACCACCGTGCCGAATGACAGATCGGATTCGCCAGCAAGCCGGCCCCTACGAACGCGATTATTCAGCCACCACCGTGCCGAATGACAGATCGGATTCGCCAGCAAGCCGGCTCCTACGAACGCGATTATTCAGCCGACACCGTGCCGAATGCCAGATCGGATTCGCCAGCAAGCCGGCTCCTACGAATGCGATTATTCCGCCACCACCGTGCCGAATGACAGATCGGGTTCGCCAGCAAGCCGGCTCCTACAAATTGTGCGGCTTCAACGTCAACATTGCCTTGGAAGCGCGAGTGATCCTGCGGCGCACTGGTAAGACCATCCACGCCAGCTAAATCGCAGGGTTGGCAAGCGGGAGGCATCTCCCTGAAAAATATGGAGAATCGCGGAAAATCCAAAGTGTCGGTCCCAAAAAACTGGTTCGACCAGTACTCCACGCGGTAGACACTAAGCCTCGCCGAGCCAATGATGCAAGTCGGCCACTCAAGTTCCGTACCCGGGTTCCGTACCCGGGCTCCATTGAGCATGGCCTCCAATAAAAACAAGACAGGGTTGCAGACCCATTATGAATATCCTGTACGACGAACGCGTCGACGGCGTCTTGCCGGCCATCGACAAACAGCAATTGCTCCAGGCCCTGCAAGCGCGCCTGCCCGATCTGGACATCCTGCACCGCGAGGAAGAGCTGCGCCCCTACGAGTGTGATGGCCTCTCCGCCTACCGCACCACGCCAATGCTGGTGGTGCTGCCGCAACGCGTCGAGCAGGTGCAAACCTTGCTCAAGGTCTGCCACGAGCGCGGCGTGCCAGTGGTTGCGCGCGGTGCCGGAACCGGGCTTTCAGGCGGCGCCCTGCCGCTGGAAAAAGGCGTGCTGCTGGTCATGGCGCGGTTCAACAAAATTCTTCACATCGATCCAGCCGGGCGATACGCCCGTGTCCAGCCCGGCGTGCGCAACCTGGCCATCTCCCAGGCTGCCGCGCCGCACGATCTTTACTACGCGCCTGACCCGTCCTCACAGATTGCCTGCTCGATCGGCGGCAATGTCGCTGAGAACGCGGGCGGCGTGCATTGTCTGAAATACGGCCTGACCGTGCACAACCTGCTCAAGGTCGACATCCTGACCGTTGAAGGCGAGCACATGGTGCTGGGGTCCGATGCGCTGGATTCGCCGGGCTTCGATCTGTTGGCGCTGTTCACAGGCTCCGAAGGCATGCTCGGGGTGATCACCGAAGTAACGGTCAAACTGCTGCCCAAACCGCAAGTGGCGCGGGTACTGCTGGCCGCCTTCGATTCGGTGGAAAAAGCCGGGCGCGCAGTCGCCGACATCATTGCCGAAGGCATCATTCCCGGCGGCTTGGAAATGATGGACAACCTGGCCATTCGCGCTGCCGAAGATTTCATCCACGCAGGCTATCCGGTCGAGGCCGAAGCCATCCTGCTGTGTGAGCTGGACGGTGTGGAAGCGGATGTCCACGACGATTGCGACCGGGTCCGCGCCGTGCTGCAGCGCGCCGGTGCGACCGAAATTCGCCAGGCGAAGGACGAAGCCGAACGCGTGCGCTTCTGGGCCGGACGCAAGAACGCGTTCCCCGCCGTCGGCAGGTTGTCGCCGGATTACTACTGCATGGACGGCACCATCCCGCGTCGGGAATTGCCGGGCGTGTTGAAAGGCATTTCCGCGCTCTCGGAGGAATACGGCCTGCGCGTCGCCAACGTGTTCCACGCCGGGGACGGCAACATGCACCCGCTGATTCTGTTTGATGCCAACCAGCCGGGCGAGCTCGACCGCGCCGAAGCGTTGGGCGGCAAAATTCTTGAGCTGTGCGTGAAGGTCGGCGGCAGCATCACCGGCGAGCACGGCGTCGGGCGCGAGAAAATCAACCAGATGTGCGCGCAGTTCAACAGCGATGAGCTGACGCTGTTTCATGCGGTAAAGGCCGCCTTCGATCCCGCCGGCACCCTCAACCCCGGCAAGAATATTCCGACGCTGCATCGCTGTGCCGAATTTGGTGCCATGCACGTGCACATGGGCAAAGTGCCTTTCCCTGAACTGGAGCGTTTTTGATGGATGCTCAACGCCTGTCACCCCTTGTGGCCCAGGACCGCGACGCCAGCGACGCGCTGCTCGAACAGGTCAATCAAGCGATTCAGCTGGCCCTGCCGCTGCGCATTCAGGGCGCCAACAGCAAGGCCTTTCTGGGCCGCGAGGTGGCCGGTGAAGTGCTCGACACCCGCGCCCATTGCGGCATCGTCAGCTACGACCCGACCGAACTGGTCATCACCGCACGTGCCGGCACGCCCTTGTCAGTGCTGAATGCTGCGTTGGAGCAAGCCGGCCAGATGCTGCCATGCGAGCCCCCAAGCTATAACGACAGCGGGGCTGGCGACGCAACGGTTGGCGGCATGGTCGCCGCAGGGTTGTCCGGGCCGCGCAGGCCGTGGTCCGGCTCGGTGCGGGACTTCGTCCTCGGTACGCGAGTGATCACCGGTCTGGGCAAGCACTTACGTTTCGGTGGCGAGGTGATGAAGAACGTCGCGGGCTACGACGTGTCGCGCCTGATGGCCGGCAGCTTCGGTTGCCTGGGCTTGATCACCGAAGTCTCGCTGAAAGTCCTGCCACGGCCGCGACTGTGCACCAGCATCGCCCTGGAAATGGACAGCACCACCGCCCTCGCCCGTCTTGCGCAATGGGGCCAGGAGCCCTTGCCGATCAGCGCGGCCAGCCACGACGGCCGCGTACTGCGGTTGCGCCTTGAAGGCGGCGAAGGCTCGGTGGCGGCGGCTCATGACCGGCTGGGTGGCGAATCCATCGACCCGGCTTATTGGCGCGCGCTCAATGAGCACCGGCTGGATTTTTTCACCGACGGCCGTCCGTTGTGGCGCCTGTCGCTGCCGGTCAGCACCGGCGCGCTGAATCTGCCGGGCGACCAGCTGATTGACTGGGCGGGCGCGCAGCGCTGGCTGAAATCCGACGCCAGTGCCAGCGAGATACGCCGGATCGTCAGTGCCGCGGGCGGTCACGCCACCTGCTACAGCCACGGCCTGGACGACAGCCCGTTTCACCCCTTGGCGACGCCGCTGCTGCGCTACCACCGCCAGCTCAAGGCGCAACTTGACCCGCACGGAATTTTCAATCCGGGCCGGATGTACGCGGAGATCTGAACCATGCAGACGACCCTGAGCGACCACGCCAAAAGCCTGCCGCGTGGCGAAGAAGCCGAAAGCATCCTGCGCAGCTGCGTGCATTGTGGCTTCTGCAATGCCACCTGCCCGACCTATCAATTGCTGGGCGATGAGCTGGATGGCCCGCGCGGGCGTATCTACCTGATCAAACAGGTGCTGGAGGGCCACGAAGTCACGGAGAAAACCCAGCTGCATCTGGACCGCTGCCTGTCCTGCCGCAATTGCGAGACGACCTGCCCTTCCGGCGTCGATTACCACAACCTGCTGGACATCGGCCGGGCGGTGGTCGACGCCGCAGTGCCGCGCCCGCTTGGCCAGCGGCTGTTGCGTGAGGGCTTGCGCGCGGTGGTGCCGAACGCCGGTCTGTTTAAAACGCTCACTCAGTTGGGCCATTCATTCAAGCCGCTGTTGCCCGGCGCGCTTAAAACGAAACTGCCGGACACCATCCGTCCCGCCAAGGCTCGGCCAATGGCGCAACATGCGCGGCAAATGCTCATGCTCGAAGGCTGCGTGCAGCCGGGTTTGTCGCCGAATACCAATGCGGCCACGGCGCGGGTACTCGACCGCCTCGGCATCAGCATTGTCTCAATCGCCCAGGCCGGATGCTGCGGCGCGGTGGATTACCACCTGAATGCCCAGGAACAGGGCTTGCAGCGCGCCCGTCGCAACATCGATGCATGGTGGCCCGGCGTGCAAGCCGGTGCGGAAGCGATCGTGCAGACAGCCAGCGGCTGCGGCGCCTTCGTCAAGGACTACGGTCACCTGCTGCGCGACGATCCGGCTTATGCACAAAAAGCCGCCGTGATCAGCGAGCGCACCAAAGACCTGGTGGAAATTCTGCGCGCCGAACCGCTGGAACAGCTTGGCGGTTGCACCCGCCAGACACTGGCCTTCCACTGCCCGTGTACGCTGCAGCACGCACAGAAGCTTGGCGGCGCCGTCGAATCGGTACTGACTCGGCTGGGCTTCAACCTTACACCGGTGCCCGACAGTCACTTATGCTGTGGCTCGGCGGGTACTTACTCGGTCACCCAGCCCGTGTTGGCAACGCAGTTGCGCGACAACAAGATGAACGCGCTGGAAAGCGGCAACCCGGACGTCATCGCGACGGCCAACATTGGCTGCCAGACGCACCTGGCCAGCGCAAACCGCACGCCGGTGATGCACTGGATCGAACTCGTCGAGGACGCGCTGCCTCCAACCTGATTACCCCGCGCACCCGCGCCACGGAACATGACGCTGCTCACCCCTTTCAAGTCCAGGAGAACCGCATGAAAACCAAATCCGTACTGACGCAGTCCGAAGTCACCCAGATCCTTGCCGCCGCCCGCACCGAGGCTCAGAACAACGGCTGGGCGGTGTCGATTGCCGTGACCGACGACGGCGGCCACCTGCTGGGCTTCGAGCGTCTGGACGGCTGCGCGCCGATCGGCGGCTACATTGCCATCGAGAAAGCCCGCACCTCAGCGCTGGGCCGCCGCGAATCCAAAGGCTACGAAGAAATGGTCAATGGCGGGCGCACCGCATTCGTGACGGCGCCGCTGCTGACTTCGCTGGAAGGCGGCGTGCCGATCATTGTCGATGGCCAGACCATCGGCGCTGTGGGCGTGTCCGGCGTCAAGGCCGACCAGGATGCACAAGTGGCTAAGGCCGGCGTTGCCGTGGTGAGCGCTCAGTAGAGCGGCTGCGAGAACCTGCTCGCGCCCGCACCTGAACGTGCCAACTTAATTCATGATGGAGACCGAGATGACCGAGTTCGTCAATTGCCACAACCTCAAGGTGGCCGCCAGCCTCAAGCGCTTTGTCGACGAGGAGGTGATCCCCGGCACAGGTTTGACCCCCGAACTGTTCTGGGCCGATTTCGATTCACTGGTCCATGACCTTGCGCCCGTCAACCGCGAGCTGCTCAAAGAGCGTGATCGCCTGCAGGCGCAACTCGACAAGTGGCACAAGTCCAACGCCGGCCCGGTGACCGACATGCCGGCGTACATCGCGTTTCTTGACAGCATCGGCTACCTCAAGGCGGTGCCCGAGCAGGTCGCGGTTTCCACCAACAAGGTGGACATCGAAGTCAGCGAACAGGCCGGTCCGCAACTGGTCGTGCCAGCGGCCAATGCCCGCTACGCACTGAACGCTGCGAATGCGCGCTGGGGGTCGTTGTACGACGCGCTCTACGGCACCGACGCGATCCCTACCGCCAACGGCGCCGAGATCAAGGCCGGTTACAACCCGCTGCGTGGCGAGAAGGTCATCGCTTTCGCCCGTGCGTTTCTGGATGAAGCGGCGCCATTGGCCTCAGGCTCTCACGTCGGCGCCAAAGCGTATGCCGTCGACAGTGGCGAGCTGCTGGTAACCCTGGCCGATGGCAGCCAGTCGCGTCTGGCCCAGCCGGACAAATACGTCGGCTACCAGGGCGAGCCGCTTAAGCCGCAGGCCATCCTGCTGAAAAACAACGGCCTGCACATCGAGATTCAGATCGACCCCGCCAGCCCCATCGGTGGCACCGACCCGGCCGGAATCAAGGACCTGCTGCTGGAAGCGGCGCTGTCGACCATCATTGACTGCGAGGACTCGGTGGCCGCGGTGGATGCCGAAGACAAGCTGGTGATCTACCGCAACTGGCTGGGCCTGATGAAGGGCGACCTGACCGAAGCACTCGTCAAGGGCGGCAAGACCATCACGCGGCGCCTGAACGCCGACCGCCAGTACACCGCAGCCGACGGCAGCGAAATAACATTGCACGGGCGCTCGCTGCTGTTCATCCGCAACGTCGGCCATCTGATGACCAACCCGGCGATTCTCTACGACGGTGACAGGGAAATTCCGGAAGGCATTCTCGACGGCGTCATCACCAGTCTGATCGCCCTGCACGACCTGCACCATCGCACCAACTCCCGTGCCGGCAGCGTCTATATCGTCAAGCCGAAGATGCACGGACCTGACGAAGTTGCGTTCGCCAACACGCTGTTCAGCCGTATTGAAGATGTGCTCAAGATCCCGCGCAACACGTTGAAGATGGGCATCATGGACGAAGAGCGGCGCACCAGCGTCAACCTCAAGGCGTGCATCGAAGCTGCTTCTTCACGGGTGGCGTTCATCAACACCGGATTCCTCGACCGCACCGGCGACGAGATGCACAGCTCCATGGAAGCTGGCCCGATGCAGCGCAAGGGCGACATGAAAGCCACGCCGTGGATCAAGGCGTACGAGCGCAACAACGTGCTGGTCGGTCTTGCCTGCGGGCTGCGTGGTCGCGCGCAGATCGGCAAGGGCATGTGGGCGATGCCGGACCTGATGGCCGACATGCTGGAACAAAAGATTGGCCATCCCAAATCCGGGGCCACTACCGCGTGGGTCCCCTCCCCGACCGCGGCCACGCTGCATGCGCTGCACTACCACAAAGTGGACGTCAAAGCCGTGCAGCAGGAGCTGGAGCAGGTCGATCTGGACAGCGTCAGCGAGGACATCCTGCTCGATCTGCTCAGCATCCCCGTCGTCGACGAGGCCAAGTGGAACGAGGATCAGATTCGCGAAGAGGTGGAGAATAACGCTCAGGGTCTGCTTGGCTACGTGGTGCGCTGGGTGGAGCAAGGCGTGGGTTGCTCCAAGGTGCCGGACATTCACAACGTAGGCCTGATGGAAGACCGCGCGACGCTGCGCATTTCCAGCCAGCACATCGCCAACTGGCTGCGCCACGGGGTGGTCTCCGAGGACTACGTGAAAGACGCTTTGAAGCGCATGGCGAAGGTGGTCGATCGGCAGAATGCCGGCGATTCGGCCTACACGCCGATGGCGGGCAACTTTGAGAAGTCGGTGGCGTTCCAGGCGGCGTGTGCATTGGTGTTCAAAGGCCGCGAGCAGCCGAGCGGGTATACCGAACCGCTGCTGCACGAGTTCCGGCTGGCGTTCAAGAAAGCGCATTGATCGCCAGGCGAACGACGGTGTGCCCCATACACCGCGTTCGCCAGCAAGCCGGCTCCTACAGATTATGCGTTCGCCGCAACCACTGTAGGAGCGCGCTTGCCCGCGAAAAGGTTTTAAAGCCCGACACTCATCCGGCTGGCCAACCCGTCAGGTGCTTTCCCGCACCACCAATTCAAACCCCAAATCCACCTGCGCCTGCTGAACGGTGCCGTCCAGCAAACCGAGGAGCAATTGCGCGGCGCGCTGTCCGACTTGTTCACGCGGGGTGCGGATAGAGGTCAAGCGGGGGACCATGTGCGCCGAGCCCGGCAGGTCGTTGAAGCCGATCAACGACACCTGCTGCGGAATCCGGATGCCCCGCCGCAGCGCCTCCAGCGTTGCCCCCTGGGCAAGATCGTCGTTGCAAAAAAACACGCCGTCCACGTCCGGGTGTTCTTCGATAAGACGGCCGAACAGCTCGCTGCCCAAGCCAATGGACGACGGCAGCGGCGAGGCCACTTGCAGCGTTTCGTCATACAGCCCCTGGTCTTCCAGCGCGCTGCGAAAGCCCACCCCGCGCTGAAGCACACGAGGGTCCAGTTGCGCCGCGACATAGGCCAGACGCCGCCGACCTCGGCTCAATAAATGCCGCGCCGCCTCAGCCCCCGCCTGTTGCTGGGAAAATCCCACGCACGGCTCGGCGCGAGACGGGTCCAGTTCCATCATGTGCACGCAGGGCACACCGCTCGCAGCCAGCAACTGCTGCGCCGCTGCACTGCGGTCAAAGCCGGTCAGCAAGATGCCGCGCGGTCGCTGGGAAAGATGACTGCGCAACAGGTTCTCTTCTTCTATGGGCGAGTAGTGATAGTTGCCGATCACCACTTCGAGCCCGCGGGGCCGCAGGACGGTTTGAATGGCCTCAAGGGTTTCGATAAACAGCTGGTTGGACAGCGACGGCACCAGCACCACAACCGACTGGCTTTGCGACGATGCCAGAGCCCGCGCAGCAGGATTGGCGACATAGCCTAGACTCAACGCAGCAGCGCGGACTTTTTCAACCAGCTCCGGCGCCACCGTGGCCACGCCGCGCAAGGCACGGGAGGCAGTAATCGGCGACACAGCGGCGAGTTTTGCGACTTCATTCAGGGTGGGACGACCGGTGGAACGGGAACCAATTCGTGTCATGCGTTGCCAACTGATTGGAAGAAAGCGGCGGGGGTTGCGATTGTCTCGGATGGGCTCTAAGGTAGCGCTATCTCACGGAGGCCCGCAACTTTTCGATCGCTTCAACGACTGGATCGGTGCATCTCATGGATCAGCGAGATACCCATAACAATGACTACACCTGGAAACAGTCTTGCCGGACTTGCACACCATTCGGCGAAGACAGCGCTGTCTCCGGGACGAGGTTTTTATGACTACTGCTCCACAAGCTATTTCCGCCATCGTGGTAATGGGTGTTTCCGGCTGCGGCAAGAGTGCCGTCGGTGCTGCCATCGCTGAGAACAGCGGCGGCCGCCTGATCGAGGGTGATGCGTTCCATCCTCCTGCCAACATCAAAAAGATGAGCGACGGCCATCCGCTCAACGACGAAGACCGTGCCGGCTGGCTCACCCGCCTCGGCGAGGAAGTCGCCGCAGCACTGGCCAAGGGCGAAAAGCCTGTCCTGACCTGCTCCTCCCTCAAGCTCATCTACCGCGACCGTCTGCGTGCAGCCGTGCCGGGTCTGGGTTTCGTGTTTCTGGAGCTGACCCGGGAACTGGCCACCGAACGGTGCGCTCACCGCCCCGGGCATTTCATGCCGGCCAGCCTGGTCGACAGCCAGTTCGCCACCCTCGAGCCTCCGTACAACGAAGACCGCACGTTGGTCGTGGATGCCACAAAGCCGATCGAGACCATCGGTGTTGAGGCAGCCAGCTGGTGGCGCGATTCGCAACTCCAATCTGCCAGTGCTCTCACCGGCTCTTGATCACTGATCAGGCGTGAGCGACAAAGATAGCGCTGTCTCTGAAGGACCTGCCCGGCCAACAGGCAGGCACCCAACCAACGGCGCTGAGCAGTAGCTCCAAAAAAACAAAATACAACGGAGAGACACCCCCATGTTTGGTATGACTCAAGAGACGTATCTGCTGGTCGATGCGTTGGTGACGATCATCGGCCTTGTGCTGTTGATCACCAAGTTCAAAGTCCACCCTTTCATCGCCTTGACCATTGCCGCAGGTTTTCTCGGGCTGACCTCCGGGATGCCAGTGGAAAAAGTGATGAAGTCGTTCCAGGACGGCTTCGGCGGCGTGCTGGGCTTCGTCGGTATCATCCTCGGCCTGGGCACCATGCTCGGCAAGCTGATGGCCGACTCCGGCGGCGCCGACCAGATCGCCCAGACGCTGATCCGTCGCTTCGGCAAGGATCGCGTCCACTGGGCCATGATGTTTTCGGCGTTTCTGGTGGGTATCCCGCTGTTCTTTGAAATCGGCTTCGTACTGCTGATCCCGCTGGTGTTCATCGTTGCCCGTCGCAGCGGTGTGTCCATCGTCAAGATCGGTATCCCGTTGCTGGCAGGCCTGTCTGCTGTTCACGGCCTGGTGCCGCCGCACCCGGGCCCGCTGCTGGCCATCGGCATATTTAACGCGGACATCGGCAAGACGATTTTCTACGGCCTGATCGTAGCGTTCCCGACAGCCATCATTGCCGGCCCGATCTTCGGCAAGTGGATTGCCAAGCGCATCCCGGGCAATCCTTCGCAGGAGTTGATGGACCAGATTGCAAAGGAGTCGACCAACGAAAACCTGCCGAGCTTCGCCATCACCCTGGTGACGATCCTGCTGCCGGTGTTCCTGATGCTGCTCAAGACGTTTGCAGACGTTGCCCTGCCAGCCGGGCATATCTTCCGCATCTGGATGGACTTCATCGGTCACCCGATTTCGGCCCTGCTCTTCGCCCTGCTGCTGGCTTTCTACACCTTCGGTTCGGCACGCGGCTTCAGCCGTGAACACGTCATGAAGCTGCTGGACCAGAGCCTGGCACCGGTCGCAGCCATCGTGCTGATCGTCGGTGCTGGCGGTGGCTTCAAGCAGATGCTGGTGGACAGCGGTGTGGGCAACCTGATCGGCCACATGGCGGTTCAGGCCCAGATCTCGCCGATTTTGCTGGCGTGGCTGGTGGCTGCGGTGATCCGGGTTGCCACAGGTTCGGCAACGGTCGCGACCATCACCGGTGCGGGCATTGTCGCACCGGTGGTTGGCATGGTGCCCGGCGTCAACCGCGAGTTGCTGGTCCTGGCGACAGGCGCAGGTTCGCTGATTCTGTCCCACGTGAACGACGCAGGCTTCTGGCTGGTGAAGCAGTACTTCAACATGACCGTGGTTGAAACGCTGAAGACGTGGACCGTGATGGAAACCATCCTGTCGGTCGTTGGCATCATCCTGATCATGCTGTTGTCGCTCGTGGTCTGATGCGGTGATCGCAGCCTTCTGCTGCTGCGATCCTGCTCGCCGCACCCCATGCCCACCCTCGCGGTGGGCATGTCGTTTCTGACGCCGGGTGAATCCAAAACGGCCTCTTCGGCGAACCTGCTTCAACCGGCGGGCTTGCGTGAATCCTCGCAGATACAAAACCGTTCACACATCCGGTCATCAATTGGATTAAAGTTACGCCGTTTTGCCGATATCAATCGGGAAGTCTCCTACACTCCTTCCAGAAAACTCACACAAAGCAACCTAATGAAAATTTCATTGCCGCGTGGCACGAGTTCTTTGCAATAAAGCCCAAAGGAGTGTGGAATAGGCGCCGCGCGGGGTCGGCTATCGATGTGATAGCCAATTCGCACAGGAATTCACCGCCAGCATCAGGCAACATTCGCATGCCGGTCGGCCCCGGGAACGACGCCAACTGTGTCAAAGCCGCGCACCTGGGGAATTAAAATCGTACCAATGGCGTCATACTGATGAACGCATTTGGATGCATCCGGCATTTACCACCACCCAAAGGCTCACGCCAGCCTCCCGGCAGAGGCGCTTCATGAGGCCATCAAGGAAAAGATTATGTTGATACTTACCCGTAAAGTCGGCGAAAGCATAAACATTGGTGACGACATCACCGTTACCATTCTGGGCGTTCAGGGCCTTCAAGTCCGTCTCGGCATCAACGCTCCGAAAGATGTTTCAGTGCACCGCGAAGAAATCTACAAGCGCATCAAGGCCGAGACTGCACCGGACCAGGATCCGCAATAAGCCGACCGGCTTATGCTTTTTCGATCACTGTCAGCCACCACCCGGTGCTGACAGGTCGGCGACGGCGACTGACCAGACGCCGTTTTTTTTCGTCCGAACTCTGGATCCATAGTTGTTTGCCAGCGCTAACTAAGCCCGGCACAACAACGTGATTGATCCCGGCCGAAGATGAACTTCCTGAAAGTCTGGCTAGTTGTCAGACAACAGGAGACGCCAACTAAAAACGGCCGACCTCCATAAGAGGTCGGCCGTTTTAGTTGCTGCGGCATTAAACCGGATCAGCTGGCTTCGCTTAACTGTCTGGCAATCTTGTCTTTGGCCAGCAGGCGCTTTTCCTTGAGCGTGCGCAGCTCGTCGTCGGAAGCATCGCCCTTGTCTTCGATACCGACGATCTGGGCGTCCAGCTCATCGTATTGATCGACCAGTGCGTTGAGCTTCGCGTCCCCACCCCGGCGCTTGCCGAGTTCTTCTTTGGTGACGCCCAAGTCTGCGTACAAATCGTGCTTAACCGGCATGAGTGGCTCTCCTCGACTGACTAATGTAGGAATGTTGAGGGTAGCTCAGCGCAAAGGTTCGGCGTTTTTGCCAAAGCGAACAGCGTTTTTTGCGATGCGTTGTTCCGGGCAACGGGCTACGGTAGGGGTGGAGACCCTTTCATGCCATCCAAGGACCGACCATGACATTGACCCTCACCCGCTCTCTTCTTGCCAGTGCGCTGACGCTTGGCATCGCCGTCTGCGCAGTAGCGCCCGCTTGCGCGGCCGAACCGAACAAAAACGTCCAGACCAGCGCCGACCAGTACAAGGACGAAGCCCTGAAACTGCTGGAGCAGCTGGTCAATATAGATTCCGGCTCCGGTTACGAGCCGGGCCTGACGCAAGTACGCGACATTGTCGTCGAGCAGCTCAAAGCCCTCGGCGCGACCATCGAAATGTTCCCCAATACAGCACCCGATAAAAGCCAGCATGTGGTGGCTACGCTCAAGGGCACCGGCAAAGCCAGAATTCTGTTGATGGCGCACATGGACACTGTTTTCAAAGAAGGGTCGGCTGCCGCGCGTCCCTTCCATATCAAGGACGGCCGGGCATACGGCCCCGGCGTGATGGATGACAAAGGCGGTATTGTGGCCGGCATTTACGCACTGAAAATCCTCAAGAAACTCGACTTCAAGGATTACGCACAAATCTCCTTCCTCCTGGATGCCAGCGAGGAAACCGGCTCGGCTGCCGCCACTGCGCTGATTCAGAAGGTCGCCAAACAGCATGACGTGACGCTGAACCTTGAGCCGGGGCGACCCGCCGACGGCCTGGTCATCTGGCGCAAGGGCAGCGCAACCGCCGTGGTCGACGTCAAGGGCAAGGCCTCCCACGCCGGCGTCGCGCCAGAACTGGGGCGTAACGCTGCCATGGAGGTTGCGCACCAGATCCTGCAGCTGGGCAAACTGGGCGACGCCGACAAAAAGACCACCATCAACTTCACCGTGCTAGACGCAGGCGACCGCACCAACGTGATCCCGGACCACGCCACTGCCAAGGCGGACGTGCGTGCCGCCGTACCGGAAGAATTCGACCGCATCGAGAAAGACCTGGTGCGCGTTTCGGCTGACAAATTGATACCGGACACCGAAGTGACCACCCGCCTTGAGCGCGGCCTCCCGCCGATGCCGCAGACACCCGAAACCGACAAACTCGTCGACATGGCTCAGGGCATTTACGCAGAGCTGGGCCGCAAGCTGACTGTCGAGGGCAGCGGCGGCGCGGCGGACGCCAGCTTGTCGGCAGGCGTGGGCGTGCCAACGCTGGACGGCTTCGGCATTGTTGGCGGCAACATCCATACGCCCGAGGAGTACGCAGAGGTCGAGAGCGTGTCCCCGCGCATCTACCTGCTGACGCGGATGATCATGGAGCTGGCGAGCAAGACGCCGGCCAGGTAAACGCGTTACACCTCAACTGCGGGCAAAAAAATCCCGGCCACCGTTAGGGCGCCGGGATTCAGGTACTGCAAGCAGCGTCAGGATTGCGCGCCAGCCAGTACGGGCCAGAGGAATGGCAGCCGTTCTTCGGTACGGCTGGAGACCAGCCGCGGGACAGCCATGGCCGGGTGCATCGCGGGCGTCTGCAAGCGGGTCAGGACCGAATCGATAACCACGCCGCTGGCGTCGTTATGGAACTGCCAGACGCCGTAGATACGGCCGTCGAAAGACGCTTCGCTGCCCAGTCGTGGGTCAACCCCCAGCCCCGCCCCCAGACCAAAAAGGTGCAAGCCGTGCAGCCGCTGCCCCGTGGCGTCCAGCGGACACCCGGTAGGATCGGAATCAAGCCCGCCTTTGACCTCAATCAGCCGGATAGCCTCGCCGTCGGCATGACGAAGAGTCGGCAGCAAAGGCTGGTACCCGGTGGACTGCACCACGATGTGGGCTTCGGCCAGGGCCTGACGGGCACGCTCGAATTGATCGCCTGACCCAGAACCGGTCTGCAGCAATTCCACGCGTACGCCGGTTTTGCCGATCCGTCCTTTGGACAGCGCTTCACGGCCAACGTCCAGTGCTCGATAACGCAGGCCTCCCGAGCGATTGACGCGACCTGAAACGGGACACACGTCCTTGGCTTCATCAAATGCATAGCCGGCGTCGAGCGCGGCCTGAGCGGTCTCGTAGAACAGGCGAATGGGCGAGCGATGGACAAGCGTGACCTCTTCCAGCCCGGCGAACTCCAGCGCGTCCGCAAGATTCTCAAGCACCGAGAACGCGCTGTGCGACCCGCCGACCACACAAACCTTGCCCTTGGCAGCCAGTGCCTTGGCGAACAGGTGACGCAGTTGCACTGCATTCATCCTCAACAGGGCATCGGCGCTCTGGATCTGCGCCGAGGGGGGCACTGCCAGGCCCTGATCCGCCAGGCTGTCGAGCAAGTGTTGCGGGTTTTGCCAGCCGCCCAGGTTGAGGACAACTGCACGGCTGCGTATGCGTCGCGTGCGGCCCTCGGATTCGACCCACACCTGATAATCGTCGCCATCGCGAACGATCTCGGTGATGGTCGTAGCGGTCCATAACTGCACGCCATAGCGTTCGACGATAAAATCGAGCACCAGCTTTGAGGCTTCGGCCAGCAGTTCGGCGACATCGGCCAGCTGAGGTGCGCTCTGCGCCTGATGGCGGATGCGCCAATAGGCTGGTGATTGTTCGAGGGGTTCGAACACGTCGCGCAGGGCAGGATCGCGCAGACAATCCAGGAACACATCGCCGACCGAGTTGGCCGTGATGCGGTAATCACCCAAACGACCCGTGCCCGGCGTGGGACTTGCGTCGACGATGATTAAGCCTTCCTTGGCGAGTTCTGGCATGGCGCCACTTTTCAGTGCATTGAAAAGCAGTCCCATTCCCGCAGGTCCTGCACCTCCCACTACGCAACCGCAAACGGTTTCCAGATGATCTCCTTGCATAACTGTTACTCCACGCTGGGTCGTTACCGTATCGCCGCTGTCGTTATAAACGCGCACGATGAGGTGCGCGGTTTACTGGCGTTTGGCTGACGCGATGTTTTGACTTTCAAGTTAAATCAACTAAGTGCCGTAATGGCGTGCTGCCTGGCAGGCATGACTACCGCAGTGACGACTGTGCCGTCACACGTATCTGAGGATCGAAAATCAGCGCATAACCGCTCATGACGGCCAGCGTTCGGGTTTGGTGTTTCCAGCGACACAACGGTCGCAGACAGGACCCAAATGCCCGACAGATGCGACAAAAGCCGCGGCCTCTGTGTCGAGACGCTACCGTCAACTCGCTCCGCGCCTGCACTCATGGCCCGCTGGCACGAAAGCTCAGCGCTTGATAGGTGCGGCCGCTTTTAGAAATTGAAAACGTGAAGCGATAGTTACAAAGAACCCATGGAGTGTCAATTTTTTGAGAAAGAATGAAAAACTGACCTTTATGCTCATAAGCCGTTGATTTGAAATGCATATTTATTATTGACGCCATTTTAACCACGTTCTATCGGCGTGTCATTTGTTTATAAAATAGGTTTAACCTTCTGTTGGGTAGTTGGAGCCAGTCCATTTCTTAATTTAACGATGTGATTGTCGCGCACTAAGTCGCTTTCCGATCCGCAGTTTTAAGATCATCTAGTTTTTCAACTTCTTCGAACCATTATTGGCGCCAAAATTCAACTAACAGGTTTGCAGGAAAGGCGGCTCTTTAATCGCGACTTCCGTGCATCGATCCGATGGGCGGCGGCAGATGCCGATAGATGATGAGAACTATTTAGACCGTGAGTGCCTCCATTGTCATGACCCGCCACTGTGACAGGGATAGAGAGGTGACTACCCGTGACCACTGACAATGACAACGCTTTCAGCATCGCTGAAATTGACTATTCGCGTGACACGCTGTTTGGGCCCATTCCGATGCAGGCAACGTGCAGGGTGCAACTGGCCAGCGTGGAGCATGGCGGCCATCGTCTGCGCGAGCTGACCATCTTTGGTGACGTGCCGGAGTACCTGCCCAAATCAACCGTGATTCGGGTTGCCATGGAAGGACGTATAGAGGCAGGTCCTGTGCGTGAGCACTATGTCGTTCGTGACAATGGCGAGCAGCACTTCAAGGTGGTGTTTGAAAACGAGCACCACCAGGTGCACTGATTTCGGATCAGAGCTATTGCGCAGTGCCGTGCACATGCACGGCCTGAGCAACGCCGAGTGGAGCCGCAGGAGGACTGCGCAATGGACTGGGCGGGGGCACTTGAAAAGGCGACGCTGCCAGCGCGGAATGCGCCGGGGAATTCTGCTCATCGACAGCAGAGGGCTGAGCGACCGGATTGCCAGCGCCATAACGCAGGCCGTCCACCTGAGGCTTGACCTCAAGGACCGGCTCGGGAGGCAGCAGCTGCTCACGTTCCAGCGACGTCATGGGCGGCTGAAAGTTGGCATTGCGCGTCTCAAGCCGCTGCAACATCGTGCTGATGGTCGTCCCGCCTATCACCGCAATACACACCAGCCCGCCAATTCCAAGAACGACCTTGCGGCGCCGGTCGGACGGCTTCAACGGCAACTCATCCGCAAGCACAGGCTCGTCCGGGCGGGCCTGTTCCAGCCCCGTCCGGGATAACTCATCAACGTTGGGTTGCGTATGCGGCATGCAGATCCTCAATGTCCCGCCTGGCCTGATCGCGGCCTGAGCACATCAACATAAAGTGGAACGGCGATTATTGCTAGAGCCCCTCTCTGCCGTTCTGCGCCGCGAACCGTCAATGTCGGGTCTTCTCGAGTTCAGCTTGCAGCTCCCGGATTAGTACGCAGAGCGCGTGGCTGTTGTCGAGCGTGTCCAGAGCGATATTGGATGCCACCAGCTCGACGCGTTCGGTGGCGGGGTCTATGACCTCCATCGTCATGACATCCTCCATGACGGTGCAATTGCAGCGCAGCGGAAGAAATGCACTTTCTATAATTCCGCGCAGCTCCAGGTTGGAAAGTGTGCAGGCAATCATCTTCAATCCTCCACAGGCAGGACTGTTATGACGCGCTCAGCCACTCGCCTGACTTCAATAAACCCAGTGCCGTGTCAACGGCCTTTTGCCGCCCTGCCGCCATCCGGCTGGGCAGCCTATATCAGGTTATACGCCGCGCCCCAAAGTGGCGCAAACGCCCAGGAGCCCGGCTCTGATGCAGGGCGATAGAGGACAGCCGGTTGCTTGAGACAGGACGTGACAGAGGAGTGCGCGTTAATCGTTTCAGGCCGAGGAAATCGGATCCGAAAACGCGAAATTGCCAGATGGGCTGAGATAGCGTAAGCGCAGCGCCACTCGTCGGAGGGCGCTGCGCGCCGACGAGTGACATCGGATCATCAGCTGCGCGGAAGTTTCAAGTGGATCAGCGCGACACGAGCGCCTTTTTTGTCCTGACGCTCTTCGATGGCAAATGGCTTGAAACCCAGCTTGGGATAAAAGAGCAGGCCGGGGACATTGTGATTGAAGCAGGAGGCCGTCAGTTCTGCGGCTTCGTGCTTGCCGAATGCAAGCTCCATCATGCAGCCGATCATGTACCGCCCTACCCCTTTGGAGCGAAAACGCGGATCGATGATCACGTTGCCCATCGAACAGCGGCCGCGGAAGTCATACCGGGAGAAGTTGGCGAACCCGACCACTTGCCCGTCCAGTTCGATCACGGTGTTATCGGAGCGCTGCTCGATGGACTCGTTGAGCTGCTCAGGGGTCAGCGGATAGACCGCTTTAGGAAACATATAGAAGAGCTCGTCAATGCTCTGTGGCATTTCGCATATGAAAGGAACGTCTTTTTCTTCCAGGGGGCGATGAAGAAACATGCGGGTTAACCTCTCGAAGAAAGTGGAGCCGTGAGCGGACTATAGCTGCAGACGCCGTGCGTCGACGTCATAAGACACCATCCCGAACAGAATGTGCCTGAATGTTACAAGTTTGCCGAGCCGCTGTTAACCAGGCCTCGCAACCCTTTGACGCGCCAGTGATTCCGCTGACCGGGCAGAACGCCCATGCCTTATAGCCACGTCATGCATTTTGCATGACCAAAGCTCAGCGTTAAATCGCATAAGCCAATGATTTAAAAAGCTTTTATCCCATATTCCAGAACTGGCACAAGCGGTGCACCGTTTTGGGGAGAAGCACAAAATCACTCGCACGGAGCAGCACCATGAACGTCACACCTGATTCCTATCCCGCCGCTGTTGAGGAAACCACCTCGGTCTCGGGCGTGTCCTGGGGTGCCATCTTCGCAGGCGCCGCAGGCGCTGCTGCGTTATCTCTCATTCTGGTGCTGTTGGGGTCCGGTCTCGGATTCTCGGCCATGTCGCCCTGGGCGAATGAAGGCGCCAGTGCCAAGACCATTGGCATTTCAACCGTTGTCTGGCTGGCGCTGACGCAGATCGTTGCGTCGGGCCTTGGTGGATACCTCGCCGGTCGTCTGCGCGTCAAGTGGTCCAACATGCATGGCGATGAAGTCTACTTCCGTGATACCGCGCATGGCTTCCTGTCGTGGGCAGTCGCCACGCTCGTGGCTGCGGTGCTGATCGTAGGCTCGGTCAGCGGCATCGTTGGCAGCGGCGTTAAAGCCGGCGCCACCGCAGCAGCGGGCGTCGCAGGCACAGCGGCTACAGCCGCAGGCTCTGCTGCCGGCAATACCAGCAGCGACCAGTACGGTTATTTTGTTGATTCACTGTTCCGCGACGACCGCCCTGCTGCCGTCAGCGACGATGCTGCACGTGGCGTGGTGGTGCGTATCTTCACCAAAACCATGGCCAATGACGGTCAGCTGGCTCCGGAAGACCGCACCTACCTTGCACAACTGGTCGCTCAACGTACCAACATGAGCCAGGCCGATGCACAGGCCCGCGTTGATCAGGTTTACGGCCAAGCCAAGCAAGCCGTAGCCGATGCCAAGCTGAAAGCTCAACAAGCCGCTGACGCTGCTGCGAAAGTTGCTGCAATGAGCGCGCTGTGGACCTTCGTTGCCCTGCTGTGTGGTGCTTTCGTAGCCAGCCTCGCCGCTATCTGGGGTGGCCGTCGCCGTGATGCGGTGACTTATGTCGACACCCGCACCTATACCAATACTTCCAGCATCCGCTGATTAAGGAGAGTCATCATGCGTTCATTACTTCTTTGGTTCCTCGGCATCCCAATCCCGATCATTATTTTGATTGCACTGTTTGTGCATTGATCTAGTGGTCTAGAAACCGCGCTGGTCTCCATGAGAGACGGCGCGGTTTTTTTTTGGCTTGGGGTTTGTGTCGCGGCGAACATGACGCGCGGGGCCTTAGCTTCCATCAGGCATTTTTATACCAATTTTAAGCCTCTCGCCATCTGCAGAGTGAGCCATGGTGTAGTTGGGCGCACAGCCGCTGAGTAAGATCAGCGATACGAACCACGAAACCGGGCTTTAAATAATGTAGCGTTACTCATGGAATGCTCTTACTACGCAAGTTGCCTCGGCAAGCGACTTCATTTCCCTGCTTCCGCCTTCAGGCGGATTTCCTGAAGTTTTTTAAAGTCAGGCACGGTGCGCCCGTCGGACTGCGTTGCACCATCCGGGTAATGAAACTTGATGAAATCTCCAATCTTGTGTTTTTTTGGCTCTGTCGATGACACCACGTAGTCTGAATGTAACACCGGCTCAAAATACACTTTACGGGTTTCACGGGCTTCGTAAGTCAGATAACTTCTCGCCTCGCCTGCCAAACCCGCCCGCTTGATATAGCCGCCTGAGTAGCTCTCTTTTACCCAAGGGTAGTAGTCCTTGATGATAACAAGGTCTGTTCCTTTAACTTTCACCACACCAGACGTTCGACGCTGTGGATCGTTACGGTCAAATATCACGATTACCCCACCGCCGCCGCCTGAGCTGACATTTTCTCCAAAACGATTGGGCACACGATAGCTTACTTCAAACAAAACATTGCTCAAACGCCACTCACAGGGGCCACCGCCGTTTATAAATAAATCTGCTTTGTAGAGACTTCCGTTTTTTTGCCGTGACAACCCCACTTCAATCGAGTTGTAACCGTCGAGCGTCGCGGCTCGTCCATCTCCGTCATAAGTGACACGTTTGCAAATCGCTGATCGATACATGACCCTCAGCGATGTTGTTTCTAATTCCTCGGAGATCTTCATAACAAGCCTGACTTGCTCGCCGACAGGTGACGGCGCCATGCTGTAGTCTTTCGCACAACCACTAATGGACGAAACCGTCGCAACACTAAGCAGCAATACTTTCCAATGTAAACTTGCTCTGCTCATCTTATAATCCCGATGCATTTGCAACTACGTCAAGCCGCCGCAGCGCTTCAACCCCACCCTGCCCCTTAAGCGTCACCTCTAATGCCGCATCCATCTGCTGATGCATTTTGAGAAACAGGTCATTCCGTTCATATTCGTCTATCGGGGAGGTCCTGCCATGTTCGCTCATTTGCTTCTGGAAACGCTTGATCTCGCACTGTGTTTCAAGCGGGGGGTTCCGATTGGGTTCGATCGCTGCAAGTAGTCGATGTGTTATATGCGTCATGTATTTGCCCATCATGTGGTTCCCGATACCCAACAGCCCTCCAGGCTTGGGATTTTTGTAACGTGGAAATAGTCGCTCTATCGTTTTATCGTCAAGGCTTTTTATGAAGAGCTGTTGTGATTTTCCGCTCTGCTCACTTAATGTCTTATTAATGCTTGGCACTAGATACAGGTTAGGTCGCTCAGGTAGTCGGGTTTTCACGGTGTTGTAGTAGGGCGCGCCAAGACCATCCTTACTGCGGTATGCGGGATATGAAGAACCACGGCTCTGCATGTGCTGCTCTACGCGGTAAAGCATGGCAATCTCTCCGTGATGTCCGTATGAATCACCGAATTTGACAACATTGGTTGCCAGAGCCTGGCCCATCGACCAAGCTAACCCCAGTGTCGCGCCCAAAGGGCCATACAGTCTGTAGAGATGATTATCCAAATCTGCCTCAGGTGGCACGCTTGGAATAGTGTCGGTGTCATGGACATGTCGAAAGTGCGCAAATCCGCATAGCTCTTTTATTGCGTTGATGGTAAACGTTCGGGGCATGCCGTAGGTGTACAACACTGGAATTTTATCCTTGAGTGTTGCTGCATGTATTAGGCCCAAAGCACCTCCAAGGCTGTGTCCACAAATAAAGAGTTCCCTGCCCACAGTGTATTGCGGAATATATTCGCCAAAGTCTCGAGCGTATAAAGTCTCAGCTACTTTGAAGGCCTCACGAAACCCCAGGTGAACTCGGCCCTCCACCGCCAGATCTGCGCATGGAACCGAAGGCGCACAAGCTAACTTGAGCGCTGGAGGGACAGGACGAAAGGTGAGGTCCGTGGCTAGGTCTGGTGCATGGAAGCGGTCAAAGTCCGTCCCTCGCCATGCCACCAGTATCTGAGTCGAGTTCTTGACGTAGAAGAGCTGGGTGTCGCCCCTGGGAACTGCTGCTTTAGCAGTATTCAATACCTCGCAGGGCTCATAACGATCATCGAACGGTACGTCAGTCACAAGACACGGCCAGTTCTTGCCCCCATCCCAAATACGCGGCGTTCGTGACATATCCGTACCCTGCTGTTCAAAAAACTCCTCTGGAGAACCATGTTGCATCTTATGCTCATTGCTATAAGACAAAATACTCATCAGCCCTAAGTTATAAGCGTTCGCCAGGCTGTACTCAGGCTGATGATGCAGCACCAACGACCACGCACGCAGCGGGCAAACTTCCAATACATGCCGGGTGTTCAGTGCTTCATAAGGCACCGTAAATCCCGAAAATCCAGCGTCCGGAAAATGATAAGCCGGCGCTGGTTCCAGCTCTGGCCACGGCGGATTAAACGTCGGCAGCTGATCACACAGCTGCCCTATCCGCAGATAGTGATAGGCATGCCCCAGCTCAATCGCCTGCTTTTCCACGGGAGAAAAACCCGGACGTTGCGCCCCGTACAGAGGTTTGCTGTCACCGGCACCCGGCCGCTCGGGCTCAGGCCTCACCGCTCGCAAGCGCCGCTGTTGCAGAACTTCAGCCAACGGCGTCGCCGGCATCCGCAGTGTCACGTCGAGGGGGTAAAGCGCCTCAAGTCGAATCACGCCCTGGGCATCAGTGCTCCCCGAGTACTCAGCAATGCAGCCATCCCGCACTGCCTGATTGATTGCCCGCCATGGCAGGTTAGCCAGCGGTTCGCCGAGCTCGTCCACCAGTTGAAATTCAACCCAGTGGGTTTTCTGCGGGCCGATAGCTACAGGTTTGTAGGTGCAAAATATGTCCGTCTGGTGCTTTCTGTCTTTCATGCCGGGTCCTTCCTGATTGAAGATTTTTTGCGGTGATGCCTGGTCACGGCTGGCCGTCTGGCGTCGGGCGCTGTGTCGATAGCCGGCGCACAGCGGGTGGCGAGCGGGTGCGCAGCGCGCCCTTGAGCGTCGGTCACGGCTCGTCGTGCTTGTCATTGGGAAATTCGATCACCACGTTCTCTGCCAACAGGGTGTGAACCGGGATGGTTCTGCCGAATGGTGGCAGTGCGGTGAGCATGGATGAGCGTCCCTGGCAGGAAAAGGCGCCCCTGACCGGTCAGGCAAAAACCGGATCAACTCGTCCATGAGAGAGGGCTGAAGCGGGCGAAGATGCGGCATTTCAAAGCCCCATTCCATAGCCAAAACGCGAAGGAGAAGCGTCCTAATAAAAGTCAGGAATCGCCCTACACAGTCGGCCAAAACGCCAACCCGGCACCAACCACTTCAACCCGATTATGCGTACAGATCGGCTGTTTTCTCTCCAGCACTGCACCCTTGCGCGCTGGAAATATCGGGCACAAAAAAGCCCCCGAAGACGTGCGTCATCGGGGGCAAAGGCACTGTGCTCACAGTTCGGTTGAATCGCTCACGCTGTCATGGCATGCCCAGCCAGTTAGGCAGCGCTAGCGAGATGAAGGGCACGTATGTCACCAGCAGCAGGAACACCAGCAGAATCGACAGCCACGGCAAGGCCGCGCGAATGGTCTGCCCCAGCGTCAGGCCAGTCACGGCGGAGGTCACGAACAGGTTGAGCCCGACCGGTGGGTGGACCAGACCGATTTCCATGTTGACCACCATGACGATGCCCAGGTGGATGGGATCAATCCCCAGCTTCATGGCAATCGGGAAGAAGATCGGCGCAAGGATCAGGATGATTGCCGAAGGCTCCATGAAGCTGCCCGCAATCAACAGCACGATGTTGACCATGATCAGGAAGCCGATCGGCGTCAGCCCTTCGGAGATGACCCACGCGGTGATCTGTTGGGGGATCTGCTCGGTGGTCAGCACATGGGCGAACAGCATCGCATTGGCGATGATGAACATCAGCATGATCGACAGCCGTCCCGATTCCAGCAGGACCTTCGGGCAGTCCTTGAAGCTCATGTCCTTGTACACAAACAACGCGATGAACGCCGAATAGACGGCTGCCACGGCCGCCGCTTCGGTGGGGGTAAACATGCCGCTGTAGATCCCGCCGAGGATGATCACCAGCAGCATCAGGCCCCAGAATGCGCGTTGCGCGGTGTGTAGCCACTGACGGAAAGTCACCCGTGGCTGGGCCGGAAGTTTCTTGACCCGGGCCACAATGTAGATCACCACCATCAGCGCCAGACCCAGCAGGATGCCGGGAATCACGCCTGCGATGAACAGCTTGCCGACCGAGGTCTCGGTGGCTGCGGCGTACACCACCATCACGATGGACGGCGGAATCAGAATGCCCAAAGTACCGGCGTTGCAGATGATCCCGGCGCCGAACTCCTTCGGGTAACCGGAACGCACCATGCCGGCAACGGCGATCGAACCGACGGCTGCGACCGTTGCAGGCGAGGAACCGGACAACGCCGCAAAGAGCATGCAGGCCAGCACTGCGGCAATTGCAAGGCCGCCACGAATGTGGCCGACGCAGGCATTTGCAAAGTCGATCAGACGCTGGGCGACGCCGCCCGTGGTCATGAAGGCGCCGGACAACAGGAAGAACGGGATCGCCAGAAAGGTGTAGCTGTCGGACGTTTCAAACAGCTTGATCGCCAGCGAGCTCAGCGAATCCTGACTGAACATGAGGATCGAAACAGCACCGGACAATCCGAGGGAAATTGCGATGGGCACGCCCAGAAACATGAAAACGAATAGCAGCAGGAACAGGCAGATAACGGTCATCAGTGCTGCTCCTCGGCAGGGTTGGCCAGCTTGCTCGCTTCGGCCGCTTCGTCAGCCAGACCCAGCCCGGTCTGCCGGTGCGTCCAGATGCGGTAGAGGATTTCAAGGTAACGCGCTATCACCAGGCCAAAGCCGATCGGCACGATGATCGCGATGTACGCCACCTCGATGCCGAACCGGTCGAGGTCTTCGGCACCGATGCCGGCCACGAACAGCGCCGACACCCACTTGTAGCTGGCGACGAGAAACAGACCGGCGTAGGCAAGGCAGCAGGCACACGCCAGCATGGCGAGCACGCGCTGCACCGGTTTGCTGGTTTTCTTGACCAGCGCATCGACGCCCAGGTGGCCCGCGGTGCGCACGCCATAGGAAATGCCGAAAAAGATCAGCCAGCCAAACAGCGCCTTGGTCAGCGCCACGCTCCAGGTCATCGCTTGCGCGTAGCCCATGAGGTGATCGCCGATGCCGGCGAAAAAGTCACTGCTGACCGCCCATTGATCGCTGAGGGAATAAAACAGGGTGTAGATGTTGTTCAACGCCACGTAAACGAATGTCACTAGGGTCATGGCAGCCAGCAGGAAGGCAATCATGCCCTCCTCCAGATGCTCCCAGAATCGCGTCAGCGGGTGCATAGGTGTTTTCTCCAAAGGACGCCACACGTAGCCAGGCATAGCGCAGGTCGTGCGGGCTGACCACCCGCACGTGGGGTGGTCGCCGGACCGTCACTGTCTGTAACGAGAAACGATCTAAGGCTCAGGGCGCCTTGTTGGAATCGTCGGCTGCCTTGATCAGGTCGGCGCCGATGTCTTCGGAGAACTTGTCCCAGACCGGTTTCATGACTTCACGCCACTTGGCGCGCTGCTCGGGAGTCAGCGTCACGATTTCGCTGGTTTTGGCGTCGATGATCTTCTGCTTCGCCGTCTGGTTCAGTGCTTCGGCCTGCTTGTTCACCTCGACAGTCACTTGGTCGAGGATCTTCTGCAGTTCGTCACGCACGTCCGCTGGCAGGCCGTTCCAGAACTTGGAGTTGGTGATGACCATGTAGTCGATCAGGCCGTGATTGGATTCGGTGAAGAACGGCTGCACCTCGTTGACCTTCTGGCTTTCGTAGTTCGACCAGGTGTTTTCAGTGCCGTTGACGGTACCAGTCTGCAGGCCTTGATAGACTTCGGCGAAGCTCATCTTGCGAGGGTTGGCGCGCAGGGCAACGAACTGGGCTTCGAGGACGCTGGATGCCTGAACGCGGAATTTCAGGCCGCGCGCATCCTTCGGTTCGACCAGCTTCTTGTTGGCCGACAGTTGCTTCAACCCGTTGTGCCAATACGCCAGGCCGTGAATGCCTTTGTCGTCCATCGAGGTCAGCAGGGCCTTGCCCTGAGGGCCTTGCTGGAAACGGTCAACGGCGGCCAGGTCATTGAACAGAAACGGCAGGTCGAAAATTTGCACTTTCTTGGTGTACTGCTCGAACTTGGCCAGAGACGGCGCCAGCATCTGCACATCACCCAGCAGCAGGGCTTCCATTTCCTTGCCGTCGCCGAACAGCGAAGAGTTCGGGTAGACCTCGACTTTGACCTTGTCTTTCAAGGCGGGGTCAGCGGCGACCATTTTCTGGAAGAGTAAGGCCCCTTGGCCTTTCGGTGTGTTTTCGGCCACCACGTGGGCGAACTTGATCGTGATCGGGTCAGCGGCGTGTGCCAGGCCGGCCACGGAAACAGCGGCCGCGCAGAAAAGCGCTTTGGTCAGCTTCAACATCGATATCACCTTCTTATTTTTGTAGGAGCTTATGTTTGCAGGAGCAGGTGGAGAGCATGAGCATAGTGCAATGTCACGATGACCAACCCCGAGTGTTTGGAGAATCAGGTTTTGTCTAAGCCGGCGTTCGCCGGTGCTGAACGCGAGCGTGCGTTCAGGTGCGCTTATCCCGCCGCCAATGCCAGCAAGCGCTGAGCACGCAGCAGCACGGGTGCATCGATCATTTGCCCATCCAGCTGAAAAGCCCCGGCACCCCGCGCTGCGGCGCTGGCATCGATCACCTTGCGTGCCCAGTTGAGGTCTTCGGCACTGGGCGCCAGCGCGGCGTGGATGACCGGAACTTGCGCCGGATGAATGCACAGCGCGCCGCCGTAGCCCATGTCGTACGCGTGCCGGACCGCGCGATGCAGGCCCTGCTGATCGCCGATCGCGGGATAGACACCGTCCAGCGGTGGCAGCAGTTCCGCGCCTCTGGAGTGCAGCTGCACCGACATCCGCGCCTGATCCAGAAACATCTGTGCGGCGGGGGTGCCCGTATTGAGGTTCAGGTCCAGGGCCAGATCGAGCCCGCCGAATGACAAACGCTGGACACCAGTGGCGTGAGCGATCTGCTCCAGTGCCAGCAACCCCTTTGCGCTTTCGATTATCGGCCACACCGGCTTGCCCGCCTGCCAGACGGCCGCCACGTGAGCAGCGCTTTCGACCTTGGGCAAGAGCACCCCGACAACCCCGGCCTGATGTCGGCAAAACGCCAGATCATCGGCATGCTCGGCATGGGCCGGTGCGTTGACCCGGACCCATACGGCCGCTTGTGGATGGCTGTTGAGGAAGGCCGCAAGGTTGTCCCGCGCCTGGCGCTTGAGCGGTTCTTCGACGGCGTCTTCAAAATCGACAATTACCGCATCGGCGCCTGCGGCCAGCGCCTTGGCAAAGCGCTCGGGTCGACTACCGGGAACGAACAGGGCGGAGCGAATGAGGGGGTGCGGCATGGTTGAAGCTCCTGAATAACGGTTGTCGGCGCAACCCTCTGGCGTGACCGGAAGGCGCTGGATCTAAATGGCGAAGCCTGGTTTCAGCCGCAGAAGATAAGGCGGATGATCCGGCCTCTTCGCGGGCAAGCGCGCTCCTACAATGGTGGGCAGCGACGAGTAGTCCGCATGGTCGTGCAATGGTGGGCAGCGGCAAGTAGTCCGCATGGTCCTGCAATAGCGGGCAGCGGCAATGGACCGCGCTCTGCGATGGCGAAAGGACCGCGCGTTCCAATAAAGACGGGCATTGGCGACAGGTCCACGCGGTCGTGAGGCTTACACCACCCCGCCCGCCGCCAATCGCGTCTGGTCTTCGGCAGAAAACCCCAGCTCGCCGAGGATGCTGGCGGTGTGCTGACCCAAGCCCGGCACGCCGTCCATACGCGGAGTAAACGCCGCGTTGTGGCCCGGCGGCAGCAGCGAGGGCAACGGGCCGGACGGGCTGTCGACTTCACGCCAACGGTCACGCGCCTTGAGCTGCGGATGGTCCCAGACGCCTTGCATGTCGTTGACGCGGGCGTTGGCGATCTGGGCGTCTTCCAGGCGTGCAACCACGTCGTCGACCGTCAGCGCGGCGAAGCCATCGACAATGATTTGTCTCAGCACCTCGCGGTTTTCAGAACGTTTGAAGTTCGCCGAGAAGCGCTCGTCCGTCGCCAGCGCCGGCTCAAGCAGGACTTTCTCGCAGAACAGCGCCCATTCCCGCTCGTTCTGCAGACCGAGCATGATGGTGCCGCCACCGCCCGTAGGAAACGGCCCATACGGATAGATAGTCGAATGCGATGCTCCGGCCCTTGGCGGCGGCGATGCGCCGTTGTAGGCGTAATACATCGGGTAACCCATCCACTCCACCAGGCTTTCGAGCATGCTGACGTCGATGCGGCTGCCCTCCCCGGTCTTGTCGCGCAGCATCAGCGCCGAAAGGATGCCGGTGTAGGCGTACATGCCGGCGGCGATGTCGGCGATGGAGCATCCGGCCTTGGCCATTTCGTTTTCGCCAGGCCCACCGGTCACCGACAAAAAGCCGCCTTCACTCTGGATCAACAGGTCGTAGGCTTTCTTCTTCTCGTACGGCCCGCCTTCGCCGTAGCCGGAGATGTCACATACGATCAGCCGTGGGAAACGTGCATGCAGGGTCTCGAACGACAGGCCCATGCGCGACGCAGCGCCCGGCGCAAGGTTCTGCACCAGCACGTCGGCCTTGCCGAGCAGCGACTCCAGAATATCGCCGGCCTCGTCCTGCTTGAGGTCCAGGGTCAGGCTTTCCTTGGAGCGGTTGGTCCAGACGAAATGCGAGGCCAGGCCATCGACGCGCTGGTCGTAGCCCCGGGCGAAATCGCCAACGCCGGGGCGCTCGATCTTGATCACGCGCGCACCCAGGTCCGCCAGTTGCCGGGTGCAGAACGGTGCGGCGATGGCGTGTTCGAGGCTGACCACGGTGATGCCGTCGAGGGGACGGAGGGGTTGTTGAGTCATGTTCGTAAACCTCTTCACAGTCCCTGTAGGAGTGAGCTTGCTCGCGATCCAGGGCAGATGGGCCTGACACACTGCAATCGCGAGCAAGCTCACTCCTACAAGGGTTGGCGTTCGCCTTAAATCAAATTGACCAAATCCCGCGCGTCGCGCAGCTGCCAGACCCGCTGAATCAACGCCTTGCCCTGCTCCACCGTGCGCGCACCGGAGAACGCCAGCAGGCGCTGGACCTTGTCCTCAAGCTCGGCCCTGGACAGGGTGTTGCCCGGATCGCCTTTGGGCTCATCAATGCCCGCGCTCAGGGTGCGGCCGTCGGTGGTGGTCACAATGACCCGGCCCAGCCATCTCGCGGGATAAGCGTCATCCACTTCGGGGTCCAGCTCCATCGAAACCTTTTCGCGGAACGCAGCTACGTCAGGATCCGTCAGCGCGAGGTCGCGAAATTCGATCAGCTGGGCGCTGCCATGGACTGCGATCAGGCCCAGCACCGCGCCCATGGAAAACTTGGCCTGATGCACGGTCTGTGGCACATCAACCCGACCCAGCACATCAATGGCACCCTGATGCACCCGCGTGACGACCCTGGCGATCTGCTCATGGCGCAGGCCTTCGCGTTGCATCAGGTGCAGCAACGCATCAGCGGCGGGATGGGTATGCCGGCACGACGCGTGAAATTTGAACGAGGTTTCAACCAGCGCCCAACGGCTGCCGAGGCGGTCGGACAATTTGGTGGCATCGGCGTCGCTGGACATGCCCGCCGCCATGCCTTGATCGCCCTCCAGAATATTGCGCGCGCCGGTCAGGCCGTCTTCGGTGAGGTACGCCGCCAGCAGGCCATCGGCTGCGGCCTTGGCGGTGTGCAGCTGTTTGGAATCGGCAGCGTCACGCAAGAACTCCCACAACCCGGCGGCCTGCGTGCCTGCGGTGCCCAGCAGGTTGATGAATTGTTCCTTGTCAAAGTTCAGCAGCTTACCCACACCGACCGCTGCGGCGAGGGTGCCGACCGTCGCGGTGGTGTGAAAGATGCGGTAGTGCGAGCGGCCCATGAATTCGCCGATGCGAATGCCGGCCTCGTAGCCGGCCACGGACGCCAGCAACAGGTCCTGGCCAGTTTTGCCGAGGTCCTGCGCCGCTGCCAGCACCGCCGAAAAAACCACGGTTGCCGGGTGCAACACCGAGCTGTTGTGCAGATCGTCCTGTTCGACCAAGTGCGACGACGCGCCATTCACCAGCGCAGCGAAATACGCCGAGGTGCCGCGACCGCTGACCAGAATCTTTGCCTTGCCCTGTTGCGGCCCCATGCGTTCGGCGTAGCGCTCGAACAGCGGGATGGGCCGTGCGCCCTGGCTGGCCAGCGCCGAGCCGATCCAGTCAAGAAACAGGTCTTCGGTGCGGTCGAGTACGACGCCTGGGATTTGCTCGTAGGTCAGCTCGGCGAGGAACCCCGCCAATGCCTGGGTATGGCTCATAGGGGAATCCTCAGAAACTGCGTGGCAGTTCGAGCAAGTGCTCGGCGACGTAGGAAAGAATCAGGTTGGTGGAGATTGGCGCGACCTGGTACAGGCGGGTTTCGCGAAATTTGCGCTCCACGTCGTATTCGCAGGCGAAGCCGAAGCCGCCGTGTGTTTGCAGGCAGGCATTGGCAGCCTCCCACGATGCCTTTGCGGCCAGGTACTTGGACATGTTGGCGCTGGCCCCGGCGTTCTTGCCGGCGTCGTATTCTTCACAGGCACGCCAACGCATCAGGTCCGCGGCCTCGATCTCGATGTGCGCTTCGGCAATGGGGAACTGCACGCCCTGGTTTTGCCCGATCGGACGACCGAATACCACGCGATCACGGGCGTAGGCGGCGGATTTTTCGATGAACCAGCGCCCGTCACCGATGCACTCGGCGGCGATCAGCGTGCGTTCTGCGTTCAGGCCATCAAGGATGTAGCGGAAGCCTTTGCCTTCCTCGCCTATCAGGCTGTCTGCAGGCAGTTCAAGGTTGTCGAAAAACAGCTCGTTGGTTTCGTGGTTGACCATGTTGGCGATGGGCTGAACGGTCAGTCCGTTGCCAATGGCGTCACGAAGGTCGACGAGGAAGATCGACATGCCTTCGGACTTTTTGGTGACCTCGGCGAGCGGCGTGGTGCGCGCGAGCAGAATCATCAGGTCGGAATGCTGCACGCGGGAGATCCACACCTTTTGGCCGTTGATCACATACTTGTCGCCCTGCCTGACCGCCGTGGTCTTGATCTTGGTGGTGTCAGTACCGGTGGTGGGCTCGGTCACGCCCATCGACTGCAGGCGTAATTCGCCGCTGGCGAGCTTGGGCAAGTAGTAACTTTTCTGCGCCTCGCTGCCATGGCGCAGCAGGGTGAACATGTTGTACATCTGGCCGTGCACCGTGCCGGAGTTGCCGCCACAGGCGTTCACTTCTTCGAGGATGACAGAGGCCTCCGCCAGGCCCAGGCCGGAGCCGCCGTATTCCTCGGGGATCATCGCCGACAGCCAGCCGGCATCGGTCAGCGCCTTCACGAATGCTTCCGGGAAACCTTTTTCTTCGTCGATCCTGCGCCAGTACTCGGCAGGGAACTCGGCACACAGGGCACGCACGCCGTCACGGATGGCATTGAGGTCTTCGTCTTCGTAGGGATTCATGGTGTTCACTCGCATCGGCCGGCGCGGGGATGACCGCCACGCTGGCTCAGTAAAAGAAGCAATCAGTCAAAGAGGACTTCGGCGCTCTGGGCCACGCCGGCATCGTTGCCCGCCCACAACTGCGCTTTGCCAGGCTCGACGACGCGCCCACCTACGCGGAAGGCCGCCGGCACGTTGAGCGGTCGCACGCCGCGATAGGCGAAATGCCGCACGTGCCTGTCGGGGTTGGCGCGGATGAACGCGCGCAGATTGAACGTGGCGATCATCGGCCCGTGCACGACCAGGCCCGAATAGCCTTCGGTGTCGGTGACGTAGGGATAGTCGTAATGAATGCGATGACCGTTGAAAGTCACCGCCGAATACCTGAACAGCAGCGTCGGCGTCGGCTCGATGACCTCGTTCCAGTCGCCCTGCTCCGGCGCATCGCCACTGTTGAGCTTGGGCGGGTTCGGCTCGCGGTAAACGATGTCCTGCTCTTCACGGACGCACAGTTCGCCCTGCTGCGAGTAGTCGTGACGCACCGTCACGAACAGCAGCGAGCCGGTACGCCCGTGCTTCTCTTCAATGTGCAGGATGGTCGACAGACGATTCGCATCAGCGCCCACTTTGAGCGACCGGAGGAACTCAACCCGGCCACCGGCCCACATGCGGTTGCGATTGTCCGCAGGGGGCAGAAACCCGCCGCGGGCCGGATGGCCGTCACCGCCGAGCTGCGATTCAAACACCGGTTCCTGAAAGAAACACCACTGCCACAGCGGCGGCAGAGGCTCCCCAATGGCCGGGGTCGGCTCGCCAAACGTGGCGGCGATGCGCTTGATCAGGTTGACGCTCAGATGATCCTGGGCTTCTTCGGTGCGCCCAATCCAGGCAGTGAAATCCATGGGCGTATCTGCAGCACTCATTGGAAGTAACCCTCCGGCTTTGTTGTTGTGGGCTGATCATGAAAGTGCGCCGGCATTCTGTGAATTTGCATTTGCGAATAGCGGCGTTCGGGTATGCTGAACGCCTTCTGCACAGCCCGGACACGTCCATGCACTTCGACCTCGCTGACCTGCGCCTCTTCATCCACATCGGAGAATCACCCAGCCTGACCCAGGGGGCGCGCCGGGCTTTTCTCTCTCCTGCAGCGGCGAGCGCCCGGATCAAGGCACTGGAAGGCCAGCTCGGCACACGCCTGCTGTACCGCGACAGCCGCGGGGTTGAGCTAACCCCGGCCGGCCAGCGCCTGCTCAAACACGCGCGGCTGATCATGAGCCAGGTGGATTACCTCAAGAGCGAGTTCACCCACTACGGCACCGACTCGGCCGGGCACATCCGTATCTTCGCCAACACTACGGCCGTGACCGAGTTTCTGCCCGAGGTATTGGCCGGCTTTCTTGCGCAGCGGCCAGGTGTCACGGTCGACCTGCAAGAGCGTCTGTCGCGGGACATCGTGCGCGGCGTGCTCGACGGCAGCAGCGACATGGGCATCATCGCCGGCCCGGTTGAAGCGGCGGGCTTGCAAGTGATCCACTTCAGCACCGACCGGCTGGTGCTGGCGGTGCCGGTGGGCCATGAGCTTGCAGGGGAGAAAAAGGTCACGTTCAAACAAACTCTGGCGTTTCAGCACATCGGCCTGCACGAAGGCAGCACGTTGCTGAGCTTTCTGCGCGATCACGTCGAGCGCATGGGCCAGCAGCTGTCGCTGCGGATTCAAGTATCGAGCTTTGAAGCCATCTGCCGGATGGTGGAAGCAGGCGTGGGGATTGGGGTGATCCCGGAGTCGGCGGCCTTGCGCCACAGCCGCACCATGAAGCTGGCGACCATTGAGCTCGACGAGCCATGGGCGGTGCGTGAACGCAGCATTCTGGTGCGTGAACTGGACGCCCTGCCCGGTGTGGTCAGGGCGCTGATTGCAGTGCTGCTGCCCAAGCCCGAGGTCGAGCAGCCGGCGACGTGAATCAGATCCAGACGTCGTTCTGAGCGGTGCGCGCGTTGGTGTCGTTGCCGGTATTGATCACACCTACGGGCTCGATCAGCATGAGCTTCACTTCCTGCTCGGCGGAGGGCTTATGCTCCACCCCCTTGGGCACCACATACAGCTCGCCTGCATTGAGCTCGACAAAGCCGTCGCGAAAATCAATGCGCAGGCACCCTTCGAGCACGATGAACGTTTCATCGGTGTCGTCATGGCGGTGCCAGAGAAAATCCCCCTCCAGCCGCGCCAGCTTGAACTGGTAGTCGTTCATCTGCGCGATCACCTTTGGCTGCCATTGCTCGGTGAACAGGCTGTATTTGTGGGCGAAGTTGACGGGTGTGTGGCGGGTTTGGGACGTGGACACGTGCGCGGCTCCGAAGGTGGGTGATGTGGAGCCAATCTTGAGCGTAGAGGTGGGTGAGGTCTTGAACGTTATTGCACGGTTGAAGTGGCGGTCAGTTCATTCTGTAGAAGCCGGCTTGCTGGCGAATCCGGTTTGATCAGCGCCGCTGCAGTGCCTGACACTGCGCCTTCGCCAGCAAGCCGGCTCCTACAGGTTTGCGACCGGCGCCAAATTCCTCGTTTGACGCCATTCACTCTGAGCCGTCTTGCTGGCGAATCCGGTTTGATCAGCGCCGCTGCAGTGCCTGACACTGCGCCTTCGCCAGCAAGCCGCCTCCTACAGTTTTGCGACCGGCGCCAAATTCCTCGTTTGACGCCATTCACTCTGTAGGAGCCGGCTTGCTGGCGAACCCGGTTGCTCGGAGACTAGCGGGCAACTGACACACCGCCTTCGCCAGTAAGCGCGTTCCCGCAGGTTTGCGACCGACGCCAAATTCCTCGTTTGGCGCCGTTCACTCTGTAGGAGCCGGCTTGCTGGCGAACCCGGTCGCTCAGCGACATACCCGGCAACTGACACGCCGCCTTCGCCAGTAAGCGCATTCGCGCAGGTTTTGCGACCGACGCCAAATTCCTCGTTTGGCGCCGTTCACTCTGTAGGAGCCGGCTTGCTGGCGAACCCGGTCGCTCGGCGACATACCCGGCAACTGACACACCGCCTTCGCCAGCAAGCGCGTTCGCGCAGGTTTTGCGACCGACGCCAAATTCCTCGTTTGGCGCCGTTCACTCTGTAGGAGCCGGCTTGCTGGCGAACCCGGTCGCTCGGCGATATACCCGGCAACTGACACGCCGCCTTCGCCAGTAAGCGCATTCCCGCAGGTTTTGCGACCGGCGCCAAATTCCTCGTTTGACGCCATTCACTCTGCAGGAGCCGGCTTGCTGGCGAACCCGGTCGCTCGGCGACATACCCGGCAACTGACACACCGCCTTCGCGGGCAAGCGCGCTCCTACAGGTTAGCGACCGGCGCCAAATTCCTCGTTTGACGCCATTCAGACGGCTCGCTGGACCTTCAACATCTTCAACCAGCGTCCCGGCGGGTAGCCGAAGGTTTTCACAAAATGGCGAGTCATGTGGCTCTGGTCCGCGAAGCCTGCCATGGCTGACGCATCGGTGAGCGAGACGTCCAGCGCTATCGAATGGCGAACCTGGTCCAGCCGGCGCAGGGTCAGGTAGCGATAAGGCGTAGTCCCAAACAGCGCGCGAAAATCCCGCGACAGGCGCCAGCGATCGGTATCGCTGGCGTGCTCCAGCTCAGCCAGGCTGACACCCTGCTCAAGACTGGCCCGCAGCAATTCACGCGCACGCTGCGCGCCGGCGTAATTGACCGTCTGCCGTCCCTTGCGCACCCCGGCGGCTGCTTGCAGCGCGACAGCGATGTCGTAAAGGGCGTCGTCCAGCTCAAGCGGATCCAGCGCTGCGTCGAGGTCGGCCAGCAACGCCTGAGTCGCCCTGAACAAACCGGGATGATTTGACGCTGCGCCCTTGATGAACGGCAGTGGCGTGCCGCCCAGCACCTGCTGGATCATGGCCGGCTCCAGGTAGAACATCCGGTAGCGGAAGCCGTCCTCGGTGCCGGCACGCCCGTCGTGCGCCTCATCCGGGTGAAGCACGAGCGTGCGGCCCGGCAGGTTATTCACCCTTTCTTTTCCGTATCGAAAGCTCTGCACACCCGACAAGGTATGACCGATGGCGTAGGTGTCGTGCCGGTGCATGTCGAACCCGTGCCCGTGAAAATACGCCTCGATCCTTTCCAGCTGCGGCAGCGGCGCAGCACGCAGTACCCAGTCATGCGGTGAGTGGGTCAGATGTGCATCGTCATGAGAGTGAGTGTCCATCGGTAGCGCTCCGCCATCGTGAAGAGACTAACCGGCCTGTTTGAGCGGTGCGGGCTCGGCGGCGGAGGCATGCGCCGCGGGCGGCTTCGCGCTGAGCAGGTTCTGGATGGCCTGGGTATAGGCCTGACGTCCGAGGCTCATGCTGTTGTTGTGATTGCCGCCGGGCACCATCAACAAACGTTTGGGTTCTTGCGCGGCCTCGAACAGCGCCTCGCTGAATTGCGGCGCGACGAACTGGTCCGCCGTGCCGTGGACGATCAGCACAGGCATGTGCACGTCGGCGATTTTGTCGATGGAGTCGAATTTCTGCGAAACGAGCCAGCGTACCGGCAACGAGGTGCGTTTACTGGCGACCGAGGACGCCACGTCGGCCAAGTTGGTGAACGTTGATTCGATGATCAAGCCGCGCGCCTGGATCGGCTCGTCGCCTTTTCGTGCATCGCGGCCCAGCTCGGCCGCGAGATCGACCGCCACAGCGCCACCCAGCGAATGCCCGTAGATCAGCCGTTTTTGCGGATCGGGCTGCAGCTGCACAAGGCGCTCCCAGGCGATGCGCGCGTCTTCATACACCGACGCCTCCGAAGGCAACTGGCCCTTGCTCTGGCCGAAGCCGCGATAGTCGATGGCGAGGATCGAGAAACCCAGCGCGCGCAGTTGCTCGATACGAAACAGCTGGCCGGTCAGGTTCCAGCGCGAGCCGTGCAGATACAGAATCGCCGGGGCGTCTTTTTTGTCCGACGGCCGCCACCACGCATGGATGTTCTGCGTGATGCCGAAGGAAGGCGCCTTGAGCTCAAGCTCTTGCACATCGGACGGCAGGCCGCGGTACCAACTCGCGGTGCCGGGTTCGATCATGAAAACCAGCTCACGCTCCTTGTGTTGCAACGCCGCGCACCCGACCGGCAGACCGACGACGATCACCAACAGGCACAGCCAGAAGAACCAGCGAGCCTTGAGCCTCGCCAGGGAGAATGTTTGCATGGGGGATGAGTGTCCGGTGCAGAAATGAATGCACCGGCAGTTTGCCATTCATTGGCGCGGTGGGTCCTCTTCTTTCCGCTGAAAGGCCTTTCGTCGCAAGGCTTTCCGTCGCAAAGCCTTCCCTCGACAGTCCGGACGGATCGGTAGCGCTGCAACGCAATGGGTGCAGCGCTCTCCGACCGGGGGGCAATCAGTAACCGGAGCCCGACGCCGTTGCGCCGGTAACGATGGCGATCCCGGAGCTGGTGCCCAGCCGCGTGGCGCCCGCTTCGATCATCGCCACAGCCGTCGCGTAATCACGCACGCCGCCGGAGGCTTTTACACCGACGCCCTGCCCGACCACTTTGCGCATCAACGCCACGTCTTCCAGGGTCGCGCCGCTGCGGCTGAAACCCGTGGACGTTTTGACGAACGCGACATTGAGCTCGCGACAGATTTCGGCCGCGCGGGTTTTCTGTGCATCGTCCAGCAGGCAGGTTTCGAAGATCACTTTCAAAGGCACGGCACCGCACGCGTCTTTGACCGCCGCAATGTCATCACGCACTTCGTCGAACAGACCGTCTTTCAACCAGCCGATGTTCAAGACCATGTCGATCTCGCCAGCACCGGCAGCGATCGCCTGCCTGGCCTCGAACGCTTTGGTGTCGCTCAGCCCGGCGCCGAGTGGAAAGCCCACCACGGCGCAGACCTTGACGGCCTGCCCCTGCAGCAACGAAGCGGCATAAGGCACCTGGCCGGAATTCACGCACACCGAATAGAATCCGTGCTCCTGGGCCTCGCGGCACAGCGTTGCGATCTGCTCGCGGCTGGCGTCGGCGGCCAGCAACGTGTGGTCGATGTACTGCGCGAGTGCTGCGGGTTCAATCTTCATGGCAAATCGTTTCCTGATAGTGAAGCGGTAACCGGCGACACGCTTTAAGCTTCATGCCTGAGCGCATCATTTTATGTTGTAAAAATAACAATGAGTGTTATTTTTTTACCATATCCATTCGACAATCGGAATGCCCGTGGACAGTAAAAAATCCGACCGCATCAAATTGATCCAGCAAGCCCTGCAAGACCAGAAGGCCATTCACCTGAAGGAAATGGCCGCCCTGCTGGATGTTTCGGAGATGACCCTGCGCCGCGACTTGACCCGGCACCCCGACAAATTTCATTTGTTGGGCGGGCACATCACCCTGGCGTTCGATCCGGCCGAGGCCAGTGACTACAAGGTCACCGAGCAAGGCATGCGTCACGTGGAGGAAAAGCGGCGCGTCGGCAAACTGGCCGCCGCGTTCATTCAGCCAGGCGACACGGTATTTTTTGACTGTGGGACGACCATTCCTTTTGTCATTGACTTCATCCCGGACGAGTTGGAGTTCACTGCTGTGTGCAACTCGCTCAACGTGCTGCTCAAGCTGCAGCAGAAACCCAATTGTTCCATCGTGCTGTGCGGCGGCACCTTTCATCGCAAGAATCAGGTGTTCGAGCACCACAGCGAAGCGACGATTCTCGATGGCATTCGGCTGACCTGGGCGTTTGTCTCGGCTGCGGGGGTCAGCGATGAACTCGGCGTGACCTGCTTCAACTTCAACGAAGTGGAGGTGAAGCAAAAGGTCCTGCGCCAGGCCCGGCATTGCATGCTGCTGGCCGACCATTCCAAGTTCGATGCCGTGCGTACCGCGCACTTCGCCACGCTGCAGGATTTTCACGTGGTGGTGAGCGACAAGAAGCTACCCAAAGCCTACCGGGATTTGATCGAGGGGTATGGGGCGCGTTGGGTGGTGTGAGCAACGCCCAGTCAGTGGCGCTGCCCGGTGTGCGGTGTGCGACACATTCCTGATCCGTAGGAGCCGCCGGGGGGCTCCACCGTGCTGGCGAATGCGGTCTACCTGCAAGCGGGTGCGCAACTGGGCCAACGCGTTCGCCACTGTCGTAACCTCCAGCAGCTCCTACAGTGACTGCGTACAGCCCCGACGGCCGGGGCTGCCGCAGCGCGTACAGTGACTGCGTACAAACCCAACAGCCGGGGCTGCCGCAGCGCGTACAGTGAGTGCGTACAGACCCCGACAGCCGGGGCGCCCGCAGCGCCCCCAATGACTGCGTACAGACCCGACAGCCGGGGCGCCCGCAGTGCCTACAGTGACTGCGTACAGCCTCGACGCCCGACGTCGACTAATCCTTCAGCGTTTCAAATCCCCTTCCAGCTGCTGCACTTCTTCAGCGGCCAGATACCCCGTGGTCACGCTGAACGAGGCGCTCTGCCCTGCGCCCAACATGCGCACATTGCCCTTGGCCTTTTCCGCCAGATAACCCTCCGGCTCGCAGGTCGCAGGCAGCACGAAGGCGGCCACTTGCTGATCGGCGTTATGCAATATCCATCGGGCCGCGTGATCGAACTGTGCTGGCTGGTAGCGCGTGTAAAACGCCGGGCCGTCGGGATGCTTGAGCAGAAAATGCGCGTTGCCCTGAGCGTCCGCCCGGGCGCCGTCGAAGAAGCAGACGATCTCCGGGTCGTACAGCTCGGGCGTATTAAGGCTTTCAAGCCGCGCAGGATCCTCCGTCAATTCGGCCATGTACGCCGACCACGCCGGCGTCGGCTTTACGTGGGCGGGAACGCTGCTGCGCACCCGCGTACGCTCCACGCCCAGCGGTTCGACGAAACGAGCGCCGTCTACGTAGGCGTAGTTCATGTGCGCCATGTACATCAGCTCCATCGGCTTGCCGGCCAGGTTGCGCACGTCCATGCCGATGTCGAACAGCGCCGAACCTGCGCGCAAGGTCACACTGGGCATCGCGCGATAGTGGTCACCGAAGCCCATCACGTACTCGTATTCGCCGCCGAGGCGCAGGAACGGTCCGGCGGCATCCTCACCGACCTCCAGCCACGCCCGGTCCATGGGCGCACAGGGCATTTCGCCGTGCAGCGGGTGGTCGTCATCCGGCGTCGGGCAGCCGTTGCGCAGCAGACCGCTGTGAAACATGAAGCAGCCATAAGTGCCAATCACCGTAGGGCTCAGGCGCGGTTGTTCGAACATGTTGCGCATGGTCAGGTCGCAGCCGTCAAACACCACCGACCAGACCATTTGACCCTGATAAGGCAACACCACGACCCGGCCCCGATTGTTCTCCAGCGCCAGGGCCTTCACACCGCTGGGGTAGGCCCAGGCCAGCACACGAAAGTCGGCAGACGCCAGCAGTGTTTTCTCATCCCCGCTGAAGAGCTCGGGGTACACCGAAATGGTGGTGCGCTTGTCACTCGCCATCATGATGCCGTCACCGCGCCAACGGGTGCTTTGGCGGTCAGCGGGTCACGCATGCATTTGATCGCGTAGGCCACGATTACCACGAAGCACAGCAACGGCACGGTGTAGGCAATCTGCATGTTGCCGTGGGTGGCATCGGACAGCAGCCCCTGGAAGATCGGCATTACGCCGCCACCAACGATGCTCATCACCAGCAGCGAGCCGCCGACGCCGGTGTCTTCGCCCAGACCGTCAATGGTCAGGCCGTAGATGGTCGGCCAGCAAGGGCCCAGGAAAATGCTCACGCCGACGGCCGCATACACCGCGCTGATGTTCGGCACCAGAATGGTGTACGCCAGCAGCACGATGGTCAGTACGCCGTAGATCGCCAGCACCTTGGCCGGGGACATTTTGCGCATCAGCAGGTTGGCAACCATCTTGCCGACAAAGTAAGCCGCGAAAGTGGTCAGCAGGAACCACGAGGCGCTGCGCTCGTTCATCCCGCCCATTTGCATGGCCAGGCGAATGGTGAAACTCCACACGCCGACTTGCGCGCCCACGTACAGGAACTGCGCCAGCACACCGAAGGTGAAGCGCGGGTTACGCCACAAACGCGACAGGCTCTGGCCGATGCTGCTGGATTTGACCTGGGTCTGGACGTTGCCTTTGCAGGCCGGAAACTTGGTGAAGGCGATCAGCACGAACATCAGGATCAGCACCGCGATCATCCATTTGTACGGCAGCAGCGTTGACTGGATCATCTGCAGTTGCTGGATGGCCGCCTCCGAAGCACTCATCTGCGTCAGTTGCTCGGTGGTCGCATCGGTGTCCTTGAACATCACGAAGCTGCCCACGTATACGCCGGTCATCGCCCCGAACGGGTGGAAGGTCTGCGAGATATTCAGGCGACGGGTGCCGGTTTCACGCGGCCCCATAAGCGTCGAGTAGGTGTTGCACGCGGTCTCAAGGAACGCCAGGCCGGCCGCAATGACGAACAGCGCCATCAGGAACATGCCATATTTGGCCATCGACGCCGCCGGAAAGAACAGCGAGCAGCCCGCCATGTACAGCACCAGGCCGATGAGGATGGTGGTCTTGTAGCTGAAACGCCTGACGACCATGGCCGCCGGAATCGCCACGAAGAAGTAACCGAGGTAGAACGCCGACTGCACAAAGGACGTCTGCACGTCGCTGAGCAGGAAGGCCTTTTTAAAGTGCGCGATGAGCACGTCGTTCATGCTCGCCGCCGCCGCCCACAACGCGAAGCAGCAGCACAGCAGCAGGAAGGCGAACCACGGCGTGCGGTTCAGGTAGAACCCGTCCGGTGATTGTTGGAGCGCGGGCGTTGTCATTGTTGTTCTCCGGGAAGTGCAGGGAATACCCCGCCACACCGATCAGGCGATCGGCAGGGCGCGGCGGCTCAAAGGGTGTCGAGAAAGTGGCCGAACGCGGCAGCGTCCGGGTAGGAACTCTGGGTACCGAGGCCTGTGACCGAACAGGCGGAATAGGCCACCGCACGGGTCATGGCGTTGCGCATGTCGCCGTCTTCGCTCCAGTGGCGGGCGAAGCAGCCAATGAACGCATCGCCTGCGCCGGTGGTGTCGCGGGCGTCGACCTTGATGCCCTCAACGCGAAATTCACCTTCTTCGCCCACGTACAACGCGCCCTTCTCACCCAGGGTCACGATGACGTGGCGGATACCGTCCTGCACCAGTTGCAAGGCTGCGGCGCGTGCCGATTCAAGGGAATCGACGGTCTGCCCGGTGATCAACGCCAGCTCGGTTTCGTTGGGGATGAAAAAGTCCAGCTGCGACAGGTGCTCACGGCTCAAGCCTTTGACGGCCGGCGCAGGGTTGAGCAGCACGGGAATGCCGTTGGCCTTGGCGAATTCGATGGCGTAGTAAACCGTCTCAAGCTCGATTTCCAGCTGCAGCACGATCAGCGCGCAATCGCGCAGTGCCGCCTGTGCCGCATCGATGTCTGCCGGCTTCAGGTGCGCATTGGCGCCTTTGACGATGAGGATGCTGTTGTGCGAGTCGCTCTGCACGAAGATCGGCGCCACGCCACTGGAAACCCCGGGCACGCGCTGCACGAACTGGGTATCGATCCCGTAGCGGGTGAAGTTGGCCAGGGTGTTGTCGGCAAACATGTCGTCGCCAACCTTGCTCAGCATCAGCACGTCCGCCCCAAGCTTGGCAGCCGCTACAGCCTGGTTGGCACCTTTGCCCCCGCAGCCCATGGCGAAATTGGGTGCTTCGAGGGTCTCGCCCTGCGCCGGCATCCGGTCGATGTAGGTGATCAAATCCACCATGTTGCTGCCGATGACCGCGATCTTGTTCATGTGTGTGATTACCTTGTGCACCCGCTGGGCCCGGAAGATGAGCCGCCGTCGCGGTTTTATTTTTGTTATTTAAATAACATTTTGTGTGACTATTCAACCTATTTCTTCAGGTGCTCACAGGCGCTTGTGCGCCAGCGGCGAAAAGCGCACGCCGAGGGTCGTTGGAAGCCTTGAGACAGAGGCTTCGCAACCACCGGTCGTACAGACCACGGTTTAGCGCAAACGTTTGCGATGAGGGGATTTAATGTCGTTAGTTATGGTGCCGGGAGGCAGAACAGTTGATCTGGAGACGAGGCTGGGCAGCGCAAGAGGAAGGAAAAGCAGGGAAGGATCGATTGCGTAATTTGCTGCCGCTTCGCGCCAGATCGCGGGCAAGCGCGCTTCTACAGGACCGCGATGCCACTCGACCCTGAGCGAAGGCCAGACGCGGATGGAGATGGCTTTTGATCCTGAGCGAAGGCCGCAGGAGCGCGCTTGTCCGGGAAGGCGTCCGGGCAAGCGCTGTCGTCTCATCGGGAAAGGTAGCTGATAACTCCAGTTACATCAGGAAATACAGCAGCAAGATGTTGGCCACCAACATCGCCAGCGCCGTCGGTATCTGCGCTTTGATCACGGCGTATTTGTCCGGCAGCTCCAGCAACGCGGCCGGGATCAGGTTGTAGTTCGCGGCCATCGGCGTCATCAGGGTGCCGCAGTAGCCCGAAAACATGCCAATCGCGGCCATGACCGCTGGATTTGCGCCGTACATGCCCACCAGCACTGGCACGCCGATGCCGCCCGTCATCACCGGGAACGCCGCGAAACCGTTGCCCATGACGATGGTGAACAGCGCCATGCCCAGCACGTACACCATCACCGCGACGAGCCGGAAATCAAGGTTGATGTACGCCGTTGCCAAGTGCGCCACCGCCTTGCCAACGCCAGCATCGTTGAACACCAGCCCGAGCATCGCCAGCATCTGCGGCAGGACCAGCGCCCAGCCCAATGCTTCGGTGAGACGCCGCGACTCGCGCATGGCTTGCACCGGCGTGTCCCGGGTCAGCCAGCACGCCAGCCCCAACGCCACCAGGCTGCCAATGCCCAACGACACGAACGTGCTGTTGGCCGGGTCCAGTAAATAGACATCGCCGAACTTGACGTTCTTCAACAGCACCGCACCGACGACGGTGACCAGTGGAATCGCCAGGGCCGGAATGAACAGTTTGTTCTTCAACCGCCCTGCACTCTCGCGCCGTGCCCGGTCATTGAGGTTCTCATGCTGGCCGAAACCCACGCCGCCGAACCCGGCAATGACCGCCATGACGATCACACCGACGCCCACCCACACCGGCGGCAGGCGCTCGCCCACCAGGAACGCGATGGCGAACAAGCCCCAGAACAGCCCTGTCGTCCAGCGCTTGGGATTGCTGCGATCGGTGACGGTCATGAACGCGGTGATCGCCAGAATCACGCCCGCCAGCCAGTAAAGGTATTGAATGGAAATGATCATGGTGCGAGCTCCTTGTGCGCAGCGGAGCCTGGCGGCAGCGCCTGCAGTTCGCGGTCAAGGCGCTGATCGAAACGGTGCAGGCGGATGGCGTGGATGACGAACGCGCAAATCGCCGTCGGGATTCCCCAGAAGGCGATGTGCATGGGGTCAACGTCAATGCCCGAGCCCAGCAGAAAGGTGTGCATCAGGGCAATCGCGCCAAACGCCACAAAGATGTCCTCACCGAAGAACAGCCCGACGTTATCCGTCGCCGCGCACAGCGACAGCAGCTTGATGCGCAAGGCTTCGGGCATCTTGCCGAAGCGCGACTCAGCGGCACCCTCGGCCATCGGCGCGAGCAGTGGGCGCACCATTTGCGGATGCCCGCCCAGGCTGGTAAGCCCCAGCGCCGCGGTGGTTTCTCGCACGAACAGGTAAGCGATCAGCAAGCGCCCTGCCGTGGCACCGGTGAATCGGGCGATCCAGTTTTGTGCATGCAGACGCAGGCCGTGCCGCTCAAGCAGGCCGATCACTGCCAGCGGCAGCAGGATGATCAGCGGCAGTGTGCGGGTCTTGATGAAGCCGTTGCCGATGGTGGCCAGCAGGGTGTCCAGCGGCATGCTGGCCGCAAGGCCGGTAGCCAGCGCGGCGAGCGCCACGACCAGCATGGGATTGAAGCGCAGGACGAAGCCCAGAACGATGACCAGCACGCCGAGCAGCGGCCAGAGGTTGATTGCGGTTTGCATGATGGGATTCTCGGTGGCGGTTGCGATACCTTGCTGGGACACAAATGAGAAACGGATTGGCGAAACGAGCCGACGGCAGCGCCCATGCTCAGCGTAGTCATCGCGCCGCCGGCCCATGGCACCGCAGTCAGCGCCGCGACGTCCAACGGGAAAAAACCGCTATGCCCGATAAAATTTTCTGTTGCCCGGGTGGCATGCAACCTGCTGCCGCGTCTGCAGATTATTCCGGAGGTGACAGCCTCGCGCGTCGATTCCACGAGCGTGCTGCACGTCTCCGGGCCTCCATTGTTCAAGGAGTTTTTTGGTGAACCTCAAGTTTCTGGAAACCTTCGTCTGGGTCGCGCGGCTTAAGAGCTTTCGCCTCACGGCGGAAAAACTGTTCAGCACCCAGGCGTCCATTTCCAGCCGTATCGCCGCGCTGGAAGATGAAATGGGCGTGCGGCTGTTCGTTCGAGATTCCAGAGGCGTGTCGCTGACCACTGAAGGCCTGCGCGTGCTGGAATATGCCGAGCACATCATGGACACCCTGCAAAGCATGAAAGCGGCCATCAAAGACCCGAACCAGGTGCGTGGCCGCATTCGTATCGGCGCCATGGATACGGTCATACACACCTGGCTCAGCCCGTTGGTAACACGCCTGATGAAGTGTTACCCGAATCTGGAAATCGAGCTGACCGCCGAGACCGCCAGCAACCTCTGCTCGCAGCTGGAGAAGGGTTATCAGGACATCATCTTTCAGACCGATGTGCTGCGCTTCGACAGCGCGCGCAATGCGGTGCTGGCGCGCTACCCCCTGCGCTGGGTGGTGCCGGCGGGATCGGCATTCGATCGGCCCGACGTCACCCTTGAGGAAATCGCCGAGGCGCGCATCGTCACTTTCTCGCGCAACTCGCGGCCGCATCAGGACATCCTCAACATGTTGCACAGCGCCCACATCGTCACGCCGCGCATCAACTGCGTGAACTCAGCATCGGCCATCACCCGGCTGGTGCGCGACGGTTTCGGCATCGGCGCGCTGCCGGTCACGCTGGTGCACGGGGAGTTGGCCCAAGGCGTGTTGACCCTGATCGAAAACGTGCCGCTGCCGCCCGTGATGGACATCGTCGCCAGCTGGCGCACCGGCGCCGGCATGGAACTGGTGGAAGACATCGTCGGCCTGACCCGCGAGGTGGTGAACGCCTTTGCCGAGGAGATGCCAGAGGGGTTTGTGCTGCCAGGGGTTGGGCTGGAGGGATTGGATTCGCCCGCTTTACCGCACTGATGGCAGACGCAGATCCTGTGGGAACGAACGGGGTGGCGCTCCACCTTGCCCGCGAAAAGTATAGGCCTGACACACTTGTGCGGTCTGGTCTGACGCATCGCGGGCAAGCGCGCTCCTACAAAGGGATGCAGACCTATGAGCGCGCTATCTGCCGGGCCGACGGGCAAAAACAGTGCGTTTAGACCGCCTGGATTAATACCCGCCGCGCCCTTCCAGCAGCGTGTCGAGCAGCCATGTCCCTGCGGGGCCGAGGCTCTTTTGCCGGGACCAGATCACGTCGACCGCCGAGCTGCGCGGCCAGCCCGGCACCTTGAGTTCCTTCAACCGACCCTGACCGCAGGTGCTGACCAGCCAGCGCGGCAGCGCCGACCAGCCGAATCCAAAGATCGCCATGTCCATCAACAGCAGGTAATTGGGCGCTGACCAGCTGCGTCGCGCCCCACTGGGCAGGTCGTCGGTGGGCACGCTTTCATCGACGATGGTGTTCAGGCGCAACGCCCGATGCTGCGCCAGGTGGCGGTAATCAACAGCCGTTTCGGCGGCCAACGGGTGGCTGTGGGAAACGAAGATGCCAAAGTCGGCGCGCTCGACAATGGTCGCGTAGCCCACTTCCGGCGGGTAGGAAGCCTGGGCGGACAGCAAGCCCAGGGACGCGCGCCCCGTCTGGATCAAGTTGATCGCGTCGCCGTGCTCGGCAAACACGCACTCCAGTTCCAGCTCCGGAAAGCGTTGATCGAGCTCGGTCATGCGGGCCTGGAATTCGGCGAACTGATTGGCGTCGGACAGCACCAGTGTCAGACGCGGTTCCATCCCTTCAACCAGACGGCCCGCCGCGCGACGCAGCGTATCGGAGGCGGCGAGCACATCCTCGATGCGCCCTTCCAGCGCCCTGCCCGCTTCGGTCAGCGCCGGATGGCGGGTTGATCGATCAAACAGTTCGACGCCGAGATCAATTTCCAGCCGTGAAATGGCCTCGCTGATGGTCGACTGGCTTTTGCCCAGACGCCGGGCGGCGGCGCTGAACGAACCCAGCGCGATGGTCTGGGCGAACGCTTCGAGGGCTTCGGGGGAATAGCTCACAGTGGACACCTCTGAACAGCACATGGCGCCGCCATCGGTTTTTCCGATGGGACCGATCTTCACTCTAGCCCATGGCTACCTGACAATGCACGCCTGCCCTCGTAAAGCGATTGCCCACATGCCTCTGCACACTCTGTCATCGAAGCCGGCCGACAAACCGGTCGTTGCGCCCAAGTCCCTCAAGGAGCGCGCGCTGCATGCGCTGCTGTTCGAGCTGATTGGCGTACTGATGTTCGCCCCCGGGCTGGCCTGGGTGCTGGGGCAATCGATCGGCAAGATGGGCGCGATGACGGTGATGATTTCCACAGTGGCGATGCTCTGGAACATGGTTTTCAATGCGCTGTTCGATCGCCTGCGGGCCCGCGTTGGCTTCGCCATGAGCCTGAAAGTGCGAGCCTTGCACGCCATCAGCTTTGAAGTGGGTCTGGTGTTTATGGTGGTGCCGATGGTGGCCTGGTGGCTGTCGATCAGCCTGCTCGAAGCCTTTGTGCTGGATATTGGCCTGCTGCTGCTGTTTCTGCCGTACACGATGCTGTTCAACCTCGCCTACGACCGTCTTCGCGAGCGCCTGCTCGCCCGTTCTCGCCCCTGTATGGTTGATTGACCGCGGCGTAATTGGACTCCCGGAAACCCTCTTTATTGGCTATTCGGCGCATCGCGGCCCAAGCGTAAAGTCTCGCCACGTGAAGCGACAGTCGCCGACCCCTACGAAGAGACCCTTTGCCATGAACACACGAATTGCCTGGGCGCAGAAATCTCCGGAAGTCTACAAAGCCATGGCCGGCCTCGAAGTCGTGCTGAGTAAATCCGGGCTGGACCACTCATTGCTGGAGCTGATTCGCCTGCGGGCTTCGCAGCTGAATGGCTGCGCCTATTGCGTCAACATGCACGCCAATGATGCGCGCAAGGCCGGTGAGACCGAGGCCAGGCTGCAGACGCTCAGCGTCTGGGAAGAGACCGAATTCTTCACCGAGAAGGAAAAAGTCGTGCTCGCCTGGGTTGAAAGCCTGACCCTGCTGCCCGTGCATCGCGCCCCGCAGCATCAATACGAAGCGCTGCTGGAGCATTACAGCGAGGCCGAAGTGGTCAACATCACATTGGCCGCGGCGACCATCAATGCCTGGAACCGCTTCGGTGTGGGCTTTGCGATGATGCCGAGCTGATACTCAGCGCGGTCCGGGCGACAGGACGGCGCTGTATGAGCCTGCTCGCCCACAGGCGTCGCTGTCGCCGCGCCCCCATTGACGGACGCACCTTTAAAAGATGCATCGATCCGGTGCCAGGCATCACACCCGCAAGAACCGGCCACTGATTGCCACACCCAGCAGCATGACGGCGATCACCATGAACGCCGCACCGAGGCTGCTCAGGTGGGCGACGAAACCAATGCCGGCAGGCCCCATCAAAATGCCGGCGTACCCCAGGGTGGTGATCGCCGGCACCGCGACGTTCTCCGGCATGGTTTTCTGCCGCCCGACCGCGCTGTAGAACACCGGCACGATATTGGAACAGCCGATGCCCACCAGCGCGTAACCGCACAGCGCGGCCTGCCATACCGGAATCAACGTGGCGACGGTCATGCCGGCCGCCGCGCACAAGCCTCCGAACAGGATGATTTTGTGCACCCCCAAACGCCTGACGATAGGATCGCCGCACAGGCGTCCGATCGCCATGGCCAACGCGAACACCGCGTAACCGAACCCTGCGTAGGACGGCTCGACCCCGCGCTGCGCGCTGAGGAACACGGCGCTCCAGTCGAGCATCGCGCCTTCCGTGAGGAACACCGTGAAGCACATCAGGCCGAGGAACAGCACCACGCCACGGGGAATCGCAAACGCCGGACCTCCCGCTTCGCCGCCATAGGGCAGCAAATGCGGCGCCGCCTTGTACAGCGCAATCGCAATGAAAAACGCCACTACGCCCATCGCCAGCCAGGGGAAAACACCGACGCTGAGCAGAGCCGAAACACCTGCCGCGCCCACAATCCCGCCACAACTGAAGAGACCATGAAAACCGGACATCATGGTCTTGCCGCTCGCCCGTTCGACGATGATTGCCTGGATGTTGGTGACGCAACCCAGCGCGCCCATGCTCCCGCCATAAACGAAGAGTGTGAGCACCATCAACGGCACGGAGGTCAGTGTCGCCAGCAGAGGCAGACACAGGCAGGCGATGATGCCCGTCAGAAGGATCAGGCGCCGACAGCCATAGCGCACGGTCATGGCGCCGGCCAACGGCATCGAAACAATCGAGCCGATGCCCAGGCACAGCAGCAACAGGCCGAGGCCAGCGTCGTCCAGCCCTAGCCGGCTTTTTGCATAAGGCACCAGCGGCGCCCATGCGGACATGCTGAACCCGGTAACAAAAAAAGCGATACGTGTGGAAAACTGCTCCAGCCGCCCCGGTACAACAGGCGCTGCGGTGCCGATGGAAGTCATTGCCGCTCCCTTGAATGCCTGGACGGGGACAGATTCATTTACGGTGAAGCGCTGTAAACAAATCAGTCCCCCTCGAAATAGGGACCAGCCTAACAAAGCTTGAAACAATGCCGAAGAAGGGATGTTGAAGGGACCGGCCTCAAGAACACCTCAACCGGTCTGCGAGACACCGACGCCGAGCGTCGACGGATGCATGACCACGCGGAGCGTGGGAACGATCGATTGCTTCAGTGGGACCGGCGTCAGTCGGGAAGAGGCCTGTGCGTACACCCATCATTCTGCGGCGCGTCGCTCGACGCCTTCCCGGCTAAAGCCGGTCCCACCAAGGCATGGCGCGTTCCTTCAATTAAGCCCCACCACCGCCCCCACTCAATGGACACGATGCTTTAGTGGGACTGGCTTCAGCCGGGAAGCGGTTGATCTGCTTTAAGAGCGCTTTAGATCTCCATACACAAAAAGTCCAGTCACCGCCAATCGCGACTTGGGTGCAGGCTGAACGCAGGTCTCGTGCAGTGGGCCGAGCGGCATGGATGCCGCGAGAGCCGCCCCCCGCCATGGATGGCGGATGGCGGCGGGCCCACGGAGCGAGACCGGAGTGAAGGAACCCCGACGAAGGAGGGGCCAAACCAGGAGCAGGCACTTTTGGTTACTTTTAGTGCTTTTTAAAAGTAACTCGCCGAAGGCGAAACCCGAGGCCGTTAGGCCGAAGCCCTTGATCTCAAGGACTTTGATCTGGTCACGCCCTCCAAGCCGACTGCCGAATGATCTGCACGAAATTCATCGGCTTGAACTCAGGATCTTCATCCACCAATACATCCGCGTTCACCGTACCAAACGTCGTATCAGGCTTATGCCGAAAGCCATCGGCAAACGCGCACAAAATGCACTCTTTGAAGTCCTCGCCGCGCGGGTGCGCATGGGTCACGACCTCACGCTGCTCCTCGCTGAACTGCGCGTAGTTGATGCCCAGCACGTCCATCTCGACGCCCGCCGTTACCAGCGCAACGTTCGGCCGCAAGTGCTCGGGGACACCCGGCGTCGTGTGCAACGCGATGGACAACCAGACCTGCTCCATATCCCCCTCGGACAACCCGAACGGCTGCATGAACGCCCGCGCGGCGTTGGCCGAATCCACCTCGAAACGCAGGTCCGCACTGCGATGCTGCTCCACCAGACCAAGGTCATGAAACATCGCACCGACATAAAGCTGCTCGGCGTCGTACTTGAGGCCCTCGCGCTCACCCGTCAGCGCGCCCCACAGAAACACCCGCCGTGAATGATTGAACAGCAGGTCGCCCTCCTGATCGCGAATGTATTCGGTGGTCGCGCGCGCCAGCGCGCTGTCAGGAAGGGTAATACCGGCGATCGATTGGGTCATGGGATGTTTCTCCAGCAGCCGCGCCGGTATGGCGCGTTGAGAAGAAGTCTGGGCGTGCGTGCAGATCGGCTCAATCGGCACGCGGTCTCGTTCTCTGCCAAACGTGCATCGTTTACTGCCAGCCCATCTGGGGTTTACCAGATTGCTGCGGACCTTCCACGGCCGCTCGGATAAACTCTGCTCGTTTTTTGCGACTGCGTGTCCTTCAGGTGTGCCGCCAGAGCCACCGTCATAAGCAATCCTGCACCTGATTCTGATTCATCGAAAAACAAGGAGCCCCTGTGTACAAGGGTGTTGCGTTATCGGTCATGGCCTCCTGCCTGTTCGCGGTCATGTACTACTACACCTCACTGCTGAAGCCATTGAGCGGTGAAGAAATCTTCGGTTGGCGCATGCTGCTGACCCTGCCCTGCGTCACGCTGTTCATGCTCTCCAGCGGAGACTGGAAACTCGCCCGCGCGCTGGCCGTGCGAGTGCGCCAGACCCCCGCGCTGCTGGCCGCGATGGCGTTGTCGGCGGCGCTGATGGGCACGCAGTTGTGGCTGTTCATGTGGGCGCCGCTGCACGGTCGCAGCCTGGAGGTCTCGCTCGGCTATTTTCTGCTGCCGCTGACCATGATCCTCACCGGCCGCCTGGTGTATGGCGAGTATTTGTCACGCTTGCAGAAGATTGCTGCCTGCTGTGCGCTGGTCGGCGTCGGCAATGAGCTGCTGCGGCTAGGCAGCTTTTCCTGGGAAACATTGCTGGTGTGCCTGGGTTATCCGCTGTATTTCATACTGCGGCGCAAACTCAAGACCGATAACCTTGGTGGCTTGTGGTGGGACATGTTGCTGATCCTGCCCGTGGCGGTGCTGTTCATCTGCCAGGGCAATCCGTCGGTGGTCGAACAATTCCCACGCTTCTATGTGCTGATTCCCGTGCTGGGGGCGATCAGCGCGTCTGCACTGGTCAGCTACATTCGCGCCAGCCGCCTGTTGGCCTTCAGCGTGTTCGGTTTGCTGAGCTACGTCGAACCTGTGCTGCTGGTCGGCGTCGCCCTGTTGCTGGGTGAATCCATCAGCCGTGATGAATGGCTCACCTACCTGCCGATCTGGCTGGCGGTGATGGTGCTGGTCGGCGAAGGCGCAAAGCACGTGCTGGCGCAGCGACGCCGCAACAGCGTGTGAGTGGCTATCGACAAGTGCCCAGTACCACAGCGCGTCTGCCGAATGTCAGCCTTCGCGAGCGAGCTCGCTCCCACGGGATCGTCGGTTGACTCCGCATCTTCTGTCAGCGTCCGAAGCGTGCCAGTTGCATCTCCTGCAACCGGCTCAACGTACGCCGGAAGGCGAACGCCAGATAGCCCTCGGTATACAGCTCGGTCATCGGCAATGCCGCCTCGATGTACAGCGGCACCTTGCGGTCATAGCATTCGTCGACCAGCGCGATGAAACGCCGCACGCCATCGTCATAAGGCGATAGCTGCGGCAGTTCACGGTCACCCGCGGTCACCTGTTCGACACCATCCTCGGTGCCTCGGGCAATGCGCCCCTCGCGCTGGGGAGCGCTCAGCGCCGGAACGTCACTCAACAGCACAGCCTTGTAGCGGTCACACAGCTCGATGAAATCCATCGCCGCCAGCGGTTGCTCGCAGAGCTCGGCATAGCGGCACCAGACCACCGTGCGACTGCTGCGCACCACTGGCACATGCCGCCGCCCCAGTGGCACGGGTTGAATTGACACGGATTCACCGCTGCTCAACGTCTCGAACACCTCGACCAGCGCGCTTGGGCCCGCCTCGGATTTGACCCAGTAACGCTGCTGCGCCTGACCGGGATGCAGCCGATGGTCTTCGCCGCCGTCCACCGAGACGACGTCCATGAAGTGGTTGATCGCTGTGATCGCGGGCACGAAACGCTCGCGGTTATGACCGGTGGCATAAAGCTGTTCGGGCAATTGGTTGGAGGTGCAGACTAGCACCACGCCCTCCTCAAACATCGCACGCAACAGCCCGCCGAGAATCACCGCATCGCCGATGTCATTGACGAACAACTCGTCGAAGCACAGCACGCGCACGTCCTGCGCCAGCTCCCGGGCCAGGATCTGCAGCGGTTTGGCCACGCCGGTGAGCTGGAACAGACGCTGATGCACCCAGCGCATGAAGTGATGGAAATGCTGGCGACGAGCAGGCACTTGCACGCTCTCGTAAAAACGGTCCATCAGCCAGGTCTTGCCGCGCCCGACCGGGCCCCACAGGTACACGCCTTTGACGGCGCCGCCCCGCTTGCCGTCGTGCAACGCCTGCCAGCAGGCTTGAAGGTGCAGCGCCGCATTGCGCTGCGCCTCGTCCGGCTGAAAACCCTGCGTGTCGACGGCGTGTTGCCAGGCATCAAGAGGAGAAAGAACAGTCATTTAACGCTTCACTGCACAGAGGAGTTTTGATCATGGCGTCTGGAATACGAAGCGCCCAACAGATAAAAACAGCCGCCAGCAATAATGAATGCCGCCAGCATGTAAAACATGAAATGTGCCGACTGGCTCGCCAGGGCAAACCCGCACAGCACCGGGCCCAGAGCGCCGCCAAGGTTGGACAGGTTCTGCGCCCCGTAATACATACCGCGCAAATGCGTCGGCGCAATCCGGTCGATGAACATGTATTCGGCCGGAAACACGATGATTTCGCCAAGGGTGAACACCGCGACAGCCAGCGACCAGTGCAGCACCGTGGTCGACATCGCAAACCCCACCACGCCCATCAGGAACAGGCTGAACCCTGCGGTCAGCCATTGGTTGAGGTACTGATGGCTGATGCGCTTGCCGACCACGTATTGCAGGCAAATCACCACGGCAGCATTGACGGCGACGACTGAGCTGATCACTTGATAAGTGAATTCCGGCGTGCGGGTGGTGACCAGGTATTGCGACAGGTAGGCCGTGAACTGACCGAACACCACGGCGCTGAGCACACCGCCGATGGTGAAACAGACCAGGCGATGATCCTTGAGCAGAATGCGCCCCACGGCGATGAAGGAAATCGGCCCATTGGCCGGGTCCGCCGAACTCAGCTTGCGGTCACCGTAAAGCGCGTAGACAAGGAAGAAACCGAGACCCAGCAGCGCTGACATGACGAACGGCAGCTTCATGTTCCAGTGCGCCAGGCCTGCGCCAATGAAGGGCCCGACCGCGTAACCAATGTTGATCAGCGTGTAGCGCACCGAGAATACTTTGCTTTGCTCGGCCACCGGCAACAGCTTGCCAAAGGCGGCCTTGACCACGATATCAACCACCGCATACGCGAAATTAAACGACACCAGAAACAGAAAGAACAGCCAGAGTTTGCTGGTCACGCACATGCCGATAAAGCCGGCCACAAAGAACCCGGTGAAGCTCAGAATCAGGCGATAACTGGACAGTTTGTCGGTGAGATAACCGCCATACAGGCTCAGCAACGAACCGACGATCAGCGCACCGCCGACGATCATGCCGATGTCGCTCATGCTCAGTACGAAGTTGGAGGACAGGTAGATCACCAGATAGGGCAGCGTAATGGCCCTTCCCAGCGTCAGAAAAAGCGACGACGAAAGCAGGAGATTGACTGAAGCTGGGTAGTGCTTGAGCGCAGCGAGCATCCGTGTCCAATCCTTTATGACAGGCCGGGCAAGTCGGCCGTATTTTCGGGTCAAACATGGTTACACAATCGGGGTTGACTGGACACCTGCACGATCCATCGCGGTGCCATGTCGAGGCTCAAGCGGCTGGCCGTGCGCGTTCACATTCCGTAACATCGCCCCCTTTTGCGCATTGCACGTCAGGTATTTCATGAAACCCGCCCGTCTTCGTGCCGACGTCCTCGCCGGCCTTACCACCTCTTTCGCCCTGGTGCCCGAGTGCATCGCTTTTGCCCTGGTGGCGCACCTCAATCCGCTGATGGGCCTGTACGGCGCCTTCATCATTTGCACGCTGACCGCCCTGTTCGGCGGGCGTCCCGGCATGGTCTCCGGGGCAGCAGGTTCAATGGCCGTGGTTATTGTGGCGCTGGTGGTGCAACACGGCGTGCAATACCTGCTGGCAACGATTCTGCTGGGCGGGCTGGTGATGATCGCCTTCGGCTTGCTGCGCCTGGGCAAACTGGTGCGGATGGTGCCCTACCCGGTCATGCTCGGTTTCGTCAACGGCCTGGCCATCGTCATCGCGATGGCGCAACTGGAGCATTTCAAAAGCGGGGAATCCTGGCTCAGCGGCACGCCGCTCTATCTGATGATCGGCCTGGTGGCCATGACCATGGCGGTGGTGTATCTGCTGCCGCGTCTGACCCGTTCAGTGCCGCCAGCGCTGGTTGCGATTCTCGGCGTTGGCCTGCTGGTTTACCTCTTCGACCTGCCGACGCGCACCCTCGGTGATATGGCGCACATCGCGGGTGGATTGCCCGGCCTGTCACTGCCGGACGTGCCGTGGAACCTCGACACCCTGCGGGTCATTGCGCCCTACGCCATTCTGATGGCACTGGTCGGTCTGCTGGAAACCCTGCTGACGCTGAACCTCACCGACGAAATCACCGAGAGCCGTGGCTACCCCGACCGCGAATGCGTGGCCCTGGGCGTGGCCAACATCGCCTCGGGCCTGTGCGGCGGCATGGGCGGCTGCGCGATGATCGGGCAGACCGTGATCAACCTCAGTTCCGGTGGCCGTGGTCGTCTGTCGGGGATCGTCGCCGGGGTAATGATCTTGATGTTCGTGTTGTTCCTGTCGACCCTGATCGAGCGCATTCCGCTGGCGGCGCTGGTCGGCGTGATGTTCGTGGTGGCGCAGCAGACCTTCGCCTGGGCATCGCTGCGGGTGCTGCGCAAAGTCCCGTTGAACGATGTCTTTGCGATCATCGCGGTGACCATCGTCACCGTGCTCACCGACCTGGCGACTGCTGTTCTGTTCGGCATCCTCATCGCCGCCCTCAACTTCGCCTGGCAGCAGGCCCGCGAGCTTTATGCGGACAGCCACGTCGAGCCCGATGGCAGCAAGATGTACCACCTGCATGGCACGCTGTTCTTCGCTTCAACGACGCCGTTTCTCGATCAGTTCGATCACCTGAACGACCCGCAGCACGTCACCCTGGACTGCCGCCACCTGATCTTCGTCGACTATTCGGCAATCGCTGCGCTGAAAACCCTGCGCGAGCGCTATCAGAAAGCCGGCAAGCATCTGCGCGTGGTGCATCTGTCGGAACGCTGCAAGAAGCTGCTCAAACGTGCAGGCGTCCAGCACGCCTAAGCGACTGGCTGCTAGCGACAGGCTTTAACGGAGGGCGCTCAACACGTCCTCGGTTGCCACCACCTGCGCATATTCGCCGTGCAGGTTCGCCAGCGACATGGCATGGATGTCCTCGGCGCTGCGCGGCTGACCGAAAAAGTCCGCGCCGTCGAAGGTGTAGCAGGCATCGTGGGGCACGATGACCTCAAAGCCCAGATTGCCGCCGGTGCGCGCGGTCGACTCCACCGAGTTGTTGGTGACGACGCCAACAATCACCACCTGATTGATTCCGTCCGCACGCAACCAACCCTCCAGCGCCGAATGGCAGAACGCATCGGGCACCTGTTTGTGCAGCTCGCCCTCACCGTCCCACGGCGCAAACGCCGGTTGAAACTCGACGCCCGATTGCTGCGGCCAGAACACTGAGTCCGGAGAGCGGGAGAAATGCCGGACGTGGATGACCGTCCGCGCGCTGTCACGCCAGGCGCTCAACAACGCAAGCATCTGTCGCTCGGCGTCCGGATTGTTGCGCCGTCCCAGCTTGGGGTGATTGATGCCCTGCTGCATGTCGATAAGGACCAGCGCGGCCTTGGGGTGGATATGCATCGTTATTCCTTTTGCCTTATCAGGATGCCCAACGGGGGCTGTCGGGTTACACAGCGCTGAAATGCTGCGCCCAGTTTTGCTCGGCGAACTGCTCGATGATGAAGTCGACGAAGGCCCGGGTCTTGCCCGGCAACAGGGCGTGTCCACTGTAATAGATGGAGATGTTGCCGTCCTCGACATACCACTCCGGAAGCACTCGCTGAAGTGCGCCGCTGCGCAGATACGGCAGCGCAAACGGCATGCTCACCAACGCAACGCCCAGCCCCTGCCCGGCAGCCCGACACGCTGCCTCGGAATCGCTGAGGGTCATGCGCACTTTCATGCGCAACGGGCTCTGTGTGTGGCTGCGATGACTCAAGGGCCAGGAACGAATCCGCCCGGTCTGCGGCGAACGGATCAGAATTCCGTCGCAATCGTGCAAATCATCTGGGTGCTCGATATCTGTGTTGGCCTGTAGCCATTCGGGCGATGCCACCAGCACACGGTGAGCAGGCGCCAGCTTGCGGGCGACCACGCCTTGCGGGAGTTCGAAGCCACCGCCGATGGCCGCGTCGAAGCCCTGTCCGATCAAGTCCACCTGACGGTTATCGAAATGCCAGTCAGGGATGATGGCCGGATAACGGCGGAGGAATTCGGCCAGCAGAGGCACCACGTACAGGCAGCCAAACAGGGTGCCGACGCTGACTTTCAGGGTGCCGGCGGGAGAGCCTTCGGCGCTGGCCAGGTTGGCGACGGCGTTCTGGATGGTGTTCAGGCTGGCGCTGACCTCGTTGAGGAAGCGCGCGCCCGCCTCGGTCAGCGTCAATTTGCGCGTGCTGCGCTGAAACAATCGTACGCCAAGCTTTGCCTCCAGCTTCGCGACACTTTTGCCCACTGCGGCGGGGGTCAGGCTCAAGCGCCGAGCCGCCTCGGCAAAGCTGCCGACCTCGGCGCTGCGCACGAAGCACTCGATGCTGCTGAAGTTATCCATCGCACCCACTCACAACTTTTGGTTTACACAGACTATCGTGAATACCGGCTACCGCGGCGGTAATGCCCGGCAGATACTCATGCCCATCCACTCAAGCCCTACCGTTAACGGAGAGCAACATGACTCACCCCACTAATCTGATCGGCAAAACAGCACTGGTACAAGGCGGCTCCCGCGGCATTGGCGCCGCCATCGTAAAACGTCTGGTGGCACAAGGCGCAGCGGTTGCCTTTACTTACGTCAGCTCTCAAGCAAAAGCCCAGGAGTTGCAGGACAGCGTCACGGCAGCGGGAGGTAAAGCCCTCGCCATCAAAGCTGACAGCGCCAACGCTGAAGAGATAACCAGCGCTGTCGACAGGACAGTCGAGGCGTTCGGCGGACTCGACATCCTCGTCAACAACGCCGGCGTGCTGGCGATTGCCCCGCTCGACGAATTCACCCTCGAAGACTTCGACCGAACCTTGGCCATCAACGTACGCAGCGTGTTCATCGCCAGTCAGGCCGCAGCGCGGCACATGAAAGAAGGCGGTCGCATCATCAACATCGGCAGCACCAACGCAGACCGCATGCCCTTTGCAGGCGGCGGCGTCTACGCCATGAGCAAATCGGCGCTGGTCGGCCTGACCAAAGGCCTGGCCCGCGACCTCGGCCCGCGCGGCATCACCATTAACAATGTACAGCCAGGCCCGGTGGACACCGACATGAACCCGGCCGACAGCGATTTCGCTGAATCACTGATGGGCCTGATGGCCGTCCCGCGCTATGGCAAATCCGAGGAGATCGCCGCCATGGTCGCCTACCTCGCCGGGCCGGAAGCCGGATACGTAACCGGCGCCAGCCTGACCATCGACGGCGGCTTCGGCGCCTGATCCCTGCGCGGTGGCCATAAAGGGCAAGCCTCGGACCTCGATGAGCATCCGGGGCTTCGCGCTTCTGGCTTAAGCGCATGAAAATTCTGAAAAAAAGTTTTGCCTTCGGGAAAGCTTTCGACTACATTAGCGCGCCTCGACAGACTGAACGTCTGACGAGACACGGTGAAGTGTCCGAGTGGCTTAAGGAGCACGCCTGGAAAGTGTGTATACAAGAAATTGTATCGAGAGTTCGAATCTCTCCTTCACCGCCACATTTAAAAAATCCCCGCATGCTGTCAGCTGCGGGGATTTTTGTTTATGGGGCCCTTACATTTCCAGTACGAGGTTGGCTATCCGACTGGCCTGGATCAGCAACGTGCGCTCCCTTCCCGGCATAGCCGCTCACTCCCGCTCATCCTTTTGGTCCAGGCTCACCCTGTACGATGTGAGACCATCGGCCTTGGTGTATTGCTTGCTGAAATAGCGATATACCACCCCCTTCACTGTAATACCCACGCCGTTGAGCGTATCGCTGACCACTACGTCCTCCGGGGCGCTGTCCGTGATCAGGAATGAGCTACGGTCATTAAGCGCCTGAAGAATTTCTTCATCAGAACCCATGATCGGGTCAGTCAGGTAAAACCTTAAAGTGTCCAGGTCCGTGGCAGGCGCGCCATAATGAGTGATGTATATCCACGCACCGCCGTTTAGCTTTTGTTTCAATACAAGGTCATCTGCGTCCGCCATTCCACTCAGAACATGCAAAAGCAAGTAGTAGATAAGCACTGCACTTCCAAGCATCCAAAAAAGGTACTTGTAAATGCGACCGCTGTTAATAGCGTTTTGATTTTGCATATTCTATACCCTGCATGATCCAGTATTGATCCTTGGGATCGTCCCCGAAAGGTGGTCTCCAATACCAGACTCCCCAGTCTTTATCCGCGCTTTGGGTGTTTGCGCTAGTGTGGCTGTTCAAGCGGTTATCCACCCAGAATGTCTCTGCTCCGAGCTCCAAGCTCGCACTCATAACCTGAACCGAATAAAACACACATATCAAAATACGTGAAGTCGCCATCGCCACTTTCGGAAAAAGGTGATGAACATTGACAGAAATTTAGTTGATTACGAAAGCTGCAATAAACAAGTAGTACACAAGTTATTTAAAGCGGCACTGATTAACGGCATGCAGATATATCCGTGTTTCAACATGCTGCCGGACTTCGAGCCAGCACCTCGGAACAATGTGAGCTTGGGCTCCCTCTGATGATGCCTTGGCACTTCCTCACCCGACACCCGCAAGCGGAGGTGCTGCACCCCTGTGCATTCTCCATGCAGGGCCGCTAACGGAATGCGCAGGCTCAGCATCTTGACGCCTTGCGCGCTTCCCAGCCCTGACGAGTGCCAGGTCTGACGCTCTAAACGGCCAAAGCCACCCGTGATGTTGAATTTTTCCACGCAAAGCGTCGGAAAAATCGCCATTTGAGTGCATGAGCAGTTACTGTCTACTCATCGTATGAGCTTGAATTGTTCCAACACCCACATGTGGCTCGCTTTGCATACGAGAAAACAGCCCGTGTTCCGGCCCCCATTGCGCACCCGCTTTCACAACGAGCAGGGTGCGAATTCGCAGGAGAAGGTTGATGAATGGTATCGGTAAGCGTTTGAGACAAGAAAGAAAACGGCTGAAGCTGACCCAAAGCGCGCTGGGCGCCATCGGTGGCGTCGAGGCCAATGCCCAGGGGCATTATGAAAGCGGGCAGCGTTTGCCCAGGGCGGATTATCTGTTCCGAATCGCCGCGGCCGGGGTCGACATCACCCGTGTTGTCACCGGCGTGGAAGCGACGGCCCGCAAAGAGATTCCGGTGTTCCCGGCAGCGCAGGACAGCCAGAGCCTGGACAGCGACGAAGACCTGGACAGTTCGGAAAGCATGGTGAAAATCATCAGCCAACTGCGTCAGAGTCTGTGGATTACGGCAAATGCCTTGTGCGAAGTCACCCGACTGGTGGATTCCGAGGAGCCCCGCTCCAGCACCGACCACGTGGAAGATCATTTGAAAGTGCTGCAAGGCGACGCCGACATGTTTGCAGCGTTGGCACTGGCCAAGGTGCAACGAGCGGCACACGAGACGCACTGACCGTAATTCCCAAACCCTGACATTACGCCTCCGGGATGGTAGCCTTGCGCCATCCACGGAGGTCTCGATGATTCATTTCTCTACGCTCTTCAACGCTGGACTGGCGTTGTTCGTTCTGCTCACCGCGAATGCTGCCAACGGCGAAGTCTTCAAGTGTGTCGCAGCCGACGGCACCACTCGCTTTGCGTTCAGCCCATGCCCAACGTACGTCGGTGAATCCACCCTGCAACGACCGGGGCCGGCGCGCATCTCCAGCGAATGGGAAGAATCTGACTTTCCGTACCGCCTGAACAAGAACGCCACCGAGATCCTGCAGATCAGCCGACGCCGCAAGTTGGTGATCACCAACGAACGGGAAATTGCCGATCGCCTTCAGAGCATCCGCCCGCCTCCCCCGGCCGCCCCCTCAACCTGCATCGCGCCCCGCTACGACAGCGCCTGCTTCGATCCCTCCGGTGGTCGCGTGCGACAGCCCACGAAAAATGGCCTGATCAAATCCGCAGGTAACTGACCCCTCTGCCCCCTCTCCCACAATCAACGCTCGTGGCTCGTGGCTTGCGGCTTGCGGCTAAGCGCTTGCCGCTTCAAATACTTGTCAATTTTCTGAACTAAGTTTTTACGGCTGCGGATGTGATGCCCAGGGCGAGCTGCTTAAAGTCAGGCCCCATCGCCAGAATCACAAAAACGAGACGGCCATGACTTCCGACGACCCCCGCCACGACGCAGTTTCACGCGCGGCACGCACGCTGATTGAGGCGTTTGCCAGCAACGATACGGATGCCTATTTCGACGCATTCACTGAAGACGCCACCTTCCTTTTTCACACGCTGCCGGCCCCGCTGTTGTCGCGCGCCGCCTATCGGGAGGTGTGGGCTGGCTGGCAAGCCGACGGTTTTGCCGTACTGAGTTGCGCGTCACGCAACGCGCACATCAGCCTTCAGGGCGAGCTGGCGATTTTCATGCACGACGTCGACACGCACGTGCGCTTCGGCCATGAAGACACTCATTCGAGCGAGCGCGAAACCATCGTCTTCAGGCAGTACGGCAATCGTTGGCTGGCCTGTCACGAGCATCTCTCCGTACAGTCTGGCTAGCCCGTTACTCCAATTCGGCGAATGGCCCGCAGAGGCCGTCGCCCGTACTACCCAGCACTTTCAGTGATTGATGGTCGCGATGGCGACCACTGCCAATGCCACGATCGTTAAACGATCGAGAGAACGGGCCAGCGCTCGCCGCCGGCCTTATAACAACACGACAGCGCGCAGGAACCTCCCATGACCCACCCCGCCAACCGAATTGAAAGTTTCGGCGTCGAGCAAATCCCCGATGCCGAGCGCGATGCCTCGCCACTTGACCTCTTCCGTCTGACGTTCGGCGGGGCCAACACTTTCGCCACCGCCGTGCTGGGCAGTTTCCCGGTGTTGTTCGGCCTGTCGTTTCAGGCGGGCGTCTGGGCGATTCTGCTGGGCGTCGTGCTCGGGTCGATCATCCTTGCGCCGATGGGCCTGTTCGGCGCGCTCAACGGCACTAACAACGCCGTTTCGTCCGGTGCCCACTTCGGCGTTCACGGTCGCATCGTTGGCTCGTTCCTGTCACTGCTCACGGCGGTTGCGTTCTTCTCCCTGTCGGTCTGGAGTTCCGGGGATGCCCTGATCGGCGGAGCGAAGCGCATGACCGGTCTGCCGGAGAATGACCTGACCCTGGGCCTGGCGTATGGCGTTTTCGCGGTGCTGGTACTGGTGGTGTGCATCTACGGTTTTCGCTTCATGCTGTGGGTCAACAAGATCGCCGTGTTCGCCTCAAGCCTCTTGTTCCTCCTGGGGATCTTCGCCTTCAGCGGCAGCTTTGACGCAGGCTTCGCCGGCACGCTGAATAACGGCAGCGAAGGCTTCTGGGCAGCTTTCATTGGCGCTGCGTTGCTGGCCATGAGCAACCCGGTGTCCTTCGGCGCGTTTCTCGGCGACTGGTCGCGCTATATCCCGCGGCAGACGTCGAAGAAACGCATCATGGCGTCGGTTTTTCTGGCGCAGCTGTGCACGCTGATTCCATTCCTGTTCGGGCTGTGCACGGCCACCATCGTCGCCACCCAGGCGCCGCAATACATTGCAGACAACAACTATGTCGGCGGGCTGCTCGCCGTGTCGCCCGGCTGGTTTTTTCTGCCGGTGTGCCTGATCGCGATCATCGGCGGTATGTCCACCGGGACAACATCGCTCTATGGCACAGGCCTGGACATGTCGAGCATGTTTCCGCGCCTGCTCAGTCGTGTCCAGGCCACGATCCTGATTGGCATAGCCGCGATTGCCTTTATCTTCATCGGTCGGTTCGCCTTCAATCTGGTGCAGAGCGTGTCGACCTTCGCGGTGTTGATCGTGACCTGCACCTCGCCGTGGATCATCATCATGGTGCTGGGCCTCATCGTTCGGCGTGGCTTTTATCACCCGGCGGACTTGCAGGTGTTCACTCGGGGGCAAAGCGGCGGTCATTACTGGTTCGAGCACGGCTGGAACTGGCGCGGCCTGGGTGCGTGGATCCCCAGCGCGGCGGTGGGTCTGTGCTTCGTCAACTTGCCGGGGCAGTTCGTCGGTCCGCTGGGTAACCTGGCCGGAGGTATCGACATCAGCCTGCCGATTACCCTGGGCCTTGCAGCACTGCTTTACATCACGCTGCTGCGCACGTTCCCGGAACCGGTTGGCGTGTATGGCGCGCACGGGCCGCATCCGCTGTTGGGCGACAATGCGCACCGCAATGTGAAGAAACCCATGGCGATCGGCTGATTTTCCGGCGCAGTTGACCAGGCGCCTGCTTTGAAGCAGGCGCTTTTCATCGTGCGCCGTGTGATCCATGCCACCCCGACCGACGGGCCATCGGTGACTGGCGCGAGCGAATGACATCCCGCACAATCCGGGCTCACCTCAATTTCCACTCACTGCAATACGTCAGCTCGACCCACAGGAGATCACCCCCGCATGAACGCAAACGACTGGACCGAAGCTGCCTTGGCGAAGTACATCGTGACCAATCCGATGTTGCAGGCTGAAATCCAGGACTTGAGCCCCAAAGAGCAGCAACAGCAAACGCTCTGGGCCTTTGAAGATGAAGCGGAAAGCCTGGGCATCCCGACCTGGGAACTGGCATTGACGTTCATCGCCGAAACCCCGGAGCAGCTCAAGGAACTGCGTCTGGCCGCACACAAGGAAGCCGCCGAAGCGCTGGACATGGACTGGGAAGAATACTGCGAGCTCAACGAAGTCGAAGTTTAGCCCCTCCCTCTCCCTCGGGTCGCCAGGCTGGGTGACCCGCACCCTCTGACTCCCCGGTCATCCTTTGTGCTTTACCTCGCACCGCCGGGTGAGTAACGTCTGCGCCACTTCAAAACAACAAAGGACGTGCTCCATGAGTGACTTGGTCGCCTATCAGCTGGCCGACGGCGTTGCGACGCTGACCTTGGCCAACGGCAAGGTCAACGCCATCAGCAATGATGTGGTCGCTGCGTTCAACGCCGCACTTGACCGCGCCGAGCAAGACCGCGCCGTGGTCATCATCACCGGCCAGCCGGGGATCCTCTCGGGCGGCTACGATCTAAAAATCATGACCTCATCCGCCGAAGCGGCGATGGGCCTGGTGGCCGAGGGCTCTACGCTCGCGCGGCGCATGCTGTCTTTCCCGTTTCCCATCGTCGTCGCGTGTGGCGGTCATGCGGTGGCCAAAGGCGCATTTCTGCTGTTGTCTGCGGACTACCGAATCGGCGTTGACGGCCCTTTCAGTATCGGCCTCAACGAAGTGCAGATCGGCATGACCATGCACCACGCCGGCATCGAACTGGCCCGTGACCGCCTGCGCAAAAGTGCGTTCGGCCGCTCGGTGATTTGCGGCGAAATGTTCGACCCCAAAGGTGCGCTGCAAGCCGGCTTCCTGGACAAGGTGGTCGCGCCTGACGAACTCACCGAAGCAGCGCGCACCGTGGCGCTGCAACTGAAGAAGATCAACATGCGCGCGCACAAGCAGACCAAGCTCAAAGTACGCAAGGACCTGCTTGAAACCCTCGACCGCGCCATAGAACTGGATCGCCAGATCCCCCTTTGACCCGGCACGGCAACGCGCTGGAACCACGCAGCGCGTTGTCCTGAAATATCCCGTTAAATTCCTCTGCCCCGCCCGGGCCATGTTCGATTGCCGACTTCAGTGCACACCCGTACACTGCGCGGCTTTTCGCCTGCCGGGTGGGTTTTGCATGCTGTTTGTTCTGCGTATGTTGCTGATGGGTCTGCACTTTATCGCTGCGGGCGTGCTCGGGCTGCTGCTCGGCTTGTGTCGACCTTTCAACCCGGACAATAGCCGCCTGTGTGCCCGCCTGTACGCGCGCCCCGCCATGCGCATTCTCGGCTTGCGCCTTGACGCGCAGCTCAGCCCGCAGTTCGCACGGGCGCGGCCTTGCGTCATCGTCTGCAATCATCAATCCAACTACGATCTGTTTGTGCTCGGCAACATCGTGCCGCCCCGCACGGTCTGCATCGGCAAGAAAAGCCTCAAGTGGGTTCCACTGTTCGGCCAGTTGTTCTGGCTGGCGGGCAATGTGCTGATCGATCGCGGCAACCCGTTGCGGGCGCGTCGCTCCATTCTTCAGACCACCGAAACCCTGCAGCATAAAGACACCTCTATCTGGGTCTTCCCCGAAGGCACCCGCAACAAAGGCCATGGATTGCTCGCTTTCAAACGCGGCGCCTTTCAGATGGCGATCGAGGCCGGCGTGCCCATCGTGCCGGTATGCGTCAGCACCTATGTGCGCAGCATGAACTTGCAGCGCTGGCGCAGCGGCGAAGTGATTATCCGAACGCTGCCCGCCATCCCGACCGCTGGCCTGTCAGCCGAGGATATCCCTCAGCTCATCGCGCAGTGCCACGCGCAGATGCAGGCCTGCATTGTCAGCATGGACACGCAACTGGGCGATGCCCTGCCCGACCAAACAGACGCTGAACGACGCTGAAAAAAACCTGCGAACTCGCTGATAACCGCCGACTCTGATCTGGGAGCGCGCTAAGCTGCGCGTCAGTTTCCTAAAAGAAGAAGCAGATCATCATGGGTCGAGTGGTTGCCGCTGCCGTCTACAGCGCTGGAAAGAAAGTCACCAATATCTCTCTGGATGAAGGCGCAGCTTGGGCAGCCAAGCCGGGGCATTTCGTCTGGATCGGCCTGGAGCACCCCGGCCTGGAGGAACTCACGACCCTGCAACGCCAATTCAATCTGCACGAACTGGCCATTGAAGATGCGCTGGAAGTCCACAGCCGACCCAAGCTGGAGACCTTCGGTGACGCCCTGTTCATCGTGACCTACGCGCCGATCCGCGAAAACGGCAAGCTGATTTTCATCGAAACCCATATCTTCGCCGGCAAGGGTTACATCATCACCTCACGCAACGGCGACTCCAAATCCTACGGGCTGGTGCGCCAGCGCTGTGAGGCGAGGCCGTTGCTGCTGGAGCACGGTGAGGACTTCGTGCTCTACGCGCTGCTGGACTTCGTCACCGAGAACTACCAGCCGGTCACCGAGTCGATCCACTGCGAGCTCGAAGAGCTTGAGCACAATGTGCTGCGCAAAGACCTCAACGAATCCGACATCCATCGCATCCACGCCCTGCGCCGGGACCTGCTGCGCCTGCGCCGCTACGTGGCGCCCATGGTCGAGATCGGTGAAGAACTGCAAAAGCTGAGTTTCCCCTTCATCGACAAGAACATGCGGCCGTACTTCCGTGACGTTGAGATTCATGTCAAACGGCAGATGGAAGACCTTGCCAACCTGCGCGACATTGCCAGCCAGACCATTGAGATCAGCCTGCTGCTGGAGTCATCCCGGCAAAGCCTTACCCAACGCAAATTCGCAGCATGGGCGGCGATACTGGCGTTCCCGACAGCAATCGCCGGCATTTACGGAATGAATTTCCAGAACATGCCCGAGCTGACCTGGCATTACGGTTACTACGTGGTGCTGGGCGTGATCGTGGGCGGATGCGGGATTTTGTTCGCGAGCTTCAAGCGCTCCGGTTGGCTATAAGAGCCTGGCTGTTAACCGCCTCGCTGCTTACCGCCTGGCGTAAACCGCGCACGTCCGGCGCCCGCAAGCGCCGGGTTGCGCATCAGACTGCTGGACGCTTGTTGGCGACGAACCTCATCATCCATTCCGCAACGGCCGTGCCGTGGTGGTCTTCCTCCAGGCTGGCGATACCTTTGCCATAGACCTGCTCACCCAACGCGTCCTGGCGGATGTCGAGCAGCGTCCGGGAATAGTCGTGGATGAATTCCGGGTGCCCCTGGAAGCACAGCACCTGATCGCCGATGTAATACGCCGCGAGCGGACAGAAGTCGCTGGAAGCGATGACTGTCGCGCCTTCAGGCAGCGCCGTGACCTGATCCTGATGGCTGATCAGCAGCGTGAGCTTATCCACCGCAGGCGTCATCCAGGGCTCGGTCGGCGCCAGGTTGTAATGATGGATGCCCACACCCCAGCCTTGCGTGGCCCGCTCGGTCTTGCCACCCAGCAGCAGCGCCAGCAACTGATGGCCAAAGCACACGCCCAGCAGCTTGTCGCCACGTTTGTAGCGTTCGAGCAGATAGGTTTTCAGGGTTTCGATCCATGGGTCAGTGCCGAAGGAATCAGCCTTGGACCCGGTGATCAGGTAGGCGTCAAACTGCTCTTCATCAGGCGGGTAGTCGCCTTGCATGACGTTGTAGACGACGAATTCGGCAGGAATCGGCTGACGTGCGAAAAGCCTTTCAAACATCCGCCCATAACCTTGGTACTGATCAACCAGTTCCGGGCGAAGCACGTCGGTTTCCAGAATGCAGATGCGTAACGACATATAAATCCCTGAAGCGGAAAAGGCGAAAATGCACGGCCCAAGCCTGCCTTGAAGGCCCGGGCAAGGCAAGGCCCAGTTGGGTTGCGCGCCCTTTCAACCGGACGCCGTTGCGCCTTCATTTGAAGGTGCAAGGCAGCGGTGGGCGCATCTCAGGCCGGTTATTAAAACCGCGACCCCTCTTCTGCCTTTTCCAGCAGCAGGGCCGGCGGCTGGAAGCGCTCACCATAACGCTCGGCCAGGGCGCGGGCGCGGGTAATGAAGGCTTTCAAACCGTATTGATTGATGAACTGCAACGCCCCTCCGCTCCATGCAGGAAAACCGACACCCAACATTGATCCGATGTTGGCGTCGGCGGTTGAGCGCACGACGCCCTCCTCCAGGCAGCGCACGGTCTCCAGGGCCTGAATAAACAGCAACCGGTCGCGAATGTCCTGACCGCTGATGTGCGCCTCGGGCTTTTCGAAACGAAGTTTCAACTGCGGCCACAAATGCCTGGGCGCGGCGTCGGGGTAATCGTAAAACCCGCCACCGCCGGCTTTGCCTGTACGGCCATGCTCGCTCAATAACTGCTCAATCACCGCGTCGGCCGGATGTGCTCTGACCTCAATGTCAGGTGCTTGTCCAGCGAGGTCCTTGCGGGTCTGCTGGCGAATGTCGCTCATCAGCCTCAACGACACCGCATCCGACATCGCCAGCGGGCCTGCGGGCATCCCGGCCTTGCGCGCCTCGGTTTCGATCATCGGCGCACTCACCCCTTCGCCGACCATCGCAATACCCTCGTCTGCGAACGCAGTGAATACGCGCGAAGTGAAAAAGCTGCGCGTGTCGTTCACAAGGAGGGCTGTTTTGCCCACTTGCCGAACGAAATCAAAGGCACGGGCCAGGGTCATGTCGTTGGTGCGCGCGCCTTTCACGATCTCCACCAGGCGCATCTTTTCCACGGGGTTGAAAAAGTGCAGACCGACGAACCGCTCCTGCCGGCTGATTGCGCTGGCCAGGCCGGTAATCGGCAGCGTCGAGGTGGTGGAGGCGATCACTGCATTGGGCACCACCACCTGCTCGGCGGCGGCGCTGACCTGCGCTTTCAGTTCGCGGTCTTCGGCCACCGCCTCGATGATCAGGTCGCAACCCTCCAGATCACTGTCGCGACCGGTGGGCTTGATCCGCGCCAGCACCGCGTCGCGCTGAGCCTCGGTAAGGCGTCCTGCGGCAACCTGACGGTCGAGCAGTCGGACGGAGTGGTCTTTGCCCTTCTGAGCGGCCGCCAGATTGAGGTCCTTGAGGATCACATTGACGCCCGCCAAAGCGGTGACATAAGCGATCCCGCCGCCCATCTGGCCAGCACCCAGAATGCCGACTTTGCGCATATGAAACACCGGCGGCGCCTTGGGTCGGCCCTCGGCCGCCTTGACTTGATTGAGCTGAAACCAATTGCCGATCATGTTTTTGGCGATGGGACCAATGGCCAGCTCGGTAAAATACCGCGCCTCGATCTTTTCGGCGGTGTGGAAGTCCACTTGGGCACCTTCCACCGCCGCGGCGAGAATCTTTTCCGGCGCCGGGTAGCAGCCCTGGGTTTTGCTGCGCAGTATGGCGGGCGCGATGGCCAGCATCTGAGCGACCTTCGGGTTCGCTGGCGGGCCGCCGGGCAACTCGAAGCCGGGCTGATCCCACGCTTTGAGCGGGGCCGGATTGGCCACAATCCATGCCCGTGCCTTGGCCAGCAGGTCATCGGCATCGCTGGCAATCTGATCGATCACACCTGTTTCCAGGGCAAGTTCTGCACTCAGCGCGCGCCCCTCCATCAGCAACGGCAAGGCTTTCTCCAGCCCCAGCATGCGCACCAGCCTCACCGTCCCGCCGCCTCCCGGCAGCAAGCCAAGGGTGACCTCGGGCAGTCCCAGCTTGACGTGGCTGCCCTTCAGGGCAATGCGATGATGACAGGCCAGACACAACTCCAACCCTCCGCCCAGCGCCGCGCCTTCTATGGCAGCGACGACGGGTTTGCCGAGCGTTTCCAACTGGCGAAGCTGGGCCTTGATGCCCATGGTCATTTGATAAAACCCGGCGGCACGGGACGCATCGACCTGGCCCAGCTCGTTGAGGTCGCCCCCGGCGAAGAACGTCTTTTTTGCCGAACGGATGATGACCCCGGCGATGAATGCCTTATCAGTCTGCAGGCGCTCCAGAATGTCAGCCATGGCCTGACGGTAAGCGGCGTTCATGGTGTTGGCTTGCTGGCCGGGCATGTCGAGGGTCAACGTGACAATCTGATCGGCCCCCGTTTCGTAGCGAATGGCGTCGGTCATACGGTCGTTCTTCCTGAAACTGTTTGCGGATACACGCGTGCGGTCAAGTGCGCGGGGTTCATGCTCATACCCGCTCGATGATCGTCGCAATGCCCATGCCGGCGCCGACGCACAAGGTCGCCAGACCATAACGCAGCTGCCGGGCCTCCAGCTCGTCGAGCAAGGTGCCCAGCACGATGCAGCCGGTGGCCCCGAGTGGATGACCGAGGGCAATGGAGCCGCCATTGACGTTGACCTTGTCGGGGTCGACCCCGGTGTCCTTGATGAATTTGAGCACCACTGATGCAAAGGCCTCGTTGACCTCGAACAGGTCGATGTCATCCAGCACAAGCCCGGCCCGCGCCAGAGCCTTGAGCGCGGCAGGCGCAGGCCCGGTCAGCATGATGGTGGGATCGGTACCGGTCACGGCGGTCATGACGATGCGCGCACGCGGCCTGAGCCCAAGAGACTGACCGATGTGTGCGGTGCCCAGCAGCATCAGTGCAGCGCCATCGACGATGCCCGAACTGTTGCCGGGCGTGTGCACGTGCTCGATGCGTTCGACGTGGCTGTAGACGCGCAGCGCTGTGGCGTCGTAACCCATTTTGCCGATGTTCGTAAAGCTGGGCCGCAGGCTGGCTAGCGCTTCCAGCGAAGTGTCCGGTCGAACGCACTCGTCATGGTCGAGCAAGAGCATGCCGTTCTGGTCGCGCACCGTCACCAGCGAACGGCGAAACGCGCCGCTCGCCTTGGCCTGTGCGGCCTTGCGCTGCGAGCCCAGCGCAAAGGCGTCAACGTCTTCGCGACTGAAACCTTCCAGCGTGGCTATCAGGTCAGCGCCAATGCCCTGCGGGGTGTACTGAGTGTGCAGGTTGGTGTGCGGATCTCCCATCCATGCACCGCCATCGCTGCCCATTGGCACGCGCGACATCGATTCCACCCCGCCGACCACCACGAGGTCCTCGAAGCCGGAGCGGATTTTCATCGCGCCCAGGTTAACCGCCTCAAGGCCGGAGGCGCAGAACCGGTTGACCTGCAGCCCGGCGACTCGCGTCGACCAGTCAGCCACCAGCGCGGCCGTTCTGGCGATGTTAGCCCCCTGTTCGCCGATCGGGGTCACGCAGCCCAGCACAATGTCGTCGACCTGGGCCGTGTCCAGATGACTGCGCAGTTGCAACTCCTTTAGCAGACCGGTGACCAGATCCACTGGTTTCACGCTGTACAGCGCTCCGTCCGGCTTGCCTCTGCCACGCGGCGTGCGCAGAGCATCATAAATAAACGCTTCGGTCATCCTGTCCTCGCTAACCCACTTTTTTCGTTCACTGACAGCACGATTGTCATCACGCTGCTGCCTTGATGTTTGACTGGCGTCTATCTCTCACTGCGCGACCGTCGCTGCCGAACCGCTTGATAGGGTAGCTGGTTGTAAGAAGTTTCGGACTCAGACGAACGGTAGCAAGGTAACGAACAATGGCGGTAAACGGTGAAGGCGTCTAGGAGGGGAATGTATGCGTGATAGCAATTCGCCAAAAAACATCTCGGTTATGAGAAACCTGCTGTCCAGCTCATAACGATCTAAGCCGCGCGGCACGTGGGCTCTAAGGTTAAGTCAGTAGCAGTGGCGCGATAACAAAATCGATTCATCAAGCGCCTGTCGTCCACGGTCTGCTGACCGGGAAACCTGCTCTTTTGCCTCACCTTTGCCAACCCTTCGCTTTGGTCATCCCCGAAGCCTGTGGGTTTCTGTCGCTCAGGAATAACAAGAAAAGGCATCTACTATGTTCAAGCGCTCAAAAATTCGTCAGGCCGGGTTGATTGTTTTCGCGACGACCCTGCTCCTCATATTGCCAAACCTCACCCGATTGTTTGGCTGAGCCTCCCGGCGGCAAGCTCGTGCTCCGATCACGCCGATGACTGCATTGCGCAGGCAGCGTTCTCGGTGTGCACGTACTTGCGAGTAGCTCAAAACGAATGAGTACCAGCCGGCAGGCCTGCACGGCTGTTCATCGAGGACGTGGCGAGTCGATGGGCATTGCTGAAAGCAAGTGGCGGTCGGTACGCCCGACCGACCTTCCTCAACCCTGACGCTGGACCTGGATCATGGGCGCAGCAGTCTTTTCGGGCGCAGACGGGACCGCGATCGGCGCAGTGGGCGATACGACAACCTTGGCGTGCATCTGCTCGCAGCCGCCGCCACGGCGCATGCCGCGAACCGGACAGGCATCCAGATAATCCAGGCCGACCGCCAGCTTGAGGTGCCGCTGCGGGATCGCCAACTGGTTGGTCACATCGAAGCTGTACCAGGCGTCGTCGATCCATGCCTCTGCCCATGCGTGGCTGGACAGGTGTTCGCTGCTGTCGCTGTACAGATAACCCGAAACATAGCGGGCCGGCACGCCCAGACTGCGGGCGCAGGCCAGGAACGCATGGGTATGGTCCTGACAGACCCCGGCGCGGCTGGCGAAGGCCTGGGCAGCGCTGGTGTCGACGGCGGTCACCCCGGGGGTGTACGCAATGTGCTCGTTGAGCGCGTGCATCATATCGATGAGCGCCGTGCGGTCGGTGCGTGCGTGCGTCTGCGCCACGGCGAAGGCGCGAATCGCTTCGTCGGCTTCAGTCAGCCGGGTAAAGCGCAGGAACGGCAGTGAAGACTGGGTTTCGTGTTCAGCCTCACGCTTCTCATCGATCTCAACCTGGCCCCGAGCCCCAATCACGATGGCCTCGTGGGGTTCGTCCAGAGTCAGCACGTGGAGGATGTTGCCGAACGGATCGATTTGCGCACGCACCGGACGCGGCAGCGCCAGTTCCCAGCTCAAGACTTGCTGGCGCTCGCTGTCATGGGGGGTCAAACGCAAATACTGGATGCTGGCGCGGACCTGATCGTCGTAGTGATAGGTGGTCTCGTGGCTAATTGAGAGTCTCATGCAGCCTCCAGGTAAGAAGTGTGAATGACGCTACCCAGTTGGGCCAGAAGTGGAATGAATTCGTTCAACCACTCATGCAGGCCTTCATCGAGGATTTCGTCGATGCCGGTGTAGCGAAGGCGAGCGTCCAGCTCGGCTGCCAGCCGCTGCGCGGGACGGCCATTGGCGCCCGGCAGGCTGGCAAGAATGAGGTCCAGTTCCTCCAGGCAGGCGCGTAACGAACGCGGGATATCGGCTCGCAACAGCAGCAGTTCCGCAACCTGCCGCGCACCGGGCGCATCGCGATACACCTCCGTGTAGGCCTCAAAGGAGGACAACGCGCGCAGCAACGCACTCCATTGGTAATAACCCGCCGCTGAACTGTCCGCTGCGGCATTGGCAGAAGGACCCCGAAGCTCCAGCATCTCGTAACGCGCGTCGAGCATGCGCAGCGTGTTGTCGGCGCGTTCGATGAAGGTGCCGAGACGAATGAAGCGGAAAGCGTCGTTGCGCATGATGGTGCCGTAAGTGGCCCCACGGAATAGGTGCGAACGCTCCTTGACCCATTCGCAGAAACGGCTCATGCCATAGCGGCTCAGGCCCTGCTCCGCGATGCCGCGAATTTCCAGGTAGGTGGCGTTGATGTTCTCCCACATGTCCGCAGTAATACGCCCACGCACGGCATGGGCGCTGGCCCGCGCAGCGCCGAGGCAGCTGAAGATACTCGCGGGGTTGGCCGCGTCCAGGGCAAAAAAGTGCAGCAAGCGCTCGGCGTGCAAGTCGCCGTGGCGCTCCAGGTAATCGTCCAGGGTTCCGGTGATCAACAAGGGCATGGCCATTTCATTAAGGCCATCCCCGCGTCCGTCCTGTGGCATCAGCGACAGCGAATAACTGACGTCGAGCATCCGCGCCAGGTTTTCGGCGCGCTCAAGGTAACGCGACATCCAGTACAGATCCGAGGCAGTTCTACTTAGCATTGGCAGGCATCCTTAATCCTCGACCACCCAGGTGTCTTTGGTCCCGCCACCCTGCGACGAATTCACCACCAGCGACCCTTCGCGCAGGGCAACGCGCGTGAGGCCACCGGGCACTACACGGGTCTCGCGGCCGGCCAGAACGAAGGGGCGAAGGTCAATGTGACGAGGGGCGATGCCGTTTTCGACGAAGGTCGGGCAGGTTGACAGACACAAAGTCGGTTGCGCGATGTACGCATGGGGCTTGGCCTTGAGCCGCGCCCGGAAGGACTCGATTTCAGCGGCCGTGGCGGCAGGACCGACCAGCATGCCGTAGCCACCGGAGCCCTGGGTTTCCTTGACGACCAGATCGCCCAGATTGGCGAGCACGTGAGACAGTTCCTCGGGCTTGCGACACTGCCAGGTCGGCACGTTCTTGAGGATCGGCTCTTCGTCGAGGTAGAAACGAATCATGTCAGTCACGAAAGGGTAAACCGACTTGTCGTCAGCGACCCCGGTGCCAATGGCGTTGGCCAGCACCACGTTGCCGGAACGATAGGCGGCGAGCAGGCCCGGCACTCCAAGCATCGAATCCGGGTTGAACGCCAACGGATCGAGGAACGCGTCGTCGAGCCTGCGGTAGATCACGTCCACCGCTTTGGGGCCATCGGTGGTGCGCATGAACACGCGGTCGTCGCGCACGAACAGATCGGCGCCTTCGACCAGCTCGACGCCCATTTCCCGCGCCAGAAAGGCGTGCTCGAAGAACGCGCTGTTAAAGCGTCCGGGCGTGAGCACAACGACGCTCGGATTATCCAGCGGGCTGGAGCTTTTCAAGGTATCGAGCAGCAGGTTCGGGTAGTGATCAATGGGGGCAATGCGTTGCGCCGCGAACAACTCGGGGAATAACCGCATCATCATTTTGCGGTCTTCCAGCATGTAGCTGACGCCGCTGGGCGTACGCAAATTGTCTTCCAAGACGTAATACGTGCCGTCGCCGTCGCGCACCAGATCGACACCGGAAATGTGCGAATACAGGTCGCGATGAAGATTCAGGCCCTGCATCGCCAACTGATACTGCTCGTTGGCGAGGACTTGCTCGGCGGGGATGATGCCGGCCTTGATGATGCGCTGATCGTGGTAAAGGTCTGCCAGAAACATGTTCAGCGCCTTGACGCGCTGAATGCAGCCGCGCTCAACGACGCGCCACTCACTGGCCGGAATGCTCCGTGGGATGGTGTCAAAGGGGATGAGCCTTTCAGTGCCCTGCTCATCGCCGTACAGCGTGAACGTGATCCCGGCGCGATGAAACAAAAGGTCAGCCTCGCGCCGGCGCTGAGCAAGCAGCTCAGGTGGCGCTTCACCCAACCAGCGGGCAAATTCCCGGTAATGCGGACGAACTGCGCCGCCCGCATCGTACATCTCGTCGTAAAAGGTGCGGATCATGCCGTACTCCTTGTCACCATGGACATCAGAGCCTTCGCAAGGCCCGTGCCATCGGCATAAACGCTTAGATTTCAACGGGTTGGTTAAACCAGTCAGACCACTCGCACCATTCCTGTGCGCGATGCGCCCTTACCCACTCGCTCACGCTTCATAGCGATGCGTGCCACGCTTGAAAAAACTATCGACGGCATAGCGAGAGACGATTTCCGCCGACCCGCCCCGACTCGCATAATCGCCCCATCACGGAGACCCGCCGCCAGATCACACAAGGCAGCCGGCTTCGAAACCATTTCGGCAGCACCGTCAGTGCGCCACCCGCCATTCCCTTTCCGCCGCTCCGATGAGAGCGGCTTTTTTTTGTCCGTGATTCAGTGCGGTGCATCTCCCGCCTCCGACTCGTCATTGAACGAGGACGGAAAAAGCTCACGGGAGATATCTGGACAGCGTGCCTTCCAATATCAATGCAGACGCTTGAGTTCCTGTTTGACGCCCCACCCTTCCACTTCCCCGTCCAGACCCAGAATGGCCGTCTGGAAATCCTGCTCGAAGTCCCCGATCCCGTCGTAAGTCGCGTACATCAACTTGCTCAGCTCCAGGTGCCAGGCACCGTCCTCCCGTGCATTGAGTTGGACATTGACGGATTCCCCACGGAATTTATCAGCGGCCTGACGCGCGCGCTCCTCGTCCGGAAACGTGGCGTAGAACTCGATGGGGTGGATGCGTGCGAAGTCGAAACCGCCTTCTTTCATGCAGCGCAGTACATGGCTGCTGATGTCTTCCTGATAGGCTGTGCTCATGAAACGTCCTCCTATGCAACGATAGATAGAGTTTCAACAATTCCGAAACACGCCACGATGGCGGGGCGTGAAGCGGCAGGTCATCTGCCGCCCGGAACTCAAGCATGTCGCTGATAAGGCCAGTGCGTTATTACAAAACAGGCATGCGCACGTGAGCGAACTCAGGTGGATGCATCACCGACCTCACTGGCAGAGTACGCCCATTGGAGGGGCGTTGCCAATTGGCAGGATTGCAGGAAAAAGCAGGTGTTTTACGAAGCTTCGACGATGGAGATGATCTGTACCGCATTCTGCTCTTTGAGTGTCTTCACGGTGGGCTCGGCGGTGCGCCCATCGAGGTCATTGAGATCAAGATCACTGGCCACCGGAAACAGAATCGGACGGATTTTCTGCGCAGCCTCTTCTTCACTGGGACGGTGATCGGAGTCAAGATCGAGGCTCTGCTGTACACCGTCTTTGTCCAGAAACGAAATAGTCCACACTTTCATCAATGTCTCCTTAGTAAAGGCCTGACAACGGCCTAATGATCTTGACCCTTGCAGCGCAACGACGTTCAACCCGCGTTGTCAGCGCTTGGGCTGGCCACGCGGCCGTATGCGGGCTTTTGTCCGGCAAAAAAAACGCCCCGGACTCGGGGCGTTTTTTGTCAAGCTGCGGTCATTGAGGCTTGGCGTCTTTTACGCCAGCGGTGTTGTCGAGCAGGCTCTTGGTCGCCGTCTGCAGGAAGCTGTCGAGTTTATTGCGCAACTCTGCAGCATCCGGTGCGTTGGGCACCAGCTCGGCGTGGGGCTTGTTGCCCAACTCATAGCGGTAGACCTTCGCCTCCATTTCCTTGGGTTCGATCAGGATACGGTCGCCGGTGACCAGCGCAACGGTCTGCTCGCTGCCCGAAGGCTTGATCACGCCAAAGCCCAGATCGCCAGACGGCAGGTTCAGCAAATCGCGCCCCCAGCACTGATGCACGGTCTCGCCACCCAGTCGACCCATGATGGTCGGCACGATGTCGATTTGCGTGCCGACAATGCTGCTGCGCTTGCCGAATTTGTCCTGCAGGCCCGGCGCGATCATCAGCATCGGGACGTTGAAGCGACCCAGGTCCATCTCGGTGATCTGCTCGTTGTTGCCGAAGCCATGGTCACCGACGACCACAAACAGCGTGTCTTTGTAATACGGCTCTTTCTTGGCTTTCTCGAAGAACTGCCCCAGCGCCCAGTCCGAATAACGCATGGCGGTGAGGTGTTCATCCAGCGTGCCATGCCCGGTCACGCGCTCGACCGGCAAGTTGGCCGGCAATGCGTACGGCGTGTGGTTGGACAGGGTCTGCAGCAAGGCATAGAACGGCTTGCCTTTGGCTTCACGAGCTTTCAACTCCTCGGCACCACGGTCAAACATGTCCTGATCGGACACACCCCAGGTAGGGTCCGAGAACACCGGGTTGACGAAGTCATTGCGGCCAATGAAGTTGGTCATGCCCTGGTTGCTGAAGAACCCCGACTGGTTATCCCAGGCGAAGTCACCGTTGTACACATACACGTCGTCGTACTTGCGTGCGCTGAGCAGTTGCGGCAAGCCGGACAGCTTGTGGCTGCCTTCCGGGGTCTGCATCAGGTATTCGAAGCCCGGCAGGTTAGGGAAACACGCCATTGTCGCAAACATGCCCTGATGGGTGTGCGTGCCGTTGGAGAAGAAGCGATCAAACAGCAGACCTTCCTGCGACAGCTTGTCAAAGTACGGCGTGATGTTGGACTCATCGCCCAATGCGCCCACCGAGTGACCGGCGAAGCTTTCCATCAAGATCACGACAACGTTCTTGATCGGCAGGGTGTTGGCTTGCGGTGGGGTGAAGTCCCGGCGCACCGCCGCCTTTTCAGGGTCTAGCAGCTTGTCGTTGGGGGTCAGCAGCATGTCACGCACGATCTGCTGGGCTTCGGCTTGCGGCAAGGTCGCCTTCCAGATGTTGTCGCGGTCTTCGGACATCCGGCTTTTCGCGGCAGCGATCAGGGTCAGCGTGCCGTTGAGCCCCAACGTATTGGCGAAGTTGGAGTCGGTGGTGTACGCATCGCCCCAGCGCAATGGCGGGCCCTGGCGCAGCGTGCCGCGAGCGGCGATGACAGCCACCACCAGACACAGCAGGAACACCACAGCGCGTTTATACAACGGCGCCACCACGCGATTGTCGGCGCTGGCGACGTTGAAACCGCCTCGCGGCCGGGTCACGCGATCCACGCCTTTGAAGACCAGGCTCAGCAGCCAGGTCACCAGTGCCCACGCCAACAGATAGCGAACCACCGGATAGCCGTACCAGATCATGCTCAGAACGGTTTTCGGGTCTTCCTTCACGTACTGGAAAACCAGGCCATTCAAGCGCTGGTGGAATTCGCGATAGAAATCCATTTCCATGAGGCCGAAGAACGCGGTCAGGCTCGCGACCAGCGTCAGCCAGAAGCGGAACACGCCACGGGCGGCCATCATGCGTGCGCTGAACAGGGACAGCAGCAAAGGAATCAGGATGTACACGACCAGCCGCAAATCGAATCGCAGGCCATTGCCGAATGCTTCGACAAATGTCGAGACCGGCGTCGCACCGATGCCTTCGCGGTTATAGACCAGCAATGCAATGCGCAAAAGGGTGTACAGGACCATCAGCACCAGGCCGCTCAGAAGCGTATAGGCCAGGTGCGATTTGACGGTAGGTTGCGGCGCGCGCGCCGGGGCGTCCGTTTTGGCCATGTGTAGTGGGATCCGTTGGATTTCAGGTTTGGGTTCAAAAGCTGTACGCCGACGACATTCACATGCCAGGCCGGGCTTTGGGGGCCAAATACTACGTGAACCTCTGCGGTTTACCACCGATCCGACGCATTCTTCATGACGACTCGGGGTAAAAACTCACGTCAATCTGCGGGCAGCTCTGTGACGGCGCGAATATTCACCAGCCACCGGTGAAAATTCCGTTGAATGACAGCGCGTCTCACACTTTCTTACAAAGGCTTGAATCGCCTCTATGCCTTGAAGGTCTGTGCATACGGATCAACTGCTTGCTCTACGGCCTCGAAGACATGCACTGCATGCCGCCTGAGCGAAGCATTTGCCCTCAGCGATTCCTGCACCGCGGCGATGAGCCGAGCGATGCGCTGATGCGGTTTGCGAATGTCGCAGGTCGAAGCCAGAGCCAGAATACCCAGCCTCGAACCAAACAGGCTCTTGGAACCGTCCAGACGCAGGGCGAGCGCATCGTCCTTTATATAGGCGGTGGTGTTGACGATGTCGTACGCCGGCGCCAACTGCGCGTCCGCTCCCGACGGCTCACGATAAAGCACGCCGAAGTTCTTCAGGTGGGCGTCACCGTTACCGACCATGCAACTGAGCGCGACGATGTCGAAAAAACGATCCAGTGAACCGCGTACCTGATCAGGGGCGCAGAACAGCCGGATGGCCTTGGCAATATTTTCATAGCTGGAGTCGTACTTCTGTTCCGTGCCCAGGCCCATGAGCACGGCCATGTCCTCAAACCCGATGGCGCGCTGGTCAGCGTCGCGGTCAAAGCGGCGCATCACGAACAGTTGTCGGTTATCCGACAGATAAAAGTCCGGGACCGGCATACCGGCACGGCGCGCGGCGTCCATGCAAAGGTATTCGTTGACAGCAAGACCGGGGAAGTCTGCCCTCCCCGACTTGACGATCAGCTCCGGCATCAACAGCGTGGCTTTGGGATCCACCACGAAATCCGAATCCGGGACGATGACTTTGGGCTGAACGCCCGAGATCCCTGTGCGCAAAATGTACTGATCGACCAATTCGGCAAACAGGTCCTGTGTGCCGTCCCAACTCAGTATCTGGCTCAGACTTCGGCCGTCGCCAGGGTTGGCAGAGCCGAGCAGTTGGTCAATCACGGACGAGGCCACTGCCACACGGCCAGCGGGCGATCCGCTCCCCGTGAGGGCCATCAACAGCATGGGGTTGATCGGCGTGGTTTTGGCCAGGCGGTTGCGCAATTGCTCAAGGACAAAACCTTCGGGCAAATTCATCTGAAACACCGGATGCAGACTGCGCGACAGGTACGCCGCGTCGCGAACGCCCATGGTCAGGCTGATCTGCGAGTTCGGATCTGCATCCAGCCCATAGCGAAACAGGTAATCACCCGACTCCGATGCGGAAAGTTCTCCACTCTCACCCTCCGGGGTGAGAATTCGCACACGGTCCAGTGGCTTCACCGGAACACCTCACGCAGCTCTTCAAACGTGGGACGTCGGGCGGGCACGACTTTAATCTCGGCGTTTAACGTCGCCAGAACCTTCGCATAGAAATTTACTGCGACTGTCGGGCTGCCCTTTTCGACTTCCGCAAGCTTTTGCCTTGTCAGTCCACACAGGGCCGCCAGCTGAACCTGAGTCAGACCGCGGGATTTGCGCATCTCCTCAATCTGCCTACCCAGTCTCTCCAGCAATAAACTCGCGTCCATCTGTCACGCCTACATAACATTACTGATTGAGTGGAATGTATACGTGGCATGCCGGGACGCGCAAGCGGAAGTTACGCAAACATGACATGCGAGCATCGATATCATGTTTGCGTAACAAAATGAAAGATCAGTCGTTGCTCGGTTTGCTGATGGCTTGCAGAACATATTGAGGCAGCGCGAAGGCGCCAAGGTGGATTTCCGGGTTGTAGTAGCGGGTGACAATGCCGCTGCCGGCGAACCGCTGGCGCAATGTTTCCAAGGAGATTTTGCGGTGCTGGGCATCTGTGGATCCCCAGGCGAACGTCATGGCGCCGCCGATATAAGTCGGCACTGCCGCCTGATAGAAGTGCCAGTCAGCGAACAGACCCGTCATCCGGCCTGCCGTGGTCTGCACACCGTTCAGCTGCATGAACGGCGTGCCGTTTTGCGTGACCAGGATGCCGCCTTCATTGAGGCAACGATGGCAGGCTTGGTAGAAGTTCTCCGAAAACAGCACTTCGCCCGGCCCGATCGGGTCCGTCGAGTCGGAAATGATGACGTCGAATTTCTCTTCCGTGGTCGCGACGAAGCGCATGCCGTCATCAATGACCAGGTTCAGACGCGAATCGTCGAAAGCGCCCCTGGAGTGGTTCGGCAGATACTCTTTGCACATCTCGACCACAGTGCCGTCGATCTCGACCATGGTGATGTGCTCGACCGTGGCGTGTTTGGCCACTTCACGCAGCATGCCACCATCGCCACCGCCAATGATCAGCACCCGCTTGGCCCGGCCATGGGCCAGGATCGGCACGTGGGTGAGCATTTCGTGGTAGATGAATTCGTCGGCTTCGGTGGTCTGGATCACGCCGTCCAGCGCCATCACGCGGCCCATGCGCGGGTTCTGGAAGATCACCAGGTGCTGGTGTTCGGTGCGCACCTCATGAAGCAGTTTTTCCATGCGAAAGCGCTGGCCGTAGCCTTCGTACAACGTCTCTTGATAATCGCTCATGGATGGAGTCCCCGGTAATGACTGATGACAGGACGGCAGGCCGCCCACAAGAAGGCGCGCATTCTACGTCGCGGAGCATGACAGGTCGAATGTCGTGCAGGGCTGCGCAAACCCTCGGTGCAACGACGACCTCAACGGACAGCGGCAAAGAGACAGGCAACGAAAAACGCCTGACCGGCCAAGCCCGTCAGGCGTTATTTGTTCTGCAGCCTTGTCGTCGCACTAGATGCGAACGTTGCCACGCGGGCCGGCGATTGCCCAGATGATCAGGCCGAGTACCGGCAAGATGACAATCAGCAAGATCCAGAGAATTTTCTTCCCGGTTTCCGCACCGCTTTTCAGCACGTTGATGATGGCCCAGATATCCAAGGCCAGAATGATCAGGCCAATCAGACCGTTGAAGGTAGAACCCATGGTGTTGCTCCTTATTGAAGGCTTGCCCACTTAGGAGTAGCGGCCTGCGACGAGGGTTCCGTTGGCGCCGCGACGAGCGGCTAATAATTATGCGTTCACGCTGACAGGCGCCAGGCGAGGCAGCCGCCATGCTTCTTGTGCATAGGGTGCGGCATTAACAGCATTGGGCGCGGGGCGATGCGCCGCATAACGTGGGGCCACTGACAACAAGAGGAACCCGCCATGCGCATTGTTGAGATCCGTGAAAAAACCGTATCGATTGCTTCCCCGATTGCCAACGCCTACATCGACTTTTCCAAGATGACCTGCTCGGTCGTCGCGGTCATCACTGATGTGATCCGCGACGGCAAGCCTGTTATCGGCTACGGGTTCAATTCCAATGGTCGCTACGGTCAGGGGGCGTTGATGCGCGATCGGTTTCTGGCCCGCATCAGCGAGGCCGATCCTGAGTCCCTGATAGACCATGAGAACAACAACCTGGACCCGTTTGCCATCTGGAAAGCGTTGATGACCAACGAAAAGCCGGGTGGCCACGGCGAGCGCTCTGTCGCCGTCGGCACCATCGACATGGCGGTGTGGGATGCCGTGGCCAAGATCGAGGGCAAGCCGCTGTATCGCCTGCTGGCTGACCGTTACCGCAACGGCGTCGCCGACGACAAGGTCTGGGTCTATGCAGCGGGCGGTTACTACTACCCCGGCAAGGACCAGACCAAGCTCAAGGCAGAAATGCAAAGCTATCTGGACCGCGGTTACGACGTCGTCAAAATGAAGATCGGTGCGGTGCCTCTGGACGACGATATCCGCCGCATCGAAGCCGTACTCGAAGTGGTTGGGGACGGTCAGCGACTGGCCGTCGACGCCAATGGCCGTTTCGATCTGCAGACCGGGATTGCTTACGCCGAAGCCATCAAGAAATACAACCTGTTCTGGTACGAGGAAGTCGGCGACCCGCTGGACTACGCACTCCAGGCAGAGCTGGCCAATCACTACGCGTTGCCCATGGCGACCGGCGAAAACCTGTTCTCTCATCAGGACGCGCGCAATCTGCTGCGCCATGGCGGCATGCGTCCCGACCGCGACTACCTGCAATTCGACTGCGCCCTCTCCTACGGACTGGTGGAGTACATGCGCACCCTGAAGGTCATGGAGGAGATGGGCTGGTCCTCTCGTCGAGTGGTCCCGCACGGTGGCCATCAGATGTCTCTGAACATCGCAGCAGGCCTGCACCTTGGCGGCAACGAATCTTATCCGGACGTGTTCCAGCCCTTCGGCGGGTTTGCCGACGGCATTAAGGTGGAAAACGGCTACGTCGGTCTGCCGGACATCCCGGGGGTCGGCTTCGAAGCCAAGTCCGCGCTGTACGCCGTCATGCGTGAGCTGGGCGAAGGCTGATCAACCTCGGTCTGCGGCCTTGAGATACGAGGCCGCAGACGCTGGCGTCTTTCGCGGACGCCAAGCCACACGCCCATCACAACAATAAAATGAGGTGCTCTCGTGGAAATCTCGAAATCCCGCTGGTATAGCCAGCTGTACGTGCAGGTGCTGATCGGCATCATCATCGGCGCGGCCATCGGTTACTTCTTGCCTGACATAGGCGCCAAACTTCAACCGTTCGCCGACGGCTTTATAAAGCTGATCAAGATGCTGCTGGCGCCCATCATTTTTGGTACGGTCGTCGTCGGTATTGCCAAGATGGGCAGTATCAAAGAGGTGGGGCGCATCGGCGTGAAAGCCCTGCTGTATTTTGAAATCCTGTCCACAATAGCGTTGGTCATCGGGCTTATTGTTGTCAATGTCGTCAAACCTGGCGTGGGCATGAACATCAATGTCAACGCGCTCGACGCAAGTGCCATCAACAAGTACAGCCAGGCTGCCAGCGAACAGGGCGGCACCATTGAATTCTTCCTCAACATCATTCCCCACACCTTCATGGGTGCCTTCTCCAACGGCGTTATGCTTCAGGTCATTCTGCTTTCGGTTTTGATGGGCATTGCCCTGGTTCAAATGGGCGAGACCAGCAAACCGTTAATCAACACCATCGACCTGTTCCTGCAAGGGCTGTTCAGGATCGTCGCCATGGTGATGCGCCTGGCGCCAATTGGTGCGGGTGCCGGCATGGCTTTTACCATCGGCAAATACGGCATCGGCACACTGCTGTCTCTGGGTCAGTTGCTGGTCGCGCTCTACCTCACCACCCTGATTTTCATCGTGGTGGTGCTGGGCACGGTGGCGCGATGGTCGGGGATGCCGCTCATGCAGTTCCTTCGGTATTTCAAGGACGAAATTCTCATCACCCTGGGCACCTGCTCCACCGAGGCCGTGCTGCCAAGAATGATGGTCAAACTCGAGAAACTCGGCTGCAGGAAATCGGTAGTAGGCATGGTGCTGCCGACGGGCTACACCTTCAATGCGGACGGCACCTGCATCTACCTCACCATGGCGGCGATCTTCATCGCCCAGGCCACCAATACGCCCCTGACGTTTGCGGACCAGATGGTGCTGCTGGCTGTCTTTCTGCTGACGTCCAAGGGCTCGGCGGGCGTGGCAGGCGCGGGCTTTGTAACCCTGGCCGCCACGCTCACAACCATCCACTCCATCCCGCTGGTAGGGCTGGTCCTGCTTCTGGGCATCGATCGGTTTCTGAACGAGGCGCGGGCGGTGACCAACTTGATCGGCAACGGGATCGGCACCATCGCAATCGCAAAATGGGACAACTCGTTCGATGTCGGGGCGTGTGAGCGGGAACTGGCGCTGATGAAGCAGGACAAATTGGCGAGGAAGGGCTTGCTGGATCAGAAATAGTCGGCGACAAGGGCCGGAACGATTGATGGCCGGCCCAGTACTTGAAACCGTTTAGCGCGATGCGCTCAGTCACCCATGCCCCGCCTCACTGACTCAGACCGCCGAGCGCGAGCACGCAGGGATGCCTCGCAGGTCCCGCTCTCCAAAGCTCATCCGATAAACCCCCCAGCTGTTCGGTCGTTGACAGGCCAAGGCAGGCCATCTACTTTATGTAGCACACTACATGATAGTAGACGATATGAAGCAGACATCACCCAGCGTCGCCACTGAACTCTCCTTCGCACTCAACGCCGCTGCGAACCGGATGATTCGTTTGCACAAGCCATTCCTCGAGCCGCTAGGCCTTACCTTCTCTCAGTATCTGGTCACCCTTGAGCTGCTCAACGGATCGCCTCGGACCGTGAGCGAGCTATGTGAGCGGCTGGACATGGAGACCGGCACGCTTACGCCGCTCCTCAAGCGTCTGGAAGCCGCCGGCGTGATTACCCGTACACGGGATGCCTCGGATGAGCGCCGTGTGCTGATTGATCTGACGAACCTCAGTCGTGCAATGGAAAGTGAGTTGCGCAGCGTCACCGATAAGATCCGAACGGCATGCGAACTCTCAACTCAAGAGCTGGACGCGCTCCGTCATACGCTCGACGCCCTGGCCCGCCCTTCCGTTGAATAAGTGCTGCAGCGACCTGTGAGTTTGAACCCTGAATGGGGCGAATGTGATTTTCGGCGCAGACGTTCACCGCTTCACGGCACAACGTTTGCGCCGACGATGGCAACAGTGGTCAGCGCGCAACAATTACTGCTTTCTAAACATTGAGGATTGAGCCCATGAAAATTGGAATTATTGGAGCCGGTAATATCGGCGCCACACTTGCCCGCAAACTGGTGGCCTCTGGTCATAAGGTAAAGCTGGCCAACTCGAGAGGTCCGCAAAGCATCCAGAACCTTGCTGATCAGATAGGCGCCTCTGCCGTCACCAAAGAAGAAGCGGTTCGCGAGGTAGAGGTCGTTATCCTTTCCATCCCCTTCGCCCGCTACTCTGATCTGCATGAAACGTTGAGCCATGTGCCGCACGAGACCGTCGTCATAGACACCTCCAACTACTATCCGGCGCGGGACGGGTCGATAGAGGAAGTCGATGACGGCTTGCCCGAAAGTCTGTGGGTCAGTGCGCAGCTTGGACGCCCCGTCATCAAGGCATGGAATGCTGTGCTGGCGGCGACCCTTGCTGAAAAAGGCCAGCCGGACGGATCTCCGAAACGCCTGGCTCTACCTGTGGCTGGCGCCGACGTACACGCTGAATCGGTGGCGCAGAGCCTTGTTGAAGACACAGGTTTCGCTGCACTCGCCGCGGGCACTCTGGAAGACTCGTGGCGTCAGCAGCCGGGCACACCTGCGTACTGCACTGAACTGACGCTGACTGAGCTGAAGCTTGCACTCAATGCCGCTGACAAGGCCCGGGCACCTGAAAATCGTGACGCGCTCTTCGCCAGGTTCATGGCCTCCGAGAGCCAATTCACCCATGAGCAAATCGTCGCGTTGAACCGGACCATGACGGCCTGACCCGCTATCAGGGGCCGAGTGCCTCGACTCTGGCAACCATCATATTCACAGCCCCTCCTCGCCGAACGTCAGAGCCGGAACCGGTCCACCGACTGCGACAGCTGGTCGGCCATGGCAGATAGCTGATCGGTGGTGGTCGCCGTCGTGCCGATGATCTGGCTGTTGCTCTCGGACATGCGCGCAATTGTTTCCACCTGATGGGCGATCTCGTTGCTGGCCAGGCTCTGTTCGCCGATGGTCCGGGTGATGTCGTTGACCAGATGAGTCGTGTTGAGCGTTGCGTCAAGAATGTCCCGAATGCTTTGCTCGACTTCGGCCGTCACCGCCATACCCTTATCGACCTGTGCAACACCTGCCTCCATGCTGGTCACCGCCTCGCGGGTGCTGTGCTGGATGCGGGCAACCATGGCGGTGATTTCCTGGGTCGAGGCGCTGGTACGTCCCGCGAGACTGCGCACTTCATCGGCTACCACCGCAAAGCCCCGGCCCTGCTCACCGGCGCGCGCTGCCTCAATGGCAGCGTTCAGCGCCAGCAGGTTGGTCTGGTCGGCAATGCTCTTGATCACCTGGATGATGTTGAAGATGGCCTCAGAGTCCTTGTCCAGGGTGCGTATGACCTGGGCGGACTGTTGCGCCGATCGGGCGATGCCGTCCATGTCGCTGACCACTTGATGGATGACCCGCCCGCCATTCTTGGCGAGTGCCTCGGCCTGACTGGCCATTTCGCGCGCTTGCTCGGCGTGCCGGGTGATTTCCTCGATACTGGCGGTCATCTCGGTCGCGGCCGCAGACATGGTTGCCGCCGCGGCACTTTGTTGCTGACTGCTGCCAGCCACCTGATGGCAACCGGTGCTGAGTTGCGTACTCATGCGCGTGACGCCGTTGGCATTGCCACGCACCGCTTCAATCATGCCGCGCAGGTCCCGCTGCATGACGGCAAGGCTGCGAATCAACAGGCTCGCTTCGTCGCGGCTGGCGGGCTCGGTAATGGGTTCGCTGAGGTTGCCATGGGCGATGCTGTCAGCGATCCGACTGGCCGATTGCAGGGGAAGCATGATGCTGCGGGTGACCCAGCGTCCCTGGGTGAGCAGCAGCAACAGGCTGGCGATGAGCACAGTTGCCAGGGTGAGGTTGGCGACACGAATGGCATTGCGGGTGGTCTCGGCGCTGGTTTTCGAGTTGTCTTCGATCAAGTCGCTGAGGGCTGACATCCGGCCTTCGAGGTCAGTGAAGGCCGCCGAAAAGGTGCCCAGTTCCTGCTGGGCTTTTTCGGGACTGGCCAGCGCCAGGCCAACAATCCGTTCGCCGGCGTCGATATAGCCATCCAGGCTGGGTTTCAGTTTGCCGAGTTCGGCCTTGAGGGTGGCATTGATGGGCAGCGTGAGATTATCGCCAACGGCCTTGCGAAACTGGGCAGCATGTTCCTTGAGGCCATCGAGCACTTCGCCACGGGTTGTCTCGCTCTTGCCCAACCCGACCAGCATGGCCGAGAGCACGTCCGCCCGCAGGGCGTCATGCATCATGTCGGCCTGCAGATGATTGCCCAGCGCCGTCAGGCTGACTTCGTTGTCGATCATGGCCGAAGCCATGCGTGCGTTACCCAGGTAACTCACCACGCTGACAATCAGGACGGCCAGGGCACCCGTCCCCACCAACAAAAACAAACGAAGTTTGATCGACATCCTGAAGCTCCCCTGCGGTCAATGAATAACGCGAGCTACGGACTGCTCTTATACAAAGCATATCGACGCACCGTCGCGGATATTTAAGACTCTTTTCGGGAAACTTCTCGGGTGATTGGCGCAAAGTCCTCGGTACGAGGCAGTGGCTCAAGGCACAGCAATCAGGCGGGCAGCGCAGGCTCTATGAACAGGCCGAGCTCTACGCCCAGGGCCATGACCTGCTGCACGTCGGCTCCATAGACCAAAACCGCCTGCAACGCGTGGTCCAGCGGCTCGCTGAAGTTCATCAGCACGTACCCGCCCATGTCCTTGTTCATGCTGGACAGCTGGATCTGGATTCGGTTGAGGGCCGCCAGCGGTTCGGCTTTGGCCAGTTGTTTGGGCTTGATGTTAAACGCCACGTTCGGCCCGAACGACGCCATGATCTCTCCAAGCAACTCGGCGTAAGTGTCTGCCTGGAACAGGACGGTATCGGGAAGGCTGCCGACGACGACCCACTCGCCCAGCGGGATGGGGAAGGTTTCGTCAAAGTTGATGTCGGGATTGACTGCCAGGAAGGCTTCAGGGTCAGCGTAAGCCTGCGCCGCCTCGTCGGCGACCATTTCGATTTCTTCATCGCTCATGCAGCCGGAGCTGATCTTGCTGATGAATTCGATGAGTGAAGCTTTCATGGCGGATCGTCCGGGGGCTAAAAAACAGGCGCGCAGGATAGCCGGAAATGCCGCGCGCCTCTATCGCTCAGGCGCCTAAACGCGTGAGCTGTTCGGCCGTCTCGGTGGCACCCATCGTCTGCGCCGCCATCAGTGGGGTAACGCCCTTGGCGTCCTTGATGTGCGGGTTGGCACCTTTTGATATCAGGTAATCAACGATAGCGGTGCGGTTGAACATTGCTGCCATCATCAAGGCCGTACGCCCGTCCGCCGAAGCGCCTTCGACGTCCGCGCCGCCCTCTACGAGAATTTTGACGGTCTCAAGATCGCCCTTGAACGCCGCGCCCGCGATGGGGCTTTGACCATTGTCATTGCGCAGTTCGGGATCAGCCTTGTGCTTGAGCAGAACCTTCACCGCGTCCTGGTGACCGTGGTAGCTGGCAAGCATCAGCAGCGTGTCGCCCTTGTGATTACGAAGATTGGGCGTCAAGCCGTTTTCCAGCAGGCGGTCCAGCATGGGGGCGTCGCCTGCACGGGCGCGGTCGAACACCTGCTCGGCGAATTCCAGCGCCTCTTCGTCCGTCATGCGGGTAGCGGAAGCGGGGGTCGGGGTGGTGTCAGACATTTTTAACTCCAGTAACGCGATATTGATCGCGCCAATAATCGAAGGGGGCCAGGCAACCTATGAGCAACGCGCAGTACCGCTAGTTCCACTTGGGCCTGATAGCTGAATGGAGGCAACAATGCCAGCCAGGCATGGCGGCGCCAAATCAGCTGTTTAAATCATCGTGATAGCAAAAAGCCGGTTTTTACGAAAAATTTCAATGTTTCGCGAAATAAATCCCGGATAACGCTGTCTCACCATTAGCTGCCACTTGCTGGACGCCCCTCTCGTACCTCCCTCATCCCCCTCATCTCCGGTAAATTGCAGGATGCCCGACGGCCTTTCATGCAAATTGCACGGCGCACTATTTCACGAATAAATTTAAGCCCTTGATTTTATTGGTTTTTTTATCCTCATTGAAACTGGCACAGTCGCTGCACTAGTAATTCCAAGCTTGTTATCCCATGAGCAATGGAGCCTCTAGACATGACTTTCATCCAAGAAAAATTCGCATCCGTATTTTCCGATTTCGAAGTCACTACCCAACCTCGTCCGGACGGCGGCGTTCTGTTGACCCTGCGTAACGATGAAGGCACAAATATCCGTCGCTGCGTCTCCTACGCCCAGCTGCACACCCCTGTCCAACTGGAATGGGTGATCAGCGCGATTCGCCGCGACCTGGCTGCGCAAGCCAGTGAACTGCCGGCAATCTCGATGCTACAGAGCCAACACCGTTTCGATCTGCCGACCTACCACACTCGCTAATTGTTCAAACCGGGCGCCGTGCGGGCCCGGTCGTTATTCGTTCCACTCTCTCTCGAAGCATCCCTTGTAGATTTCCGCGATAGTTATTGCTATCGCGTTTTTTTTTGCCCGTTATTTGCTCGACCCGTGAAGCGCCAGCGTCAGTGCATCCTTTACTACTGAATGATGCCTCGACACAACGCCTCGCCCACCGCCTGCGCCCGGTTGGTGACACCTAGCTTGGCGTAAATGCTCTTGAAGTGATGTTTGACGGTGGCTTCCGACACTTCCTTGATCAGGCCGATTTCCCAGGCAGTCTTGCCTTCGCGCGCCCATTTCAGAATTTCGAGCTCCTTGGGCGACAGCGCCCGGGTCTGCAACTGGCGGCCCTTCCCTGCCACGTGAAGCATCGGCACCAGGCTCGTCAGCAAATAACGGTCATTGTGGGTCAGCGGACGTTCCATGCCGTTGAGCGTGCAGATGGTGATGACATCCTGATTGGCGCGGCTCTGGCTGCTGTACCCATAGGAGCACGCCGGCAGCAACTCGCAGTCTTGCACCGCCGCCATGAAGGCGGATGAGGGCGGATACGTCTTGAAAGCCTCCTCCCAGTGCAGAAAACCGAGGGTGTGGCGGTAGCAGCGAATGACCGGGTCTTCGATCATCAACCGTCCCTGGCAATACAGGTCCTTCCAATAGCTGTCGACATTGGATGTGATGCAGCTGAGCAGTACGCCGTTGCGATACTGGTAAAGCATCGCCCGCTCGCTGCGGCACTCGGCCCGAAGCCAGTCGAGCGCGTTGGCGATCGCCGCATCGCCATCCTGTTCAGTGATGCTGCTGACCATCTGTTGTATCAATGGACTCAGCGTCCCTGGCTGTGCGTTTTTCATCTTCCCTCCCGTTAAAACCATCAAAAACGCGGCCCTGATAACCCTTGGATTTTTTTATGCATGGCAGCTGCAACAGCGCGCCGGGTCTCGTCATGAAGACAAAGACGCCGGCTGCAGTGACTCGCTGTCAGGGTCCGACAGGCGAAGGGTTACACAGTCCAGAAGGGTTAAACACAGGGGGGAAAACAAACAGGCATGCCTGACCGTGAAACCAGCAACTTCCCACAAACGAACAAAAACCTGCTTACATTTTTTCGCATTTGGATACAAAAACGGCCAATGTCATGGACATTGGCCGCCTGTTTTCGACACACCTTGAAGGTCAGAAAGCGCCAGGGTCGATCGATGCGAAGCTGCTGACATTCAGATGCCCGACCAAAGTGCCACCGTCGCGCACCAATGCGCAGGTGCACATGCCGGATCGCTGTGCAGCGTCGAGCTCTTCGACGATGTCGGACAGGAACAGGATGGACTCGGGCGGCTGTCCGATGCTTGATGCGATGGATCGATAGGACGCCTCCTCCCGTTTGGGGCCTGAGGTGGTATCGAAATAGCCGCTGAACAGCGCGGACAGATCGCCCGCCTCCGAACACCCAAAGATCAGCCTTTGCGCCTGGATCGAACCCGACGAGTAAACGTAAAGCGCGTAGCCGGCCTGATGCCACTGTTTCAACGCTATAACGGCATCTTCGTAAACATGCCCCTTTAGCTGGCCGGCCCTATACCCCTGCTCCCAAACCATGCCTTGCAGAGCTTTAAGCGGCGTGGCCTTGCGGTCTTCGGCGATCCATTGCAGCAGGATGGCAATGACGCGATCGATGTCCGCACCCTGCTCACCGCTGTCGTTGCGGACCGCCTGCAGTTGCGCAGCGACAGCCGGGTCAGCGGCGTGCTGTCGGACAAAGGCAGGCAGATGCTCCCGCGCGTACGGGAAAAGCACGTCAAAGACGAAGCTCACGGCGCTGGTGGTGCCTTCGATGTCGGTCAGAATCGCTTTGATGGCCATGAGAGGTCAGTCCTCCAGACGCGGGAATTGGCTGGCGATGCTCTCGCCGGTGAATTTCGCCACCCAACCTTCGGGGTTGTTGAACAGGCGAATCGCGATGAAGTGGGGATGTTCGCCCATGTCGAACCAGTGGCGCGTGCCGGCCGGTACAGAGATCAGGTCGTTCTTTTCGCACAGCACGGCGTAGACAAAATCGTCGATGTGCAAGGTAAACAGGCCGCGCCCCGCCACGAAGAAACGCACTTCATCCTCGCCATGCTGGTGCTCTTCGAGAAACCTGGCGCGCAGTTCGGCTTTTTGCGGATGGTCGCTGTTGAGGCTGATCACATCCACGGTCACGTATCCACGCTCGGTCATCAGCCTGTCGATCTGGGTGCGATACGCCGCGATGACTTCCTCCTGGCTGGCGCCGGGGGTGATGGGGGTTGCCGCCTGCCAGCGGTCAAATGCCACGCCGTGCTCGGCGAGGGTCGAGGCAATGTCCTCGAAGTGGGTCAGCACTTTGTTCGGCAGTTCGGGGGATGACACGTGGTAAACGGACAGACTGCTCATGGTGTTCCTCGATTCGTTCCGCGCCCCTCGACGCTGAGGTGGAGGTGGCGTGTTGATTCAGGCTGTGGGAGCGCCAGGCTGCTCGGCTTGGCTTGGCTTGGCTTGGCGATCAGCGGTTGAGCACCGACAGCATTTTAAGCTCGCACTCGAACAGAAATTCGAAGGCTTCGATCTGGCGCAAGGCATCCGTCATTTTCGCGCCCCAGGTGTACAAGCCGTGACCACGAATCAGATAGCCCGCGCAGTCCGGGTGTTGATCAAGCCAGGGTTGAACCTTGCCGGCGAGGCGGGCAATGTCCTGATCGTTGTCGAAGATCGGCACTTGGACCTTAGATTCGTGGGTTGACACACCACTGAAAGCTTTTTGCAGTTCGTAGTCTTCAAAAACCAGATGATCGGCGGCGGTCAGCCTGGAGAGTACAGTCGCGTTGACCGAGTGGGTGTGCAGCACGGCGCCCACCTCTGGCCGGCAGCGATAGAGCTGGGTGTGGAGCAGGGTTTCTGCGGACGGTTTTTTGCCCGGTTCCAGACTGTTGCCTGCTAGATCGGTCGCCAGGACGTCCTCGATGCCCAATTGCCCCTTGTGCTTGCCGGAGACCGTCAGCAACGCTTCGCTGGCCGAGAGGCGCACGGAGTAATTGCTGCTGGTGGCGGGCGACCAGCCGCGGGCATACAGAAACTGCCCGGCTTCAATGATTTCCCGAGCCAGTGCTTCGCGACTCATACGCGCTCCTCTTTCATACATGTGGCGGTCAGGACGGCAGCGGCCATTGCCGCCAGACTCGCAATGGCAAAGGTCCAGCCGGCGCCAAGCGCGTTCCAGCTGTACCCGGAATACAACGCACCCATCGCGCCGCCGGTGCCGGAAAGGGCAGCGTACAACGCCTGGCCCTGGCCTTGCTGACGCGGCCCGAAACTGCGTTGGACATAATGCACGGCTGCCGCGTGAAAGCTGCCAAAAGTGGCCGCGTGCATCAACTGGGCGACGATCAGAATCGCCAGATGATCGGCCAGGTGACCCAGTAAAAGCCAGCGCAACGCCGCTATAGCAAAGCTTGCCACCAGTACCTGACGCACGCTGAAACGCTGCAACACCCGGCTCATGGCCATGAACATCAACACTTCGGCGACCACCCCCAGCGCCCACAGCATGCCAATCAGGCCGCGGGTGTAGCCGAGGTGTTCGAGGTGCAGCGTGAGGAAGGTGTAATACGGGCCGTGGCTCAGTTGTATAAGGGCGACGCTGACGTAAAACGCCAGTACTCCCGGCCGGATCAGTTGCTTGAGAAAGCCATCCCCGGCCACCCGAGCGCCGGCAACGACCGGCTGTGCATTTGGCACCCACCAGCTGCTTGCGACGATGCCCACCAGTATCACCAGCAGCAGTTGCGGATAGAGGTCCAGGCTGAACCACTCCAGCATTCGGCCAAGCATGACCACCGAAAGGATGAAGCCGATCGACCCCCATAGCCGTATCTGGCTGTAGCGGGACGTCTGCCCCTGCAGATGCGTCAGGGTGATGACTTCAAACTGAGGCAGCACCGCGTGCCAGAAAAACGCATGCAGCGCCATGACCATGGCCAGCCAGGCGTAGGACTTGTCGACCAGAATCAGGCTGAAACATGCCAGCCCACACAGGGCGCCGAAGCGTACGATAACCAGGCGCCGGCCGGTGTAATCACCCAGCCATCCCCAGACGTTGGGAGCAATGCAGCGCATCAGCATCGGAATGGCCACCAGCTCGCCTATTCGCGCGGCGGAAAACCCAAGGTGGCTGAAGTAAAGCGCCATGTACGGCGCGGTGGCGCCCAGCAAGGCGAAGTAGAACAGGTAGAAGCTGGCGAGCCGCCAGTAAGGAAGCGCCGCCACGCTCAGGCGACCGCAGCGGCGATACGCGGCTCGGGCATTACAGCTGTCCCAGAATCGGCGTCGACACGCTCACGTCATTATTCTGGCCGCGGTGGCGCAGCAGGTGGTCAACCAGCACGATGGCCATCATCGCTTCCGCAATGGGCGTTGCACGAATGCCCACACACGGGTCATGGCGACCCTTGGTGATGACTTCGACCGAGTTGCCATCGACATCGATCGAGTGCCCTGGCGTGGTGATACTGGAGGTCGGCTTGAGCGCCAGATGCGCGACTATCGGCTGGCCGGAGGAAATCCCGCCCAGAATGCCGCCAGCGTTGTTGGACAGAAAGCCTTCGGGGCTCATCTCGTCGCGGTGTTCGGTGCCGCGTTGGGCGACGCTGGCGAACCCGGCGCCGATCTCGACACCCTTGACCGCGTTGATGCTCATCAGAGCGTGCGCGAGTTCAGCGTCCAGCCGGTCGAAAATCGGCTCGCCCAGGCCGGGCATCACGCCTTCGGCAACGACGGTGATCTTGGCCCCCACCGAGTCCTGATCGCGACGAAGCTGATCCATGTAGGCTTCAAGCTCCGGCACCTTGCTCGGGTCGGCACTGAAAAACGCATTCTCTTCCACTGAATCCCAGGTCTGGAACGGGATTTCGATAGGACCGAGCTGACTCATGTAGCCGCGAACGGTAATGCCCTGAGTGGCGAGAAACTTTTTGGCGATGGCGCCGGCAGCCACGCGCATGGCGGTCTCGCGGGCGGAGCTGCGACCGCCGCCACGGTAATCGCGGACGCCATATTTGTGGTGGTAGGTGTAATCGGCGTGGGCCGGCCTGAACAGGTCTTTGATTGCGGAATAGTCTTTGGATTTCTGGTCGGTGTTGCGGATCAGCAAGCCGATCGCGGCGCCAGTGGTCTTGCCTTCAAACACCCCGGAGAGGATCTCGACCTCGTCAGGCTCCTGACGCTGGGTGGTATGACGGCTGGTCCCCGGCTTGCGGCGGTCCAGGTCACGCTGCAGGTCCTGCAACGACAGCTCGATGCCGGGCGGGCAGCCGTCAACGATGGCAACCAGTGCCGGGCCGTGGCTTTCGCCGGCAGTGGTGACAGTGAACAGCTTGCCGTAGGTATTGCCGGACATGCGGGAGGCTCCGAGGATGTTCAAAAACTCAAGCGCGCCAGTATACGCAGGCTTATGACGCAGTTCATCCTCGAACCTTATTCATTTGGCCGCGTCCAATTGACACTTTATTGATGATGGTCCTGCAATGCTAAGCGCCTTACCCCTGATTCGCGGCTTCTGGCCGCTGCGAGCGATCATCTTGAGCCTGACCCTTCTGTCATCCATCGCCCATGCCGGCACGCCTGTCGTGCTGCAACGCCCTATCAGCCTCGATACCGGAAGCGGCGAATTGTTCGGGACCCTGCTGCTGCCCAAATCCCCAAAGCCGGTGCCGGTGGTACTGATTATTGCTGGCTCGGGGCCGACAGACCGTGACGGCAACAATTCTGATGGCGGACGCAACGACAGCATGAAGCGCCTGGCCTTGATCCTCGCCAAGCACAACATTGCCAGCGTGCGTTACGACAAGCGTGGCGTTGCCGCCAGTCGTCCTGCAACGCCGGATGAGCGCGACCTGAGCATCGAAAAGTACGTCGACGACGCCGTGGCCTGGAGCGCCAGGCTCAAGGCCGACCCGCGTCTTGGCCAGCTGATTTTGATGGGCCACAGCGAGGGCGCGCTGGTTGCTACCCTGGCGGCTGAACGCGCCGGAGCGGTCGCATTGATTTCCGTGGCGGGCACCGGTCGCCCCGTCGATCAGGTGGTGCGCGAGCAACTGCAGGACCGCCTTCCTCCCGAACTGCTGGCGCGCAGCGAACAACTGATTGAGGAGATCAAGGCAGGCAAGACTGACGACAACGTCCCCGAGCCCTTGCAGGTTGTGTTCCGTCCGAGCGTACAGCCGTATCTGATCTCCTTGTTCCGACAGAACCCCACGGCCGCATTCGGGCAGCTGAAAATCCCTACGCTGATCATTCAGGGCCGCAACGACATGCAGGTCGGGGTGGGCGACGCCGAATTGCTGCATAAAGCCAAGCCCGACTCGCAGCTGGCGATCATCGACGGCATGAACCACGTGCTGCGCATTGTGCCAATGGACATCAAGCGGCAACTGGCGTCCTATAAGGATCCGCAGCTCCCATTAGCCAGCGAAGTCACTGATCGCATATTGAAATTCCTGGATTCGGTACCGGCCACCTGAAGCTGCGCTGCCTGGATGCATGGCCTTAAGCTTCGTCGATAACGGCCGATAGTTGTCTGCTGGCATTGTGTGCCGGGCAATGTCGATAACAGGATCGCCGTGATGACAGAAGCAACCAAGCAAACCGACGCGGTCGAGCCGACCGATGCCAACGAAGGCGAGGTCGTCGCCCCTGTGTTGTGGGAAGAGGTGCATGCAGAGCATTTTTCGATGCTGCGCCTCGCCCCTCTTCCTACCGATCGCGCAACCGGCGCCCGGCCCCTGCGCTTCGTCGAATTCGGCAAGGCCGAGCGCCACAGCCCGGCGTTCAGCCTGCTGCGCATGAGCTACCAGTTGCCCGGCCAAAAAACCCGCAAAGAGCAGAATCAGCTGGATATCTGGGTGGACCACGCCAACCGGAGCGTCCGCGTGGGCCCTGCATCCGGCTTGCAGATTGATCCGTGGAACCGCGGTCTGGGCCGTTTCATGCTGGCTCAGGGCATCACTTGGGCGCAGAAGCGCTGTGCCGAGTACAAGATCGAAGGCATTGCGCTGGCCAACAAGGATGCGCTCAACGAAGACACTCGCCTGCGTCGCGATCACTTCCTGAAAACGCAGGGTTTTGAGGTGGTCTACGCCGATGCCCAGCACCTCAAGGGCACGATCAAGGATGCCAAGGTCGGCAACCTCAACAACACGTGGAATGCCGATAAAATCCAGATTGTGCAGATTCTCGATGCCGCGCAAATGCTGCAACAGGCCGAACAGAGGATTCAGGAACAGGACGTCACGATCAAGAAAACCGAGGAGAAGGTCAGCAAGTACCGCCGGGACGACAGCGGCTTGCGTTTTACCATCGCTTGCCTGGTCACGTTTGCGGTGTTCCAGGCCGGCCTGCTGATCTGGATTGCAACGCATCGGTGACCCGACGGTAAACTGCGAAGTAAGCCGGTGTGCTTGCCATCAGATGTGTGCTGTGAATACCGACGCCTTCCCGGCTGAAGCCGGTCCCACGGTTGTATGCCGTCAGTGGGAATGGCTTTAACAGGTCCCACAGGTTGCATGCCGTCAGTGGGAATGGCTTTAACAGGTCCCACAGGTTGCATGCTGTCAGTGGGACTGGCTTTAGCCGATCCTGCAGGTTGCAGGCCGTTTGTGGGACCGGCTTTAGCCGGGAAGAGGCCAGTGTGCTTGCCATCAGATGTGTGCTGTGAATACCGACGCCTTACCGGCTGAAGCCGGTCCCACAGGTGGCATGCTGTCAGTGGGACTGGCTTTAACAAGTCCCACAGGTGGCATGACGTCAGTGGCACCGGCTTTAGCCGGGAAGAGGCCTGCAGGTAGTCTGGTCAGACCCGCGCTGCAAACAGGTCCTGATGGTTGCGGCACTGCTCGGCGGTCAGCATGAACACGCCGTGGCCGCCACGCTCGAATTCCAGCCAGGCGAAATCCACTTCCGGGTACAGCGCTTCGACGTGAACCTGGCTGTTGCCGACTTCCACGATCAACAAGCCCTTCTCGTTCAGATGATCGGCAGCCTGCGCCAGCATGCGCCGTACCAGATTCAAACCGTCATCACCGCAGGCAAGCGCCAGCTCGGGCTCATGCTGGTACTCGTCGGGCATGTCGGCAAAGTCCTCGGCATCGACATACGGCGGATTGGAGACGATCAGATCGAAACGCTGCCCCGGCAGGCCGTCAAAACCATCGCCCTGCACCGTATAAACGCGCTCATCCAGGCCATGCCGCTCAATGTTCTGATTCGCCACTTCCAGCGCCTCGAACGAGAGGTCGGCCAAGGCCACTTCGGCGTGGGGAAACACTTCGGCGCAGGCAATGCCGATACAGCCGGAGCCGGTGCACAGGTCGAGAATCCGCGCCGGGTCAGTGCCCAGCCAGGGTTCGAAGCGCTGTTCGATGAGTTCACCAATGGGCGAGCGTGGAATGAGCACACGCTCATCGACGATGAACGACATCCCGCAGAACCACGCTTCGCCCAGCAGATACGCCGTGGGTACGCGCTCCTCGATTCGGCGCTTGATGAGATGCTGAACGGCAACCAGCTCTTCGTCTTCAAGGTTGCAGTCCAGATAACTGTCGGCGATTTCCCACGGCAGATGCAGGGCGCCGAGCACCAGTTGGCGAGCTTCGTCCCACGCGTTGTCGGTACCATGGCCGAAGAACAGGTCCTCGCCGTGGAAACGGCTGACAGCCCAGCGGATATGGTCGCGCAGGGTGCGCAGGCGGGAAGTGATCACGGCAGACTCCTTGAAAAAACGACGGGCGATTCTAGCAGCCATCCACGCAACAAACGATGCCTGCACAGGGCCCGGGCGTTGCGCTTGAAACTTTCCGCAAGTGTTTGTCTCGTTTTGCAGGCACTATGACAGCAACCGCGACCTGCTCGACGGCTTGAAGCCCGGCAAAAAGCGAGACCTGTGAGCATGGCGATTCACAGAATCGCTCTGCCAGTGGACAATGTGGCAAAAGCCCCACTCGAAGGAGCCCCCCGATGTCTGTTTCAAACACTGGTCCCAAGACCATGTTTCAACTCAGTGGCCGTGAATACGCAGCGGCCACTTTGAGTAATGCCACGCTGATCATCATCGATGCGCAGAAGGAATACCTCAGCGGCCCGCTCGCCCTGAGCGGTGTTCAGGCGGCGATCGACAACATCGTCAAGCTGGTGGCCGCCGCGCGCGCCGCAAAATCGCCCATCATCCACGTGCGTCATCTGGGCACGGTGGGCGGCATGTTCGATCCACAGGGTGAGCGCGGGCAGTTCGTCCCCGAGCTGCAGCCCCAGGATGATGAGATCATTATCGAAAAACGCCTGCCCAACGCCCTGAACGGCACGGTCTCCACCGACGACCGCACGACGTTGCACAGCCTGCTCGAAAGCCGGGGCCGACTCGACCTGGTCGTCTGCGGTTTCATGAGTCACTCCAGCGTCAGCACCACCGTGCGCGCGGCCAAGGATTACGGCTTTCGCTGCACGCTGGTCGAAGATGCCTGCGCCACCCGCGACCTCCCGACCCCGAGCGGCGTCATCAAGGCCGAGTTGGTGCAACAGGCGGAAATGGCAATCATGAACGACAACTTCGCCAAACTGGCGCTGACCGCGAACCTGATTTGATCGCCCTCTCACCCTGATCCGTTCACGCGCCTCACAGGAACTGTTCCGACTGAGCTGACTGCAGGCCTGTAGGTTTAGCAGATCATTTTCCGGCAGTTCCTGAAGAAAGGGCGTACAAATGCAGTCGTCTGCGGTGTGGTCCAGCGCACCTGACCGCTTATCCGTTATCGAACACGCGATGCCCTTGAAACCCTGCCAGACGGGAACCACCCCACCCTGAGCGGGTCAGAGCGCCGATACCCATAGAGGAAATCGGAATGAAGATATCCGATGGTTTTGATGCCCGCCGCCTGCGTCCCAAAGGCCAGGGCAGTTGGCGGATGCGCTTTGTCGCTGCCTTTTCGGCCATTCTGGCCACCGCCGGCGTGTTGCTGGCAATGGCCGGTGTTGCCAGCCTGATCGGCAATCCTGTGGCATTGGGTGAGCTCAACGCCAGTCCCGCAGGCGCCGTGGTTACGGTCGTCGTGGGTCTGCTCATGCTGTACGTGGGTGTGTGGTTCTGGCGCCGCAGCCGTCGCCGCCGTCGTCGCGCAGGCGAGCTCAACATGTCGCCCCATCTGATGAAGAAACACGACTGAACCTCGGTCATCCGCTGCCATTTGATCACCAATAGTCGCGCCGATCTGGCGTGACGTGGTTAAACTGGCCCCCTTCGCGGAGACCATCATGCAAGACGACGATTTTTCCCTGTTCAGAAGCGAGATTCGCGGCGTCAAGCCGATCAAGACTGAACATGCGGACGTAGGAAAACCCAAAACCGACCGTAAGAATCTGGCCAAACTGCGTCAGGCCGCGACCGTGCGCTCGGATGCGACGATCACGGTTGACGGTCTGTCAGATCAGTTCGTGATCGATGTCGGCCCTGAAGACATGCTGTACTGGGCGCGTGACGGGGTTCAGGAAGGCCAGATGCGCAAGCTCAAGCTGGGTCAGATCAGCTTCGAGGGAAGCCTGGATCTGCACGGCATGAGCGTCGAAATGGCGCGTGAAACCATGTGGGAGTTCCTCGCAGAAGCGGCAAAGCTCGAAGTGCGCTGTGTACGGATCACCCATGGCAAAGCCGTGCGGCTGGACGGCAAGCGGCCGATGATCAAAAGCCACGTCAACACCTGGCTGCGTCAACATCAGCAGGTACTGGGTTTTGCCTCATGCGTCGCCAGGCATGGCGGCGCCGGTGCGGTGTACGTGATCCTCAAGCGGACCATGATGGAAGGGCGGGACGAGTAAGGCAGGCTGCGTTCGGCCGGACCGGCACGTATTCGCCTCTGTGGTGAGTCTCAGCGGATCACCCGTAGGAGCCGGCTTGCTGGCGAATGCGGGGTGTCAGTCGACATTTCCGCCGCTGATACACCGAGTTCGCCAGCAAGCCGGCTCCTACAGATTATGTGGCGGTTGTTTGACGGGCTGCCCAGCCTGTTCAAAAACGCCGAGGCGTCAGCGCGGGCCTTGGCCGCCACCACCGCCGCCTGGACCGCCGCCCTCATAATGCCCGCCACCGCCACCGCCACCATGACCACCATGGCCTCCCCCACCCGGTCCCCAGAACGGCCAGCACCCGGACATTGCTGACATTACCGCGATGACCATCGCGACTTTAGCGATACGACTCAACATTGTGGTTCTCACTCCAAGCGATTCTGATTCAAGGCATTCATCACCTGCTGCGTCTGACATCAGAGGCCGCTTGAACTGCGTCGCGGTTTGGTACCCACCGCGTGTCAGTGTTGATACGCAAGGCCACTGCGAACAAAAAGGCCGCGATGGAAGCACGTTCCTGTCGCGGCCTGATGCGGCGTTCACTGCAGTGATCAGCGGCGGTAGTAACCGGGGCCCGGGCCATACCCGCCGCGCCCACCGTCATAGGGTCCACCGTCGTAGTAACGATGCTCGTGCCAGCCGCCATGACGACCCCAACCCGGTCCAAAAAAGCATCCCGAAACAGACGACGCCAGAGCAATCACCAGTGCGATTTTCGCGATTCGGCCAAGCATGATAAGCACTCTCTTCATCCGGGCATCTGTCACCCGTTACTTCAGACACCGACCCGACACATTTCGACGTAAAGGCTCGGTAAAGGTTGGGTAAAGGACGGCTTGCTGCAACGAAGCGGCGCCATGCCGCAGGCTCCGGGGGCGGCTGCCGTACCCCTGCGCGCCCAGCTACGCTACTATGTGCGCCTTTGCAGGCCCGCAACCTGCGTTTCTTGAACCCGCACGGAACACACCCCTGTGACTCTGGAACAGAACTACACCGCCATCCTTGGTCAACTCGGCGAGGACGTCTCCCGCGAAGGCCTGCGCGACACCCCGAAACGGGCCGCCAAAGCCATGCAGTACCTTTGCCGCGGCTATGAACAAACCCTTGAAGACGTCACCAACGGTGCGCTGTTCAGCTCCGACAACAGCGAGATGGTGGTGGTCAAGGACATCGAGCTGTATTCGCTCTGCGAACACCATCTGCTGCCCTTCATAGGCAAGGCCCACGTGGCCTACATCCCGAGCGGCAAAGTGCTCGGCCTGTCGAAGGTCGCGCGCATCGTCGACATGTACGCCCGCCGCCTGCAGATCCAGGAAAACCTCAGCCGCCAGATCGCCGAAGCCATCCAGCAGGTCACCGGCGCACTGGGTGTGGCCGTGGTTATCGAAGCCAAGCACATGTGCATGATGATGCGCGGCGTAGAGAAGCAGAATTCTTCCATGATCACCTCGGTCATGCTGGGCGAATTCCGCGAAAATGCCGCGACGCGTACCGAGTTTCTCAGCCTGATCAAATGATCGTGGCGTCCTGAATGCTGCAGCATCAGGCTGCGGCAGTCTGGCGGTTGTTGCCGCCGAGTGAGGTTTTATCGTGTTGATGAAAGCAGTGAGGGTCGGCCTCGGCCAGCTCGTGATCGCGGGCGATTTCCTGACCCGGCCGAGCAAGAAGAAGCGCACTCCCGAAGCTCAGGCTGCCGTCGATGCGTCGGCCAAAGCGCTGACGCTGTACCAGTTTCACGCGTGCCCGTTCTGCGTGAAAACCCGTCGCGCAATGCGTCGTTTAAACGTGCCTGTGGCTCTTCGCGATGCCAAGCACAACGAGCCGGATCGTCAGGCGCTGCTAAGCGGCGGCGGCCGAATCAAGGTGCCGTGCCTGCGGATTGAGGAAGAAGGTCAGACGGTGTGGATGTATGAATCGAAGGTGATCATCGATTACCTGGAAAAGCGATTCTCGGCGGTGTGAATCGCTACCCGTCGTAATGATCAGCTTGGCCGCGACGGCGGTAGTACGGACTCCGGCGATCCAGCGGATGCGCCGGCCCCTTTGCGGGCAAGCGCGCCCCTACAGGTAGTGCCGCTACTTCGGGCAGCCTTCCTGGCGACAGGCTGTGTAAGCCTTCAACTGCTCGACCCTTACTTTGGTCTGCGCCGACAGGCATTGCGCCTGAGCCAGCGGCCACAGGCTACCGCCCTCCTCCCGCTTGCCAGCCTGATACTGGCAATCGGCATCGCGAAAGGCGATCCACTTCTTCTGCGCGTCCTGCAACGCCTTCTTGCGTGCCGACGTTTTCAGATGACCCATCTGCGCGTTGTACTGCGTGTTCAGTTCGGCATCCAGCGCCGCGTACTCTTTGCTCGCGCACTGATTCATGGACGCCTGGTTGGCATCACAATCCTGGGCTTGTGCCGAGCAGCCGATGCCCAGTGCCATCAGCATGCCGACCGCGATCATCCTGCATTGCATGTCTTATCTCCCTAATTAAAAAGGCCGAGGTCAGTCCAGCATGCCGACATAACCCGTTTGCTGTTGAACCCGGACCAGCCAAGCCTGGATCGCCGGGAACTGCGCCAGCTCGAAGCCGCCTTCATGGGCGACGTGGGTGTAGGCATACAGCGCAATGTCGGCGATGGAAAAGTGTTCGCCCACCAGAAACGGCGTGCGCTGCAGTTGCTGCTCCATGACTTTCAGCGCCTTGTTGCCTCGTCTGTGCAGCGAGTGATACTCCTCCATCCGCTCTTCTGGTAACCCCAAATAAAACTGGATGAAACGCGCCACGGCGAGGGTCGGCTCGTGGCTGTACTGCTCGAAAAACTGCCACTGCAACATTTGCGTGCGCAAGCGTGGCTCGGTCAGCAAATAAGGCGTGCCTTCGGCAAGGAAATTGAGAATCGCGTTGGACTCCCACAGGCAAGTACCGTCTTCCAGTTCAAGCACCGGAATCTTGCCGTTGGGGTTCTTCGCCAGAAACGCCTCGGTTTCGGTCTCGCCCTTGAGGATATCCACCGGCACCCACTCATATTCTGCACCGAGCAGGTTGAGCATCAGCTTGATCTTGTAGCAGTTGCCCGAGTTGTAATCGCCGTAAACCTTGTACATCCACCCTCTCCCATCAATCGTGTACGGACGGTCGCGCCGACCGTGTTTGAGCCTAATCTATCAGGCCGCCTGTGAAAGCTGCGTTTCGCGGATCACGGCAGCGAGTCGTTTCAAGCCTTCGTCCAGGCGCTCTGGGTCGATGTGGCTGAAGTTCAGCCGCAGATAACCCGGGTTGGCATCGGGATCAGCGAAGAATGGCTCACCTGGCATGAACGCGACGTTCTGTGCCAATGCGCGGTCAAGCAGGCGGCGCGTGTCGAGCTTGTCTTTGAGTGTGAGCCAGAAAAACAACCCGCCCTGTGGGCTGTTCCACTCGGCCAGGTCAGCGAAGTGGCGCTGCAGCGCGGCTTCGAACGCATCGCGGCGGGTACGATAGAAGCTGCGTAACTCCAGCAGATGCTGTTCATAGCGCTCGCTGCCAATCCACTGCAGCGCCTGCCACTGACCGACCCGATTGGTGTGCAAGTCGGCCGACTGTTTGAGTTTGAGCAGATGCGGAAACAAATCGGGCGTGGCGATCAAATAACCCACGCGCAATCCCGGCATCAGGGTTTTCGATACCGTGCCGGTGTAGATCCAGCTGGCTTTTTTCAGGCGACTAGCGATGGGTCGGGCACTGACGCCATCGAACGTCAGTTCGCGGTACGGCTCGTCCTCAATAAGCGTGACGCCGAACTCGTCCAGCAAGGCCGCGACTGCATCCCGCGCGTTCTCGCTGTAACGCACAGCCGACGGGTTCTGAAACGTGGGAATCAGGTACGCGAATGACGGCGCGTGCTGCTCCAGCCGCTGACGCAGCGCTTCGAGGTCCGGGCCGTCGCTCAGCAGCGGGACGGTCAGACAGTCAGCGCCGAACAATTGAAATATCTGCAGCGCGGCCAGGTAAGTCGGTGCCTCGAGCAGGATCTCGGTGCCCTTGTCGATGTACAGCTTGGCGGCCAGGTCCAGCGTTTGCTGAGAACCGCTGACAATCATCACCTGACTGGCGTCGCAGTCGATCCCCAGACCTCGTGCCTGTGCTGCGATCGCTTCGCGCAGCTGCGGCTCGCCCTCGCTCATACCGTACTGGCCGATGCTGCGGGGCATGTCGGACCATTCGCTTTTCGGCAACATGGCTTCTGCTGGCAGCCCGCCAGCGAATGACATCATCTCCGGGCGCTGCGCCGCAGCGAGGATTTCGCGAATCAGTGAACTCTTCAAACGGGTAACGCGTTCGGAAAATGGCATCGGATCACCGCTGGCGCAAAGAAATGAAAATACGTCAAACTGCTTGACCGAAATTACGATGCCGCGCACGGATACGTCAATATGCTTGACCTTAAAAATTCATCGACGCAACAAATTGCCATGGAGGCGTTTTTCTTCGGCTATCAAGCGTTCACTGCCAAGGCGGATGAAATGCTCGACCGCCGCGGCCTGAGTCGCGTCCACCAACGCATCGTGTTTTTCATCGCCCGTTACCCAGGCCTGAGCGTCAAGGAACTGCTCGGCGTGCTGGGAGTGAGCAAGCAGGCGCTGAATACCCCGCTTCGGCAATTGATCGAGATGGAACTGGTCCTCAGCGTCGCCCCCGAGGATGACAAGCGTAAGCGCCTGCTGGAGTTGACCGCCGAGGGCCGCAAGTTTGAAGAGTCCCTGCGCCGTGAGCAGGTCAAGTTGCTGCAGCGGGTATTTGCCGACGCCGGACGCGAGGCAGTGGATGGCTGGCTGGCGGTGAATCAGGCGTTGGGCAAGACGATGACGCGCGGCTGACCTGTCGGGCTCCGGTCGATTTGGCCAACTGTGCCGACTATTGCGCTGACGGCTGTACCGCAACGCCATGCGGCCACTGCGTATAGGCTTGCAGCTCTGTTCAACCGGTGTGCCAAGGATCGAACCGCATGACTGACCTGCCCCTCGCCCCGTTGCGCCCCATGGCTGACACGTCGCTGTCCGCCGTCGTTGCGGGCTTCATCGCCATGATGACCGGCGTCACCAGTTCGCTGGTGCTGATGTTTCAGGCCGGACAAGCCGCGGGCCTGACCTCGGCGCAGATTTCTTCGTGGATCTGGGCGTTGTTCATGGGCATGGCGGTGTGCAGCATCGGCTTGTCGCTGCGCTATCGCTCGCCGATCACCGTCGCGTGGTCGACACCCGGTGCGGCGTTGCTGATTACCAGTCTCGGCGGCGTGGCTTATCCCGAAGCGATCGGTGCATTTATCACCTGTGCCGTGCTGGTGATCATTTGCGGCGTGACCGGCAGCTTCGAGCGCCTGGTGAAACGCTTGCCCACCTCGCTGGCGGCGGCATTGCTGGCGGGCATTCTGTTCAAGATCGGCAGTGAAATCTTCGTCGCTGCGCAACACCGCACCGGCCTGGTGCTGGGCATGTTTTTCACCTATCTGATCGTCAAACGCTATTCACCGCGCTACGCGGTGCTGGTGACGTTGCTGGTGGGCGTCGCGCTGTCAGCGATGCTCGGCCTGCTGAATTTCAGCGGTTTCGCTCTGGAAGTGGCCCTGCCCGTCTGGACCACGCCTTCGTTTTCCATCGCCGCAACCGTCAGCATCGGCATCCCGCTGTTCGTTGTTGCCATGACTTCGCAAAACATGCCGGGCGTTGCGGTATTGCGCGCGGACGGTTACCACTTGCCCGCCTCGCCACTGATCACCGCCACCGGCATCATCTCGCTGATTACCGCGCCGTTTGGCGCCCACGGCATCAATCTCGCCGCCATCAGCGCGGCCATCTGTACCGGCCCGCACGCCCACGAAGACCAAAACAAACGCTACACGGCGGCGATCTGGTGCGGGATTTTCTATGCCATCGCAGGCATATTCGGCGCCACGCTGGCTGCACTGTTTGCGGCGTTTCCCAAAGAGCTGGTGTTATCGATTGCCGCCCTGGCGCTGTTCGGCTCGATCATCAACGGCCTGACCGTGGCCATGCACGAACCGAAGGAACGCGAAGCCGCGCTGATCACCTTCATGGTCACCGCATCGGGGCTGACGCTGTTTTCCATCGGCTCGGCGTTCTGGGGGATTGTCGCGGGGGTGTTGACGCTGGTGATTCTCAACTATCGCAAATGAGCGCTCGCGGCATGAGTGCGATCACCGCCGCCCCCTCGTTACTCGCCGCATGAACGCGATAGCCCCGCCCCCTGGTTACTCGCCGCATGAACGCGATAACCGCCGCCCTCCCGTACTTGAAAATAGCCGTGGTCGCGGCGGCCGATTGTAGGAGCGCGCTTGCCCGCGAATGCGGTGGGTCAATCGCTATCGGGTTTGTGACCTGGCGCTTTCGCGGGCAAGCGCGCTCCTACCTGTTTTGCCCAGGGCTGATGCTCACGGGCGAAACGTGGCGACAGCCGAACCGTGATGGGTGGGTTATTGGCGCGCGGCTGAAGCCACCGTCAGCGTGCCGGCTTCAGCGTCCAGCACCGCACGAGTGCCCAGCGCCACCGCCAGATTGCGCTCACCGTGGCCGATGGACAGGCCGCCCAGCACCGGAATGCCCAGATCGCCCAAGCGCTCGATCAAGACATCGGGCGGCCGGATCGGGTTATTGCCGTGGCCCGGTTCGCTGAACTGACCCAACGCGATACCACCGAGGCGCTGCAGAATGCCGCAGTTGTGCAGATGGGTGATATTGCGGTCAACCCGATACGCCAGCTCGCCGACGTCTTCGAGCAGCAGGATTACGCCTTCCAGATCAGGCATGAACGGCGTGCCGACGCAGGTGCTCAGCATGCTCAAGTTACCGCCGAGCAACACGCCCTCGACCACGCCGGATGTGCGCACGCTGAAGGTGGGCTCGGATGGATCGGCATGAATGATGGAGGGCTCGGTGCTCATCAACGCCTGCTTGAGCGTGCTGGCAATAATGCCGCCCTTCTCAAGCTGCGCTGCCACCGGACCGTGAACCGTGGCGAGGCCGGTTTGGGTCCAGAGTGCAGCGTGCAAGGCAGTGATGTCCGAGAAACCGACGACCAGTTTAGGGTCGCGAAGCACGGCTTCGTAATCGAGTTGCCCGAGGATGCGCTGAACGCCGTAGCCGCCCCTGTTACAGAGCACTGCGCGAATTTCGGGGTCGGCCAGGGCATCGTTAAGGTCAGAGATGCGATCAGCGTCGTTGCCGGCCAGGAATCCGATGTTGTCCAGTGCGTGAGGGTAGACGCGGGGGCGTAGTCCCCAGGAGGTGAGCTCCCGCACGGCTGCTTCCACCCGGGCTTCGGCGACCGGGCCGGCTGGGGACACCAGCGCTACGGCGTCGCCAGCACGGAGGGCTTGAGGGTGGAGGGTTGGGCGGGAGGCAGGCATTTTTGAAGGCTCGGCGGGTGTTTGGTGATGGTGCAATGTAGAGCACTTGGGGGGAGCTAATCCAGCGGGGGAAACTGGTGTGCTCTTTAACACGGGAACGGGGCGGGATCACAATGGCAGGCATTGCAGTCGGGCTTGGCCGGTTTTCACCTATTCCAGCGTACGCTTCCCTCGCTGCAATACGTCCCGAAAGTTTCCAAAGTCAGCTGCTGCCCAAACACATCACGTGGGTTGCATGGTCATGATCTGCCCGCGTGAACCCGCACTTCAGGTAGAACGCATCGCCTTCGGCGGTGTCGGTGAAGAGGCACACGTTCTGAAAACGCAAAGCGGCGTGTGCAACAAGCGCCTCGACCAGCGTTTTCCCTACGTGGCGTCCCCTTGATGAAGCACTGACGTAGACCCTTCGCAGCCTTGCCATACTCGTTACAGCGTAAGGGTCAACTGAAATGCCTCCGATGCCCACCAGTTGCTGGCTTAAGTAGGCGGCCATGAGGCATTCGCCGAGAGCGTTGAAGCGATTTGCACCTGAGTCCCATTCGTCAATCAGGCGCGTAAGAAATCTGAAGCCATCGCCAACCGCCTCTTTTTCCAGCGCCAGAATCTGCAGGGGCAGATGGTTGATTCTCTGAATATCAAGTTGGCTCATGCGTACATCTCTGTCGTCATTTCTGCCGCCGTCCGACAATGAGCCCGGCCACCCCGTCGACTCCCATCACATCGACGTCAGCTGATGGGCTCAAACCGCCGCCGTGTCAGGAACAACCCCGTTTAAAGCGCAACCGTCGAACTGCTGCGCTGCGGACCGATACCACCGTTGACCTGAGGCTGATGCTGATCAGGACGTCGCCGGCAAGACATGATAAGTGGGTCAGGACGAAAACGTTGATCACGCGGGCTAGAGTTTACTCGGCCTGGAACCGGGTCCAGAAGGCGCCCCCCTCCTGTCCATCGAAGCACGTTCGACTTATCCTTCAGATCACGGCTTGAGAAGGAGATCCAATGAGAACTGACTGGCAACAAATTCGAGAAATGATGAACACTGTCATCGACAGCTGCGAGCAGATCGAAACAGCGGGGTTCAGCGAAGACCATCGTTGCGCGACGGTCCAGATCAAAGGCGTCGATTACTCCGTTCAGGAGTTTCTGATCAGTGCCTGGACGCTCCCGGAGAACATTCGCTATCAGATCATTCGTGAGCGTCACGAAGCTGGAAATGACCTCCCCTACGTTCCTGAAGCCGCCCGCATTCTCGTCGCAATGGCTCAGGCCTGCGCGGAACTGGTTGGAGCAGCCGATACGGCTCCCGCCAAGAAAGCGATTGAAGGAATGACTCATTGGTACAGGGCTTACGCGGTTCCACACGTGACGACGGCCATCAGGCTCGCAAACACGGAGCCTGACGCTTAGGTCTGCGAAGCTGCCGCTAGCGGAGGCTGATCTGTCATCGGTGGGGTGGGTGTTTGACAGGGGTCGCAAGCGCCCTGCCGTTAAAGCCAACCGCATGATCAGCTACCGCGGATCGGGCTGTGGACGCTGCGGAATTGCCTTCTCTCTGGCCCCGCGTTGATCGGTCACTGGGAGGATCTGCGCGATGGCAAATATTATCTCGAAGCAGGTAAAACCCAGAATAAGAAAGCTGGCTCCTTTAGCCACGGCGAGGAGCTGCCAGATCGCAAATAGCATTCGTGCCACCACGTCATATAAGCCAACAGTGCGGTTTGGTTGCATCAAGCGCCAGGCCGACCAGATCACCACTACAGAGCCCAGAAGATTCGTGAAGAGCATGGCAGTAATGTCCGGTGTCGATACTGCTCGGTTTAACGCCAATGCATCCGACAGCGCCGAGAATCCTGTAAACATCAAGGATGCCGTCCAGGGTGTCATGAATCCTGCCGTAACGATCAGGTCGTAAATGGCGCTGGCCCGAACAATTTGCAGATTTTTATTTACGCTGATCATCGTCAACCCTCACAGTTCGAGCCCGCAGGCTAAAGCCTCGTGTTAGGTCCAGAGTCAACCAGAGAATTGATCGATGAAAATCGGGGAAGTGGCTGCGCACACGGGGGTATCAGTCGATGCGCTACGATTTTATGAAGAGAAGGGTCTGATCAAGCCGCATCGAGCGGCGAACGGCTACAGGTTCTATTCAGAGCAAACCCTGCAAATCGTCGGGTACATCAAATTAGCTCAGCACCTCGGGTTTTCACTTAGGGAGATTGGTGAAAACTTGCCACTTTTATGGAACAGCGAGGGGACATCAAGGGCCCATATCGCCCAGTTGTTTGAAGAGAAAATCGCTTTACTGGACGCAAGAATCAGCGAAATGCACAAACTGCGTAGTCTGCTGGCTGAACGAGCAGCTCAGGTATGTCCCCTGGCCGGTATCGGCGATTGAATGGTGAGGGCGGAGGACATTTTCGCTGTGACTCATCTTTACCGAACAACACTACTGTCGAAACGCACCCCGGATAAGCGACGAAAAAGTGTCTATCGCCTCATCGACGGTGTGACGTCCTCGCACTGTTGCCCCCGAGAGCGCTTCGCCTGCTCCCACCAGGGCGGTGCAGACACGCTCCATTTCTTCAGATGACAGCCCTGCATGGGGCTCCAGCACAGCTATAAACATGCGCACGCAGTTGTCCAGCAACTCTTGGAACACTGCCGCTTTATCGCTGCTGCCTGCCAGCGCAGCTCCCACGACGTGAAATTCGTCGGTATGGTCCGCCGCACAATGGATATAGGCGCTGGCGAGCACCTGCGCGGTCTCCTCCAAAGTCTGCGGACTGCTCGCCATGGCATTGCGAAAGGCATCGACCCGCTCGGTATCGATCCATCGGTAGAGCTCAATCAAGAGCGCCGACCGGGTGCTGAAATGGTCGTATACCACCGGTTTTGAGACGCCGGCGCGGACCGCCAAATGGCCGAGGGTCAGCCTGTCGGCGTTTTCCTCGCGCACGATCAGCAGTGCAGTCTGGAGCAATTGTCGCCTGCGCTCGGCTTTTGACAGCCGACGCGAGCCTGTGCCGCTGGCCGGAGGGGTGCTGACTTTTTCCACGTTGATCCTCAAAGACAGGAAAGCTACCGATGGTAGGTTACGGAAAAGAAAACTCGTGTTAGGTTTCCTACCAACAGTAGGTTAACCGAAAGGAGAACACACGATGTCATTGCATCCGATACTTTTCATGGGCGGTTCAGGCGCTATAGGCCACCGCACAGCTCAAGCGTTACGCACTGCACATCCCGGGATTTCACTGCTGATCGGCGGCCGCGATCTTGCCAAGGCTCAGCAAGCGGCAGAGCAACTTGGCGGGGCGCAGGGGATAGTGATTGACCCGGCAGCCGATGATTTGGGCCTCGGCGATCGCCAGGTTAGCGCCGTGGTGGTCCTCTACATGGATCACTCCCTTGCCGGCCTGCGTTACGCCCAAAAACGTGGCGTGCCGCATCTGAGTATCTCCTCCGGGGTTTTCGAGATAGCGCCGCAAATCGCAACCTACATGCACAAGCCTGATATCGCGCCCATTGTGCTCGGTTACGAGTGGATGGTCGGCGCGACAACGGTGGCGACGCTTAGCATCGCCAACGCTTTCAGCCGCGTTCAAGACATCGTGATCAACGCGCTAGTCGATGAGCAAGACACAGGGGGCCCGACTGTCGCGAAGGATTTCGAGCATCTGAGCAAAATGTTGCCTGCGGCGCTGAGCAGACGCGATCAAGCCTACATCTGGCGCGACGGACAGGATGCCAAGGTCACCTTCAACGCGGTGGATGGTACCCCGATCGAAGGCAGCGGCTTCTCTTCTATCGATGTTGCCGGCTTGGCTGCCGCGACCGGGGCGCCCAATGTCCAATTCAATCTCGCCATCGGCGTTAGCTCGACCCGACGCCGAGGTCAGCCAATGTCGACGGAGATCATCATCGAGCTTACCGGCGAGGATCTGCACGGGAAACACCTGCGCACGCGTCATGCAGTTATCCATCCAAGAGGCGCTGCCGCCCTCACCGGCCTCAGCGTGGCAATGCTGCTGGAGCGGTTAGTTGGGCTGGATGGCCAGCCTGCCCCACTCCCCGGTCTCTACTTTCCCTACCAGCTTCTGGATGCAGATCAATATTTGAAACGCCTGGCACAGGATGGTGGGGAGCTTTGTGAATTACCCACGTGAATAAACGTCGGCCGTGCCGGTAAGCCGGGTGTTGTCATCCGCAGACTGGCAGCCCCTGCTACGGTGAGTGCCCCACCTGAGTTTTGGCTCATCGCGCGGGTCCCGATAACTTCGTATCGGTGCTCCTCGGTTTGAACGGCCATTGCGCCGCTCACGGAGACGAAGGCATTCGCTTTTGATGTTCAGGACGGTGCGAGCGCGATCCGATTGGCTGAACGAGCCATCGGATTGGCCGGATCACTGGCGAGGTGTTGCCAGGGCTAATGCACGCCGACAAATTGTGCCGATGTCTTGAGAATGCCAAGGCTTGGGGATGAACAGCGGAGCATATCCAGACTCGAGGATCTGTTGCCCTTTTCCACCGGAGGACAAGATCACGGGTATGCGGGGCCAATGAGCCTGCACCCGATTAGCCAGACCGATTCCGTTCAGCCCACCAGGCAGGTGGATGTCGGACAGCAGAAGATCTGCCCCTCCCAAGGTCTCGCACAGCCAGTGCCAAGCGTCGTCGCCCGTTTCTGCTGTCACTACCTCGAAGCCTTCCATCTCCAGAATTTCATGTATCAAACTGCGGATGAGCCAGTCATCTTCCACGACTAAAACCGTTGATACCACTGCCATGTGCTCGTGCTGGTTTGACATGGACTTTGGACTGGGTCGCTGCCCGCGGGTTCCACTAACGATACGGCTGTTGCTCAGCCCTCGTCGCGCGGTCATGACGCCCAACCTGAATGGCGTTTAGCTCTGTGCCAAGCCTGAGCGCCCCAATGCTCTACACGCTTGCGAGTCGCTGCTTTCGACCAGACGCGGACATCTTTCCATGCCCAGATAGCCGGGCCTGCTGCTTCGCTGGCCCGCAGCACGTTGTTGGCAGCCCTTGGGGGCAGGCTTAGGCGATAACACCCAAGCCTGCCCAGGCTTTCAGGCGGCGCGTGAGGTTAGAACTGCCAATCCAGCGACAGCCCTACCCCGTGGGTTTTATCCCGGGCACCCAACAGGCCGTTGTAGTCCAGATTGATCCGGGCATCCCTGCTCAAGGCAAGGCTGGCGCGGGCGCCCACGACGGCAGCGTCCCGGTCCATCGACACGCTTTGCACGGCAAAGGTATTCGCCCCGCTGGCAAAGGCCAGGTGCTGCTCGGCCGAGGTATCGCTCAGGTTATGCTGCCAACCCAAGGTAGCGGACACATCCAGCTTCTGAGTGTCGTTCAGATTGAAACGGCTACCGGCGCGTGCGCCAAGGGTGGAGAGCACGGTGTCGCGGGTGTCGTCGCTCCCCTTGAGCGCCGTGGCACCCCCTTTTTCGGTAAAGCTGTCGCTATCGAAGTGCACGTAAGCCAAGTTAGCGAAGGGTTCCAACGCCAGGCGTTGCAGGTTGAGACGATAAGCGGCTTCGGTGAATACCTGGGTTGATTGCGCATCGCGCTTGACCTTCTGCCGGTCGGCCAAACTGCCCAACTGCAGGTCACGCTTGACGTCGATGCGGTGCCAGCTATGGGACGCGCCAGCGGTGAGGCGCAACGCACCTTCTTCATGGCCGATGTAGGCACCCAAATGGTAGCTGTCGGCTGAAGCCCGCGAGTGGGTATCGTCGCCCATGCCCAATGAGGTATCGCTGTAACCGACCATGGCGCCCAACCGGGTATGCTCAGCCACCAAGCCGTCGACACCGGCGAGCAGACCGCCCAGTGATGAGGTAGAACTGGCGCTGTCGCTGCTGCCGGAGCTCTTGCCCCACGCGCCCAGGCCTTTCGCCCACCAGTTGTTGTCTTCAACACCCGCCGCAGGCTGGTCGTACAGCCCTTCGACGCGCAGGCGATCATCCACGGCATCGCGTACCTGGCGGCTGTCGTTGATCAACTGAGTGGCAATGGCCGGATGCACTTCGCCGGACAACTGGGTGTAGGCCCGCCGAGCCGTAGCAGCATCAGGGCTCAGCAGCAGCTCCTCATACACCGCGTTACCGCCTCCTAGTTGCTCGGCGGCAGCCGCTACGTTGGCCTGGTTAGCGGTTTGCGCGGCGCTGGCGAAGCTGTCCGCGTTGCGCTCCAGGGCCAAGGCGACGCCCGTACCGCCGTAGGCGAGACTGCCATCCAGAAAAGCGTAGTTGTCCAGCACCGCCCCAAACTGGCCCTGCACGCCGCCAGCGGCTTGCAGCACGCTGAACTGTCGGCCCACCAGGCTGTTGACCTCGCCTGTGGTGAAGCCGGCGCCGTTTTCCAGCGAGACGGCCATGGTCGCACCGCTCACTGTAGCCTGCCCGCCCGCGATGATGCGGTCGCTGCCGGTGGGCGACAACTCCACCGCATACACAGCGCCGGGCGCCAGGTTAAGGTCCCCCGCCACATTTAAGGTGCCCACGGAATTGCCCGGCGCTACCGTACCGCCACGGTTGGCGGTGAGGGACGCGACCCGGCCATTGCCGCCCAGTATGCCGGTGTCGTTAACGGTCACCGCCGAGGCCAGCGAACCATTGACCGCCAGGCGCCCTTCATTGACCAGGGTTGGGCCACTGTAGGTGTTGGCGCCGGTCAGCACCAAGGTACCGATGCCCAGCTTGGTCAAGCCGCCATGCCCGGATATGTCATTACTCCACACGTCCCGCCCGCATTGTGGCCCGCTGCAGGTGCGCTGGGTCGGTTTACCCGCATCGACCACCGCGCCTGTGCCCGGCAGGTTGACGACGAACTGGCTGTCGCCATAGGCGCCGCTGATACGAAACTCGGCAGGAATATCCGCCTCGGTGACGAACATGCTCGGGCCGTTGACGGCCTTGCCCAGATTGATCATGCCCCAGCCATAGAGCGCGTCCACGCCAGGCGCGCCAAGGTCGGTGGCGGTGGTTTTCAACACGTCGGCCACCTGTGCGCCGGTCATGTAGGGGAAGCGCTCCATCAGTACCGCCATGCTGCCCGCCACATGGGGCGCGGCCATGGAGGTACCGTTTTTGTTGGCCCAGCCCACGGTGAGGTCTTGCAAGCTGGTGCCGTTGAGCACGGAGCTGTAGATCCGCGTACCGGGTGCCGACACGCAGAAGCTGGCCGTGTAGCCGCAACGAGAAGAAAAGGTGCTCAAAATGTAAGGCGTGGCGCCGGCGGTCGTGGCGTTGGGGTTTTGCTGCAACGCAGCAACGGTCAGCCAGTTTGGGGCGATCTCTGGCACGAAATACCCCAGCCCGGCCATGGCGTCCGGGTTGTTCAGGTTGTAGTCGTTGCCTGCGGCGAAAATGGTGACCACGCCGCTGCGCGCGGCATCGATGGCGCCCTGGTAAGCGCCCCCCGGGCGAGTGCCGAGGATCTGTCGGATCTGATCGAACTGCAGCTGCGCGTCCTGCACGGTAAAGTGCGCAAAGGCCGGGTCGCGACCGCCTTGGGCAAAGCGCTCGGTAATACCAATGCCCCAGCTGTTATTGATGACGCGCGCGCCACTATTGACCAAGGCGTTCCAGCCAGCCTGGTAAACCGCGCCGTCGTTGCCCAGCACAATGCCGTCTTCCGGGCCTGGGTCGCCGTTGTCGGCGCTGATGATCTGGGCGTTGAAGGCCACGCCGTGCATGGGTCCGCCGTCTCGGTTGCCGCCAGCGATGCCACCTACGTGGGTGCCGTGGTTGCCCAACCGGCCGTTGGAGTCAGGGGTGGGCGCGCCATCGTAACGAAAGGCGTCGCCGGCCTTTACCGGAATATAGGGGTCGGTGTACTCGCGAATGCCACTGGTTACCAGGTTGATCACTTTATCCGGGCTGGCAAATTCCGGGTGAGGTGCGTACACCGGCTGATCGAAAATCCCCAACTTTACGCCCTTGCCGGTGTAACCGGCCGCGTAAGCCTGGTCGGCGTTGATCGCGCCCAGCCCCCATTGAGCAGTGAACTCCGGGCTGCGCCAACTGGCGGCATTCCCGGCCTGACCGGCTTCGGCGTAAGGCGCAGCCTGAGCTACACCGAGGGTGGTCAAGTAACAGGCCAGGGCGCCGCAAGAAACGCGATTGGCTTGCCGAATAGCGTGGCGAATGGAGCTGACAGCAACCTGTCGAGTGGTGGATGGCTTTTTCATCAATATAACTGTCCTTAGTTAGCGCACACGAAACCCCGCGCGAACGCCGCCTTGGCATCCGCGTGGTTCTTTTTCCAACAATGGGTAGATTGGAACCTTTAGCGTCAGGCAATCGGCGGGCGAAATCCTGGTTCGCCCTGCCGTTTTTTGTTTAGAACTGCCAGTTAAAACTCAAGCCGATGCCGTGGCTTTTTTCACGGCTGGCCAGTTGGCCGTTGTAGTCCAGACTAACGCTGGCCTCACGACTCAGAGCCATGCGGGCATTGGCGCCCACCAGGGCCGCGTCACGCACCAGGGGCGAGCTCTCGATGCCAAAGCTACTGCCGCCTGCCGCAAAAGCCATGTGCTGCTCCGAGTCGATATCGCTCAGGTTGTGCTGCCAGCCCAGGCTGCCGGAGAGGTCCAGCTTTTGACGATCAGTGATTGCGATGGTTTTAAGCGCCCGTACACCCAGCGTGCCGAGCGCGGCTTCACGGGTATCGCTGCCGGATGCAAGCGCTGCGGCATCTCCCTTCTCGGTGAAGCTGTCAGTGCCCAGGTGTACATAGGCCAGGTTGGCGAAGGGCTCAAGCACAGCGGCCTGCAGCTGAATACGGTACGCCGCTTCGGTGAATACCTGTGCGGTTTGCGCATCGTGCCTGGTTTTCTCCCGACCACTGGCGCCACCAACCTGTACATCACGCCTGGCATCGATCCGGTGCCAGCTGTAGGCACCGCCGAGGGTCAAGCGCCAAGCGCCGATCTCATGACCCAAGTAGGTACCCAGATGGTAGCTGTCTACCGATGCACGGGAATGGGTACCCGAGCCCATATTGACCGAGCTGTCACTGTAGCCACCTACCAGGCCAAGGCGAGTGGATTCACCTACGTCGCCATCGACACCCGCCAGCACACCGCTGATGGACGAGGTATAGCCAGCCGTATCACTACGGGAGTCTGTTTTGCCCCATGCGCCCAGGGCCTTGACCCACACGTTGTCTTGCGCCGAGGTATTGGCATCGGCACCGAACACGCTGGTCCCCAGACGCTCGCCAACGGCATCACGCACATAGCGGCTGTCGTTGATCAACTGGGTCGCGACGGCCGGGTAGATCTCGCCCGACAGCTGCTGGAAACTCTCCCGAGCCGAGGCGGCATTTGGCGCGAGCAGCAGGTTTTCATACACCGCATTACCCGCCCCCAATTGCTCGGCGGCCGAGGCCACTGCTGCCTGATTAGGGGTTTGCGCCACGCTGTCGAACGCCGCCGTGCGCTCGATATCCAGCGCAATACTGTTAGCGGCGTAATCCAGCCGGCCACCGAGGAACGCGTAGTTGGCGGTGACCGCAGCGAACTGCCCGCTCACACCATTGGCGGCTTGCAACACGCTGTACTGACGGCCAACCAGGGTTTGGCCAGGCGTGGCGTTCAAGGCCGGCGGCGTCGGGTGCAGCGCCAGGGCCATGTTGGCGCCCGACACCGTGGCACTGCCGGTGGCCACAATGCGGTCACTGGCCGTTGGCGAAAGCTCCACCGCATAGGTTGAGCCTGGCGCGAGGATCACGTTACCGTTCACCCGCAAGGTGCCGATGGAGTTACCCGGCGCAACCTGCCCGCCGCTCATCGCCGTGAGGTTACCGACCTGGCCATTGCCGCCCAGGGTGCCACCGGCATTGACCTGCACAGCGGACGCGAGGGAGCCATTGACCGACAGCACACCACCGTTGACCTGGGTATCGCCGCGATAGGTGTTGTTCCCTTCAAGGATCAACCGCCCCGCGCCGGACTTGATCAGGCTGCCCTGGTACTGGCGCTGAGCCGCTGCCGCAGCACGGGCGGTGCCCACGGCATAGTCGGTTTGGTCCTGTTGGCTGGCGGTGCTGGCCACGCCGCTCTGCCAACTTCTGCTGACCAGGGTTTGCTGCCAGGCAGCCTGTTCAGCGGTGTCCTCGGACTGACGCTGAATCAACGCCCGATCAGAAATATCGTTGCTCCAGACATCCGTTTGGCCGGCGCCCAGGGTGGCGTCGAAGGTCCCCAGCAACTGGCCGGGGCCGCGCATCGCCCGCTCCAGGTTGACGACACCCCAGCCCACAGCGCCATTGGGGGCCTGGGTGACCGAACCATCGAGCTGGGTGGCGGTGGTGAGCAGCACCTGCAAAGCCTGCTCGTTGTTCATGTAAGTGTAGCGCTCCATCACCAGCGCCAATGCGCCCGTGGCGTGGGGCGCGGCCATGGACGTACCGGACTTGAGCGCATAACCGCCGCCAGGCACGGTGCTGTTGATCAGCCTCCCCGGTGTGGTGATGCACCAGTATTTGGCAAGGCCGCATTGGTTGTAGCGCTGGGCGTTGGCGCTATCCAGTCCAGAAACCGCCAGCCAGTGGCCTTCCAGGTCAGGCTCGAAATACGGCAGCGCAGAACGCACACTGGCGTTGGCATAGCCGGTATTGCCAGCACTGAAGACATTGATCACGCCCTTGCGCGACACGTTAGCCGCTTCATCCAGCCAAGTCCCCCGGTTGTAATGCTGAGCGTAGGCGGCCTGCACGCCGCCTAAAGTCGCGTAGGTCACATCCGGCGGCTGGCTACCCCAACTGTTGTTGACCGCCCGCACGCCGGCATCAGCCAATGCGCCATAGGCTGCCTTGAAGTACTTGGGGTCCGGGCTCGGGCCAAACAGGAAGCTATCGCTCTGGTTAGTGTTGGCCACATAGATTTGCGCGTTGTATGCCACGCCATGCATGCCAACGCCATCACGGGCCGCGCCCATGGTCCCGGTCACGTGCGTGCCGTGGGTGTCGTTATTAGGGTTGATAGCACCCGTGACGCTAAAGGGCGAACCATCCACATAGGTGCCATTGGCCGTTACCGCATGGTAGCGGGATGGGCTGGCTTCGGGATGAGAGGGGTCGAATCCCGAGTCCATCGCGCCGATTTTTACGCCGTTGCCGGTGATACCGGCAGCATAGGCCTGGTCAGCCTGGATACGGCCCAATCCCCAGTCGCTCTGAAATTCTTGCGAGCGCCAACTGGCCGCGTCGCCCAACTTCCCCTGTTCTGCGTAGTCGGCGTAAGCCGAGCAGCCAAAGGTAAAAGACAACGCGCAAAGTGCGGTCGTGGTTACGGGTTTAACGGAATAACGGACAGCACTGGACGGCTTGAACCTTCGCATCCCTGCACACCTTTTTATTTGATAGCTCCCTATTGAGCGCCGTAAGAAAATAGTCCGCCCGGAACGGGATGGCAACTAATTTGTTTCAAAACTGATACAAAGCTTACTGCAGCAAAAACCGGGCATCTCAGGGAAAAGGGCACTGTTGTGAGGCATCTCTAACGTTTCGGGCACAACTAAAGCGCATTACGGAATAGTGGCCTTTTAGTTACTTTGTCAAAAACGACGTAGTTGATCTGCGCACGAGTCCTGCCCCAACCGATACAGTTACGAATCCAAGCGAAACGCATGTTTGGGAGATATTCAGGTAATGAATAACGAAGCTCTGGCCGAGCCACTACTTCGCCATGCCACAGCACCATTTTTGGCCAGTGTGAAGCACTGAGTAAGCCTGACGGCGCAGTCGTGGTACTTGGGAAGGTATGTCGGCGCCCTAAAACGATGGGGTGCTTTGAGTGATCATTATTGCTGTATGGGCTATCGTCCTTGTATCGCTATGCCCCCTACTTACGTTATCAGCGGTTATGGGCGTAAACGCACGGACGCTAAAGGATCAGCTGGCAAAGTTATTATGTTCGCGCAACTTTCCGTAGCGCTGTCGATAATCTCTGGACTTGTGGCTGGCGGGCGAGCCCCTGCGGCAACGCAGCGACCAGCTTGTCCTCGGAGGCCAACAGAACTATCTTGGCTTAGGTCGTCGGAGGCATGAGCTCTCCACCTGTACTCGCCCTGCAACCCATGTGCTCATCCCGAGTAATTGCATCGGGTATGCAAGAAGATGCACGATACCCGTATCGGCGTTTAGCTGGCCGGTTACGTTCGAACACGAGAATGAGACATGGAACATCGGATTCTGATTGCTTCGGACGTGATCCGCGACTAGAGCTTATTAACGCCACCATCAAATATGCGCCGAGGTTTTGAGCCGGCATTCTGATGAACACATTGAAAGTTTCGCTATTCGCTGAGGATCTGCCATTCGTACGGTCGGAAATCTAGTGCTGAACGCCTGAGAAGAATTGGTTCGCTACGAGGATGGCACACCCTTGCCCTCTGCTATCGCTCTCCAAACCTCATAGACATAAGCCTTCAGACAGTTCTTCCCGTGGTAGCGCTGTGCAGCCCATCTGTAAGTGCTACCTTCACACCTGACCGGAGAAGCTTAGGATGATGGTGTTACCGAAAATCGAACTCAGGGAACTGTCCGTGAAAGCGGAAGCGTACGGCTTGACGTTGGGTGATCTTATTCCCATCTGCGAACGCTTCGGCGTTGCACCGCATGATGTACTGAACGAGCTGTTCATTGCGGTTGCGAAAGCCTATTTACAAGGATATCTGCTCTATGATTTCTGCGACGGGGTTATGAACGGGATAATAACTGCGGTTGTTGAAGTCGGTATGACTAACGACATGCCCCAGCCCGCGTTCTCGCTTTGCCAAGCATTCGATCAAGGTGAATGGTTCCGCAGTAACGACCCGCCGGAGACTGACCCCAACGATAAATACACGAAGCCGGCGGTCGAGGAAATAATGCGCACCCTTAGAGGCTAGCTTTCACAGATGGAGAGGCTTGGCTTTTGTGCTGGACGGCAGGGTATCGAATACCGCTTTTGGCCGATTGTAGCCCTCTAGGCAGGGCAGCTAGGGGTCGAAAGCGGCCGGTCGCGCCTGACCGCTTTCGACCAACAGCAGCCGGTCATCTCTGACATGGAAACCTAGTGAATATGGCAACATTAGACCAGTGCAAGGCAGCTCTTCGTATATTTGGTGACGAACTGATACCTGAGGAGCTGAGCCGCTTGTTCGACCACTGTTATACTCAAGGGTGGGTCAAGGGCTACGAATATTCAACCTCATCTGGCAAGGTCGTTGTGAAGAAAAGCGGGGCGTGGATACTTGACGCAGAGCCAACCGACAGCGCCGATTTTGATGGCCAGATTTCTCAGCTTCTGGGCTATATCGACGTGAGCCTAGATGACTGGGCTTTGCTTGCAAAACGATTCGAGATGGACATTTTCTGCGGTTGGTTCATGCGTGAATCAAACGAAGGCATTTCTGTTTCGTCGCAAACAATGCGGCTGCTCAGCGAGCGTAATATTGCTCTATCCATAGACATCTATGCTTCGCCAGACGACGAGTGACGTCCGCACTCGGCCGATTTCTGCCGATAGCAAACGGGAGCTTTGGGTCGAAAGCGGCCAGCTACGAAAGGCAGCTTTCGGCCAGAGCCCACACTTCAGTTGAGCACAAGATCTCGGCATGAAAAGTCAGCGCCAGAACGGTGCACATGCCATCTGCAATAAACCAAATCTACGCCACCCCGCCGCAGCCTCTAAAAACGGCGCTTCGACCGCTTTACATTCAATTCTTAGGACAAAATGCACAAAACATTTGCACCTCCAATCTTATGGTATACCATCAGACCAAGTACAAACCCACGCACACTCTCTGATGAAGAACCTTGGGAGCACCTCATGAGTTTCGAAATTCGTAAAATCGTCAGCTACATCGAAGAAACCCTGATCGAAGGCGGCAAGCCTACAGATACGCCAGTGACCATGGTCGGCCTTGCTGCCGTCATCAAGAACCCGTGGCATGGTCGCGGTTTCGTTGACGACCTGAAACCTGAAATTCGCGCCAATTGCTCTGAGCTGGGTGCTCTGATGGTCGAGCGCCTCACTGCTCTCATCGGTGGCGCCGACAAGATCGAAGCCTACGGCAAGGCGGCAGTCGTGGGTGCGGACGGTGAAATTGAGCACGCCTCAGCGGTCATTCATACCCTGCGCTTTGGCAACCATTACCGTGAGGCGGTCAAGGCCAAGAGCTACCTGAGCTTTACCAACAAGCGCGGCGGACCGGGCACCTCGATCCAGATCCCTATGATGAACAAGGACGATGAAGGCCTGCGCTCTCACTACATCACGCTGGAAATGCAGATCGAAGACTCGCCGCGCGCTGACGAAATTGTCGTAGTGCTCGGTGCTGCCAACGGCGGCCGTTTGCATCCGCGCATCGGCAACCGTTACATGGACCTGGAAGAACTGGCCGCTGAAAAAGCGCAGTGATTGTCGTCCTGAATACTAATAAGGCTTGTGCAGGAGCGCTCCATGATTCGGCTCACCGCTGAACTCACCCCGGCCGGCACCAGTTACCTGGCGACCGGCCAAGGCCACCCCGTGGTATTGATCCACGGGGTCGGTTTAAATAAAGAGATGTGGGGCGGACAAATCGTCGGCTTGTCCCCCCACTATCGTGTCGTTGCCTATGACATGTTGGGGCATGGCGCCAGTCCACGCCCTGACCCGGACACTGGGTTGTCGGGCTATGCGGAGCAACTGCGCGAACTGCTGGAACACTTGGGCGTGCCAAGCGCCACGGTAATCGGTTTTTCCATGGGCGGCCTAGTGGCGCGGGCATTTGCCCTGCACTTCCCGGAGCGTCTGTCCGGTATGGTCGTTCTCAACAGCGTCTTCAACCGCAGCGCCGAGCAACGTGCGAGCGTCATCGCCCGCACCAGCCAGGCGGCGGAGCATGGTCCGGACGCCAATGCAGCCGAGGCTCTGACCCGCTGGTTCAGTCGCGAATATCAAGCCGCGAACCCGGCGCAGATTGCGGCGATCCGGCAGATCCTCGCGAGCAACGATCCTCAGGGTTACCTGACCACTTACAAGCTGTTCGCCACGCAGGACATGTACCGCGCCGACGATCTGAGCAAGATTCAGGCGCCGGCGCTGATTGCCACCGGCGAGCTTGATCCTGGCTCAACGCCGGACATGGCGCGTCAGTTGGCGATGCGCATTCATGGCGCCGAAGTCGCGATACTTCCCGAGCAGCGGCACATGATGGCAGTGGAGTCGCCGCGACTGGTCAACCAGGTGCTGCTGGACTTCCTTCGCAGAGCGCAGGCTCAACAAAACCCGGCAAAGGAGATCGTTGCATGACCCTCACCCGATTCCAGATGTGCATCGATGGCCAATGGGTCGATGCGCTTTCAGGCAAGACCTTCCAAAGCCTCAACCCTGCGCTGGCGCAGCCTTGGGCCGAACTGCCGGATGCCGACGAAGCGGATGTCGATCGCGCCGTTCAGGCCGCGCAGAAGGCATTCGAAAACCCGACCTGGCGCAAGCTCACGGCGACCGCACGCGGCAAACTGCTACGCCGGCTGGGCGACCTTATTGGTGACAACAAAGAAAAACTCGCGCAGCTGGAAAGCCGCGACAACGGCAAGCTTATTCGCGAAACCCGCGGTCAGGTAAGCTACTTGCCGGAGTTCTTCCACTACACCGCTGGCCTGGCCGACAAGCTCGAAGGCGGGACATTGCCCCTGGACAAGCCCGACCTGTTTGCCTACACGGTGCACGAACCGATGGGCGTGGTGGCCGGGATCATTCCCTGGAACAGCCCGCTTTATCTGACCGCAATCAAGCTCGCGCCAGCCCTGGCCGCCGGCAATACCATCGTGCTCAAGCCTTCGGAGCATGCCTCCGCCACCGTACTTGAACTCGCGCGCCTGGCACTGGAAGCAGGCATTCCGCCGGGCGTCGTCAACGTGGTTACCGGTTACGGCCCAAGCACCGGCGCCGCCCTCACCCGCCATCCACTGGTACGCAAGATTGCCTTCACCGGTGGCGCGACGACTGCTCGCCATGTAGTGCGCAGCAGCGCCGAAAACTTCGCCAGATTGTCTCTGGAACTGGGGGGCAAGTCGCCGAACATCATTTTTGCCGACGCCGACCTCGACAGTGCGATCAATGGCGCCATCGCCGGGATCTACGCGGCCTCCGGCCAGAGCTGCGTATCGGGCTCGCGGTTGCTGGTACAGGATGGAATCTACGACGAATTCGTCGAGCGCCTCGTGCAACGCGCGCAACGCATCCGCATCGGCAATCCGCAGGATGAAACCAGCGAAATGGGCCCGATGGCTACCGCTCAGCAATTGGCGGTGGTCGAAGGCCTGGTCGCTGACGCACTGGCTGAAGGCGCGCGCTTGCGCACCGGTGGCAAACGTCCGCAGCTGGACAGCGAAGGCTGGTACTACGAGCCGACGCTGTTCGAGTGCGACCGCAATTCGATGAAGATCATGCAGGAAGAGGTCTTCGGGCCAGTGGCCTCGGTCATTCGTTTCAAGGACGAGGCCGAAGCGCTGGCCATCGCCAATGACTCGCAGTTTGGCCTGGCGGCCGGCATCTGGACTCGCGATCTAGGGCGCGCGCACCGTCTGGCGCGCGACGTACGCTCCGGGATCATCTGGGTTAATACCTACCGCGCAGTCTCGGCCATGGCACCCATCGGCGGTTTCAAGAACAGCGGCTACGGTCGCGAGAGCGGCATCGATTCGGTGCTGGCCTATACCGAGCTGAAAACGGTATGGATCAACCTCTCGCAAGAACCGATGCCCGACCCTTTTGTGATGCGTTAAACGAGGCTGATGAAATGATCGAACCCGGGATTTACAAAGACGTCATGGCGTCCTTCCCCTCCGGCGTCACCGTGGTCACCACGCTGGACCCGGACGGCGCCCTCGTCGGCATCACGGCCAGCGCATTCAGTGCGCTGTCCATCGACCCCGCGCTGGTGCTGTTCTGCCCCAACTACGCGTCGGACACCTACCCAATCCTGCGCGACAGCAAGCGATTCGCGATTCATTTGCTGTCTGCCGACCAGAAAGCCGAAGCCTACGCCTTCGCCGGTAAAGGCAAGGACAAAGCCAAAGGTATCGAGTGGCATCTCAGCGAACTGGGCAACCCGCTTCTTAATAATGCGACCGCGATCATCGAGTGCGAGCTGTGGCGTGAATACGACGGCGGCGACCACGCGATCATCGTCGGTGCAGTGCGCAACCTGATCCTGCCCGCCGAGCCTGTAACGCCGATGGTTTATCACCGTGGCAAACTGGGACCCTTGCCGGTATTTGCCTGACGCAAGCGGCGGCGAGAACTATCTTTAACACTGGCGCGGGACCTTCCATTCGCGCCGGGTGGTGGGGAGCAAGCGGCGTGATAAACTCCGGCACAATTTCGGCCAGGCTCACCAACAGCCCGGCCCCAGCCAACCCGTTGGCTGTCTGACATGACTGCAGACGTGCTGCCCGAGCCGTTTTTGCTGTCCGGACACCCACTTTCAGAGCGGACCCCATGAAACGCCTGCCACTCGACGACAGCTTCAAGGTCAATCGCAACCCCATCACCCTGCGTGAAATCGTGCTGGACAAGCTGCGCAGCGCGATCATGAATTTCCAACTCATGCCAGGTGATCGTCTGGTCGAACGCGACCTGTGCGAACGCCTCGGTGTCAGTCGTACCTCAGTGCGTGAAGCGCTGCGCCACCTGGAATCCGAAGGGCTGGTGGAATTTGCCGACGCCAAAGGCCCGAGCGTCGCCATCATCACCCTCGAAGACGCCTGCGACATCTATGAGCTGCGCTGCGTGCTGGAAGGATTGATCGTTCAGCTGTTCACCCTGCGCGCCAAGGCCAAAGACATTCGCGCCCTGGAAAAAGCCCTCGAAGAGAACCGCAAAGCGCTCGCGGAAGGCGAACTGCAGCAAGTGCTGGATTCGGTTCAGGGTTTTTACGACGTGCTGCTGGAGGGTTCGGGCAACCATATCGCCGCGACCCAGTTGCGCCAGTTGCAGGCCCGTATCAGCTACTTGCGTGCGACTTCCGTTTCTCAGGAGAACCGTCGCGGGGCGAGCAATCAGGAAATGGAAAAAATCGTTGCGGCGATCAAGAGCGGCGATCCGCTGGCGGCTCACCAAGCGTCGGTTGACCATGTGCGCAATGCCGCGAAGGTGGCAATGGATTACCTGAAATCCAAACAGGACGATGGCAGCAAGGCCCGCGACATCGTCGTTCCGGTAGCCCTGAAGGAACCCCGCATAGGACGTTGACATGCCTCTTCCGCGCTTTTGTCCGCAATGTGGCAGCACTGACCTGAGTCGGTGCGTGCCAACCGGCGATACCCATGAGCGGCTGACGTGCGGAAGCTGTCAATACGTCCATTACGTCAATCCGAAGATCATCGCCGGGTGCATCATCGAGCAAGAGGGCAAGTATCTGCTGTGCCAGCGTGCCATCCCGCCGCGTCCCGGGACCTGGACCTTGCCGGCCGGGTTTATGGAGAGCGGCGAGACCACCGAGCAGGCGGCGCTACGTGAGGTCTGGGAAGAAAGCGGCGTCAGAGCCGAGATCATCTCGCCTTACTCTGTCTTTAGCGTGCCGCAGATCAGCGAGGTGTACATCGTGTTCCGCGCGATCGCCCTCGAGATCACCGGGCATTTCGGTCCTGAAACCCTCGCCTGTCATTTCTTCCCCCCTGAAGACATCCCGTGGGACGAGATCTACTACCCCGCGATCCGGCAAATCCTCGAACGCTACATCATCGAGCGCCAGGCCGGGGTGTATGGCCTCTACGTCGGCAACGACCATACCGGGAAAGTGCATTTCATTCGCTGATTGGCCCGCTTTGTAGGAGCGCTTGCCCGCGATACCGTACGGGCAAGCGACACATTTCAATCGTCTGTGGGATTTTTCGCGGGCAAGCGCGCTCCTGCAATTGACCCCGCGCTACTCCTCAAACCCTTCCACAATCACGATTTGCGCCTGCGCGGCCCCTTGTCGGTGGCTCATCGCTTCCTGATATTGGGGCGAGCGGTAACAGGCGACTGCCTGCTCGTACGACTCAAACTCGATGACCACCGTGCGCTGGGGCGTTTCACGACCTTCCAGTGCCTGGGAGCGACCGCCCCGGGCGAGGAATTTTCCGCCGTACAGCTTGAACGCTGCTGGCCCGCGCTGGGTGTATTCGCTGTATTGCTGAGGGTCTGTCACGTCTACGTGGGCAATCCAATAGGCTTTCATCGCGATCTCTCCGTTTGATAAGGGTGTTTCAAAAAGGTCGAGCCTGTGGAATATTCTGTATTATGGTATACCACAATTCAATTTCACACCGAGATCCCGCGCATGCCGTTCGACCGCATCGAAGAAATCATCGAAGACTACCGCCAAGGCAAGATGGTTTTGCTGGTCGATGACGAAGACCGAGAAAACGAAGGTGACCTGTTGCTCGCCGCAGATCGATGCACAGCTCAGGCCATCAGCTTCATGGCGTGTGAAGCGCGCGGCCTGATTTGTCTCACGCTCACCGATGAGCATTGCCAGCGCCTGGGTCTGGAACAGATGGTCCCAAGCAATGGCAGCGTTTTCGCCACCGCTTTCACCGTGTCCATCGAAGCCGCCAGCGGCGTCACGACCGGCATATCGGCCGCCGACCGGGCCCGCACTGTCGAAGCTGCCGTCGCCGCTGATGCGTGCGCCGATGATCTGGTTCAACCCGGCCACATCTTTCCTTTGCGCGCCCGTGAAGGCGGCGTGTTGACCCGCGCCGGTCATACCGAAGCCGGCTGCGACTTGGCCCGGCTGGCCGGTTTTTCCCCCGCGTCGGTCATCGTCGAAGTCATGAATGACGACGGCACCATGGCCCGCCGGCCGGATTTGGAAGTGTTCGCTGCCAGACACGGCATCCGCATTGGCACCATCGCCGATCTGATCCACTACCGCCTGAGCACCGAGCACACCGTCGTCCGCATCGGGGAACGAGAACTGCCGACGGTACACGGCGCCTTCCGCCTGATCAGCTACGAAGATCGCATCGAAGGAGGCGTCCATATGGCCATGGTCATGGGCGATATCCATCGCGAAAAAGCCACGCTGGTGCGTGTGCATGTGGTTGATCCTCTGCGCGATCTGGTGGGTGCCGAATACAGCGGTCCGGCCAACTGGACGCTGTGGGCTGCGCTACAAAAGGTTGCCGAAGAAGGCTGCGGCGTAGTGGTGGTGCTCGCCAATCATGAATCGTCTCAAGCACTGCTCGAACGCATTCCGCAGCTCACCAAACCGCCTCGCCAGTACACCCGCTCGCAGTCGCGGATTTATTCCGAAGTTGGCACCGGGGCGCAGATACTGCAAGACATTGGCGTCGGGAAATTGCGCCATCTGGGACCGCCGCTTAAGTACGCGGGACTTACTGGATATGATCTAGAAGTCGTTGAAAGCATTCCATTTTCAGGGTGAAGCACCGCGTTTGCCCGAGCGGGCGATTCGCCTGCCAATCCGGTTTTCACCCCGTAAACGCTGGGCTTCGCCAGCTAACAAATTCAGGATTGGAGGCTTTCTCAAGAGGCAAAGTGCTTGCAGAAAGTTTGGAATACCATAATATGACATTCCGTAGGCCGTAGAACTTTGAGTCAGGTGCGCCCGGGAGGGACAGCACAACAACAGCCCCTGACCGGCCCCGTTTTTCATGGTCCCGACGATTGCGTCAAGGACCCACTGCTCCCGACAGGCGGGCAATTGCAGCCCGCTCAAAAACACAACAAATGAGGGCGTGAAAATGGTGTTGATCCAACGTGCAACAGCGGTTCTTACAGCGGGCGTATTAGCGCTCTCATGTCACGCGGCGATCGCCGCTGACAGCGTCAACTTCGTCAGTTGGGGTGGTTCGACCCAGGATGGACAGAAGCAGGCGTGGGCGGCACCTTTCACTAAAGCGTCCGGCATCGCAGTGGTCCAGGACGGTCCGACCGACTACGGCAAACTCAAGGCGATGGTCGAAAGCGGAAACGTGCAGTGGGACGTGGTCGATGTTGAAGCCGACTTCGCCTTGCGTGCCGCCAGCGAAGGCCTGCTCGAGCCGCTCGACTTCAGCGTGATCAAAAAAGACCGCCTCGACCCTCGCTTCGTGTCCGACCATGGCGTCGGCTCCTTCTTCTTCTCGTTCGTGCTCGGCTATAACGAAAGCAAGTTAGGCAAAGCCAAGCCTGAAGACTGGTCCGCCCTCTTCGACACCAAAACCTATCCCGGCAAACGCGCGCTGTACAAATGGCCAAGCCCTGGCGTGCTCGAACTTGCGCTGCTGGCCGATGGCGTGCCCGCCGACAAGCTCTATCCGCTGGACCTCGACCGCGCGTTCAAGAAGCTCGACACGATCAAGAAAGATATTGTCTGGTGGGGAGGCGGTGCGCAGTCGCAACAACTGCTGGCCTCCGGCGAAGCTTCGCTGGGGCAGTTCTGGAACGGTCGTGTCTACGCCCTGCAGCAAGACGCCGCCCCGGTCGGCGTGAGCTGGAAACAGAACCTGGTCATGGCCGATTTCCTGGTCGTGCCCAAAGGCGCGAAGAATAAGGACGCTGCCATGAAGCTGATCGCCGAAGCGTCGAGCGCCAGGGGGCAGGCCGACTTCTCCAGCCTGACCGCCTACGCGCCGGTCAACCTTGACAGCGTTCAGCGCCTTGACTCGACGCTCGCGCCGAACCTGCCGACCGCCTACGCCAAGGATCAAATCACTCTCGACTTCGCGTACTGGGCCAAGAACGGCTCGGCGATCGCGACACGGTGGAACGAATGGCTGGTCAAATAAAAATGACGGCCATCACAGCCCGTCAAACCAACCCTGCCGGGGGGGCGCCGAGCACCGCCGGCGCGGTACCCGCTCAAGCCGTCACGACCCGGTTACCGGTGCCGCTGTCGCAACGCTGGCGCGGCAGTCGCAATCTGCTGCCTGCACTGATCTTTCTCGGGCTGTTCTTCTTCGCGCCATTGATCGGCCTGCTGTTGCGAGGCGTGCTTGAACCGACGCCGGGCTTTGGCAATTACGAGCAACTGTTCGCGAATTCCGCTTACGCCCGCGTACTGTTCAACACCTTTTCGGTGGCAGGCTTGGTGACGCTGTTCAGTTTGTTGCTGGGCTTCCCTCTGGCGTGGGCGATCACCCTGGTGCCTCGCGGCTGGGGGCGCTGGATGCTCAACATCGTGCTGCTGTCGATGTGGACTAGTCTGCTAGCGCGGACCTACTCCTGGCTGGTGCTGCTGCAGGCGTCGGGCGTGATCAATAAGGCGCTGATGGCGTTGGGCATCATCGATCAGCCGCTGGAGATGGTGCACAACCTGACCGGCGTGGTGATCGGCATGAGCTACATCATGATTCCGTTCATCGTGCTGCCGTTGCAAGCCACGATGGCGGCGATCGATCCGATGGTCCTTCAAGCCGGCTCCATCTGTGGCGCGAGCCCCTGGACCAACTTCTTCAAGGTGTTCCTACCGCTGTGCCGCTCGGGTCTGTTTTCGGGTGGCTTGATGGTGTTCGTCATGTCGCTGGGGTACTACGTGACCCCTGCCCTGTTGGGCGGCGCACAAGACATGATGCTGCCCGAATTCATCGTGCAACAAGTGCAGTCATTCCTTAATTGGGGGCTGGCGAGTGCGGCGGCGGCATTGCTGATCGTAATCACGCTGGTGCTGTTCTACTTCTACCTGAAGCTGCAACCGGAATCCCCGGTCGGCGCTAATTCCGCGAGGTAAACCGCCATGCTCCTGACGCCCAATGCCATGAGTCCCCGCTTGCGCTGGGGCCTGTATTCGGTCACCGGACTGATCGCGTTGTTCCTGATCCTGCCAATCGTGTTCATCGTGCTGCTGTCGTTCGGTTCGTCCCAATGGCTGGTGTTCCCGCCGCCCGGCTGGACGCTGAAGTGGTACCAGCAATTCTTCAGTAATCCGGAGTGGATGGACGCGGCGCTCGCCAGCCTCAAGGTCGCGGTACTGACCACGATCTGCGCGGTGGCGCTCGGTGTGCCGACCGCTTTCGCTCTGGTGCGCGGACGCTTTCCGGGACGCGATTTTCTGTACGGCATTTTCACCCTGCCGATGATCGTGCCGCTGGTGATCATTGCTGTCGCGGTGTACGCGCTGTTTCTCAAGCTCGGCCTGACCGGCACGATGTTTTCTTTCGTGGTCAGCCACGTCATCGTTGCGCTGCCGTTCACGATCATCTCGATCATCAACTCGCTGAAGCTGTTCGATCAGTCCATTGAAGACGCCGCCGTGATCTGTGGCGCCTCGCGCATCCAGGCGGTGATGAAGGTGACGTTTCCAGGTATTCGTCCGGGCATGGTCGCCGGCGCGCTGTTTGCGTTTCTGGTGTCATGGGATGAAGTCGTGCTCAGCGTGATGATGGCCAGTCCGAACCTGCAAACCCTACCCGTTAAAATGTGGACCACCCTGCGCCAGGATCTCACCCCGGTCATCGCCGTCGCCTCGACGCTGCTGATCGCCCTGTCGATGCTGGTCATGTTTATCGCCGCGACCTTGCGTCGCCGCAACCAAGCGAGGATTCCTTCATGAGTGCTGTGATCAAAGCCCCCCCGCAACAGGATCAGCGAACCCTGGTCAGTCTGCGCAATCTGAACAAGCACTACGGCGACTTTGCGGCCGTCGACGATATTTCCCTGGACATCCAGGATGGTGAATTCCTGACATTCCTCGGCTCGAGCGGCTCGGGCAAAAGCACCACGCTGTCGATGCTCGCAGGTTTTGAGCAACCCACCTCCGGGGAGATTCTGGTCAACGGAAAGTCGCTGGTCAACGTGCCGCCGCACAAGCGTGACATCGGCATGGTCTTCCAGCGTTATTCGCTGTTCCCCCATCTTTCGGTGCGCGACAACATCGCGTTTCCGCTGGCGATCCGCAAGCTGGCCGCCGCCGAACGCGAGGAGCGCGTAGACGCCATGCTCAAGCTGGTTCAGCTCGATCAATTCGCTCATCGTCGCCCCGCACAACTGTCGGGTGGTCAGCAGCAGCGTGTCGCCATCGCCCGTGCGCTGGTGTACGAGCCACGCATTCTGCTGATGGACGAACCGCTCGGCGCCCTCGACAAGAAGCTGCGCGAAGACCTGCAGGATGAGCTGCGTCAGTTGCACCGCCGCCTGGGCATCACCATCGTGTACGTGACCCACGATCAGGAAGAGGCCATGCGTCTGTCGCAGCGGATCGCGATTTTCAGTCACGGCAAAATCGTCGGACTGGGCAGCGGGTATGACTTGTACCAGAACCCGCCGAACGCCTTTGTAGCGTCGTTTCTCGGCAATTCGAACTTCCTTAAACTCAAGGCCCAAGGCAATGGCGTGGCGACGTTCGAGGGCAAGCCGTTGTCGATTCGACTGACCGCCAATCTGCAGACCGACCAGGACGTGCTGTTAATGATTCGTCCGGAGAAAGCGGTGGCGTTGAGTCCTGACCAAGCGGGCGTCGATCCGCTGGCGACCGGTTGGAACGAAGTGGCGGCGAAGGTCACGGAGACGCTGTTTTTGGGCGAAAGCCAGACCTGTGCCGTGGTGACGTCAAGCGGTACTGCGATGACCGTCAAGGCGCTATCCGCCAGCGGCATGCCATTGAAAGCCGGCGACCCGGTTCGCGTCCGCTGGGCAAGCGCCGACGCCTGCGTCTACACGCAATGGAGCGAAAGCGATCTAAACAAAGCCGCCGGCGCGCACTAAGCCGCCGTTGGCTGCAGCCGTAACGATGCCCTCCTGGTGAGGGTATTGTTGTTTCTGCCGGGCGGGAATTCTCCTGATGTGTGCCCTCCGGAGAGAAGCAAGCACCCGCATGAGCATCATGCCGTCTCTGACCCATCACGGCCGCGATCTGCAGGAGACAGTCTGTTGGCGAGAAGGCTCGCTGTGTTCCCTCAGACACACCGCAATCGAAGTGCTCGCGAACAAGTTCGCTCCTACAGCCGTCAGGCAGAGGCGGGTTCATGAGCGAGGGTCGTCATCCCACTGCCCCAAAAAAAACGCCCCGCGTTTTCCACGCGGGGCGTTCGGTTTCAGCGCGATTCGATCAGTCGGTATAACCCAGCTTTGCCGCCCTGACTGCCTGGACTTTACTGCGCGTCGCGAGACAGTAGTACAGCGGGCAGGTCACGGCCAGACCCACCAGCCATGACAGGTCGACGCCGTGAATGTAGTCAGCGTACGGCCCCACATACAGCGCGGTATTGGCGAACGGCAGCTGCACGGCGATACCGCTGAAATACGCGATGATCGCGTGGGGATTAAAGCGTCCGTAGATGCCGCCATCGGCCCGGAAAATCGAGGCGATGTCGTAGTTGCCGTGTTTGATCAGGTAGAAATCGATCAGGTTGATCGACGCCCAAGGTACCAACACCAGCAGCAGCGCCAGAATTAGCCCGATGAACTGCGAGATGAAGTCCGCCGACGCGCTCACTGCCACCACGCAACAACCGACGAGGATAATTCCGGACAGGATAACCCGCACCCGGATGCTTGGCGTCCAGCTGCCGGCAAAGGTCTGGATCGAGGTGACGATTGACAGTACCGCGCCATACAGATTGAGTGCGTTGTGACTGATGATGTTGAGCAAGAACAGCACCATCAGTACCGGCCCCAACACGCCGGTGGATTGCTTGACCGCCGCCATCGCTCCGGTGCCTTCAGGCGTTGCCAGCACCGCGACGGCGCCAAAGCTGAACGACAGAATCGTCCCCAGTGTCGCGCCGAAATACGTTGCCCAGAACGGTTTGGCGATGCCGATATCGCACGGCAGATAGCGCGAGTAATCGGAGACGTAGGGCGAAAAACTGATTTGCCAGATGATCCCCAGCGACACCGTGGCCAAGAAACCGGACAGGTTGAAACTGCCCCGACTGAAGAAATCCAGCGGCAGGTCTTGGCTGAGCATCATCACAAAACCGGCCAGCAATGCACCGCCCATCACCCAAGTGCCGATGCGGTTCAACGTATGGATGAAGCGATAGCCGATGACGCCAATCGTGGTGGCGCTCAAGGCACCGATGACGACCCCGACAGGCAATGGCACCGACGGCGCCATGCCGTGGATCGACTGCCCGGCCAGCACGATGTTGGAGATGAAGAAACCGACGTAGATCAGCGCGGCGAAGAACACGATGAGCAGCGCGCCGTAGCGCCCGAACTGCCCCCGGCTTTGGACCATCTGAGGAATCCCCATGCGCGGACCCTGCGCAGAAGCCAGTGCGATGACCACGCCGCCGATCATATGCCCTAAAGCAATCGCGATCAGCCCCCAGAGCAGATCAAGATGAAATACCTGGACCACCATCGCCCCGGTGACGATCGGCAATGGCGCAATATTGGTGCTGAACCACAGCGTGAACAGATCACGTGCCCGGCCATGACGTTCGACTAACGGGACGTAATCGACGGTGTGGTTTTCAATCAGTGGTGCCGATGTGCAGTCGTGCGGATTAGTAGTGGTCATCGTTTCGCCTGAATTCTTGTCGTTGTGCCTAGCTAAAACCATGAAGCGGACCCGACATGCTCAAGGCACCGATCCACGCTTTTATCGATGTCGCCAGTGCTTATAGCCCTCGCTACTGACCCAACCATATTATGGTATGCCAACAATTCACAAGGGTTTCTGCCGCTATTTCTGGTTGGACGTCGCAGCTGGACTACTCAAGGAAAAACGGTTCAGCAGCGTCTAAACTGCCTGTCTAGAGGCGTCTCAACCGATCGATCCCCGCCAACAAGTCTGACGAATGTGGGGAAAAAGCGCTTGCGCTGAAAGTATTACGGTATACCATCAGACATACGTAACCTATCGCTTGGACACCGACTGCAGAGGTAGCAAAATGATCGACGCGAACGCCTACAAGAACGTCATGGGGTCCTTCCCTTCCGGCGTCACGGTCATCACCACGCTTAACGATGACGGCGAAGTGGTTGGCCTTACCGCCAGCGCTTTCAGTTCGCTGTCAATGGACCCGCCCTTGGTGCTGTTCTGCCCCAACTACAGCTCGGACTCGTACCCGACGCTGATCAAGAACAAGCGCTTCGCCATCCATTTTCTGTCCGGCACCCAACAGAACGAAGCCTACGCGTTTGCGCGCAAGGGCAAAGACAAGGCAGCCGGGCTGCAATGGACGCTGAGCGAATTAGGCAACCCGCTGCTGGCCAACGCGACCGCGATTATCGAGTGCGAGCTGTGGCGCGAATACGAAGGCGGCGACCACGCGATCATGGTCGGCGCGGTGAAGAATCTGATTGTTCCGGCATCCCCCGCCAGCCCGCTGGTGTATTGCCGCGGCAAGATGGGCGCGTTGCCAGCTTTCGCTTGAAACCCGCAAAAAACTAAACTGCGGTCTACCGAATAATCGCCACGCGAAGCGCACTGGCGACCAGGAAAAATGAGGTAAGCGTCATGAAATTCTCGTTGTTCGTGCACATGGAGCGCTGGGATGAATCCGTCAGCCACCGTCAACTCTTCGAAGACCTCACCGAGCTGACGTTGATGGCCGAAGCCGGCGGATTCAGCACCGTGTGGATCGGCGAACACCATGCCATGGAATACACCATTTCTCCCAGCCCTATGCCGTTGCTGGCTTACCTCGCAGGGAAAACCACCACTATCCACCTCGGCGCCGGTACGATCATCGCTCCATTCTGGCACCCGTTGCGGGTGGCCGGTGAGTGCGCACTGCTCGACGTGATCAGCAACGGCCGGATGGAAGTAGGCCTGGCCCGCGGCGCGTATCAGGTCGAGTTCGATCGCATGGCTGGCGGCATGCCTGCTTCCCAAGGCGGTCAGGCGCTGCGCGAAATGGTCCCGGTGATCAAGGCGTTGTGGAAAGGCGATTACGCCCACGACGGTGAAATCTGGAAATTCCCGACGTCCACCAGCGTGCCGAAACCGATCAAGACGCCCCCCATGTGGATCGCCGCCCGCGACCCGGACTCGCACAATTTTGCCGTGAAAAATGGCTGCAACGTGATGGTCACGCCGCTGATGAAGGGCGACGAGGAAGTGGTCGACCTTAAGAACAAATTTGAAACGGCGCTCGCCAACAATCCCGACGTTCCGCGTCCGCAGTTGATGGTCCTGCGGCACACCCATGTACATGCGGTGAACGATCCCGAAGGCTGGAAAGTCGGAGCTGCCGCGATCGCGAAGTTTTACCGGACATTCGACGCCTGGTTTGGCAATAAGACCACCCCGGTCAATGGCTTCCTGGCACCAAGCCCGGAAGAGAAGTTCAAGGAGCGTCCGGAGTTCGAGCTGGAGAGTCTGCGCAAGACCGCAATGATCGGCACTCCGGAAGAAATCATTCCGCGGATCAAGTACTACCAGGAACTGGGTGTCGATGAGTTCAGCTTCTGGTGCGACAACAGCCTGCCGCACGCGGAAAAGAAGAAGTCACTCGAGCTGTTCATTAAACACGTCGTGCCTGCCTTTCGTTAACTGGAGGAATAAAAGCCCGGAGCCACGAAAGGTTCCGGGCTTCTTTGTGCCTACAGTCTGTGCTTACCGCCGGCCGCAACCGGTAATCCGCCACAAACTGTAAGCGCGCGCTAGCCCGCGATGGCTCCGGATCACGCAACATCATCGTTGCAGACCCATCACCATCGCGGGCAAGCGCCCTTGTGCTACGTGAAGCCTTTAGTACTGCGACCCTGGAACCCACGATGTCCCGGCCAATGGCACACGTGCCATCGCTGCGGACTCCACGGTCAGCGCCACCAGATCCTCAGGATCGAGGTTGTGCAGGTGCGACTTGCCGCACGCGCGCGCCATGGTTTGCGCTTCCAGCACCAACACCCGCAGGTAGTTGGCCAGACGGCGACCGCCTTCTACAGGGTCCAGACGCTTGGACAGCTCGGGGTCCTGCGTAGTGATCCCCGCAGGGTCGCGGCCGTTCTGCCAGTCGTCGTAGAAACCAGCCGCTGAGCCAAGCTTCTTCAGCTCTTCATCCAGACGCGGATGGTTGTCGCCCAGCGCAATCAGCGCCGCCGTCCCAATCGCCACCGCATCAGCCCCCAGCGCCATGGCCTTGGCCACGTCGGCACCGTTGCGAATGCCGCCCGATACGATCAGCTGAACCTTGCGGTGCATGCCCATTTCCTGCAGCGCCTGAACCGCTTGCGGAATCACGCACAGAATCGGCAGACCGACATGCTCGATGAACACTTCCTGCGTCGCAGCCGTACCGCCCTGCATGCCGTCGAGCACAATCACGTCCGCGCCCGCTTTCACCGCCAGCTTGACGTCGTAATAGGGACGGCTGGCACCGATTTTCACGTAGATCGGCTTTTCCCAATCGGTGATTTCACGGATCTCGGCGATCTTGATGGCCAAGTCATCCGGGCCGGTCCAGTCAGGGTGACGACAGGCCGAACGCTGGTCCACGCCCACCGGCAATGTACGCATGCCGGCCACGCGCTCGGTGACCTTCATGCCCAGCAGCATGCCGCCGCCACCGGGTTTGGCGCCCTGCCCCAGGACGATTTCTATAGCATCGGCCTTGCGCAGATCATCCGGGTTCATGCCGTAGCGCGACGGCAGGTATTGGTACACCAGATGCTGCGACTGACCGCGTTCTTCCGGGGTCATGCCGCCGTCACCGGTGGTGGTGCTGGTGCCGGCGATGGTCGCGCCACGGCCCAGCGCTTCCTTGGCGTTAGCCGACAGCGCGCCGAAGCTCATGCCAGCGATGGTCACTGGAATTTTCAGATGGATCGGCTTCTTGGCGAAGCGGTTGCCAAGGATCACGTCAGTGCCGCACTTCTCGCGATAGCCTTCCAGCGGGTAACGCGAAACGCTGGCGCCAAGCAGCAACAGGTCATCGAAGTGCGGCAGCTTGCGCTTGGTACCGCCGCCGCGAATGTCGTAGATGCCGGTTTCGGCGGCGCGCTGGATTTCCTGAATCGTCAGGCGATCGAAGGTGGCCGACTCGCGCAGGACCGGAGCTGCTTTTGGGGTATTGGATTCGCTCATGTTCTTGCTCCCGAATCAGTACGCTGAGGCGTTATCGACTTTAAAGTTGTAGAGCTGACGGGCCGAGCCGTAGCGCTTGAAGTCCGACGCTTTTTCATTGAAGCCGGCGCGATTGAGCAGCGCCTGCAGCTCTTCAATGTGCTCAGGGCGCATCTCCTTGGCGATGCAATCGGAGCCCAGAGATTCAACGTTGCCTTTGACGAATATCCTGGTTTCGTAAAGCGAATCGCCCAGCGCATCGCCCGCGTCGCCACAGACCACCAGACGCCCGGCTTGGCCCATGAAGCAGCTCATGTGGCCGATGCTGCCGCCGACTATAATGTCGATGCCTTTCATGGAAATCCCGCAACGCGCGCCGGCGTCGCCTTCGATTACCAGCAAACCGCCGTGGGCCGTTGCGCCAGCCGCCTGCGAAGCGCTGCCCTTGACCCGCACGTAACCCGACATCATGTTTTCCGCACAACCCACGCCTACGTTGCCATGCACGGTGACCGAAGCTTTCTGGTTCATGCCGGCGCAGTAGTAACCCGCGTGGCCCTGGATATCGATGGACACCGCTTCGCTGACGCCGACGGCGAGGTTGTGTGCGCCGTCGGAATGGGTGACCACCCACTCGCGCTCCTGCACGTTGTTGACTTGATCGTGCAGCGCCTGATTAAGCTCACGCACTGTGGATTTGGACAGATCGATAGTTTTCATATGTGCGCTCCTTAAGCCGACTCGCGTTCCCAGATGTACATGGTGGCCGGGACAGGTTCCCAGACCTTGGCGGTCTCGATACCAGGCAAGCTGGAAAGCGCCTGATATTCCGAAGCCATGGCGACGTAATCGTCGGTTTCAGCGAGGATCGCCGGCTTGCAGGCAATCGGGTCGCGGATCACTGCAAAGCCGTTGCGGGTGCCGATGGCGAAGGTGAAAAAGCCATCCAGCGCTTCCAGGGAGCTGTCCAGCGCGGTCTTTAGCGAGTCCCCCTGTTGCAGGCGCCAGGCCAGGTAACCGGCGGCGACTTCGGTGTCATTCTCGGTGTCGAAATGGATGCCTTCGCGGCGCAATTCCTGACGAAGACGGAAGTGATTGGACAGCGAACCGTTGTGCACCAGGCACAGGTCGGCGCCGGTTGAAAACGGATGGCTACCTTCCATGGTCACTGCGCTTTCGGTGGCCATGCGGGTGTGACCGATGATGTGGCTGCCTTTCATGCTGCCCAGGCCGAAGCGGGCGGAAATTTCTTTCGGCAGGCCCATGCCCTTGAGAATTTCGATGCTTTTGCCCACGCTCATGATGCGCACAGTGGGCGCCAGCTCACCCAGCACGGCACGCACCACGGCTTCATCGGCCTGGATTTTCAGGACGATCGCGCTGGCGTTCTGAAACCAGTCCAGTGGCAACTGAAGCCTGCTGCGGACCCCGGCGATCAGCGCCTTAAAGTCATAGTCTTCACTGGTCGCCTGCAAGGTCAGCTTGACCCAGCCGTCGCCCACCTCATCACCGTAGATCGCAAAGCCGGCACTGTCGGGACCACGATCGGTCATGGCTTCGAGCATCGGCTCGAAGAGTTCGCCGAGCCGGGATTCCAGCGCCGGATTCTTGAGATAGAGCCCTACAATTCCGCACATATGCCTCACCTTGTTCGGGAGCGGTAAGCTTTTAGCTGCAAGCTGCAAGCTGACCGTATTGATAAAAGAATTTGCGTTCGCCACTTGCAGCTTGTGGCTTGTGGCTTGTGGCTTGTGGCTTGTGGCTTGTGGCTTGAAGCTGCCGCACTGCAGCCTCAGAAAAACTCTGTATAACGGCGAATCTCCCAATCACTGACATGGCGGCTGTATTCCACCCATTCCATGCGCTTGAGCTTGATGAACTCGCCGACGATTTCCTTGCCCATGACCTCGGCAAACAGCGGGTCGGCTTCGAGGGCATCGCAGGCTTCCTTCAGCGATTGCGGCAAGGTTTTGATCCCCTTCGCGGCGATGGCTTCAAGACTCAGGCTGTAAAGGTTTTCGTTGCAGATCTGCTCAGGCATCAACTGCCGTTCGATGCCATCGAGGCCGGCAGCGATGATTGCGGCGCTGACCAGATAAGGGTTGCAACCGGCATCCGGCAGACGAAATTCCAGGCGACCATAAGGCACACGGACCATGGCCGAGCGGTTGTTGGCGCCGAACGCGATGAAGGCTGGCGCCCAGGTCGCGCCGGACAGCGAATTGCCAACCACCAGGCGTTTGTAGGAATTGACGGTCGGGGCCGCGAAGGCACATAGCGCCGGGCCGTGGGCCAGCAAGCCGGCGGCGAAGTGGTAGGCCAGTTTCGACAGGCCCATGCCGTTCTTGTCTGAGGCGTCGAAGAACAGATTCTTGCTTTCGGCACTGGCGATGGACAGGTGAAAGTGCATACCGTTACCGGCGCGCTTCGGGTCGGGCTTGGGCATGAACGAGCAGATCATGCCCAGGTCGTTGGCGATCTCGCCGGCCGCCATGCGGAAGAAGGTGAAGCGGTCGGCCGACTCCATGGCGTCGCTGTAGGTGTAGTTGATCTCGAACTGGCCGTTGGCGTCCTCGTGATCGATCTGATAGATGTCGAATCCCACCGGCTGCAGCGCTTCGGTAAGCTTTTCCAAAAATTCCCGGGATCGCGACAGGCCTTTGTAGTCGTAGCAAGGCTTGTCCAGAGTGTCACTGGCGTCGACCAGTTGCAGCGTGCCACCGCCGTCGCGGCGCATCAGGTTGAACTCGGGTTCCAGACCGGTATTGAGCGTCCAGCCCTTGTCATTTAGACGCTGCACCTGTTGCTGCAAGACATATCGGCTGTCATAGGGCCAGGGTTCGCCGTTGACGTGCCCGATGCAGACGATCCGGCCGTAGCCCGGCTGCCAGGGCACTGGCGTCAATGTCGACAGATCGCCCTTGGCCATGAAGTCCGGGCCGTGAGGCTCCATGCCCATGCCGCAGATGGCGAAACCGGCAAAACCGGCGCCCTCTTCAGCCACCATGGACAGTCCGGAAATTGGCACCGATTTGGTCTTGGCCGAGCCATGAATATCGACGAACTGCGCCAGCACGTACTTGATGCCGTGCTCCTCGATCAACCGCTGTGTTTCGGGTGGCAACATGAGTCTTCACTCCTGGCGTAAGCAAACGTTGTAGAAAACGTTGAGAGAACCAACCGTCGTCAATCCCCCGTTGAAAGCGTATTCCAAACAGGAAACTTAATTTCTCTACAGGAATGCAATGCGCCTGCCACCTTGGTATGCCAAGGACCAAAAATATCTAAAAGGCGAAATGTCGCTATATATATGGGAAACTGGTTTTCCCAAGGGGAATAATCCTGCCGTCGCACGCAAAGCTCTTCGCCGAACTGCACATTCCCAGTGCGAAAATAAAATTATTGACCGGAAACCGTGCACAACCGATGAATAAGACGACAGACATCCAGCCGAAACTAAAACTCGAGCAATATCTAGGGATACAGATCAAACGCCAGCGTCAGGCGCAAGATTTGAAACTGGCTGACGTTGCCCGCATCGCCGGAATCAGCCAGGGCATGCTCAGCAAGATTGAAAACGCTCAGGTGTCTACTAGCCTCGATAACCTCAGTCGCCTGTGCGATGTACTGGGGATGCCAATGTCGAAGTTGTTCAGCCAATACGATCAGCAAGGCAGCAGCGCGTTATTGGTCAGACAGGACGAGGGGCTGGAGGTGGTGCGCCGTGGTACCGAGAAAGGCCATACCTACCATCTGCTCAACCACACCCGCGGGCCGAAGAAGAGTTTCGAGGCGTACATGGTGACCATGGACGATGCCAGCGAAGAGTTCCCGACCTTCTCCCACCCCGGCACCGAATTCCTGCACCTGCTGGAAGGCGAGCTGGTTTACCGCCACGGCAATCAGCTGTACCACATGGAAGCCGGCGACAGCCTGACGTTCGACGGCGACATCCCTCATGGCCCGGAAGAGCTGGTGCAAGTGCCGATCAAGTTGCTGTCGATTATGAATTACGGCGCGCAGGGGGAGTAATTACTCCCGTCCCTCCCTGCAAATGCGCGCTTGCCCGCGAGGCGTTCACCCTTCGACGATGAAGGCGAGCGGCACCCTCGCGAGCAGCGGGGTTGCTACGGCTTCGCGGCCTAACCTAGCTCCAACAAACACCCTCCTTCCCAACTGGAAAAATTCTCACCAGTTAAGAAAGTTTCCAGATATCTCTGGACGCGTCGATTTCTTTCACCTATAAAACCACCCATAGGAATATTTAATTCCTAAGGAGAATTTTAATTCACCTATAAAATCGTGTTTCACCCGCCAATTTTGCCTTGAACCGAGCTGCCGCCATCTTCCCGAGGACACGCGATGCAACACGAAAAGAACCACTTCATTCTCAAGATCAGTTGCCCGGCGACCTCCGGAATCGTGGCGGCGGTGACCTCGTACCTGGCCGGCAACAGCTGCTACATCGGCGAGATGGCGCAGTTCGATGACGAGTTCAGCGGCAAATTCTTCATGCGCGCCGTGTTTCGTTTCAACGACGGTCATGATGGCGATATCGCGCAGCTCAAGGCCGGTTTCGGCGACGTTGCCCAAGCGTTCGGCATGCAATGGGAACTGCACGACACTCGCGAGCCGATGCGCGTGCTGCTGATGGTGAGCAAGTTCGATCACTGCCTGACCGATCTACTGTACCGCTATCACAAAGGCGAAATGGACATGACCATCACCGCCATCGTCTCCAATCACCTGGACCTGCGCCCGATGGCAGAGCGCGAGGGGATTCGTTTTATTTACCTGCCTGTGACCAAGGACACCAAGGCGCAGCAGGAAGCCGCGTTGATGAAGGTGGTCGATGAAACCCGCACCGACCTGGTGGTCCTCGCGCGCTACATGCAAATTCTGTCGGACGACCTGTGCAAACAGATTTCCGGCAAGGCGATCAACATTCACCACTCTTTCCTCCCCGGCTTTAAAGGTGCAAAGCCCTATCACCAGGCCTACGAGCGTGGCGTGAAACTGATCGGTGCAACCGCCCATTACGTCACCAGCGACCTGGACGAAGGTCCGATCATCGAGCAGGAGGTGCAGCGCGTCGATCACGCATTCCTGCCTGAGGACCTGGTCAACATCGGGCGCGATACCGAAACCGTCGCCCTGTCCAAAGCAGTCAAATATCACCTGGAACACCGCGTCTTCCTGAACAAGGACCGGACGGTGATCTTCCGATGAACAGTTCGAAGATCATCGACGGCAAGGCCGCGGCGTCGCGTGTCCTGCAACACGTCAAAACCGATGTGCAGCGGCTGAAAGCGGAGGGTATCGAACCGGCGCTGGCAGTGATTCTGGTGGGTCAGGACCCGGCCAGTCAGGTGTACGTGCGCAACAAGGTACTGCGCGCCGAAGAGGCCGGGATTCGTTCGCTGGAATACCGATTGAGCGTCGACACCGATCAATCTCAGCTGCTTGAACTGATCGCCGAATTGAATGACGACGTCGGCGTCAACGGCATCCTCCTGCAACTGCCACTGCCGGCGAATATTGAAGAGGCCGTCGCCCTGCAAGCCATCTCACCCGGCAAGGACGTCGACGGTTTTCACAGTGAAAACGTCGGCGGCTTGAGTCAGGGTCGCGACGTCTTGACTCCCTGCACACCCAGCGGCTGCATGCAGTTGCTGGAAGAAGCCTGTGGTGACTTGAGCGGCAAACACGCCGTGGTGATCGGCCGCTCGAACATCGTCGGCAAACCCATGGCGGCCTTGCTGCTCAAGGCCCATTGCTCGGTAACCATCGTCCATTCACGCAGCGCCGACGCCAAAGCCCTGTGCCAACTGGCTGACATTGTGGTCGCCGCCGTTGGCCGCCCGAGGATGATCGACGCCAGCTGGCTCAAGCCCGGCGCGGTGGTGATAGACGTCGGCATCAACCGTATAGAAGAGGACGGCCGCACACGGCTGGTCGGCGATGTCAATTTCGACAGCGCCCTACCCCAGGTCTCGGCCATCACGCCGGTGCCCGGTGGCGTCGGCCCCATGACCATCGCCTTCCTGATGAAAAACACCGTGACCGCCGCCATCCAGCAGGCGCACGCGCGGCAGTCCCCACTAAACAGCAGCCCATCGGAGGCTACATGCCTTTCAATCTCCTGAAATACGGGCTCAGCTCGGAGTACCCGGTGGACGTCGATCTGCCTGCGCCCAAAGCACTCAAACCTTCTTACGACGTCGTGATCATTGGGGGTGGCGGGCACGGGCTGGCGACGGCTTACTACCTGTCGAAATACCACGGCATCACCAACATTGCCGTGCTGGAAAAAGGCTATCTGGGTGGCGGTAACACGGCGCGCAATACCGCCGTGATCCGCTCCAATTACTTGACCAGCGAAGGCGTGAAGTTCTACGCCGAGTCGGTGCGGATGTTCGAAGGCCTGTCCAACGAATTCGACTTCAACATCATGTATTCCCATCGCGGCCAGCTGACCCTGGCGCACACTGACGCGACCGTGCGCTCGTTCCGTCAGCGAGCCGAGGTCAACAAGCACTTTGGCGGCCGCACCGAGATGATCGATCGCCAGCAGATTCGTGAGCTGGTGCCGTCGCTCAATCTCGATCCGGGGCACATTCCGGTGCTCGCCGGCCTCTGGCACATGGACGGGGCAACCGCCCGCCACGATGCCGTGGCCTGGGGCTATGCGAAACAGGCAGCGAAACGCGGCGTGGAGATTCATCAGCTCACCGAAGTGCAGGAACTGGTCATCGAGAACGGCACCATCACCGCCGTCAAAACCAACCGCGGCACCATCAAGTGCGGGTGTGCCGTGCAGGCGGTTGCGGGCATGAGCTCGCAATTGATGAAGAAAGCCGGCATTCGCTCGCCGATTCAGACCTTCCCGTTGCAAGCCATGGTGACTCAACCGTTCAAGCCGTTCCTCGACCCGCTGGTGAGTTCGTCCGCCCTGCACTGCTACGTGCAGCAGACGAGCCGTGGCGAAGTGGTGTTCGGCGGTGGATCCGATCCGTATCCGCTGTTCAACACCCGCTCCACGCTTGACCTGAAAGAGAGCCTGCTGGCCCACGCCATCGAGATGTTCCCGTTCCTGGCCAACGCCAAGTTGATGCGCCAATGGGCCGGGATCACCGACATGACGCCCGATTACAGTCCGATCATGGGGCTGTCGCCGGTGAAGAACTACTACCTCGATGCAGGTTGGGGCACGTGGGGTTTCAAGGCCACGCCGATCTGCGGCAAGACCATGGCCGAGCTCGTCGCCAGCGGAGGCAAGGTGCCGGAGCTGATCAAGCCGTTCGGCCTGGAACGCTTTTCGACCTTTCAACAAGTCAACGAAATGGGCGCTACGGCGGCCAGTCATTGACCCGTTTTCGAGTAAGGAACTGACTATGAAAGTCATGACATGCCCGCTCAACGGGCCGCGCAATATCAGCGAGTTCACCTACGGCGGTGAATTGCGGCAGATGCCCGATCCGCAGACCTGCAGCGACACCGAATGGGCCGATTACGTGTTCAACAGCGAAGACATTCTGGGCGTGGTTCGCGAGTGGTGGATGCACAACCCGACGAGCTACTGGTTTCTGGTCGAGCGCCACACCGGCAGCGACGAGATCCTGCGCACCTTCGACCCCAAAGAAGTGTTTACCGCGCGCATTGAGTTCACGGCCGCCGCCAGGGAGACCGCCCAATGAGCCGCCTACCCGCGCCCATGGGCTTGCTGATCGATCGCAATCAGCCGCTGGCTTTCACCTTTGACGGCAAGCCGTATCAGGGCTTTGCCGGTGACAGCATCGCCAGCGCCCTGCTCGCCAACGGACGCTTTTTGCTGTCTCGATCATTCAAGTACCACCGACCGCGCGGTCCCTTGACCATGGCCGGACAGGACGCCAATACCCTGGTGCAATTGCCGAGCGAGCCCAACGTGTTGGCCGACAGTCACCTGCTGGAAAACAACGTGCAGGTCACCGGACAGAACTTCAACGGTTCGCTGGATAACGACAAGGATGCCTACCTCGGCAAGTTCTCCAAATTCATGCCGGTGGGCTTTTACTACCGCTCGTTCTACAAGCCCAAGGGTGCGTGGAAAGTCTGGGAACCGATCATTCGCAAGAAAGCCGGGCTGGGCGTGCTCGACCTGAAATTCCAGCCGGAGTATTACGACAAGGCCTATCTGTTTGCCGACCTCGCTGTGATTGGCGCAGGCCCGGCCGGTTTGCAAGCGGCACTGACGGCCGCCAATGCCGGGGCCAAAGTACTGCTGATCGAGCAACAGCCCGTGCTTGGCGGTTCGCTGACTTACGCTCGCTTCGATGTTGAAGGCCATCGCGCCGAGGTGCTGCGTACTGAGCTGATTGATGCCGTCGAAGGTCACGCCAATATTCACGTGCTGAAAAAAGCGACCTGCAACGCCTGGTTCACTGACAACTATTTGCCGGTGATTCAGGGCAAGCGTATGTACAAGGTGCGCGCGACCCAGTGCCTGATCGCTAGCGGTTCGTTCGATCAGCCGGTGATCTTCCGCAACAACGACCTGCCCGGAGTGATGCTCACAAGCGCCGCGCAACGGTTGATGAAACTGTATGCGGTCAAGCCCGGCAACCGCGCAGTGGTACTGACCGGCAACGATGACGGCTATCTAGCCGCGCTGGATCTGCACGATCAGGGCGTCGAGGTCGCCGCGCTGGTGGACATGCGTGCGAATCCCGTGGACCGCGCTTTCCTGCTGGCGCTGGAAAAACGTGGCATTCACTGCCACCTCGGCAGCACCGTCTACGAGGCCTTGCACGAGAAAGGCATGCGCCATGTCAGCGGCGCCGACATCCGCCGGATCACCGGGCAAGGTCAGGTCGCCACGGGGGGACAGACGCTCGGCTGCGACCTGCTGTGCATGTCCGGCGGTTACATGCCGGTTTATCAGTTGCTGTGCCAGGCGGGCGGCAAGCTGGCCTATGACGATGAACTGGCTGAGTTCACGCTGAGCGGCCTGCCGCAGAACCTCACCGTTGCTGGCTCGGCCCACGGATATCACGCGCTGGACAACGTGCTTGCCGATGCCATTCAAGCCGCTGCCGATATAGTCATGGCCCTCGATCTTGAGTTGACATCCAAGCCGCTGGCGATGCGGCCCGAGGCTCAGGTCAACTTTCCATGGCCGATCTTTCCGCACCCTAAAGGCAAGGATTTCGTCGACTTCGACGAAGACCTGCAAGTGCGCGACATCATCAACGCCACCAAGATCGGCTATCGCGATATCCAGCTGGTGAAGCGTTACTCCACCGTCGGCATGGGCCCGTCGCAGGGGCGTCACTCCGCGCTGCCCACCGCGCGCCTGGTTGCTGCCTCGACCCAGCGCAGCGTCAGTGAAACCGGTGTCACGACCGCGCGTCCGCCATTCGAGGCCGAAAAACTGGCCCACGTCGCCGGTCGTGCATTCGACCCATACCGCCAGACACCCCTGCACCGTCGTCATCTGGATGCCGGCGCGAAGATGATGCCTGCCGGAATCTGGCAGCGTCCGGCGTTTTACGGCAACCCGGGAGATCGTGAACGGTGTATGCAGGAAGAAGCGCTGCACGTGCGCAACAAGGTCGGGATCATCGACGTCTCGACCCTCGGAGGTCTGGACATCCGAGGCCCGGACGCGGCCGAACTGCTTAACCGCATGTACACCTTCGCCTTTATCAAGCAGCCGATCGGCCGCTCGCGTTATGCGTTGATGACCGAAGAACACGGTGTGGTGATCGACGACGGCGTCTGTGCGCGCTTCGCCGAGAACCACTTTTACGTCACCGCCACCACCAGCGGCGTGGACCGTATCTACCAGCAGATGCTCAAGTGGAACGCGCAGTGGCGCTTGAATGTCGACATCGCCAACGTCACGGCAGCGATTTCGGCGGTCAACGTCGCAGGTCCCGATTCGCGCAAAGTGCTGGAGAAGTTGTGTGCCGACCTTGATTTGTCGCCTGAGGGTTTCCCGTATCTAGGCGTGCGCCAGGGTACCGTCGCCGGAATCAAGGCTCGCCTGCTGCGGGTCGGTTTTGTCGGCGAGCTCGGCTATGAGATTCACGTTCCGGCGCGTCATGCCGTGAAGTTGTGGGACGCCTTGATGGCCGCAGGCAAGGCGTTCGACATTCGCCCGTTCGGGGTTGAAAGCCAGCGTTTGCTGCGTCTGGAAAAAGGCCACGTCATCATCAGCCAGGACACCGACGGCATGACCCATCCCGGCGAAATCGACATGGGCTGGGCCGTCAGCCGCACCAAGCCGTTTTTCGTCGGTCGGCGCTCGGTGGACATCCTCGAAGCGCAACCGCAAAAACGCAAACTGGTCGGTTTCACGCTGCCAAAGACCAGCCTGCAACCGCTAGAAGGTCATCTGGTACTGAAAGGCCCGGACATCAGCGGCAACGTGAGCTCCTGCGAGTACTCGCAAACCCTGGGTCAGATCATCGGGCTGGCGTATGCCGCGTTCGATCAAAGCCAGCCGGGGCAGCAGATTCCGATCCGTGTCGAGGGCGGCGTGATCGTCCAGGCCACGGTGGTGCAACTGCCCTTCTTCGACCCTAAAAACCAGCGCCAGGAGCTCTGACATGTCCAGCCTCAACGCAGAAAAACACATCGCCCCTGCTCCTCGTCCACTCGACGCGTTGCACGTCTGTGCCCTGATCGACCTGACCGAGGTGGCCAGGGTCGGTTTTCGTGGTGCAGACAGCGCTGCGTATTTGCAGGCGCGAGGGTTTGCCCTGCCAGACGCACCCAATCGCGCCGTGATGCAGGCAGATGGTAGTCATGTCGCACGCCTGTCCCAGACAGAATATCTGTTGCTCGGCAGCCTGCAGGACCGTGGCGAGCGCATTGCCGACGAGGAAGCACGCTGGGAAATGGACCACAGCGCCAATTACCTGCTGCCGCGCGAGGACAGTCATGCGTGGCTGCAACTGAGCGGCATTCACGTGGCCGAGGTCATGGCCAAGCTCTGCGGGGTCGACCTGCGTGCACAGGCATTCGCACCCGGCGCGGTGGCGCAGACCTCGGCGGCGCGCATCAATGTGATTGTGATCAACCTGGGCCCCGAAGCACTGCCGTGCTTTCAGATTCTCTGCGACCGGGCTTCGCTGGCGTATTTCAAAAGCGCGGTGATGGATGCCATGGGTGAGTTCGATGGCCAGGCGCTGGGGATCCAGGTGCTGGGTTGACGTCCTGATCGGCAACCAATGGCCACGGCGCTCAATCAATGCACGCAACACCTGCGCCGGTTCCATGCATTGAGCTTGTGCAACGATCAACACGCGACGGAGCCGCCACCATGACAATGCTCGAAACTACCGACAAGGACACCGACTACAGCGTGCCGGCGCTGGCGCGCGGGCTAAGTGTGCTGGGCATGTTCAACGCCAGAACCCGCAGCCTGAGCATCAATGAAATCGCCGAGAAGGTGGGTGTCAGCACGTCGGCCGTGTACCGGATACTGTTCACGCTGACCCACATGGGCTACCTGAACAAGCGCAACAATCAATACGAATTGGGCGCGAAGGTCATCAGCAACGGCTTCAGCTATCTCGCCAGCCGCGACATCGTCGAAATCGCGATGCCGCACCTCAATGACCTGCGCGACCGCACCTCGTTGTCCTGTCACCTCAGCATCCGCGAGCACACCGACAGCTTGTATCTGTATCGCGCCTTCGCGGCGCAGCGGCTGTCAGTCAACATCCCCATCGGCACGCGCATCCCCTGCCACTGCACGGCCATGGGCCGCATGCTACTGACGGCGTTGAGCGATGCCGAAATGGGGACGTTGTACCAGCACATTCGTCTGGACGACTATCCGGCCCCGGCGCCGCGTAATCTGCCCGAACTGACGGCATTGATCGGCTCAGACCGGGAACGCGGCTGGGTGCTGCACAGGTCGGACTATTCGACAGCGATTGCCACCGCAGTGAAAGACCACACTGGAAACGTCATTGCCGCGATCAATCTGTCAGGGCCCGATTCGGTGATGGATTCGGAGGGCGCGAGGGAGCGATTTCTGGCGTTGTTGCTCGATTGCAGCGCCGCGATCAGTCAGGAGCTGGGCTTTAACCCACCGCCGGCGACATCGATTTAGCAAAGTGACGGATCTACCTTCAATAGCCGGCACCTATGGGCAGATGTAGTTGAGGAAGTCGGTGTTTCAAGCTGCCCGGCATCGCGAATGGTGGGAGTTTCAGAACATGTGCAGGTAACTGCAGCCGCAAGGTATCTAACCAAGCACGGCGTTCATTGGCTTAGGAACTAGGGGCTGCTTTCGGCCAGAGGCAGCCCATCGTTTCGGCATCAATGGGCAAGTGAAATCTGGATTGTATGACCAAGGATCGGGGCGGGTAAGCGGGATCACGTTGCCAATGAGAAACGTAAGCGCTGCCACTCATTCCAGCAGTTCTCGGCAACTAAATCCCGGTAGCCACGTTCGCTCTCCATCTGTAGGGCGACGTCGAATGGAACTGCAACACACGTCGCATGATCACGGACCTCAAGTACCTCGGACTCTGAAAGTGGAGAGCCTTTGTCAGCCTCCGCGCGTTTCAAAGCCGCCGAAAGCGTCGGAATAAAAACGATGCAAAGCTGTTCGGTCATCTGCTATTAACCTCGGTCATTCGGGATGACCGAAAGGTACGCTGGTTGCAAGAGCGGGGGTATCGGTTGAGAGCATCTAACCCAGGATGTTTACTGTGGTCCGAGAGCAGGCCGCTGCGGAGGTCTGCTTTGGGGTCGATAGCTGCCTTTCATGAATGACGGAATTCGACCCACAACTAACGGTAACGACAATCATAAGTCGGCCAACATCAGACAGGCCGTGCTTGCGCTCGTAAAGCGCCGTCTCCTGGTGCCGTTGACAAAATGGGGCGACTGCGCTGATGCCAGGGTGGAGTCAGAGCCGTTGGAAATCTACGCGTGCGCAACCGAGCGCTCTGCGTTGAATTCAAAGGTGCGCGCGTTATTGAAGTTGTGCCGCAGGCGCTGCAGTTGGGGCTGCTCAGCCCCGAAGGCACAGACAGCCGTCGTCGATGAACTCTACCTGGCAAATCCAGGTTTCGATGCGCAGCTCCTGCGCACACCACTTGCCTGCTGACTGAATTCGCCAAGGCTCATCTATACAAAGACAGATGAGCCTTTCTTACCAATACCGTAGAGAGGCGAACCCAATCTGCCTGCCGATCAGCCCAGATGCTCGCCCCCATGCTCTGCCACGCCGATAAGGCTGATGGCCGTCGCGTCGGTATGGCTGTCTACGGTGCTCAGTAGCGGCGAGGAGGACACAACTTTACTCCCGTCAAAGTCTTTGAATATCAGATGAGCCGGGGTCAGATCCGCGACGTGGTTGCCCTGTAGCAGCAACTCGAACTGCGCCCCGTCCCGGTCACTGGCGTCCAGTGATTTGAGCGCGGTCAGGGTGCCGGCGGCGTTCACGACCACCTTGAGCGTACCGTTGTGCCCATTGCCCAAACCAAGGAAACCCGTAGCAGACACATCGATGACGTCGTTTTCGTTCCCGTTGAAGTCAGTGATCGTGTCCCGCTGTGCGGTGCCGTCATTGTCGTAACGCTGGCTGTTTCGAAAGTTGCCGTACACGAAGGTATCAGCGCCCGCGCCCCCCGTCAGGGTATCGCCGCCAGCCCCGCCGTCGAGTCGATCATCGCCGGCGCCCCCATTAAGCGTGTCCCTGCCTGCACCGCCCAGTAAGGTTTCCGCAACGCTGGTTCCCATGAGCTTGTCACTGCCGTCGGTGCCCTGGATCACGGATTGCAGATTGGCATTGGTGAAGGTATGCAGGAAGTTGCCGTTCAAGGCCAACTCGAACCGTTGCCCCAGCACGTCCGCGTCCAGATTCTTCAGATAGGTAACGTCCTTGGCCTCGTTGTAAGCCAGCAAGAGTGTGTGGTTGTGGCCATTCCCCAGCCCGGTGAAGCCGATACCGGCACCTGCAACGTCGATCTTGTCATGGGCCACGTCGAAATCGGTGATCACATCCGCATATGACTTGGTCGCGGTGCGATAGCTCTCACCGACCGTATCGAAGCGGAAAATATCATTCCCCTCGCCACCGGTGAGCTTGTCTACGCCAGTGCCACCGATCAGGGTGTCGTTGTTGCCCTTGCCGTTGAGGGTGTCATTGCCTGCGCCGCCGTAGACCACATCTTGAGTGATGTCACCGTTGAGCTTGTCGTTTGAGCGGGTACCGTAGGTGTAGATAGAGTCGGTATTGTCCGAAACTTCGCTGCTGGCGAGCGCGGCAATGGCGCCTGTTTGGATGTGACTGATGACGTTGTGCATGTACGAATTGTCAAACACGGCATTGCTTTCGCGAATGCCGTAAGTGGACTGTTCGCTGCCAGTGATGATATTCCCGGTGACCCGGATGTCGTGGGATTCGCTGGAGGTACTGACCTTGGTCACGCCGTATACCTGAATTTCGGCCACGGGGCTGCCTAGAGAATTATTGTGGATTGTGTTTGAAAAGACGTCGCCGTTTACGCTGCTTGCGATGTATATCCCGCTGCCCTTGTTGTCATGAATATCAACGCCCGTGATCTTGAACTGACGGGCGAACGCGGTGTGGATTCCGTCATCGCCATTGCCGTAGACTTCGCCGCCCTTGACGGTAGTGCCGGTGCTTTGCACGAATATTCCGAAGTCGGTATTGCTATAAGCGTCGTTGTCCACTACCTGAACATCGCCGCCGACATTGAAACCAGTCCGGTTTGCGTAGGCGACATTGTCATGCAACAGGCTGGCAGTCATTGCATAGGCGCGCACACCGTAGTCATTGTCATGGGCGACGCTGTTGCTCAGCTCTACCTGCACCAAACCATCGGTGCCCTGCAAATCGAAACCGTTGCCGGCTGCGTTCTTGGCTTCTACGCTATCAATCCTGACATTAGTCCCGCTGCCATTCAGCCAGCCTGAAAAATACCCCGTGTTGTGCTGAAGGTTGCCATCAAGCGTCAGCTTGCTGGCCCCCACATCGTGTGTGCCGTTGGCCGTCAGGATGCCAGTGACAGCGGAAGGCAGGTCGTTCGCCAGCTTGAGTGTCGAGACGCCCATGCCTTGGCCGACCAGTGAAACATTGCTCTTCAGGGCGAGGCAACTGCCAGTCGTTGCGCTGACCATGTAAGTGCCCTCGGGCAAGTACACCTGTCCGCCGCCCGCCGCAGCGGCGGCATCGATGGCTTTTTGGATGGCGAGCGTATCGTCACTGCTGCCATTACCCTTCGCGCCGAAATCTTTAACGTTGAATTTTGCCATGATGACTCTCTGCTGGGGATTGAAGTGTCTCCTTATCCACCAGGGAGCCAATGAGGCGGTGCGATCCCGGACAACGAACAGACTGCATGAGGGTTGGACTGCGCAACAGTGTGGTTGAAATCCAAGCGTTTACCAGCGCGCTCACCGCCGTCTATCGAAATTGGGATCAAAGCGAAAAAATGGTATGAAGGTGTAGCGCACATGGGTCGGGAGCAGCTATCTAGCCCACTTGGACGCGCCGTAGCCTGCCGGTACGAGCCTGCATGAGTGGATCTACGCACAGGCCTCCAATGCCCACCAGTTGCCGGTCTATATACGCTGCCGTTGGGATTTCCTTGGCGCGTCGAAGCGATTGCCGCCCGAATGCCATTCTGAGGTCAGCCGGGTGATAAGCCTGAAACCTCCTGCAACTGCTCCCTGCTCAAGGGCGGCAGCGATCATCTCTTTTGGCGCTCAAGCTGAACTGATGAAACAGCGTGACGACCGCCACAGGGATACGGGGGGTTCGCGGCAGGAAATGCAGAAACAATGCGAACTGGAATAAATCTGCTTACAAATCCTCAGTGGACTTAATAATAGCCGATTGCTAGCGTCCAAAAAATTATCACTGCGAGTGCTGCCATCTTGGCCTCAGGCAACGTCAAGCTCCCCTATCTACGTCTGGCCTACTTGTTATGCGGCATCGCCCTCACCTTATCTGGCATCGGCGGCCTGATCTTGCACTCGTGGTTCGTTGGTGGGGCCTTGGGGACTATCGGGTTGACCGCCCTGGGAATCGCCGCGTATCCCGAACGGGAGACCTTTAACCGAATTTGGAGTGATGGCGCCTGGGCAGACTTCGCGAATCTTGTGGTGCAAGTGTTGGAGTTTTTGACGTCCTGAGCCGTAGTCCGTTGGGTTATCTACTCGCGCGCTTTTTGTTTGAATGGGCTGCCGCCCTCAAGGCATAGGACGCCACCAGCGCAGGCTTGAGTGTGACCTGAGCATGTAGATCATGCACCGATGGATCATTTACTCCTCAGCCGCATAGGCTGTGAGCGGTAACTTTGCACAGACCCGGATCTATTCCATCTCAGGCCCTGATACTCCTAATCAGACGAGAACTGCCGCTTGCCTGGCGGTCAGCATTTGACCTTTGAAGCCTTTACCCTCCAGCTGCTTGGCGTAGCGCTTGGGAGGCATCTTCCATTTAGTAGGGCTTATGCAGCAGCTCCAAGCCGTAAGTTCCGTTCTGCGCCAGTACGTGGCTGTAGCCTGAAGTCAGCCAAATGCTGACTTTCTGACCTTTGATCGCTGCGCGTGACAAAGTCGGCCGCTGCTTCAGCATATTCTTGGGCACTGACATGCTGCGTCCGCACACCCGCCACCAAGCTGACAAAAAGCATCAGCGGGGTCATAAACGTCGGTTTGACCATTTCCATCTTCTCCTGACTTATAGGGTGCTATCGAAATAGAGGGGTACCTTTGAACGCGCGCTCAAGTTGTCTAAATAACTGCGCACCTTGATGGGCCAAATGGCACCTTTGACAATGCTGGCATTGCGCAGAAATACGAATAGGTCCACGTCATCGCTCGAAAAATCGCCGTTGCATGCCCAAGTTGTAACTAACAGCGAGTCAAGGTGCGCCAGACTTGCATTAAGCAATGGGATCCATTCGGAGGAACGATAGAAATTATCGTCAAGGTTTCCAATAACGTTCGTTTCTTTCTGGACGTAAGCCGCCCGAGCTGACGCGGTGGCCAACTCGGCAAATGGATACCTTGCAAACCGAGGGTAGGTTAGGTGTTTGAGAAAGCTTCTGAGTGAAACGATCCACTCACCTATGGCCGGATCGACACGCCCGGTCAACAATGGCTGGCTATCGAGCGCATCCAGATGTCGAACGATTTCCATGCTTTCAGCCATCGCAGACCCGTCTGCTTTAATCAGGACTGGCACGACTTTTCTGCCGACCAAGGAAACGCAAGTATCGACATCGTCCGCCGACACAACCTGCAATAAGAGCGGAATATTTTTAAGACCTGCGAGTAAGCGTACCTTCGCGCAAAAAGGACAGTGCTCGTAGTAATAAAGTTGCATTGAGTGGCTCGCTCTATCGAATAACGAGTCATCAGTGTGCTGGAATGCAACTGCTGCGCTTTGGACGATTCCAAGCATTTTATGGACAAAAGGCTGATGTGAATTTGATCACTTCCGTCATCCACGCTATCCGACCAACCTAGCGCCATCAAAGGGCCGGTTATTCCAGTTGAGCATTTTTGTCAGTGATCCATGTTTCCAGGATCGCAACGGCAACGTCGGCCTTGATACGAATTATGGTGCGGCTTGAGCCGATCGCCCAGCGAATCCTGAGCTGCTTGATTCACCTCAATCATCAACGTCTGCAATGGGTCGATAGCAGCCGTTACTTCTCTACGGTCTGCGAATGCTGCTCGCCCCCCCCTATTCAATCACGACAAAAATGTTCAAGGCATGACTGCCTTTAATCTGCTCTCGGTATACGCGAATCGATCCGCTGCCGACCATGGCGTTGGCTGGCGCTGGTTTTTTCAGCGCCTCGCGGGTTTGGGTCGGAATCGATAAGCCCAGCAAACGTACAGATAAACGATTCGACGCATGCAGCAACTCTCGCTCGGCGGCATCAAGCACGTTTTGATCATTGACCTTAACGATGAGTGACACCCGCTTTACGCGTTCACCATCACCTTCAGCCAGGTAAGTCATTTCGCTACTTTGGTGCTCATCGCCGCGTACGGGCCGACGGGGACTTTGGCATCGTGCTTCGCTGCCTGGAGTCTGCGTCCAGTTGCCGGCGAGCAGTTGTGTATCCCGCAATATCGAGCACACCATCGCAGGATCTTCTGTTAGCAACGCAGCCGAGCAGTCCAAAGCGGTGAAAAGGGCGAGCAGCGCCAAGCCGCATATCGAAACTTTCATCTCATCCTGCCTGTGGTTCGTTGTCGTGGTTTTCGGAGGATGACGTGAGGGCAGCAGTCACCTGGCTGCCCAACTCCGGCTAGAAATCCTTGATGGCTGTACCGGCTATGGTCTCGGCGAACCCGACGCCGAGCAAATGTGCCGGTGTCTCAAAACCCGCCCGACGCTCACCACCCAGCACACGGCGAGCCACCTCGACCGCCGCCAGCGGTGTGTAGGTGTAGCCGTTGACCGTCTCAATCACCGAGCGGGCCATGCTGCCGTCTGCACCGACGACCTCGGCGACAGCAAAGGCTCGATGCGCCAGGCGCTGCTCTTCACTTGGCCCCTCCGGCAGTTCCGAAATGTCACCCTCGGAAAAGGCGGCGTCCGGGATGTGCGCGTACATCGCGATGTTGGGAATGCCTGTGGAGCGCCAACCGGTCACCAGATCCCCGAACGACAGTGGCACACACAGTTTTTGGCCAGCACCAAAATCAAACTCTCGGGGTGGCTGATCGGGGGACGCCACCAGTTGACCATCGACACGCGCCAGAACGCCTGCACCGATAATCTCACTGACGCTTGATGCCGAGCCGCGAGACATGGGGCCTGCCACTTGCAGCGCCACGTTTAGGGACTGAGGTTGTTCAACCCTGGCCGCCACATGCAGAGCCAGACAGTCGGTGGGCACCACGTCCCAGCCCACGCCAGGCATCAACATCACACCCTCTTGCGCGGCTTCGCGATCCAGAGATTCCGCCAGCCGGTAAACGTTGATCTCTGCGGTGATGTCGAGGTAATCCACACCTGCGAGGATGCAGGCGCGCATTAACGGCTCGGCGGTGTGCGCAAATGGCCCGGCAAAATTCAGCAGCACGCTGATACCCGCCAAGGCGTCTGCTGCTACGTGGCTGGCGTTGAAGACGCGAAAAGGCAGCTCCAATTCGGCTGCCAGAGGCGCTAGTCGGTCAGCGCTACGCCCCGCCAGAATAAGTTTCAGGCCAGCAGCTTTGGCGTGCCGCGCGGCCATGCGTCCGGTATAGCCGGTCGCACCATAAATCATCAAAGTCTTCATTTGGCGTGCTGCCAGTTTTTGTAGACGAATTCGAGGCTATAACCGTCCGGGTCGAGAACATTCGCCGCGTAGTAGTTCGGGTCGTAATGCAGCCGGGCGCCGGGAGCGCCATTGTCTGTCGCCCCTTGGGCCATGGCCGCTGCATAGGCGGCGTCGACGTCGGCACAGCTATTGCCGACGAAACCGACGTGCACCGCCTGCCCCTCCACCACCCCTTCGCGCAGCCAGAAGAACATTCGGCCATGAGCGCCAAAGCCCTTGAGGTCAGGATGGCCGGGCGGGCCGTCCTTGCCGTCGTAATCCAGACGAGCTGTGATACCAAGCGGCGTCAATGCCGCCTCGTAAAAATGGATCGAGCGCTGGATGTCGCTCACCGAGAGAAAAATATGGTCGAGCATGGAGCCTCCGACAATTTAGATGATGTAGCCGCCTGCGACTTCGATGGTCTGGGCATTGATCCAGGTGCTTTCACCAGACACCAGCATGGCGATGACCCGAGCGACGTCTTGCGGCTCACCCACCCGGCCCAGGGCGGTTTGCCCGGCGAGCATGGCCTCGAACTCATCGTTCAATCCGCCGCCCAGCTCAGTGCGAATTGCACCGGGAGAAACCGCATTGGCGCGAATGCCGCGCTCGCCCAACTCCTTCGCCATGTAGCGTGTCAGCACTTCGAGACCGCCTTTAAAGGCGGCATAGGGCGCCACGCCTGCGGTCGCCACGCGAGTTGTAGCGCTGCTCAGGTTAACGATGCTGGCGCCGTCTTCAAGCAACGGCAGCAGGATTTGGGTCAGGAAAAAAGGCCCTTTGAGATGCACCGCGAACAGGCCGTCGAACTGCTCCTCGCTAACCGATTCCAAGGGGTTGAACAGCCCGTGACCTGCGTTATTCACCAAACCGCCCAGCGTGCTTGTGCCCCAGGTTACTTCGAGGGCGGTGACTACCGAATCACGAAATGTGGCGAAGCTTGAGGTGTCGCTCACGTCCAGCCGTAACGCAACGGCCTTGCCGCCCGCAGCCTCGACTTGCCCAACGGCCTGGTTTGCAGCGTCGGGGTTCTGGTTATAGGTGAGGATGACGCCCATCCCTCGCTCGGCGATGTGTTGAGCTGCACTGGCGCCGATGCCGCGACTGCCTCCGGTAACAACGATGACGCCCATGGTGCGATTCCCGTGTCGATGACTTGAGCCTCCACAGTAGAGAAAACGACCCTTCGGAACGTGGCCATTCCTACTCGAAATCTGCCTGTTTCTGCTTTTTGCTTGCCAAGTGCTGAAAGCGCGGGGCAGCATCCAGCCCATGAATACACAACTGAATGAACTGCGAGCCCTGACCGCAAATGCTGAAAATCGACGCACTGAAACAGGAATTCCCAAGGTGGCCATGGTGCAGGGTGAGATTCCCGAGCACATGCTGGCCGCCGTTTACGAGCCGATGATCAACCTGATTCTCCAGGGCAGTAAAACCATGACTGTCGGGGAGCACACGTTGCACTATGACCCGGCGACGTACTTCGTGATGTCTATCGAGCTGCCCGCCGTGGGCACTGTTCATCCGGCAACTACAGGTGAGCCTTATCTGGCGGTAAGCCTGACGCTCGACCCGGTGGCGCTGACCACGTTGCTGGCCGATCTGCCGCTTCCAGCGGATCGCCACGATCAAGATCCAGGTTTTTCAGTGGCGCCGGTCACGCCCGAATTGATGGACGCCTGGGTGCGTCTACTGCGATTGATGGGTGACCCGCAAGGTATCGCGGCACTCGCGCCCGCCTACGAGCGCGAGATTCTTTACCGCGTACTGCAAGGCCCGCATGGATGGATGCTGCGTGAAATCGCTGCGCCTGATTCGGCGATAGCCCGCGTCAATCAGGCCATTCAATGGATACGCCGCGACTTCGCCCAATCCATTCGCGTCGAGCACATGGCCGAAAGAGCGGCAATGAGCGTTTCGGCCTTTCACCGGCATTTCAAGGCCGTTACCACACTGAGTCCGCTGCAATACCAAAAGCGTGTTCGCCTGCTTCAGGCGCGCACGCTAATGGTGGCCAACGCGAAAAGTGTCACTGCTGTTGCCTTTGAAGTCGGCTATGAAAGCAGCAACCAGTTCAGCCGGGACTACGCGAAAGTCTTCGGGCTGCCGCCTTCACGAGACGCTGCGCGCATTCTCAGCGAACACAGAGTCTTTAAAGCGTAAACGGATTACACACCGGCCAGGACGGAGGGATCTCCTGTGCGCCACACGTTGTCCACGATGATGTGTTGAATCAGCCATGTTTGCCCTTGTTTGACCAACCGAACGTCGTAGCGGTTTTTCATGAGGTAATGACGAGCATGGTCGGTTTTCAGCACGTGCTGGGCTTCTACCAGCGCGTCCAGCACCGCCTTGCCCCCGTCCATGGTGACGCGCGGATTATTTACCGAGTGCGTGGTATCGAACGGACTGAGTGAAGCCATCAGGGCTTGGGCAATTGTGTCCCGCCCCTCCAGAACAGGGTATTCAAAACCGGCTTTTGCAGCTGCTAGCCCAAAGTCAGAAACAGCGTCTTCCGTGAGCGCTGAAACCAGAAGCGCGGAGTCACGAAGATCGATGCCCGCCGCGTAGCGGTAAAGTGCTTCAGCAACAGCAAGTTTGTCAGTCGTTTCTTGAACGAGTTGAGATGACATGGTTAACACTCTGAATGAAGTAAGGCGTCAGGGTATAAGATGCAGAATAAATGACAATTACGCACTTTTAAGTCATCAGGTATATCCGGATACACCCTATGCGCTTGAGCGAGGAGGTTTGCATGATTAGCGCGAAGGTCGACATATCAGAGGACGCACCCAGTTGCCCGAGTCGTTATTTACTGGATCAAATCGGTGACAAGTGGACAATGTTGATTCTCACAGCGCTTTGCGAGAAGCCACTGCGCTTCAATGAGCTGAAACGATGTCTGGACGGAATCACGCAAAAAGCGTTGACGCAAGCCCTGAGGCGACTCGAACGCAACGGTATCCTTGCCCGCCTCGTCATTCCGTCCTCGCAGGTGGCAGTGGAATACCGAATAACCCCGTTGGGGCGGACACTGGAGGAGCCTTTCAAAGCATTGCACCTTTGGACAATTCAGCATTTGGCCGCTGTCATGAAGGCGCAGTCGGAATTCGATGAGCGCGAAATACAAGTTCGCCGCTGACCTAAGGATTCGCTTGAAGGGTCAGCTCATAGAAGGATTCCGCTGGTGCCATCTCCATCGGACGGAGGATGAATTGGCATGAATTCAGGTTCCGCCCTATGCCTCGGCTGGCGGCCCTTATTGATTACGGGCCGTTGTTGTGCCATTCAGCCTGTCCAGCCCGCCGTTTGATGCGTAGTGACCGTTATCGGCCAGAAGCGGTCATCGCGATGATGCAGTACGATGCATGCCCACCGGTAGATCATTAGGGCTAGCCGATGCAATTCCAGGGTTTCGTATTCGGGCATATCGAGGTTGAGATTCACACCCGTGCATACGATCTGCATAACTTCTACCAAGCCAGCGCCATCAGTTACGACGTCTTGGATCGGTCGGCTGTAGTTAGCTTTACTCGACGGAGTGACTCTTGGGTGCCGACTGAAGAAGCACTCAAGATTACTATCAGCTTCCATGAGGTTGACTACTTTTCAGCGAGTGGGCGGGATGAAAACTCGACTGACAGTGACGATAATGTTCTTCATTCGATTGGAGCGGTAGAGTCCAGTGCTGAAACACAGACCTTCTACCTCACAGATAATATCCAACCAAATCATCATCTTGTCATGCGCTTCGAGTCTGGTCTGACATTACGAGTGCAGGCCGTTGAAGCACGGTGCGAAATCGTTTTCTGAGCGGCGCATAATTAGGGCCCTCAACGTCTGCTATGGGTCGAAAGCAGCCGCTCGGGAATGACATCCACGTTTTACCCAATGAGCGCAAGACCTGGACCGGGATGCAGTATTTGCGATTTCCGAAGATACAGGCCAGACACTGGGGCCGATTACGATTGCCAGAGCAGGCAAACGGAAAACCCCCACCATGGTCCATGTATGCTGGCGCAGATCGTCCATGAGGCCCCCTTAGCAGACGTCCCCTCACCGCGGATCAGTTAGAACGTTTAGTGCTGTAAGCGCGTTAACCAGTGGATCTTCACAGTACGTGGTTGCTGCACTAGCGCCCTCCCTCGCCGGATTCAAGGTAGACCATACTGCTGCGCCGAGCGGGTCGCTCGATTCGTCGAAGAAGGGAACCAACAGAACGACTGGGTCAAAAAGATACCGTCCGCTTTCTCAATGACCCTTGAACGCTAGGCGGGGGTCTGTCGCGCTGCCGGTAGACTGGATCGTCGGTCCGCCCGTTCGCCAAGCCGCCATCCCAGCAGCCCCCATAGCAGTGCACACAACGCGCCGACCAGCGCTGCCATGCCTGCACCTTGGCCGAGCGCATCTAGCGCGCTTTTCGCCCAGGCGCTGATTGCGTCGCCGGCTCTGTAGACCACAGTGTCAATGACGGTCTTTGCCTTGTACTTGCTTTCGGCATCGAGCGGGGCAAACAGCATCTCCCGGCCTGGGCGCACGAAGGCGTACTCACCGATCCGGCGCACGATCATCAGCGCGGCGATCAGGCCAAAGCCGGGGGCCAGGATCAACCCGATAAACCCCGCACACATGATCAGCGGCACCATCGCCAACAACATGCCGATGCCCAGCTTTTGGGCGACGCGTCCAGTGATGAACAGCTGACAGAGCAAGGCGCCTGCCTGCACGACTAAGTCGATGGTGCCGAACACGCGCACCTGCGACTCGCGGTCCGGGAAGTGTTCGGCCACGACACGCGCCTGCTCGAAGTAAAGGAAAGTGCTGACCGTGGCCAGCAGCACCACGAAGCCGCAGATGCCAAGCAGATAAGGTGATTTCAAAATGGCCGTCATACCGCTGAAGGGATTGCCCGGCAACGGCCTGCGAGGGCTTTCGCTCGGCGCGGCGTTGGGGCGTCCTGCGCCACCCTCTTTACGCCAGCGCATCAACTTGCGCTTGAAGCCCATCGCAGCGGCCAGCAAACCAGCCGCCAACAGCATCAGGCCGGACTCGCCCAGCGGACCGATCAGCAAGGCGCTCAGCGCAGGGCCACTCAGGCCGCCGACGCTGGCCCCCGCCGCGATGAAAGCGAACAGACGTTTGGCCTGGGCACTGTCAAATACATCGGCCATCAGGCTCGCGCCAGCCACGGGCTTTCCTCGCCCGAGAACAAGGCGGCGAACAGCAGCAGGTTGACGCAGAAAAATCCGTACACCCAGTCCACGAAATGCAGGCGTGGCACGCGTGCACTGAGCCAGGCGAACAGCGGAACGGCGGCCAGCATGACGAAGAAGGTCGCGGTGAACAGCCACTGCAAGTTCTCGACGCCGGCCGTGATGCCCATCGATTCGCGGATCGGACGGAGCATGAAATAGCCGGCGAACAGGCAAACGAACAGCAAAAAGCCATTGAGCGCAGGGCGCAGTTCGTGAGCCTCGGCATTGATGATGGCGCTTATGCGGTGGGCGATAGAGGACATATCCATGTGGCGCTCCTGTAGGAGTGTCGAGGCAATGGCACGGGGGCTTACCCGTGCCAAGTCGGTCAGCGGTAGGTGACGCCGGTCAATCGCTCGGAAAGTCGCCACAGCGCGTCGGAATTCGAGCGATCGGCAGCGGCCGGAGGCATCTTCGCGAAGCCCAACGGCCCGCGCTTCTCGCCATCTCCGGTGGGACCATAATAGGCACCTCCGACCGCTTCCAGCGCCGTCGCCGCGTACAGCGTGGGCAGTGCGCCCTGTGCTGCGGAATGATACATGTCCCGCTCAACCGCCCATTGTTTGCCGAACTTACTGTCCAGGCCAGGCCCGCGGGCGATCAGCTCGGTCACGGCAACGCCGGGGTGAGCGGCGATGCTGCGTATCCCCCAACCGGCGGCATCGCTGCGCTGCTGCAGATCAATACTCCACTTGAGTACCGCCAGTTTCGATTGGCTGTAGACGGCGAAAGGATCGTAATCGCGCTCAGCCTGCAGGTCATCGAAGTTCAGGATAGCGCGGCCTGCGGCGATGCTCGACAGGCTGACCACCCGACCATCGTCGCTTTTGCGAAGCAGAGGCATCAGCAGGCCGGTCAAGGCGAAATGCCCCAGGTAATTAGTCGCCAACTGCATCTCGTAGCCGTCGGCCGAAACGCCTCGAACGGGCGGCGACATGATCGCGGCGTTGTTGATGAGCACGTCGAGCCTTGGCAGCCGTTCTTGCAGACGGTTGGCGAGGTCGCGTACGGATTGCAGATTGGCAAGATCCAGCGTTTCGAATTGCACCCGCGCTTCGGGCACGGCTTGCCTGATATTTGCGATTGCTTCGCGGCCACGCTCGGCGTTGCGGGCGGCGATGATCACCTCGGCACCGGCTCGCGTCAGGGCGAGCGCGTCTTCATAGCCCATGCCGCTGGTGCCTCCGGTCACCAGCACGATGCGGCCATTCTGGCTGGGCATGTCGTGGGTCGACCAATTCGGCTTTGGCTCGCTCCTGGGAGTAGCTTGCGCAGTCAGCGTGCCGACCAGAGCGGCACTGGCGAACAGCATTTGGACGGCCTTGAAGATGCGTTGGCTCGCTGTATTGTTCGACGTGGCGGGTGAATGGATCATCGGTGAATTCTCATTCGCGTTGTAGGTTCCCGGTTGACGGGGCGAGTGAGCAGTATCGGTGTGGGAATGCGTGATGATTAGCGGGGTGATGATGGATGGGCCGTACGGTAGGGCGTACAGTGAAGACCCTGCGGAGGAAAGACTGATGCGCAAGCCAAACCTTACCGATGTATCGATCTTTGCTGCGGTGGTCGAGGCGGGAGGATTTCGTGCTGCCGCGCAGAAGCGGGGTATGTCCGCCTCATCGCTAAGCGACTGCATGCGTCGGCTGGAAAGTGACGTGGGCGTGCGCCTGGTCAATAGAACCACTCGCAGCGTCACGCCGACGGCGGCCGGCGAGCGATTGCTCGAGCGCCTGCGGCCGGCCTTAAAGGAGATCGATGCTGCTTTCAACGATCTGGATGACGATGCTCAGCGACCAGTGGGCACATTGAGGCTCAATGTGCCGGTGCCAGTGGCACGTTTCCTGTTGCCAGACCTGCTGGCGCGTTTTTTGCGCCGTTATCCAGGAGTGAACGTCGAAGTCGTCATAGACAACACCTTCGTCGACGTCAACGCCGGCGGGTATGACGCCGGCGTGCGCTACGAAGAGAGTCTGGCCATGGACATGATCGCGGTGCCCATCGGCCCGCGTTGCCAGCGCTTCGTTGCGGCCGCCGCGCCGCGCTATCTGGCGGAACGCGGTACGCCCACGCAGCCTGAGGAACTGTCGGGCCATGACCTGCTGGGCCATCAATTCGAGAGCGGAAAAGTGGGCGTCTTTGAGTTTCATCGAGACGGCCGTACTGTGCGTATCCCGCCTCATGGGCAACTGCTGACGTCGTCGCACGATTTGAAAATTCGCTCGGCCATCAATGGGCTAGGCATCGTGTATACCTTCGAAGACTTTCTGCGCGAGCCGCTCTCCGATGGGCGATTGGTGCCTATTCTTGAAGACTGGTGGCAGTCCTTCGACGGACCGTTTCTTTACTACCATGGGCGCCGTCACATGCCGTCGCCGCTCAGGGCGTTTGTGGATTTTCTGCGGGCCGAGCAGCAGTCAGCGGAGAACTCAGGGGGCTTCAGCACCGCTTCGTAAGGCCCGCATCAATCTTTGGACAACGAGGATTCAACGGCGCCATCACTGCTTCCTGTCTCGAAACCAGAGCTGCAGGCTGATGCGCTGCCATCGCAGACTCGGTAAACGTCCACAAGCGTCAGCTCAGTGTTTTTGCAAAATGGGGAGACCCGCCAAAATATTCAATCAAGAGTTCGGTTAGCACCCGAATCTTCTGTACCGGATTCTGGCCTGCCGGCCAGACCATGTAGGCCCCCGCCGCCGGAGGAGGATATCGCTTCATGATCGGCACCAGCGCCCCGGAAACCAGACTGTCATGAGTCAAACAATTGGGCAGGTAGGCGATCCCCAGTCCTGCTGCTGCGGCAGCGACTAACGCGACGCCATTATCGGCCTTGAAACGACCTTGGGGTCGAACCGAGATGACCTTGTCCCCGTCCAGAAACTGCCAGGCTTCCGTGCCCTGCATCAGGGCTTGATGGAGAATGATTTCCTCCGGCCGCTCAGGTGCACCGTTCGCACTGATGTAATTGGGACTTGCGACCAACTGGCCCTCAATCGGGCCAATGCATCTTGCAATCAGGTTGGAATCCGGTAAGTAGCCGATCCGTATCGCACAGTCAAACCCTTCCGCAATGAGATCAACGAAGCGGTCGGTGTAGCACGTTTGTATTGAAAGCTGATCGTGACGTCGCGCCATTTCCGCCAGCAAAGGTGCGAAATGAGTGGGACCAAATGAGAGGGGCGCCGCGACTCTCAGGCGTCCGCGGAGGGGGCCAGCAGGCAGTATCACCTCCCTGGCTACGTCCATTTCGGCGCAGACCCTGGCCGCATATTCGCGGAAGGTGGCCCCTGCTTCAGTCAACGCCGCCCCGCGCGTGGAGCGTGCCAGCAACTGCACGCCAAGCTCCGCTTCGAGCCGTGCCAGCCTGCGACTGACGATTGACTTGGACACGCCAAGCCGGAGCGCGGCAGGCGATACCCCACCGGCATTAGCCACCTCTACGAAGGTCTGAAGCTCTTCAATGTCCAAAGCAGTGTTCCCCATTTTGCGACACAGCTAACCGCTGGACGCTACTACCGGAATGAGCATCGGAACAGCAAAGTACGGCCTCAGGCAATGCCGCCGTCGGCGCGCATTGACTGAAAAACCGATACCCCCAATAACGACAAAATAGGATGCATCGATGACTTTTCGCAACGGCCTTGCTTCGCTTCTTCGTCCAGAAGACTCGGTACTGGTTCTGATTGACCACCAGCCTTTCCAGCTGACTAACCTGAACAGCCATGAGCCGCAAATGGTGGTCAACAATACTGCGGCCCTGGCCAAGGCTGCGAAAGCGTTTGGCGTGCCTACCATTCTGACGAGTGTCATCGCCGAGCGTGGCGGCTTGATATTTCCGCAAATCACCGACGTATTTCCCGACCAGGAAGTCATTGATCGCACGTTGATCAATACCTGGGAAGATTCGAAAGTAGTGGATGCGGTGAAAGCGACCGCTCGCAAGCAACTGGTAATTGCCGGGCTGTGGACCGAAGTCTGCGTCGCCATGCCCGTAATTCAGGCGCTCGGCGAGGGCTGGGACGTCACGGTGATCACCGACGCATCGGGGGGCGTTTCCGTCGAGGCTCATCAAGTTGCGATTCAGCGCATGATCGCAGCGGGGGCAAACATGATGACCTGGCTGGCTTTGGCCGCGGAATGGCAGCGCGACTGGGCCAGGGTTGAAACGGCGGGTGCCCTGACGGATGTGCTCCTGCAACATGCGGCCGGCAGCGGCATTGCCTATCTGTGGGAACAGCAATTGCTCAATACACCTGTGCCAACCGCCGCAGGCTGATCTGAGCGCAGATGAAGGGACGGCTGGCTTATCCTGACGACGACGTCATTGTTGCCCCCCTTCATTTCTTCTCTGATCACTCAAGGCGCCGACTGGTGGCTTGAATCGTAAATTAAAAGCTGCGCACCCGAAGAGAGAGGCGTCACTCATACATTGACGTATCGGGAAATATCGATATCCTGCGCTTATGGAATTACTTGAAATCTTTAAAGCCCTGTCCAACCGCACCCGTCTTGAAATCTTGAAAGGGTTGAAGGATCCGGTGAAAAGCTTCCCTCCTCAGGATGAGGGAGACGTGCTGACGGTGGGCGTTTGCGTCAGCAGTATTCAGGAAGGCGTGGGACTTTCCCAGTCGACGGTATCCGATTATCTTGCCACTCTGCAGCGGGCAGGCTTGGTCGAAGTCAGGCGTATCGGTCAGTGGACCTACTACAAGCGCAACGAAGCAACCATCAGAGCCTTCGCAGAGATCATCGGCAAAGAACTATGAGTTTTGCTTCATCATATCGATAATTCCCGATATCCCGTTTAACCGAAACGAGGCAGCACGATGACCTAGACCATCCAGAGTCACCTTCCGAGCGCGTACATCGATAATTCCCGATATCCCTTAATCCAGAAATGAGGTTTCCCATGAAAGCGATGATGCTTAAGTCCTTCGGCGGTCCGGAGTCGTTTGAACTTTGTGACGTGCCCAAGCCAGTGCCGGGCCCTGGACAAGTTTTGGTACGCGTCCACGCGACCTCGATCAATCCTCTGGATTATCAGGTCCGGCGCGGCGATTATCCCGACCACGTGCCACTTCCGGCGATTACCGGCCACGACGTGTCTGGCGTTGTTGAGGAAGTCGGCCCGGGAGTTACGGCGTTCGCTCCTGGGGATGAGGTCTGGTACACCCCGCAAATATTCGAAGGCGGGGGAAGCTATGCCGAGTACCACGTCGCCGCACAGAACATCATTGGAAAGAAGCCTGCCTCGCTGAGCCACCTGGAAGCAGCAAGCCTGAGCCTTGTGGGCGGAACAGCGTGGGAAGCCCTGACTGTCCGAGCGTCGCTGAAAGTAGGGGAAAGCATTCTCATACACGGCGGTGCGGGAGGCGTCGGCCACGTAGCTATCCAGTTGGCCAAGGCCATCGGGGCCAAGGTCTTCACAACGGTCAGTAAAGTGAATTTCGAGTTCGCCCGAAGCATCGGCGCCGATGTGCTCATCGATTACAAGCACGAGGACTATGTCGACGCCATCCTTCGTGAAACGGAGGGTCGCGGTGTAGACGTGGTATTCGACACAATCGGCGGCGACACGTTATCGCGCAGTCCCGAAGCCCTGGCCCAGCTTGGCCGAGTGGTCTCCATCGTAGACATCGCTCAACGACAGAACCTCGCCGCGGCGTGGGGCAAGAACGCGAGTTATCACTTTATTTTCACCCGACAAAACCGCGGCAAACTGGATGAGTTGAGCACACTGGTGGAGCGTGGTCAGTTGCGCCCGCACATTGGCGCAGTTTATTCACTCGCCGACCTTGCACTGGCCCATGAGCGGCTGGAAACCCCCAATAATGGTCTCTTGGGGAAAATCGCGATCTCTGTCGCCGCGTCATCACACCTCGCTTCCGCTGAACGTTCGAAAGGTGAATCCCATGGTTTATGAGATCGCTCTACTGCCCGTGCTTAAAGAGCACATTGAAGACTTCAGACAGGCATTTGCCATGGTCGCCCCTTTGCTCTGTCGCGCGAAAGGTTACGGCGGCCACATGCTCGCGCAAGGGATCGAAACACCCGAACGATTCAACCTGATCGTGCGCTGGGAATCGCTTGAGGATCACACCCCGGGCTTCGAAGCGAGCGAGGATCATCGGATGTTCATGTTGGGTCTGGAGGAATACTTCGCGCATGAACCGCAGGTCTATCACATTGAGGGAGCGGCGTTCGCTTCGGGTGATCCTGCTTTCTGATGCCATTTATCGAGGCTCCCCGGGTCAGGGCCGCTTGCGCGCACTGACCCGACCCTCCCCCCATTCGCCGCATCGCGGCTCCGTCGATTCAACCGTTCTCTGCCAACACCCGCACTCGGTGACAATCAGCTGCACCGAGAGGTTGGCCGCTCGAAGAAAGCACGACAAGTGGCTTCAACGGCTGACCAGATGCATTGTCCACTAATACTGAGCGCGCCTCTTGCGGCGCAAACAGGTAGCGTTCGCCCCACTGCCTCATGCTGATCACGACGGGGAAAATGGCCCGCCCTTTATCCGTCAGCACGTACTCCTTGTAGGCGCTGCCATCTGACGCGGGGGCGACGTCGAAGACTCCTATCGCCACCAGTGCTTTGAGCCGCGACGTCAGAATGTTCCTGGCAACGCCCAGGTTTTTCTGAAATTCGCTGAACCGGCGCACATCGTCAAACGCTTCGCGGATGATCATCAGCGACCAGCGATCGCCGATGGCTTCCAGCGTTCTGGCTACGGGACATTCATTGCTGGGTAGAGACGCTTCTTCTGCCATTTCTCGTTATTCCGATGTTGATTGGCCGGATCTGTTTCAAGAGCCGGCGAGATACTGGTTGCAATTAGAGACTGGATTATCAAGAATCCGATCCAGTTGTTAATTGAAACCAGCTTACTGACATGGAAGCCTTTATGACAGCCGAGACCGAACAGTTGACCCGTCAGTCGTCCAGCTTCGACCCGGCGCAGATACGTTTGCAAACGACTCCCGCAGATGATGATCACACCGGGCTTTCATCCGCTCTGACCGTGCTGTTCGCTGTCACTTGCGCCTTGGCTGTTGCCAACGTGTATTTCGCTCAGCCTTTGCTCGACTCCATGGCGCAGAGCCTGGGGGTGGCGCCAGCCATGATCGGAATCGTAGTAACCGCGACGCAGGCGGGCTATGCAGCGGGTTTGCTGCTGATTGTCCCGCTGGGTGACCGGGTCAATCGTAAACGGCTAATCCTCGGTCAGATCCTGCTGTCAGCACTGGCGCTCGCAGGCGTCGGCGCTTCGCCTACCTGGCTGGCGCTACTGGGCACCCTGATCGTCGTGGGCTTGATGGCCGTGGTGGTCCAGGTGGTGGTGGCCTATGCAGCTTCGCTGACAACCCCATCCCAACGAGGTCGAGCGGTCGGCACGGTCACCAGTGGCATTGTGTTGGGGATCCTGCTGGCACGCTTCGCGTCCGGACTGATCGCTGATCTGGCGGGCTGGCGCGCCGTTTATTTTCTGTCTTCAGGCTTGATGCTCATCCTTGGCGTAGTGCTGTGGAGAACGATCCCAAAAGCTGCTTCGCCGCCTTCTCGGGACTTATATGCCGCTCTCATCCGGTCGCTTTTCAAGCTGCTGGTGAGCGAACCTGTACTGCAGGTCCGGGGTCTATTGGCGTTGCTGATCTTCGCCGCATTTTCAGTATTGTGGACGGCAATGGTCTTGCCCCTGAGCGCCCCGCCTTTGTCGCTGTCGCATACCGCAATCGGACTGTTCGGTCTGGCAGGGGTGGCCGGCGCACTGGCAGCCAGAAGGGCCGGTCGGTGGGCCGATCAGGGTTTAGGGCAGCGCGTCACCGGCCTGGCGTTGTGCGTACTGACTCTTTCTTGGGTACCCATTGGCTTTGCCCAGACTTCGCTGATCGCGCTGGTCTGCGGGGTGATACTGCTCGACTTCGCCGTGCAGGCCGTCCACGTCACCAGCCAAAGCCTGATCTTCGCCGCGCGCCCTGACGCGCAAAGCCGTCTTGTCGGCGCTTACATGTGCTTCTACTCGGTCGGAAGCGCGGTCGGCGCGGTGGCAGCGACCCAAGTGTATGCACGCTGGGGATGGGTCGCGGTCTGCCTCTTGGGTGCATCGACCAGCGCAGCGGCACTGGTTCTCTGGTATTTGACAGCTCCTGTGGGCGCCACTTGTGAAGAAGGATCACGTTAAAGCCAGGTGCTGGCCCGAATCAGTCGTGCATTCGGGTTGGCGCTCGTCCAGCAGGACACTCTGCCGCACGTCGTCAACCCTTGCTGTGCCTGGCCTCCAGCGTGTTGAACGTCACCTGCCCGCCTTCGTTCTTGTAGCCGGTGTTATCCAGGGTGTAGACCCCCGCCTTGAAATACAGCTGTTTGCCCTGCCAGCTTTTACTGAGCTGCTTGCCCCATCGGTTGCCTTGCGCGATCACATGCAGGTAACCCGCCGAGCTCAAGCGAACCTCGTAAGTGAACCGCTCGCTCAGTGCGACGTCCTCGGCAATCACCACCTTGGTGTCCGCGCTGCCCGGCTTGAGGCGGTAGTTGGCGATCACGCTGCCGGTCTTTTTGGCCTTGTCATAGACATACTCGACCTTCAGCAGCGGACCCTTGCCCTTGTAGATGTGGATCTGCCCGATCACCACCCTGCCTTCCGACGGCACCTGATTGACCGACAAGCTGGCGGTCATTCGGTGATCGGCTTCAGGGTAGGTCCAGTTGCGCAGTTCCCCGCCCTTGTAGGTTTCGCGAAGTTCGCTACGCGGAAACTCCGATTTGGAGGTAGTCCCGCCCGTCACCGGCGCCCAGAAAAACAGCGTATTGCCTGAGCGAAAGTACGAATCCGAGTAACCGTCCACCAGGCGCGGCGTCTCGATGACGCGGGCCGGCGTGCCGACCGGGAGGGTCAGGTTCCAGGTGCTTAGATCGATCATGGCGTGGCCTTCCAATGGGTCGTGGTTTGTTTTGCAGGTTACCCCGTCCAGGTTACTAGCCTTCAACCACGAGACTCATCAGCCCTTCCTGTCATCAGCTCCCGGCCCGCGCGTGACCTCAAACCGCCTCACATTCTTGCGCAGCCAGCTCATGAAACCGCTGGCATCCGCCACCACAGGCTTGGTCTCCAGCAGCGTCGCACGCGCCTTGGCGCGAAATTTCGCCAGCCCGGCCAACGCACCCAGCAGCTCAGGGTGCTCGGCCAGCCACGGTTCCAGATCGGCCTTGTCGATGCGGTAGATCATGCAGTCGGTATACGCACAAAAACGCCCCAGCGTCGGGCTTGCGTCAACGAAACCGGTCTCGCCGATCAACTCGCCCGGGCCCATGCGGCCGACTTCCAGCCAGCCATCCGATCGTTGAAGAGACACAGAGATGATCCCGGATTCGATGATGTACAGCGCCTCAGGCACTACGCCCTCGGCAAGCACAATGTCCTTCGCTGCATAGGCGCTCAGGTGCATGTGCTCTTGCAGTTGGTCACGGTCGGCGTCGCTGAGCATGCGCAGGGCGTTGACGGTGTTGAGCACTGCAGACTGACGCGTCGCGGGACGCTGCTGGTCCTGGCGGGTGTCGGTGGAGGCCAGTTGACGATGGATCAGATCAAACAGCTGGTTGCGCACAGCGGCGCGTCGATCGCGGGATTTGACGTAGCCGGTGACTTCGTACTCGACGATGCGCAGACCGGACTTGACCACCACCGCCGATGGCTTGGGTTGCGCCAACAGTTCGCGGCAACCGAGCAGGGCTTTTTCGAGTGAATCCAGGACCAGGCTGGGGCGAAGGCGGGTCGACAGTTCGATGGACAGCGTGACCGAATGAAAGTGGTCCGGGCGGCTGTAATTGACGATACGGGTCTTGGCGGCCATGGCGTTGGGAATCACCGCCATGCTGCCTTCCGAGGTGAGCAGATGGGTGGAGCGCCAGTCGATTTCGATCACTTTGCCTTCGATGTCGTCGACGCGAATCCAGTCGTCGACCCGAAAAGGCTTGGTCGCGTTGAGCACGATGCCGGAGAACACGTCGCCCAGCGTACTCTGCACGGCAAGGCCGAGGATGATCGCCACCGCGCCGGAGGTGGCCAGCAGCCCTTTGACGGGCAGGTCCAGCACGTAGCTGGCGGCAGCCACCGCGGCGATGATGAAAATGATCGCGCCCATCACATCTTGAAGAAGGTGACCTTTGCCCCCGATGCGCGGTTCCATGACGACCACGGCAAGCACCGTCAGCGTTCTCGCACCAAACAGCCACCAAGCGATGGTCAGAATCGTGGCCAGGACATGGCGAGGGACCGACCAGTCGGCGGGCACCTGATACAACGGGCTCAGCCCGCCGTCGAGCAGCGCCATGCTAAACAAAATAAACAGCGCCAGCCGGCAGAGCATTTTGCGCCGCAGCCAGCGCGGGTGCAGCCACTGCCAGAGCGTGAGGTCGATGACCAGCAGCACCGAAGCGCTGATCAGAGGATAGGCGAACCACAAATGATCCATCGAAATTCCCTGAGGGTAGACAGCTCGTGCAGCTTAGCTGAATACATTGCAAGGAGACGCTGGTCACAACTCCTAGCTTCGACGAAGAGAGTTTGGGGCGCATGCCGTTGCTGATGCTGATGCTGATGCTGATGCTGATGCTGATGCCGATTCTGTAGCGCGCTTGCTCGCGAAAAATATCAGCCCGTGACATCGACGAACCTGACCCACCGCGTTCGCCAGCAAGCCGGCTCTCATCAAACATAAAATAACCCGTTGCTTCTCCTAGATAAATCTAAGCAGCTTTCACCAACTGCAGCCCCAGCTTTTGGGCTTTGCGCAGCAAAGCCCGCACTTGCTTCTGTTGGCTTTTGGCT